>Ga0209357_1000185_pt1 | contig 23241 bp, 18 predicted proteins | sample LauGreFBDMM110SD_2_FD_187573 | JGI IMG/M metagenome (GOLD analysis project Ga0209357, IMG submission 187573) | Freshwater lake microbial communities from Lake Michigan, USA - Fa13.BD.MM110.SD (SPAdes) (version 3) | ecosystem: Environmental > Aquatic > Freshwater > Lake | place: Lake Michigan... | reverse complement strand
TTATTTTGTTGAATTTATGTCTGCAACCGTGATGGCTGTCATGTTCACAATTCTTCTAACCGTGGTGCTGGCGGTCAGGATTTGCACCGGTTTGGCTGCGCCCAAGAGCACCGGGCCGATGGCAATATTGCCGCCAGCCGCAGTTTTGAGCAGGTTATAGGCGATATTGGCGGAGTCCAAGTTCGGCAAAACCAGCAAATTGGCATCGCTGTGCAGCGTCGTGGAGGGCATGAGACTGCGCCTTGCGGGGGTGTCAATGGCGACATCGCCGTGCATTTCACCGTCAATTTCCAGCCAAGGCGCATGTTTTTGGACCAGCGCTAAGGTGTGGCGCATCTTGACGGCGCTCGCGTGGTTGCTGCTGCCAAAGTTGGAGTGCGACAGCAAAGCAGCTTTGGGCACCACGCCAAAGCGTTTCATTTCTTCGGCGGCCATGATGGTGATTTCGGCCAATTGCTCGGCGCTGGGGTCGTAGTTGATGTGGGTGTCGACCAAAAACACTTGCCTATCGGGCAGCAGCAAAGCATTCATGCAGGCATAGGTGCTGATGCCTTTGCGCAGACCAATCACTTGATCGATGTAGTGCAAATGCGCGTCCGGCGTGGTCCAGGTGCCGCAGATCAAGCCATCGACTTCACCTTTGTGAAGCATCATTGCGCCAATCAGCGTAAGGCGGCGACGCATATCAATTTTTGCCAGCTGAGCCGTCACACCCTTGCGAGCGGTGAGTTGGTGGTAGGTCTGCCAAAAGTCTTTGTAGCGATGGTCATCTTCCACGTTGACCACTGCGTAATCAACACCTTCTGTCAAGCGCAAGCCAAAACGCTCGATGCGCTGCGCGATGATGGCGGGGCGACCAATTAAAGTGGGCTTGGCCAAGCCTTCATCCAACACAATTTGCGCGGCGCGAAGTACGCGTTCGTCTTCGCCCTCGGCAAAGCAAATGCGCTTTTTCAGACCGCGCTTGGCCGCGGCAAAAATGGGTTTCATCGCCGAGCCCGAGGCATACACCAGCGATTGCAACTTTTCGCGGTAAGCGTCCATGTCGGTGATGGGGCGCTGAGCCACACCGCTGGCTACCGCGGCTTGCACCACCGCTGGCGCGATCTTCATCATCAAGCGAGGATCAAACGGTTTAGGAATCAGATATTCAGGGCCAAACGCCAAGGTTTCGCCCGCATAGGCGGCAGCGACCACCTCACTTTGTTCGGCTTGCGCCAGGTCCGCAATGGCATGTACCGCGGCAATTTCCATCTCCGATGTGATGGTGGACGCTCCTGCGTCCAAGGCGCCACGAAAGATGTAGGGGAAGCACAAGACATTGTTGACTTGGTTGGGGTAGTCGGTGCGACCAGTGGCCATGATGGCGTCGTCTCGCACCTTCAAAACCTCTTCAGGCAAGATCTCAGGCGTGGGGTTGGCCAGCGCCATGATGATGGGCCTCTGCGCCATTTTTTTCACCATCTCGGGCTTCAAAACGCCGCCCGCTGATAAACCTAAAAACACGTCTGCGCCATCGATAACTTCAGCCAAGCTGCGTTTATCGGTTTTTTGAACGAACTGAATTTTGTCTTCGTCCATCAATTCACTGCGGCCCTCGTAGACCACGCCGGCCAAGTCGGTGACCCAGATGTTTTTGCGCGGCATACCCAGCTTGACCAACATGCCCAAACACGCCAGCGCGGCAGCACCTGCGCCAGACGCCACCAACTTCACTTGGGAGATGTCTTTGTTAACCACTTTCAAGCCGTTCAAAATCGCTGCGCCCACCACAATGGCGGTGCCGTGTTGGTCGTCATGAAAGACGGGAATCTTCATGCGCTCGCGCAATTTGCGCTCGATGTAAAAGCAGTCGGGCGCCTTGATGTCTTCCAAGTTGATGCCACCAAAAGTGGGCTCAAGCGCGGCAATGATGTCGACCAATTTGTCAGGGTCTTTTTCGTTCACCTCGATGTCAAACACATCGATGCCAGCAAACTTTTTGAACAACACCCCCTTGCCTTCCATGACTGGCTTGGCCGCGAGTGGACCGATGTCACCCAAGCCCAGCACCGCTGTACCGTTGGTGATGACGGCGACCAAATTACCTCGGCTGGTGTATTTGTAGGCGTTGTTGGGGTCTTTGACGATTTCTTCGCAAGGTGCGGCCACGCCGGGGGAGTAGGCCAGCGACAAATCGTGCTGGTTAAGCAGTTGCTTGGTGGCTTGGATGGCAACCTTGCCGGGGCTGGGGAACTCGTGGTACTCGAGTGCTGCGCGGCGTAATTCGGCGCGGGCTTGGGCGCTGGTGTGGTCGGTGGGGGGAACGGGTGGGCTGGCCATGAGGAACTCCAAGCGCTGCCAGAAGCAGGGTGTCTGGCAAGCCCTGATGATTCTAGGCGCGTATGCGCTTCAGAATTTGTAGGTGTATTCAGCGATCAAGGCATCGCTGTCAAGCTTGCGGGTTTGCACATTCCATGCGCGAATAAAACGCAATTCAATTTCATGGTGTGCATCCATTTCATAGCTTGGACCAAAGCGAAACTTGTTTCTGTCGTGGCCTGGAGTGCCATCCAAGGTGCGTTGAAAACGCAAACCTGCCATGAAGCCAAAAGCACCACGCTCGAAATGGATACCTGTATCGACATAGGTGTAGTTGAAATTCTCGGAATTGCTTAATTCCCTTCCAACCAAACCCCGCACAAACAGCGCCCAAGTATTGTCAATCTCAAAGTTTTTCTTCAAGCGCAAGGCCAGCTTTTTGACGCGCTTTTTTTCGTTCACGCCGTCTTCAATTTCGTTTTCTCGCTCGGCCTCAATCAGCACATCGACTTTGTGGATAAAGCCATTTTTAAAGCTCAAGCCCGGCACCAGGGTGAGGGAGTTGGCGTGCCCTGCACCGAACGCCATTTTTTGGTGCTCAAACTCCAAGCCCAGCGAAGGCTTGCCGCCCCACAACTCAGCGTCAGCCCACGCAAGGGGGCTGAGCAAAAGCGCCAGTGTTGCGGCGAAAAAGGGAGGTTGAAAACAAGAAAAAGTAGCCATAAAGCATCGGGATATTTTCCCGAGCATACACCGGCAAGCCATTCAAGGCACCAAAAAACTACTTTGCCATCAAGGCTTCAATCTCGGCGACTTCCACCGGCACGTCCCGCGAGATGAGCGCGCAGCCGGTGGCGGTGACGATGGCGTCGTCTTCAATGCGAATGCCAATGTTCCAAAAAGCCTCGGGGACATCGTCAGAGGGGCGCACATACAGACCGGGCTCCAAGGTCAGCACCATCCCTGGTTGCAGCACACGGCTGGGGCGCGGTTGAACCATGAGGCCGGTGAGTGGGTCGGCTTTGGCGGGGGCGGTGTTCGCCTCGCCAGGCTCCACATAGCTGCCGCAGTCATGCACATCCATGCCCAACCAATGGCTGGTGCGGTGCATGTAAAAAGGAAAATAGGCTTTCTTCTCCAGTACATCGTCCACTGAGCCGTGCTTGGCAAGCGTCAGTAACCCCAAGTCCAGCAAACCTTGCGACAAGATGCGCAAGGCGGCTTCGTGCGGGTCGTTGAAACGTGCCCCCGCTTTTGTTGCGTTCGCAGACGCATGTTGCGCGGCCAGCACAACTTGGTACAGGTCTTTTTGCGGCCCTGTGAACTTGCCATTGGCAGGGAAGGTGCGGGTGATGTCGGACGCATAGCCATCCAACTCGCAACCCGCATCAATCAACACCAACTCTCCATCGCGGATGTGAGCCACATCCGCGCGGTAATGCAGCACACAGGCGTTGGCGCCTGCAGCGACGATGGAGGTGTAGGCGGGAAACTGCGAGCCGTGTTGGCGAAACTCATGCAGCAACTCGGCCTCCAAGTGGTACTCGCGAACGTCAAGAGCAGATCGCAACATGCGAGCGCTGGTTTGCATGGCACGAATATGCGCTTGTGCGCTGATACGCGCGGCGCGGCGCATGGTGTCTTGCTCGTGAGCGTCTTTGATCAAGCGCATTTCGTCGAGCAAGGTGCAAAGGTCTTGTTGCGATGAGGGGCAGGACACACCCATGCGCACACGGGCGCGAACCTTGGTGAACCAGCCGTCTATGTGTGCAGTCAAACCTTCATGCGTGGCAAAAGGGAACCAGATCGTGGTTTGGTTCTCAAGTAACTTGGGCAGTTCTTTGTCGAGTTCACTTACCGAATGCGCTTGGCTTACGCCTAAAGCAACGGGTGCGGCCTCTGGCCCCAAGCGGATGCCGTCCCAAATCTCGCGCTCGAGGTCTTTGGGTTGGCAAAACAAGGTGCTGTGGCCGTTGGCTGCGACCACCAGCCACGCATTGGGCTCGGTAAAACCGGTCAGGTAATAAAAATAGCTGTCGTGGCGGTAGGGGAAGTCGCTGTCGCGGTTACGGGCGCGCTCAGGCGCGGTGGGGATGATGGCCACACCACCTGCGCCCAATTGGGTAGCCAAAGCGGCGCGGCGTTGCGCGTAAATATTAATCATGAAGAGATTGTAGGAGGGGTGTGAGCAAATGAAGTCAAAGATTCAGCTGCGCCAAACGCTCAGGCGTACCCACATCCACCCACAGGCCTTCAAACACAGATGCGCTCACCAAAGCCTGATCCATGGCGGCTCTTAACATGGCCGCCAAGGGCGCTTTCACACCCTCGGGGTTGCCAGCAGGAATGGGGCACCAAGCCGCCTCAAAGAAAGCGTGTTTATAGAGTGCGATGGTGCTGAAGGTGAAAAAGGTGTGTCCAGCATTGCGCGGTAGGTTCAAAGCCAAACCTTCGGGCGACAAACCAAAGTCACCGCCCGTGTTGTGGTCTGGGTTGGGCACCAGCCAAATATGGGCCAACTTAGGGCTGACTTTGAAACGCTCATAGGCTTCGGTAGAAAAGGCAAAGTCCGGCGCATACACATCGCCCGCCGCCACCCAAAACACATCGGTAAGCAATGGCAGGGCACGCACAATGCCGCCGGCGGTCTCTAACGCGCCACCAAAATCACGTCCCTCTTTGGAATAGTCCAATGCCACGGCAGTGGCGTCGTTCTCAACAAAGTGTTCACCAAAATACGCAGGAATTTGATCTTCCAACCAAGCGGTGTTTATCACCACACGTTCCACTCCACCTGAAGCCAGTGCATGCAAGGGGTACCAAAGCAAAGGTTTGCCCCGCACCTGCAGCAAAGGCTTGGGTGTGGTGTCGGTATGCGGACGCATCCGCTCGCCACGCCCCGCTGCCAAGAGCATGGCTTGGGCATGGGGGGTCAAGGAAACAGGGGCATTGGCCATGCAAAGCAGTGTAGCCAGAGGCTTAGTCTTGGACAAAAAAGATTTGGTTAAAATCGCCGACCCCCTATCCCCAACAAAATAAACGGAGCCCCCATGGCCAATCACCAGCAAATGGCCAGTGCAATACGCGCACTGGCAATGGACGCGGTACAAATTGCAAATTCGGGGCACCCCGGCGCGCCCATGGGCATGGCTGATATTGCGGTGGCTTTGTGGGGCGAACACCTGCGGCACAACCCGCAGCACCCACATTGGCCCGACCGCGACCGCTTTGTGCTCTCCAACGGTCACGGCTCGATGCTGATTTACGCGCTGCTACACCTCACCGGCTATGACTTGCCCATGAGCGAGTTGAAAAACTTTCGGCAACTGCACAGCAAAACCGCAGGGCACCCTGAGGTGGGCGTCACCCCCGGCGTTGAAACCACCACCGGCCCCTTAGGCCAAGGCATCACCAATGCGGTGGGCATGGCGCTGGCTGAAAAATTGTTGGCCGCCGAGTTCAACCGCCCAGACCATTCCATTGTCGACCACCACACCTATGTGTTCATGGGTGACGGCTGCATGATGGAGGGCATCAGCCACGAAGCCTGCGCCTTGGCGGGTGCGTGGAAGCTGAACAAGCTCATCGCCTTGTACGACGACAACGGCATCTCCATCGACGGTAAGGTCACGCCTTGGTTCATTGACGACACACCGGCTCGCTTCAAGGCTTATGGCTGGAGTGTCATCAGCGTGGACGGCCACGATGTGCAAGCGGTCAGCCGCGCCATCGCGACAGCCAAACACAGCGCTGACAAACCCACATTGATTGCTTGTAAAACGCATATCGGCCAAGGCAGCCCCAACCGCGTGGACACCGCCAAGGCGCACGGCGAACCCTTGGGCGCCGAAGAGATTGCACTCACCCGCGCAGCGATTGGCTGGCACCATGCACCCTTTGTGGTTCCCCCCGAGGTCTACGACGACTGGAGCGCCAAAGACAAAGGCGACAAACTCGAGCAACACTGGAACCACCAGTTCACCGCGTATTCTGTAGCGCACCCTGAACTGGCCTTGGAATTCAAACGCCGCATGGCCGGCGACTTGCCAAAAAACTTCCACCAAACCGTAGTTGACGCGGTGGTCGCTGCCAACACCAAGGCCGAAACCGTGGCCAGCCGCAAGGCCAGCCAATTGGCTTTGGAGGCTTTCACCGCCGCCATTCCAGAACTTCTGGGCGGCAGCGCCGACCTGACCGGCTCCAACCTCACCAACACCAAGTCCACGCCGAATGTGCGCTTCGATTTGGCGGGCAATGTGGCCAAAGACGAGCACGGCCACGGCGGGCGTCATATCAACTACGGTGTGCGCGAATTCGGCATGGCGGCCATCATGAACGGCATCACGCTGCACGGCGGCTTCATTCCCTACGGCGGCACCTTCCTCACCTTCAGCGACTATTCACGCAACGCCATCCGCATGGCTGCACTCATGAAGAAGCGTGTGGTGCATGTGTTCACCCACGACTCTATCGGTTTGGGCGAAGACGGCCCCACGCACCAGTCCATCGAGCATGCTGCATCGCTGCGCTTGATCCCTGGCTTGGACGTGTGGCGCCCTGCCGACACCGCTGAAACCACCGTCGCTTGGGCGGTGGCTTTGCAAAACGACAAGCGCCCAACCGCCTTGTTGTTGAGCCGCCAAAACCTGCCCTACCTACCCAAAGGCAACAGCGCTGCCAAGGACGCCAGCGGATTGGACGCCATCAACAAAGGGGCTTATGTTTTGGCCGAACCCTCGGAAGTGGGTTTGAACAAAAAAGCCCAAGCCATCATCATCGCCACCGGCTCAGAAGTGCAGTTGGCATTGAAAGCGCAAGCTTTGTTGGCCGAACACAAAGTGGCGGTGCGCGTGGTCTCCATGCCCAGCACCACCACCTTCGACCGCCAAAGCGTGGCCTACAAATCCGCCGTGTTGCCCAAAGGCATTCCCCGCATTGCGGTGGAAATGGGCTCGACCGACGGCTGGTGGAAATACGGCGTCTCCGCCGTGGTCGGCATTGACACCTACGGCGAAAGCGCCCCTGCACCTGTGTTGTTTGAGCACTTTGGCTTCACCCCCAAAAATGTGGCAGAGACTGTACTAAAGGTATTGCACGGCTAAACCGTTTTTGCGCAGGCACAGCCCGCGCTTTATTTTTGAAACTTGAAAGAAGAGAGAGCAATCATGGCGATCAAAGTAGGCATCAATGGTTTTGGGCGCATCGGCCGAATGGTGTTTCGTGCAGCGGTGCAAAACTTCAACGACATTGAAATCGTTGGCATCAACGACTTGTTGGAACCCGATTATTTGGCTTACATGCTCAAGTACGACAGCGTGCATGGTCGTTTCAAGGGCGAGGTGTCGGTCGACGGCAACAACCTGATCGTCAACGGCAAAAAAATCCGCCTCACCCAAGAGCGCGACCCCGCTGCTTTGAAATGGAACGAGGTTCATGCGGATGTGGTGATCGAAGCCACTGGCCTCTTTTTGGACAAACCTACCGCTGAAAAACATCTGGCTGCTGGCGCCAAAAAAGTGTTGCTCTCAGCCCCCTCTAAAGACGACACGCCCATGTTTGTGTATGGCGTGAACCATGCCACTTACGCAGGACAAACCATTGTTTCCAACGCTTCTTGCACCACCAATTGCTTGGCCCCCGTGGCCAAGGTGTTGAACGACAAATGGGGCATCAAGCGCGGCCTCATGACCACGGTACACGCTGCGACTGCCACCCAAAAAACCGTGGACAGTCCCTCCAACAAAGACTGGCGCGGTGGACGCGGCATTTTGGAAAACATCATCCCTTCCAGCACGGGTGCCGCCAAAGCGGTGGGTGTGGTCATCCCCGCCTTGAACAAAAAACTCACCGGCATGTCTTTCCGTGTGCCGACCTCTGATGTGTCGGTGGTCGACCTGACTGTTGAGTTGGAAAACCCTGCCAGCTACGCCGAAATTTGCGCCGAAATGAAAGCGCAAAGCCTTGGCGCTTTGAAGGGTGTGCTCGGTTACACCGAAGACAAAGTGGTGGCCAGCGATTTCCGTGGCGAGCCCTGCACCTCGGTGTTTGACGCCGACGCAGGTATTGCTTTGGACAGCACTTTTGTGAAAGTCGTTTCTTGGTACGACAACGAATGGGGCTATTCCAACAAGTGCTTGGAGATGGTGCGCGTCATCGCCAAGTGAGCCTGCCCACCTTTGACGATGTGCAAGCCGCTGCAAAGCGGCTTGCCGGTGTGGCGCATCGAACACCGGTGCTGCAGTCGTCTACCTTGAACCGCCAACTCGGTGCCGAGGTTTTTTTCAAATGCGAAAACTTCCAGCGCATGGGGGCGTTCAAGTTTCGCGGTGCTTTCAATGCGCTGTCGCAATTCACCCCAGCCCAGCGCAAAGCCGGCGTGGTGACCTACTCCTCAGGCAACCATGCACAAGCCATTGCTTTGTCGGCACAAATACTGAGATTTCCGGCCACCATCGTGATGCCCCATGACGCAGCTCCTCTGAAATTGGCTGCAACTCTGGGTTACGGCGCAGAGGTGGTGCATTACGACCGGTATAACGAAGACGCCCATGCCATTGCCCAAGGCTTTTGCGATAGTGATGGCATGGTGTTTATTCCGCCGTTCGACCACGCCCATGTGCTGAGCGGCCAGGGCACGGCTGCGTTGGAACTGCTGCAAGACACCGGCCCTTTGGACAGTCTTTGGGTGTGCTTGGGAGGCGGCGGTTTGCTCAGCGGAAGCTTGCTGTCTGCCAATGCTTTGTCGCCCGATTGCGCGGTGTTTGGTGTGGAGCCCGAGGCAGGTAACGATGTGCAGCAGTCTCTCGCCAAGGGCGCGCGGGTGCGCATTGCCACACCGAAAACCATTGCTGATGGCGCGCAGTCGCCGCAGGTCGGCGTCATCACGTTTGAGATCATCCGTCGTCTGGTCAAAGCGGTGCACACCGTGAGCGACGCGCAGTTGGTGGCGTGTATGCGTTGGTATGCCGAGCGCATGAAACTGGTGGTTGAGCCCACCGGTTGTTTGTCGCTCGCCGCCCTTTTGCTGGCGGCTCCAGAGTTGCGCGGCCAACGCATCGGCGTCATCATCAGCGGGGGGAATATTGACAGCCAACGCATGGCACAGCTCTTGAACAGCTAACATCTTGGTTCTATGTCTTCTGTTATCGAACAATTCCAAGCGCAGATAAGCCACGCTGCCGCCCGCCAAGGCCAAACCTTGGCCATCCAAGGCGGCAATAGCAAAGCCTTTTACGGCACAGCCACACACAGCGACGCGGTGTTGGACACCCGCGCCCACAGCGGCATCGACAGCTACGAGCCCAGCGAGTTGGTGGTCACCGTGCGCTGCGGCACGCCTTTGGCGGAGCTTGAAGCCGTGTTGGCCGAGCAAGGCCAGTGCTTGGCTTTCGAGCCGCCCCACTTTTCCTTCAACGACAAAAGCAGTGCCACCGTGGGCGGCATGGTGGCTTGTGGGTTGGCGGGTCCAGCCCGAGCGGTGGCTGGCGGCGTGCGCGACCATGTGCTGGGCGTGAAAATGCTCAACGGCAAAGGCGAGTGGCTCACTTTTGGTGGGCAGGTGATGAAAAACGTCGCGGGCTACGACGTCTCGCGTGTGCTGGCCGGCAGCATGGGCAGCTTGGGTGTGCTGACCGATGTATCGCTCAAGGTGTTGCCCCAAGCACCAGCCGAAGTCACGCTGGCCTGCCAATTGCCACAGGCAGAGGCCTTGGCCCTGTTGCACCGCTGGGGCGCACAACCCCTGCCCTTGAACGCCAGTTGCTGGGTGCATGACACCACAGCACACCCCGCGCAAGCGATGTTGTTTGTGCGCTTGCGTGGCGCAGTGGCAGCGGTTGAATCCGCCCTTCCGCGCATGTGCGCCGATGTGGTCGCCCTGGGCGGGCAGGCATCCGCCATGGCCCAAACACAGGCTGTGGCCGATTGGTCGGCGTGCCGCGATCAACGCCTGCCGTTTTTTTCGCCCCCCGCGCCCGATATGGCGCTTTGGCGCTTGAGCCTGCCGCAAACCACGCCGGTTCTGGACCTGCCCTGTGCGCCCCTGATCGAATGGCATGGGGCCTTGCGTTGGTTGTGGGCGCCACTGTCCGCTGCCAACGAACTGCGCGCTATTGCCGCGCAAGTCGGAGGCTACGCGACCCTGTTTCGCGCACCCCAAAACGCTGTTGACGATCTGCCTGCCGTGTTCTCCCCCTTGCCTGCGGCGCAACAACGCATCCAACGCGAACTGCAAAAACAATTTGACCCGCACGGTGTATTCAACACTGGCCGGCTGGGTCTGAGCTGACAACCATGCAAACTAATCTTGCCCCCGAATACCAAAACACCGCCGACGGCCAAGAGGCCGAAGCGATTTTGCGCAAATGTGTTCATTGCGGTTTTTGTACCGCCACCTGTCCCACCTACCAACTGTTGGGAGACGAGCTGGACGGCCCACGCGGGCGTATCTATCTCATCAAACAGGTGTTGGAAGGCGTGCCACCCACGCGGGACACACAGCTGCATTTGGACCGCTGCCTGACCTGCCGTAACTGCGAAACCACCTGCCCCAGCGGCGTGCAGTATGGGCATTTGGTGGACATTGGGCGCAAACTGGTGGACGAAAAAGTCCCCCGCCCCGCCGCAGAACAAACCATGCGCTGGGCCTTGAAAGAAGGCCTGTCTTCGCCCTTGTTCGCCCCCGCCATGAAGTTGGGGCAAAGCGTACGGGCTTTGTTGCCAAACAGCCTCAAAGCCAAGGTGCCCGAAGCCCGCAGCGCAGGCGCGTGGCCCACTCGCCAACATACACGCAAGGTATTGATGCTCGCCGGTTGTGTGCAACCGGCCATGAGCCCCAACATCAACACCGCCACCGCACGGGTGCTGGACGCGTGTGGCATTCAAACCGTGGTCGAACCGCTGGCGGGTTGTTGTGGCGGCGTGAAGTTCCACTTGAACGACCAAGACGCGGCCCATGTCCAAATGAAGAACAACATCGACGCTTGGTGGCCGCACGTGGCGCAAGGTGTAGAAGCGATTGTGATGAACGCCTCGGGCTGTGGCGTCACCGTCAAAGACTACGGCCACATCTTCCGCCACGACCCGCAATACGCCGAGAAAGCCGCCCGCATCAGCGAACTGACCAAAGACCTGAGCGAATTGCTGCCCCACTTGATGCCGACCTTGCAGCAGCGCATTCGCCCTGAAAAAGCCCAAGCCCAAGGGCAACTCGCGTTTCACCCGCCTTGCACCTTGCAGCACGGCCAACAACTCAAGGGCGGTGTGGAGACCCACATGAGCAGCTTGGGTTTCAAGGTGCGTGTCGCCAGCAACGAGGCGCATTTGTGCTGCGGCTCGGCCGGTACTTACAGCGTGTTGCAACCCACCATCGCCACTCAACTGCGCGACCGTAAATTGGGCAACCTGAGCGAGATGCAACCCAGTGCCATCTTGAGCGCCAACATTGGCTGCATCACCCATTTGCAAAGCGGCACCGATGTGCCGGTGCGGCATTGGGTGGAGGTGGTGGACGCGGTGTTGTAGCGTTCTTGGGGACGGCTTAACGTTCTTGGGCCAAGCGCTGTAAAAACGTTGCTGAAGTCAGAAGTTGCTCTTCAATCAAAGCGCAAAGCTTGGAACGGTCAAAAGGCTTGACCATCAAGGCATTGATACCCGCATGAAGGCCGCGCAGATGGTCTTGGGCGTTGACGTTGGCGGTGAGCAAAATCACGGGTACTTGCTGCATGGGCGGCTTCATGTGTTGACGGATATACGCTGTGGCCTCGATGCCGTCCATCTCCGGCATGACCATGTCCATCAAGACCAAATCAAAAGGCTCGCGGTGCAAACACGTCAAAGCTTCTTGGCCGTGACTGGCCTGACACAGATAGGCTTTGGGCCATTGCGCCTGCACGATGTTGCACGCCAGCAAGCGGTTAACGGGATGGTCATCGACCACTAAAAACCGCAATCGCATCTCTTGCCAATGCCGGCTGCTTTGTGTGGAGGCCAAGGCAGGCATTGGTGCTGGCGCTTCAAGCAAGGGCAAGCGCACCCAAAAAAGCGAGCCTTGGCCGAGTTGACTCTCTACCCCCATGGTGCCGCCCAAGCGTTGCACCAGTTGGTGGCAAATCGACAAGCCCAGACCATTGCCGCCGTACAAACTGGCGGTTTGCACATTGGCTTGCTCAAAGCGTTCAAAAATTTTCTCGATGCGGTCAGCTGCCACGCCAATGCCGGAGTCTTGCACTTCAAACAACAGCGATGCGCCTTTGCGCCTTACCCGCAGACTCACCGAACCCTTGTGGGTGAACTTGATGGCATTGCCCAACAGATTGACCAGCACTTGCGTCAAGCGGTGGCGGTCGGTGATGATGGTGACAGGGACATCGTCCGCCACGCACAAGCGGTAATCAATGTCCATGCTGTCGACTTTTTGCTCGAACAGTTTGAAGGCGCTGGTGACGGTCGTGCGCAGCTCAAATGGCTCTGGGTTGATATTGAGGTGCCCCATCTGCATTTGGGAAAAATCCAGCACATCGTTGATTACCGTCAGCAGGTGTTCGCCGGCCTGGTGTGACAACTTGACCAAAGACAAGGCCTGTGGGTTGTTTTTTAAGGAGCCGACGAGCAAATCGTTAAAGCCTAATATGGCATTCAAAGGGGTTCGCAATTCATGGCTCAGGGTAGAGATGAAAGAGTTTTTGAAGTTTTGTGAGCGCAGCAAATCGGCGCGCAGTTTCAACAACTCTTGCTCATGGGCATGGGTGCGCTCAAGGTTGTTTTGAAACACCCGTTCAGACAACAGCGGCAAGCCCAGCATGATCAAGCAATTCATCAAGTAGCTCAGGCCACTGTAGAGTTGAATGGCGCTGTTGGTGGTGAACTGCTGCGGGTACCAACCCTCGGCGCTTGCCCACCAAACACCTGCATAACAAATCAAGGACACGATAAACCATGCCACTGCATGGGCCACGCCAATCGCAAAAAGGGGGAGCAAAGGCAGCAATGCAAACCAGCCCATGGCCACTGAGAACATGCCGCCGGAATGAAAAGCCTCGTTGAGTAAATGCAAGCTGCTGATGACCAAGCCAATGTGTACCGCCACACCCACGGGCAGGCCCATGATGGCGGCACCACTCAATACCAAAAATGCGCAAGCTGTGAGCAGCAAGGTGGTCTGCGAGGCTGTGTTGGGACTGAGAAATGACAGCAAAAAAAGCCCTATAGAAATGGCCCACACGATGATCAAAAAAGGCCCTAGGTGGGTGGTGCGAAATTTCGCAGGCAACCAAGTGGGCAGGACGATTTCCCACCAAGTTGATTTGAAGGTGGCGGCTTGCTCAGAGGGCATGGGCGGTTTTGGCGGACATGGCGGCATGTACCAAGCTGTTGACGGTGGCGGCCAAGCTGGCTTTGTCCATGGGTTTGGGCAAGACCTCATTCATGCCCGCCTCCAAACATTGTTGACGGTCTTGGGTGTGGGTGCTGGCGGTCAAGCCAATCACGGGGATATGACAGATGGGATCGAGCAACTGCTGGCGTATGGCTTGACACGCTTGAGGGCCATTCATGCCGGGCATGAACATGTCCATCAACACCACATCGAACTGCGACTGCTGCAACAACTCAAGTGACTCAGGGCCGCTGGCGGTGTCAACGATCTCGGCCAAAGGCCAAATACTTTGGCACATATAGCGGGCCACTTGCAAATTGACCGGGTTGTCGTCCACCACCAAGATGCGCATCGCGTAGTTGCTCAGGTCTGGTGCATGGACGCTGAGCGCGTGTGATGCAGGCGCGGCACAGGCCACCAAAGGCACACTGAACCAAAACCGCGAACCATGGCCCAGCGTGCTTTCTAGGCCTATGCTGCCGCCGAACAAAGCCACCAACTGCTTGGAGATGGCCAAGCCCAAACCGGTGCCGCCAAATTGGCGCAGCGTGGCTTGGTCGGCGTGTTCAAAACGCTTGAAGATGTGTTCTTGCAATTCTTTGGGGATGCCACTGCCGCTGTCAATGACTTCAAACAGCAATTCGTTTTCTTGGCGGGTCAAGCGCAGCAGCACTTCACCTTGGGCAGTGAACTTGAAAGCGTTGTCAAGCAACTGGCACAGCACCTCTTTCACCCGCAACACATCCAAGCTGACCCAGTCGGGAATGCTGGGGTCGAGTTCGGTGACCAAGCTGACCGGGCTGTGTGAGGCAGGTAAGAAGGTGGCGCGGCATTGCGCCAAGGCATCGGACACCCTGACAGGTGCGGGGTTGAGCACCAAGCGACCGGCTTGGAGTTGGGAAAAATCCAAAATCTGGTTGATCAACTTCAGCAACTTGTCCGTGGACTGGCGAATCAGCCTAACCGTTTCCAAATCTTTGGGGTCAAGCTGCATGCTTTTGAGCAACACATCGTTGAAACCCAAAATAGCGTTCATGGGGGTGCGCAATTCGTGACCAACAGCCGCCACAAATTCGTCTTTATAGGCCTCTGATTTCAGCAAATCCTGTCGGCTACCTTCGAGCTCAAAGTTTCTTTCCTTCAGACTGACCAATTGCTGTTTGTTCAATACGTAATAAAACACGGGTACCCAAAACACATTGGCCGCCATGCACATCAAAGAGATCGCCGCCCAATTGAGATGCTGTTCTTTGAAAGCAAAATCGCTAGGCAAATACCCAAAAAACGTCAAGGTAAACAAGCTGCCAATGGCGCTCATCACCACAGCCACCCATATAAAAGTTTCTTTGAAACCCATCAATACCAAGCAGGGCAGGGGCAAAATGCCCAGCCACAGGATTTGTGGCGAGGCCAAGCCACCGGTGTTCATGCAGCTGATGTAAACGAGCGAGAAGCACGCCGCCAGCAAAGCGTGGGTGACCGCGGCCACGGGCCATTTGCGCCAGACATATACAACGCTGATCAAGGACATTGCGGCCATGGTCAGCAGACTTAAGGGAATTTGTTCAAAAGGACTGGCAAGAAAACAAAAGCCGCCAATGATCAGCAAGGCTACGCAGATATAACAGCGCAAAATAAAGTGACGCTGACTCAATAAATCATTGGGCCAGTGTCGGGCAAAAAATCCAGCCAAAGCATGCATAACTGCATGATAACCAAGGCCCGGTGGTTTTAAAACCTAAAGTACTGCTCATTGGCAGCAAAAGTACCTAAATAGCTAAGGCGGCGGTAATGTCTTTGCTGACCGAGGCGGGGGTGTCCATTGAGCCATAGCGCGTGACGGTTGTGCCATCTTTGGAGACCAAGAATTTGGTGAAGTTCCATTTGATGCCCTCGCTGCCCAGCACGCCAGGCGCCTGGCCCTTGAGCCATTGGTACAGCGGATGCGCTTGAGCGCCGTTCACCTCAGTTTTGGCCATCATCGGAAACGACACGCCATAGTTCTTTTGGCAAAAAGCACCGATTTCTTCATTGCTGCCAGGGTCTTGGCTGCCAAACTGGTTGCAGGGAAAGCCCAGCACCACCAAGCCTTGGCTGGCAAATTCTTGGTGCAATTTTTCCAGCCCCGCAAACTGAGGCGTGAAGCCACAGGCGCTGGCGGTGTTGACAATTAACATCACTTTGCCTTGGTAGGCACTGAGCGCCACTGTGTGGCCATCGATAGATTGGGCTTCAAAATCATAAACAGTTGCCATGTGTTTTCTCCACAAGTTAGTAGGTCATTGTCGCTAATCTGGCTTGTCCCTGCTGGGCCAAGCCGCCAATGCCGCCGCCAACACAATCAGCAAGCCGCCCACCAGCTTGCGGGTGCTGAGTTCCGAGGCGCCCAGCGCCACCGATGAAAGCGTGGCAAAGACAATTTCCGACAGCATCACCAAGGCGGTGGTGCTGGCCGCCAAACGTGCCGCTCCAAACTGCAAACTCAGGTTAGAGGCCAGCAGCAATACCGCCAAGGCCAAGGCATAGGGCCACCATGCATAGTCTTGTGGCCAAACGACCAAGCCAGACGGCGCGCCCGCCAGTGCAGCCAAAGCGGTCAAGGCCATGCCCCCGCCAAACATGCCCGCCATGCGATCGGCTTCGGGCAGGTAGGACAGCTTTTTCAGCATGGCGTTGTTCAGGGCAAAGCTGGCGCCGCCTAAAAGCGCCAAATAGTCCATGGCTGAAGCAGGCCAAGGCCAATCCATCTCGGGGGTTTTCAGCACCAGCGCCACGCCGCACAAGGCCAGCGCCAAGCGCAACAGAGACCAGCGGGTAGGGCGCTCATCCAACAGCAACCAAGCAAACAACACCGACCAAGCGGGCATGGTGTAAAAAAGCAGCACCACCCGCACCACATCGCCCAAGGTGACGGCCCAGTTAAAACCCAAATTGGTCAAACCCGAGCCCAAAAAAAGCCACCACAGCGCGGGGTGTTCCCACATGCTGCGCCAAGTACGGGGACGCAGCACCGTGATGCAAACACAAGCAAAACCGTACATGAAAGCGGTGGCCCACAAAGGGTGCAGGCCCAGCGCCTGCATCTCGCGCAAGGGCCACCAACTCAGACCAAACACCAGGGCATTGAAAAGCAGGCCCAGCACAGGCCCCCAAGAGCTTGTCATGGCTTCAGTGGGAGGGGTCTTGGCGGGCGATATCGAGCAAGCGCTCCACCTCTTGAGCGTGGTGTTTGCAGTTGCTTTTGTGCCAGCGCTGTATCAGCCACATATTGCCCGCCACGATAACGCCAAAGCAAATGATGGCGTTGAAGGCGCTCAAGCCCATTGCTGATGCCGCCGCATACAAGCCACCCAGCGCCAAGATACAGGCCTGCTCATTGAAGTTTTGAACTGCGATGGAGCGACCAGCACCCATCAGGTTGTGGCCTCGGTGTTGCAGCAAGGCGTTCATGGGCACCACCAAAAACCCGCCCAAGCCACCCAGCAAAATAAAAAACGGCGCGGCAACCCAAACGTTGTCGATGAAATTCATCACCAGCACCAGCAAGCCCATGGCTATGCCCAAGAACATCAAGCGGGGCGCATCTGCCAGACTTGTGCGCATAGAAGCCACCACCGCACCCACAGCGGTGCCTATGGCGATGACACCCACCAAAGAAGACGCTTGGGTGGTGGTGTAGCCCAAAGCCACCGCGCTCCATGCGAGAACGATGTAGCGCAAGTTGCCGCTCGCACCCCAAAACAAGGTGGTGGTGGCCAAGGAAATTTGGCCCAACTTATCGCGCCACAAGCGTTGGTTGCACTGCCAAAAATCGGGCACCAAGGCCAGCAAGTGGTAGCCCAAGGAATGCTGCTCATTGGCCTTGAGCGGAATCAGTTCAACACCTGTGTCAGGAATGCGGGTGTTGAACCAAGCCGCTAGGCCATATAAAAAGACCAAAACACAAATAGCGGCTTCCGGGGAGGTGTCAATGGGGGTGTCAATCAGCGGGAAATCAAAGCTCAGTAAATAAGCTGAAATGTGGGGGCCTACCAATTGACCGCCAAGCAACACACCCAAGATGATGGAGGCGATGGTCAGGCCCTCAATCCAACCATTGGCTTTGACCAACAATGAAGAAGGCAGCAGCTCGGTAAGGATGCCGTACTTGGCAGGCGAATACGCCGCCGCACCCAATCCCACAATGGCGTAGGAGAGCAAAGGGTGGGAGCCAAACAGCATCATCAAGCATCCCAGTACCTTGATACCGTTGCTCATGAACATCACCTGCCCCTTGGGGCGTGAGTCGGCAAAAGCGCCCACAAAAGGAGCGAGCACCACATAAAACAAGGCGAACATGGGCACCAACGCAGCGCGTTGCCACTCGTCGCCACCCCCCGCTTTGATCAACTCGACCGCCGCCACAAACAAGGCGTTGTCAGCCAAAGAGCTGAAAAACTGGGCCGCCATGATGGTGTAAAAACCGCGCTTCATAAGAACTGAGAAAAGTAGGGGAGGCGGATCAAGGAAGAGGGCATGAAAGGTGAAATAGGGGCGACAGCCCTGAGTGCATATGAGTTATATCACGCCGTTTGAGCATAACCGAGCCTGCGACAATTGACCCCATGCCACGTCCTCTCCATGCCGTCATCCACACACATGCTCTGCAGAGCAACCTTGCGCGGGTGCGGCTTGCAGCCGGCGACGCCCGTGTGTGGGCGGTGGTCAAAGCCAATGCCTACGGCCATGGTGTGGCGCGTGTGTTTGAAGGCCTGCGGGCTGCAGATGGCTTTGCGGTGCTCGATTTGACAGAAGCAAAAATTTTGCGCGATATGGATTGGCGCGGCCCGATTTTGTTGATGGAAGGCGTGTTCGAGCAGCGCGACTTGGAGCTGTGTTCCCGATTAGACCTGTGGCATGTGGTGCATACCGAGGCACAAATTGACATGTTGAGTCGCCACAAAACCCAAGTGCCCCAGCGGGTGTTTTTGAAAATGAACAGTGGCATGAACCGCTTGGGCTTTGCGCCAGAGCGTTTTCGATCTGCTTGGGTGCGCTTAAACGCCTTGCCGCAGGTGGATGAAATTACCTTGATGACCCATTTCGCCCATGCCGATGACGCTGTGGGTGTAAGCACACAGCTGCAGGTGTTTCACCACACCAGCCATGACCTGCCTGGCGAGCGAAGCTTGGCCAACAGTGCCGCTGTTTTGCGCCACGGCACTGATGCGGCTGTGTTGGGTGATTGGGTGCGCCCAGGCATTGCGTTGTATGGGAGCGCACCCGACCATCCACTGCACAGCGCAGCGCATTGGGGTTTGCTGCCTGCCATGAGTTTGCGCAGCCACCTCATAGCTTTGCAAGACCTAAAGGCGGGCGACGAGGTGGGGTATAGCGGTGTTTTCAAAGCGCCACATGCCATGCGAATCGGTGTGGTGGCTTGCGGTTATGCAGACGGTTACCCGCGCCATGCGCCCGGTGGCACACCGGTGTTAGTTGCTGGTGAGCGCTGTGCAACAGTCGGGCGCGTCAGCATGGACATGCTGTGTGTCGACCTCACACCCGTACCCCAAGCGCTTGGGGGCTCAGAGGTCACTTTATGGGGCCAAGCCACTACCGGCGAGGTGCTTTGCATTGACGAAGTAGCTGCTGCTGCGGGCACCGTCGGCTATGAACTCATGTGTGCCTTGGCTCCTCGCGTACCTGTCTCTATGGATTAATCGTTAATCGTTAATCGGGGTCAGATCCCGATTAACCATCAATCAATCAAGGATTGCGCCACCAAAGCTTTCATCATGCGGCGGTAAACCACCCGCGAAGGACCACTGGACTGGGTCATCAGCACCGCGCAGGTTTGCTCTTTGGGGTCAGCCCAAAAATAGGTGCCGGCATAGCCCGCCCACATGAACTCACCTGCGCTGCCATGCACCGCAGCGACGCCATCGCCTTGGCGCACCAAGAACCCTAAGCCAAAGGTGTAGCCAGGGGTGCCTAAAAGCAACTGCCCAGGCGACACAGGTGTGGCAATGGCGCTGCCCAAATGGTCGGAGGTCATGAGGCGCACCGTGGTACTCGACACAATGCGAGTGCCATCAAGTTGCCCGCCGTCCAACATCGCTTGGCAAAAGCGCAGATAGTCTCCTGCGGTGCTCACGCCACCTGCGCCACCCGAATCATTGCCGGGGGTTTGGCTCACATCGATCAACTTCACCACCGCACCCGTGGCAGGGTCTTTGGGGAATGGCTCAGCCAAACGCGGGAAGTTGGCGGCACTGACGGCAAAGCCGGTGTCCTTCATCTTCAAAGGCTGAAATATTCGAGCTTGCAAAAAGTCGCCTAAGCGCTGACCCGACACAGCTTCGATCACCCGCCCTTGGACATCCACCGACAAGCTGTACTCCCAAACGGTGCCAGGCTGTTGTGCCAGCGGCGCTTTGCCCAAGCGGTCCACCATCTCGGCGCTACTGGGCGTACGCGCATCAAAGTCGATGCTGGGTTGGTAAATGCCGGCTTGGGTGTACGCGTCTTTCACCAAGGTGTTTTTGGTCAGTTCCCCATAAGCCAGCCCCGAGGTGTGGCGCAGCAAATCTTGGATGGTGGGCTCTTTGTTGGCAGGCACCAGTTTGAAGCTCACGCCGTTGTACAAAGGGTCATGCGTGGCAACGCTGACCATGGGGCTTTTGAAGGTGGGCAGGTACTTGGACACAGGGTCGGTGAGCTGCACCTTGCCGTCTTCCACCAACATCATCAAGGCGGTTGACACCAGCGGTTTTGTCATCGAATAAATACGAAACACCGAGTCAATTTGCATGGGCGCATCAGTGCCATTGTTCAGTTTGCCAAAGGCTTGGAAATAGACCAACTTGCCTTTGCGAGCCACCATCACCACTGCACCGGGCAAGCGTTTTTGTTCCACCTCGGCTTGCATGGCTTGCGAGATTTTTTCCAATCGCTTAGATGACACCCCCACCGATTCGGGGCTTGCAATGGGCAAGGCTTGCGACCAAGCCCAGCCTGCTTGCAGCAACAAGGCGGCAAGCACAGTCAGGCGGCGGGTGGTTAAGGTTGGCAACATAGGTCTAGTCTCCTGAAGAATGAAAACGGCTGGCCAACCACACCAGCAGCAAAACAGGCACACCCAGTAAGGCCGTGCCCGTGAAAAACCATGCGTAGCCTGCGGCGTCTACCGCCACCCCGGAAAAGCCCGCCAAAAACTTAGGCGCTAACAGCATGAGCGAACTGAACAGCGCGTACTGCGTAGCCGAGTACTGCACATTGGTCAGCGAGGACAAATACGCGATGAAGGCGGCAGACGCGATACCGCTGGCCAAGTTGTCGGCAGACACCACGGCGATCAAGGCATACACATCATGGCCGTGCAAGGCCAGCCAAGCAAACAGCAAGTTGGTCAATGCGCTGAGCACCGCGCCCAGCATCAACACCCGCATCACGCCAAAGCGCAGCACCAAGCCGCCGCCTAAAAATGCACCCACCAAGGTCATGATGACGCCATACAGTTTCGTGACGGTAGCCACCTCTTCTTTGCTGTAACCCATGTCCACATAAAACGGGTTGGCCATGATGCCCATGACGATGTCGCTGATGCGGTAAGTGCCAATCAGGGCCAACAACAACACCGCATGCCACCGGTAGCGCCGCACAAACTCGCTAAAGGGTGCCACCACCGCCACTTGCAGCCATTCACGCACGTTGTGGGCAGGGGGCAATTCGGTGTGGGGCGGTTCTTTGGAAAACAACACCGTCACCATGCCAACCGACATGGACAAAGCCATGGCGATGTAGGCAATGCCCCACGCCGCGTCTTGGTAGGTGCCTGCGGGCAAGCCACTAACCTCGGCACGGGCGGCAATCCAAAACACACCCGCACCCGCCCAAATCATGGCCAAGCGGTAACCAGTTTGGTAGCTTGCTGCCAGCACGGCTTGCAGCCGCGCTTGCGCCGACTCGATGCGAAAAGCATCCAGCGCAATGTCTTGCGTGGCCGAGCCAAACGAGGCCAGCAGCGCAAAGGCCACCAAGGGCATCAAAGAATCTTGCGGGTTGCTCCACGCCATGCCCAGCAAACCAGCCACCACGGCCACTTGTGCCAGCAGCAACCAACTGCGTCGCCGCCCGAGGAGTCGCGTCAACACCGGCAAAGGCAAGCGGTCAACCAACGGCGCCCATGCCCATTTAAAGCCATAAGCCAGCCCCACCCAACTGAGAAAACCGATGGTGGCGCGGTCAATGCCGGCTTCGCGCAGGCGAAAACTCAGCGTGCCCAAAACCAACAACAAGGGCAAACCTGCCGAAAACCCCAAAGCCAACATGCGCAGGCTCGACGGGCTGAGGTAAATCAGCAAGGTGTCTTGCCACGACGGCAACTGATTAGTTGTAGATAGGTTATCGTTCATACCCTTGTATTGTCATCGCCTCTAAACCAGCCCTATTTATGTTGACCAAACGTGCTTTTTTCCGTCACTGCGCCTTTTGCATGGCCGGCGCTTACAGCTTGGATGCTTTCGCCCGTGATGGGGTGGAGGTAGGCAAGCAGTCGAGTTTTGCCAAGTTGGTGCCTGCCGCCGAGGTGGAAAGCAATGCCTACACACAGTACAGCCAAATGATCAAGCAGGCATCAGAAAAAAACGCGCTGGCACCCGACGACCACCCACAAGTTGTTCGATTGCGTGCAATTGCTTTGAAGTTGATACCTTTCAGCTACGAATGGAACCCCCGCGCCAGAGACTGGAACTGGCAGGTCAACCTGATTGGCTCAGACCAGGTCAATGCGTTTTGTATGCCTGGGGGCAAGATCGCTTTCTTTCACGGCATTTTGAACAAGCTGAACCTCACCGACGATGAGGTCGCCATGGTCATGGGACACGAAATCGCCCACGCGCTGCGCGAACACGCTCGCGAGCGCATGGGCAAGAGCATGGCCACCAATACCTTGTCCAAGATTGGCGGCGCACTCGCATCGGTGTATTTGGGCGTTGACCCACGCTTGACCGACGCGGTGGCCATGCAAGGCGCGAACTTGATCAACCTCAAGTTCAGCCGCGAAGATGAATCCGAGGCCGATTTGGTAGGCATGGAGCTGGCGGCGCGTGCCGGTTACAACCCGCGCGCGGGTGTCAGTCTTTGGCAAAAAATGAGTGCCGCCAACAAAGGTGCACCGCCTCAATGGATGAGCACCCATCCTTCAGGCAGCACCCGCATCAAAGACATTGAAGCGAATTTGCCTAAGGTGGAGCGTTTTTATGAGCAGGCACCTAAGCCCTAGGTCTTCTTTCCGAAGCTGGCTTGAAGATATCTTTTAGTCGCTTTAGGTGGACCGCTTCAGCCAATCCAGCAACAAAGCGTTCACCGCTGAGCTTTGTTCGCGATGTAAAAAATGCCCGGCGCTGTTGACTTCGCGGTATTCGTAAGGTCCGGCGAAACAAGGGGCTTGCTCACGCATGAGTTCAGCGCGCAGGTCGTCCGCGCCACACAAAGCCATCGTAGGTACGCTGATGCTGTTTTGCAGCCTTGAGCGAAGTTCATGCAAAGTGGGATCAGCTTTGTTGAGGTCAAACATCGCACGGTAA
>Ga0209357_1000183_pt1 | contig 23442 bp, 19 predicted proteins | sample LauGreFBDMM110SD_2_FD_187573 | JGI IMG/M metagenome (GOLD analysis project Ga0209357, IMG submission 187573) | Freshwater lake microbial communities from Lake Michigan, USA - Fa13.BD.MM110.SD (SPAdes) (version 3) | ecosystem: Environmental > Aquatic > Freshwater > Lake | place: Lake Michigan... | reverse complement strand
GTGCAGCAAATAGGCACGCAGTTCTTGTAGACCTTGCCCGGTCTTGGCAGAAATACACATCGCGGCTTGCTGACCCGCAGATTCGCTGACAGCTGTCACCAAGTCTGCTTTATTGAACACATGCAGCAAGGGGCTATGGCTGTTTTTTTGCTGCATCATTTGCTTGCTCAATGCTGTTTGCAAAGCTTCGTATTCCGAGTCTTGAGCGCGGCTTAAGTCGTGCAGTAGCACAACCACATCGGCATCCGCGACTTGTGCCCATGCCCGCTCTATGCCTATTCTTTCAACCTCGTCGACACTTTGCGTGTCACGCAGGCCCGCAGTATCCACCACATGTACCGGCACACCTTCCATGGAAATGGTTTGCGTCAATACATCGCGGGTAGTGCCAGCCACCGCCGTGACAATCGCGGTATCTTGTCCCGTCAAAGCGTTCAGCAAAGAGCTTTTACCTGCATTAGGTTGACCAGCAATGACCATTTTCATGCCATCTCGCAACAAAGCGCCTTGGCGTGTTTTGGCGCATAACAAATCGGTTTCTTGTTGCATGGTTCGCAGTTGTCCTGCGACATCGGCCTGAGTCACAAAGTCGATGTCCTCTTCTGGAAAATCTAAACTGGCCTCCACCAACATGCGTACCCGTAATAACTGTTCTTGAAGCTTTTCAACTTCGACTGAAAAAACCCCTACGAGCGAGCGACCAGCGCCACGCACGGCCGCTTGCGTTTGCGCATCAATCACATCGGAGACGGCCTCCGCTTGGGCCAAGTCCATTTTTTGATTAAGGTAAGCGCGTTGTGTAAATTCGCCTGGAAGGGCCAGTCGCATGCCGGCTAAACGCACGTTGGGTTTTTGGGCGAACTCTAAGCAGCGCTGTACCAGCATAGATAAGACAACGGGTCCACCATGGCCTTGTAACTCCAGAACATCTTCACCGGTATAGCTGTGTGGGGCAGGAAAAAACAGCGCCAGGACTTGGTCTAGCGTTTGTCCATTGTCGTCACAAATATTTATTAGGTGTGCGCGTCTGGGCTCTAAAGTTTGTTGACACAGCCCGGTGGCAAAGGCTATGAGGTCCTTGCCGCTGATGCGTACGATGCCGACCGCACCTTTGCCCGGTGGCGAGGCCACCGCGATGATTGGCGCATCGCGTTCGCTAAGCATGGCCTAAGACATGAGCCGCCGCTCGCCCGCGCTCATTGTTAATGAAGAACGCCAAGTTGCTTATTGATCATCCATTGCTGGGCGATGGACAAAATATTGTTAGACAACCAATACAAGACTAAACCTGAGGGGAAAAAGAAAAACATGACACTAAACGCCAAAGGCATCATCCACATCATCTTGGCTTGAATAGGGTCTGGCGGTGTAGGATTTAACCAGGTTTGTAAAAGTGAGGTAAGCGTCATCAGCAGCGGCAAAATAAACCAAGGGTCAGGTGCAGCCAAGTCCTGCACCCATCCCACCCATGGTGCATTGCGCATTTCTACCGACGACAAAAGCACCCAATACAAAGCAATGAAGAAAGGAATTTGCACAGCGATAGGCAAGCAACCACCTAAGGGATTGACTTTTTCCTCGCGGTAAATTTTCATCATCTCCATTTGCATTTGCTGAGGGTTATCTTTCAAACGCTCTCGCATTTCCATAATCTTGGGGTTGATGGCTTTCATTTTCCCCATGCTTTTGTAAGCCTGCGAATTCAGCCAGTAAAAGGCGATTTTTAAAACGACGACCAAGGCCACGATAGACCATCCCCAGTTGCCAATAAAGCCGTATAACTCATCGAGCAACCAATACAAAGGCTTGGCCAATATCGTCAGCCAACCATAGTCTTTCACCAACTCCAGCCCTGGGTACAAGCCTTCCATAAGTTTTTCTTCTTGCGGCCCAACAAACAACCTGGTTTGATGGATTTGTTTGCTTTCATTGGCCAGTGCTGGAAGCGGTGCGACCATGCCGACTGAGTAGAGGTTGTTGTCAATCTTGCGGGCATACAAGTCACGTTCTTGCGCGTCGTCCATCAGCCACGCAGAAGCAAAATAATGCTGCACCATGGCAACATAGCCTAAGTTCGATTTTTTTTCAAAATCAGCTTTGTTTTTCTCTATATCGGAGAACTCAATTTTTTGGTATTTTTTGCTGTTGGTAAAAACAGCAGGTCCAGTGAAAGTGGAGTAGAAAGCGGATTCTCCCTCGGGTTTATTACCGTCTCTGACCAGCTGTACATAAATTTGAGGTGTTATGGTTTGTCCAGATTGGTTCACAATTTCATGCTGGACTGACAGCACATAACTGTTTTTCTTGACGGTATAAGTTTTAATCAACTTGACGCCGCCTAGCGCTTCTGATTCGAATCGCAGTAACAAGCTGTCTTCGCCATCTTTGAAGGTGCTGGGGCTGGTTAAGCGCATGGGGCTTTTGTGTGTCGGCCAGCTCACGCCTGCGGGCCCCCCCACCAAACCTGTTTGCGCCAAATAAACGCGCTCTTTGGAGTTGTCCATCAAAGTGACATTGCTCCCCGGGCGATGCACATCTTGGTGTTTGAGCAACTCCACGCGGGTCACGCTTGCGCCTAAACTATCAAAGCTTAGCTTCAGTACATTGGTTTGCACTTCAACGGTTTCGCTTTGTGCTTGTTGGGTTCCAGGTGCGCCATCGGCTGGCAAAGCGGCTGGCGCTTGCGTGACCACGGCAGCTGGAGAGGCATCTGTTACAGAATTGACCGTAGCGCCTACGGGTGGTGTCGCGCTTGGAAAAAATGTGGGTTTATTGCCGTTATGCAATTGCCATTGGTCCCACAACATGACCAACGAAAAACCAAAAACAACCCAAAGTATGGTGCGGCGAATATCGTTCATGGTGTGTCTGCAATCGAAGGCGATGTAGTTGAAAGAGTGTTTGTGGTGCTTTGCGCCTTAGGCACAGGATCGTGTCCTCCCGCGCACCACGGATGACAACGACTTAAGCGACGCAAGGTTAAGTAGCTTCCCTTCGCCGCGCCATGACTTTCAAGCGCGTCTAAGGCATACGCTGAACAAGTTGGCGTAAAGCGACACGACGAGCCAAGCCAAGGACTAAGTAATAAACGATAGCCTTTAACCAAAAGCATCAATAATTTTTGGATCATGGCGCGACACCATGGCGCACCAGCAAAAGCAGTTCTGTTCTCACGGCTTCTCTTAATTTGACGGAACTCGCGCTAATGAAGTGTTGGCTATCAAAAGTTTTGCGCAAACGTATAACGCGGTCAGCTTGGGGCATTTCTTTTGGCCATGCTTCAAGGCCTAAAGCGTAAATTTGGCGTTTGATCAAGTTTCGAGTGACCGCTTTTCGCGCCCATCGTTTGGGTACAACCGCGCCAATCCGACTTGTTGACGTTGCTATTTGCTGGTGCAAAGCAAAATGGGAAGTCCGCGCGACAACACCCTCAGCCATGACGGCATCGAAATCTGCACGAAGTGTCAGTTTGTCCACGTGGCAATGCAAGTGGCACTCAAACCTATATTCAATCGCTTAAACAGCCAAGCGTTTGCGGCCTTTGGCGCGACGTGCATTGATAACGGCGCGTCCTCCGCGGGTTTTCATGCGCACCAAAAAGCCATGGGTGCGAGCGCGACGTGTTTTAGAGGGTTGGTATGTGCGTTTCATGTGATGTAGCCAAATGCATAGGGGAAACCCAAGATTATCTCTCAATTAAAGGACATCACCAAGCTTTCTTCATGCAATGCTTGAAGTGACGGGTAAATGGGGGACGATTTTTTATGCGACTGTGGATAAATTTTTGATAAACCGGGCTCAGATGCGTTTAAAATGGAACTTATCCACAGATTGGTCTCGTTTTGAATAACTCACCTCCTACCCACATCGCTACCACGTCTAGTCCAGACGCAGGACAAGCTTTGTGGCAAGCCTGTGTAGACCAATTGGCACAAGAGTTGCCTGAGCAACAGTTCAATACGTGGATAAAACCACTCACCGCGTCTCTTTCTGATGATTTTTCACGTATTCATATCGAAGTGGCCAACCGCTTCAAGCTTGACTGGATTCGAGCCCAATATGCAGGACGCTTAGCTGCACTTTTGCAACAAATCTATGGACAGGCCATACAGATCGATTTTTTATTGGCGCCAAAAGAAGCGCCCTCTCGCCCTGTTGCGACACGCATATTGAGCGAGCCGGAAGATTTATCCCCTGTGATGGGCTCTTCTGCAGATGCTGGCTTGCAAGGTTTTAAAAACCGCATCAACACCAGTTTGTGTTTTGATAGTTTGGTTGAGGGCACGGCCAATCGCATGGCACGTGCTGCCGCCATGCATGTGGCCAATGTGCCAGGGCAGCTCTACAACCCTTTGTTTATTTATGGTGGTGTCGGTTTGGGCAAAACCCATTTGATGCATGCGGTTGGCAACCAGCTGCTGGTCAATCGACCTGAGGCCAAGGTTTTGTACATACACGCTGAGCAGTTTGTCTCGGATGTGGTTAAAGCTTATCAGCGCAAGACCTTCGATGAATTCAAACAGTATTACCACTCACTGGACTTGCTTTTGATCGATGATGTGCAGTTTTTTGCTAATAAAGACCGCACACAAGAGGAATTTTTTAATGCTTTTGAGGCTTTACTTACTAAAAAATCGCACATTGTGATGACGAGCGATACCTACCCCAAAGGATTGGCGGATATTCACGAACGACTTGTCTCGCGTTTTGACTCTGGGTTAACGGTGGCGATTGAACCCCCCGAATTGGAAATGCGTGTGGCTATTTTGATTGCCAAAGCGCGCAACGAAGGCGCCGACATGCCCGAAGAAGTCGCGTTTTTTGTGGCTAAAAATGTGCGCTCCAACGTCCGGGAGTTGGAAGGCGCTTTGCGTAAAATATTGGCGTATTCGCGGTTTAACCAAAAAGACGTTTCTATTCAACTCGCGAGAGACGCGCTGCGCGACTTGTTGTCCATCCAAAACCGGCAAATCTCGGTCGAAAACATTCAAAAAACCGTGGCAGATTATTACAAAATCAAAGTCGCTGATATGTATTCCAAAAAGCGTCCTGCATCGATTGCAAGACCGCGCCAAATTGCCATGTACTTGGCCAAAGAATTGACCCAAAAAAGCCTGCCTGAAATCGGTGAGCTGTTTGGTGGCAGAGACCACACCACGGTTTTGCATGCGGTTCGAAAGATTTCTGCGGAACGCCAGACACTGAGCGACCTCAATCAGCAACTGCATGTGCTTGAACAAACACTCAAAGGATAAAACCATTGGCTTACCTTGCAAACCCTGTGCACAGTTTTGGCATAACCCTTGGGTTATCCACAGGCGGCAGCGTTTTTCTAAAGTTATCCATTTTGGTGATGGGGGTTTGGTACCGGTTTCACACATGGTTTTATGGTCATCAAGTCGTTGAAATAAAAGTGGAAAATACACTTTTCCACAGAAGTTGATGTCCCTTATCTACTACCACTATTGATATATAAAGAATTTAAAGAAGAGGATGACATGATTGTTTTGAAAGCGAGTCAAGAAAACATTGTTGCTGCTTTGCAATCGGTGGTGGGTATTGTTGAGCGTCGTCACACCTTGCCGATTTTGGCCAATGTGATGATTCAAAAAACGCCGCAATCGGTCCAACTTACCAGCAGCGATCTGGAAATTCAAATTCGCACAGATGCCGATCTGGGTGGTGACAATGCAAATTTCACGACCACCGTTGGTGCGCGTAAATTAATGGACATTTTGCGTTCCATGCCCAGCGACCAAATGGTGAGCCTTGAGTCGCAACAAAACAAATTAATCCTCAAAAGTGGCAAAAGCCGCTTTACTTTGCAAACACTGCCAGCGGAAGATTTTCCTTTGGTACAAGAATCAGCTAGTTTTGGCCCCTTGTTCAGTATTCCTCAAAAGACTTTGAGAGAGTTGTTGCATCAAGTGTCTTTTGCGATGGCTGTGCACGATATACGTTACTACCTCAACGGCATTTTGTTTGTTGCCGAGGGAAAGCAACTCAGTTTGGTTGCCACTGATGGCCATCGCTTGGCTTATACCTCTGCCACTCTTGAAGTGGAAGTACCTAAGCAAGAGGTAATCTTGCCGCGAAAGACGGTGTTGGAATTGTTGCGCTTGCTTAGCGACAAAGAGGGCATGATTGATATGCAGTTTGCCAACAACCAAGCGAAGTTTAAATTTGAAGGCAAGGAATTTGTTACGAAGTTAGTCGAAGGTAAGTTTCCTGATTACAACCGCGTCATTCCTAAGAACCATAAAAATACAGTCACTCTGGGTCGGGCGATTTTGCTCACCACACTTCAAAGAACGGCCATTTTGACCAGCGATAAATTCAAGGGTGTTCGCATCAACCTTGAAGCAGGCGTTCTGCGTGTGGCGGCAAGCAACGCGGAGCAAGAGGAAGCTGTTGATGAAATCGAAATCGATTACGCCGGAGACAGCATTGAAATTGGTTTCAATGTCACTTATTTGATTGATGTACTCAGCAATATGTCTCAGGACATGGTTCGCATGGACTTGGCCGATTCCAACAGTTCGGTTTTGGTCACCATGGCTGAAAACCCTAATTTCAAGTACGTTGTTATGCCCATGCGCATTTAATGCCTTATCCCTTTTGTGCTTTTGCACAGTGAATTGAGTTATGAATCCCTCACAAGAATTACCCGAAGACGGCGTCAAGCCAGAGCAAGCCATGGGAGATCAGTCCTATGGTGAAAGTTCTATCCAAATTTTGGAAGGCCTAGAGGCTGTTCGCAAGCGCCCTGGTATGTACATCGGCGACACCTCCGATGGCACCGGTTTGCACCACTTGGTGTTTGAGGTGGTCGATAATTCAATTGACGAGGCCTTGGCAGGTCATTGCGATGACATCGTCGTCACCATCCATTCGGACAACTCCATCAGCGTGACCGACAACGGACGCGGCATTCCTACCGGCGTGAAGATGGACGACAAGCACGAGCCCAAGCGCAGTGCCTCGGAAATTGCGCTTACTGAGTTGCACGCTGGTGGCAAGTTCAACCAAAACAGCTACAAGGTGTCTGGTGGCTTGCATGGCGTGGGTGTGTCGTGTGTGAACGCACTGTCCAAATGGCTGCGTTTGGTGGTGCGCCGAGAAGGCAAGGTTCACACCATCGAGTTTGCCAAGGGCTTCGTACAAAACCGGTTACTTGAAATGGTCGATGGCGTGGAAATTTCTCCCATGCGCATCACTGGCGAAACCGACAAGCGCGGCACCGAAGTGCATTTTTTGCCCGATACCGATATCTTTGTTCAAAACCACGAGTTTCATTACGAGATTTTGAGCAAACGGTTACGTGAACTCAGCTACCTGAACAACGGTGTTCGCATTCGTTTGATGGACGAGCGCACCGGTAAAAACGACGACTACTCCGGCGCTGGTGGTGTGGCGGGTTTTGTGCAGTTCATCAATGCAGGCAAAAAAATCCTGCACCCCAACGCGTTTTATGCCGAGGGTGAACGGCCCGCTGAAAGCTACGGCGGTATCCCTGGCACCCACATTGGCGTCGAAGTAGCCATGCAATGGAACGAGAGCTACAACGAGAGTGTGCTCTGCTTTACCAATAACATCCCGCAGCGCGATGGAGGCACCCACCTTACGGGCTTGCGCGCCGCAATGACCCGTGTCATCAACAAATACATTGATGAACATGAGTTAGCCAAAAAAGCCAAGGTCGAGGTGACGGGGGATGACATGCGCGAGGGCTTGTGTTGCGTGATGTCAGTCAAAGTCCCTGAACCAAAATTTAGCAGCCAAACCAAAGACAAGCTGGTATCAAGCGAAGTGCGCGCTCCGGTCGAAGACATTGTTGGGAAGGTGCTGGGTGACTATTTGCAAGAGCGGCCCAATGACGCCAAGATGATTTGCGGCAAGATCATCGACGCAGCGCGCGCTCGTGAGGCGGCTCGCAAAGCGCGTGAGATGACGCGCCGCAAAGGCGTGCTCGATGGCATGGGCTTGCCTGGCAAGTTAGCCGATTGTCAAGAAAAAGACCCAGCTCTTTGTGAAATCTACATCGTCGAGGGCGACTCCGCCGGAGGTTCTGCTAAGCAAGGGCGGGACCGAAAGTTTCAGGCCATCTTGCCCCTGCGCGGCAAAATTTTGAACGTGGAAAAAGCGCGTTACGAAAAGCTGCTCACCAGCAATGAAATTTTGACCCTCATCACAGCTTTGGGCACCGGCATTGGCAAGGTGAGCGCTGAGTCGGGCAAGTCGGGGACCGACGACTTCAATATCGACAAGCTGCGCTACCACCGCATCATCATCATGACCGATGCCGATGTGGACGGCGCGCACATCCGCACGCTGCTCTTGACCTTCTTCTACCGCCAAATGCCCGAGCTGGTTGAGCGTGGCCACATCTACATTGCCCAGCCGCCTTTGTACAAGGTGAAAGTGGGCAAGGAAGAGCAATACTTGAAAGATCAGCTTGCTTTAGACCTGTTCTTATTGAAGGTCGCTTTGAAGGATGCCAGCTTACATACCGGCGGCGACAACCCGCAAACCCTTTCAGGTGACACCTTAGCCGAGTTGGCCCGTAAGCACCAAGTTGCAGAGGCCGTGATTTCTCGCTTGAGCAGCATCATGGACGCAGAGGCCCTGCGTGGCATGGCTGATGGGGTTGCTTTGAATTTGGACAGTTTGGACCAAGCACAGGCCTCTGCTGCTGCTTTGCAAATCAAATTGCGAGAACTCGGCAGCGGCTCTGAAGTGGCCGCTGAGTTTGACGTTCGCACCGATAAACCTATTCTTCGCTTAAGCCGGCATCATCACGGTAATGTGAAGAGCAGCGTCATCACACAAGACTTTGTGCATGGTGCTGACTATGCGGCTTTGGCAGAAGCCGCATCCACTTTCCGCGATTTGATGGGTGAAGGTGCGCGTATCGAACGCGGGGATGGTGAGCGACGCAAGGAAGAAAAAATTGGGGACTTCCGACAAGCCATGAAATGGTTGATAGGACAAGCTGAAAACGCCACTTCTCGCCAACGCTACAAAGGTTTGGGTGAGATGAACCCTGCGCAGTTGTGGGAAACCACCATGGACCCAACCGTGCGTCGATTGTTGCGCGTCCAAATTGATGATGCTATTGAGGCTGACCGCGTGTTCACCATGTTGATGGGTGACGAGGTGGAGCCACGGCGTGTCTTTATCGAAACCAATGCCCTGCGTGCAGGCAATATTGACGTTTAAGCGGCTTTAACGCCGCTTAAGCCGTGCTTGGCGATGCTTGCGGCAATCCTAGGCCTTTGCTTCACTAGAAACTCTTGTAGCCCAACTTTGACCTCTTCGCTCTGGGTGGGGTGACAACCCATCGCCTGCGCGATGGCCATGAAGGGGGGAGACAACATTCGCAACTGTGCGTGTTGTTTTACTTCTTCTGACATGGCGTGTTGCAGACCTGCAGCGACCTCATAGCCGTTGGCCCAAAACACCTGCATTACATCTTTTGTGGAGGGCGCGCGTACCAATTCGGCTTTTTGGATATGTCGACTTAAGAACAAATCGTAGGCGCTGCCCAGCCCGACGACGATGCGTGAATTTGTTTGATCAAGGTCTTGCTCCGTGTGTATGGCGCTTACTTTTCGCACTACATAACACGCGTCGATATGCAAATAAGCTTGGGTGAATGCGATGTCTTTAGCTCTCGCTGGATCGATGGCAAAAAACCCAAGGTCTACCTCTTTATTTGCAACGGCAGCAACCGACTCTTTTGCGGTGTTAACCAGTTGAATTTGAAGCTCAGCATCGAGCTGTTTTGCCAAAGCTTGTGCCAGCTCCACACTGATGCCCTGAGGCTCTTGGTTCGTAGGATCGAGTTGCGCGAGTAAGGCGTTACCTAGGTTGATGCAGACGCGAAGCGCGCCCGTGGGTGCAAGTTGCTGTGTCCAGATCATGGTGATGGCGGGTGTTGAATGGCCTTGTTTGTGCGGCTTGCGTTGGGCGCACATTGTGTCATTGAAGAGCCGCGCATAAAATCATTTGTTTTGCAAGGTGGCCATGGTTTATCCAGACAGTTTCGATGTGTTGGTGGTCGGCGGCGGTCATGCTGGTACCGAGGCTGCGCTTGCTGCTGCTCGCATGGGTTGCCGTACCTTGCTGCTCACACACAATATTGAAACCTTGGGTCAAATGAGCTGCAACCCGTCCATCGGCGGCATAGGCAAAGGCCATCTTGTGAAAGAGCTGGACGCCATGGGCGGCGCCATGGCTTTGGCCACCGACATGGCTGGTATTCAGTTTCGAATCTTGAACCGCTCTAAAGGGCCTGCGGTTCGTGCCACCCGCGCGCAAGCCGATCGCGTACTTTACAAAGCCACAATACGCCGCCGCTTGGAAACCCAGCCCAATTTGTGGCTTTTTCAACAGGCGGTGGACGATCTCATGCTGGAAGGCTCAAGGGTTGTGGGTGCTGTCACGCAAGTGGGCGTATGCTTTCGTGCAAAAACCGTGGTTCTCACAGCCGGTACTTTTTTGGATGGGAAAATCCACGTGGGCTTGGACAACTATTCGGCGGGTCGAGCGGGTGACCCACCAGCTGGTCGACTTTCCGCTCGCTTGAAAGAACTGCGCTTGCCGCAGGGCCGCTTGAAGACCGGCACCCCACCTCGCATCGACGGGCGCAGCATCGATTTTTCAAAATGCAGCGAACAAGCGGGGGACGGCATGGCAGGTGGTGAGTCTGTGCAAATGCCCGTGTTCAGTTTCATGGGTCGTGCTGATATGCACCCTGAGCAACGGTCTTGTTGGATAACACACACCAATGAGCGTACGCACGAGATTATTCGCTCTGGCTTTGACAGAAGCCCCATGTTCACCGGCAAGATCGACGGTGTGGGGCCGCGTTACTGCCCAAGTGTGGAAGACAAGGTCAACCGCTTTGCCGACAAGGCCAGCCACCAAATTTTCTTAGAGCCAGAAGGGCTGACCACTGACGAGTACTACCCTAACGGTATTTCCACCAGCCTCCCCTTTGATATTCAATGGTCTTTGGTTCGCTCTATCTCGGGCTTGGAAAACGCCCACATCTTGCGCCCTGGTTATGCGATTGAATACGATTTTTTTGACCCGCGGGAACTCAAGCGTAGCTTTGAGACCAAGGCCATCGAGGGCCTGTTTTTCGCTGGTCAAATCAATGGCACCACGGGTTATGAAGAGGCGGCCGCACAAGGTTTGTATGCCGGCGCTAACGCGGCGCTGCTATGCAAAGGCCTGCCTGCGTGGACGCCTAGGCGCGATGAAGCCTACTTGGGCGTATTGGTCGATGACTTGGTGAACCAAGGCGTGGTCGAGCCTTACCGCATGTTCACCAGCCGCGCTGAATACCGCCTGAAGCTAAGGGAAGACAACGCCGATATGCGTTTGACTGAGGCAGGGCGTCAAATGGGCTTGGTCGATGACGAGCAGTGGGGCAAATTCAACCGTAAGCGGGATGCTGTTTCACGTGAAACAGAGCGTCTTCGGTCTTTGTGGGTCAGTCCCGCTAACCTTGCTGCGGCAGAATCCGAGCGGGTTTTGGGCAAGGCCATAGACCACGAGTACAGCTTGGCGGATTTGCTGCGCAGACCACAAGTCGCGTATGCGGACCTGATGGGGCTGGATGGCGGGCGCTTTGTGTCGGCCGATATTCTGGCCTTGGACACTGTTTCACGTGAAACAGTGATCGAACAAATCGACATCGCCGCCAAATATGCCGGCTATATCGACCGTCAGAATGAAGAGGTAGAGCGTGCAGCACACTACGAAAACATGGCCCTGCCAGCAAATTTAGACTACTTGGCCATTTCGGCGTTGAGCATCGAGGTCAAGCAAAAGCTAGACAAGCACCGGCCAGAAACCTTGGGCCAAGCATCGCGTATTTCGGGCGTCACCCCTGCCGCCATCTCTTTGCTGTTGGTGCATTTGCGCCGTGCCCGCATGGGGCAATTTGCAGCCAGCGGCAAGGCGGCCGCTTGAGCCTTAGCCTAGAGCGGCGTCTTCATCAGGGGTCCGAAGTTCTGGGTTTGCATCTGTCGGACGCCCAGTGCCAGCATCTCTTGACCTATATAGACCTGTTGCAGAAATGGAATCGGGTTTACAACCTGACGGCGGTCAAAGACCCAGAGCATATGTTGACGCAGCATGTTTTGGATTGTTTGGCGGTGGTGCGGCCTTTGAAAGAAAACGTGCCTTTGGCCAAAAACCTCTTGGACGTAGGCGCAGGTGGCGGCTTACCCTCGGTGGTTTTGGCCATCGCCTGTCCCGACCTGAGGGTGCTGGCGGTTGACGCCGTGGCCAAAAAAACCGCGTTTATTCAAACCACGGCGCACACTTTGGGCTTGGCGAATCTTCAAGCGCAGCACACAAGGGTTGAGTTATTAACCCAGACATTTGATGTGGTGAGTGCGCGTGCCTATGCCTCTTTGACGGATTTTGTGCTCAGCTCACGCGCTTGCTTGGCGTCCGGCGGTTGGTGGATGGCCATGAAAGGCGTTGTCCCAACCGAAGAAATCATCCATTTACCTAGGGATATCGAGGTGGTTCAAACACAGCGGTTGTCTGTCCCAGGCCTGGATGCGCAGCGCTGTTTGGTCTGGATGCGACCTAAACAAGCCATCTAAGGCTCCACGCAATTAACGATTGTTTCACGTGAAACAGTCACATTCATCCGCCAATGGGCGGGGGCGTGCCTTACACTCTGCCCTCCCCGCAAAAGGATTACCCATGTTTGGTATTGCAGACTACCCCGCCTTTGTGCTGGCAGTCATTGTTTTTTTGGCCATTCCTGGCCCTGGCAATTTGGCCTTGTTGACGTCAACCGCCAAGGGCGGTTTGCGCGGCGGCTTGGCTGCCACCTTGGGCGTGATGGCTGGTGACCAGGTTTTGATGTGGGCGGCGGTAGCGGGCGTGGCAGCTGTTTTGGCCACCCAACCTGAGTTTTTTCAGGCGCTTCAATGGCTCGGAGCCGCCTATTTGTCCTACATAGGCTACAAAATGTGGACCAGCAAAGAGGGCGATGCGCCGGTGATCAACATCACCGCTGGACACTATTTTCGGCAATCTTTGTGGATCACCTTGCTCAATCCCAAGGCCATCATGTTTTACATGGCCTTTTTCCCCTTGTTCATAGACCCACAAGTACACGCTGGCCTATGGACCTTTGGCGTGATGGCTTTGACGGTGGCGGTATTGACGTTTTTGTATGGCCTGATCATCTGCGTATTGGCACAACGTTTGTCAACCCGTCTCCAGCAGCGCCCGTGGATTGGTCGGGTTTTGCAAAAATTCGGTGGCGGCTTGTTGGTGGCCTTTGGTTTGAAACTTGTCTTGAGTAAATAAACATGGCCAAAATCTTTTGTATTGCCAACCAAAAAGGCGGCGTAGGCAAGACCACCACCACGGTGAATTTGTCAGCCGCGTTGGCCGCCATTGGTCAGCGTGTGCTGATGGTCGATTTAGACCCGCAAGGTAACGCCACCATGGGCTCGGGCGTGGACAAGCGCCAGTTGACACACACCGTGTATGACGTTTTACTGGGTGAGAGCACCATCGCGCAAGCGCGTGTCAGTAGCCATTGGGGCGAGGCCGCGGCCAGACCCAATGCCGCCAAATACCATGTGTTGGGCGCAAACCGTGAATTAGCGGGCGCGGAAGTCGAGTTGGTCAGTCTAGAGCAACGCGAGATGAGACTCAAACTTGCGTTGCAACAAGTCGATGCAGATTACGACATTGTGCTTATAGACTGCCCGCCATCCTTGTCATTGCTCACCCTCAATGGACTGTGTTCCGCACACGGCGTCGTCGTGCCCATGCAGTGCGAGTATTTCGCACTCGAGGGACTCACCGACTTGGTCAATACCATCAAACAAGTTCACGCCAACCTTAACCATGATTTGAAAATCATCGGACTTTTGCGTGTGATGTTTGACCCGCGCATCACCTTGCAAATGCAGGTGAGCGATCAACTCAAAGCACATTTTGGTGACAAGGTTTTTAACACCCTGATACCGCGCAATGTGCGTTTGGCTGAAGCGCCCAGCTATGGTTTGCCTTGCGTGGTGTTTGACCCCAGCGCCAAAGGCAGCCTGGCTTTTATCGACTTTGCCAAAGAGCTGGTCGTGCGTTTCGAAACTTTTTGATCCACAGGACAAGCATGGCGACAAAAAAAATCAAAGGACTGGGCCGAGGACTTGAGGCCTTGTTGGGCCCGACTGTCAGTGACGCCCCGACAGCATCAGACGATCGCGCACCCTCTACCTTGTCGCTGGACGTCATGGTGGCCGGTGTCTACCAGCCACGCACCCGCATGGACGAGGGTAGCTTGTACGAGCTGGCGGAGAGCATCAAGGCCCAAGGCATCATGCAGCCGATCTTGGTCCGTATCGTGAAGGCAGGCGCCCATGCCGGCAAGTATGAAATCATCGCTGGCGAGCGACGTTTTCGTGCGGCCAAACTGGCCGGCCTGAGCGAGGTGCCGGTGTTGGTGCGCGATGTGCCCGACCAAGCCGCCGCCGCCATGGCTTTGGTTGAAAACATGCAACGCGAAGACCTCAACCCTTTGGAAGAGGCGCAAGGCTTGCAGCGCCTCATCAAAGAATTTGGCCTGACCCACGAGGATGCCGCCCAAGCTGTGGGCCGCTCACGCAGTGCGGCCAGCAACCTATTGCGCTTGCTTAACTTGGCCGACCCCGTGCAAACCATGTTGATGGCTGGTGACTTGGACATGGGCCACGCCAGAGCCTTGTTGTCTTTGGACAAAGCCGCCCAAATCACCGCCGCCAACCAAATCAGCGCGAAAAAACTCTCGGTCAGAGAAGCCGAAAGCTTGGCCAAGAAAATTGGCACGGAGTTTTCTTTGGTGGCGCAAAAACCCAAAAAAGAAAAGTCGCGAGACTTAAAGAGCGTGGAAGAAGAATTGGCCGACTTGCTCACCGCTCACGTGGAAATTCGCATCAAAAAAACCGTCAAGCGACACGGCCGCATAGAGGAAATGGGCGAAGTCGCAATCTCATTTGGTTCTTTGGATGCGCTCAATGGCATCATCGACAAATTGCGTGTCGCCTAAGTGCCAAGGACTTCAGCGGTATCCTCAGCGGATACACCATGCCATTTCTAGAATAATCAACCTTGTTCCACGTTGGAGAAGACAACCATGATCACCACCCTTGCCCGCCGCGCACTTACCGCCTCTGTGTTGGCCTTGCTGAGCCACAACGCATTTGCCCAAGAAACTTTCAAAATCGGCATCGTCAGCTTTTTATCTGGCCAAGCCGCTGAGAGTTTTGGCATACCCGCCGTCAATGGTGCCAAGGTCTTGGTGGACGCCTTCAACAAAGGACAAGCACCGGCACCCTACAACAAGCCAGGTATCGGTGGTATGCCCATCGAGGTCATCTATGTGGACGAAGCGGGAGGTGCTACCAAACAGGTGCAAGAGTTGCGCAATCTGTATGAACGCGACAAAGTCGATGTGGTGGTGGGCTATGTGGGCTCAGGCGACTGTTTGGCGGTTGCGCCTGTCGCTGAAGAACTGAAGAAGTTTTTGATTTTGTACGACTGCGGTACGCCCCGTATTTTTGAAGACAACACCTTCCGTTATGTGTTTCGCACCGCCGCACACGCCACCATGGACAACGTGTCCATGGCGCGTTATTTGAAAGCGCGCAACATCCCCGTTAAAACCTTCAACCTCATCAACCAAGATTACGCTTGGGGTCAAGATTCGCGCAAAGATTTTATTTTGTCGATGACGAACCTGTACCCCGATGCCAAAGCTGGCGTGGACCAGTTGCCCAAGTTCGGCGCGGGCCAATACGGCACTGAAATCTCTGCCCTCATGTCGCAACCCGCCGACTTGGTGCATTCCAGTTTGTGGGGTGGCGACTTGCAAGCCTTTGTGCTGCAAGCCGGGCCGCGCGGCTTGTTTAAAAAGTCCCAAGTGGTGTTAACAGCGGGTGACCATGTGCTGCCTGGCTTGGGCGAAAAAATGCCCGACGGTACGATTTTGGGTGCCCGTGGTGCGTATGGCTTGATGGCGCCGCCCTCACCCCTGAACACTTGGTTCTGGGACCTCTACAGCAAAGCCAACAATGTCTACCCTGTGCAAGCGCCCTACCGCATGGCGCAAGCCTTAATGGGCCTGAAGTTGGCTGCCGAGAAAGCCATGGCCGCCAACAAGGGCAAAAAACCGTCCACCGAAGTGTTGGCCGCATCTCTTCGGGGCAGCGAGTGGATGTCGCCTGGCGGCAAGATTCGCATGGCGCTCTCCAATGGTCAACAAGCCATTCAAGACTCCGCCATTGGTCGTACCCAATGGGATGCCACGAAAAAAATGGTGGTGCTCAACGACATCCAACGCTTTGACGCAGAGTGTGTGAATCCGCCGCTGAATGTAAAGTCCGAAGACTGGCTGAAGTCTGGCTTTGCCGGTGCCAAGTGCGATGCCAAGCCTGCAGCCGCGGCAAAAGCGGCCGACAAAAAACCTGCCAAATAAAAAGCCCCTGTGAACTTAGCCCTCACCATTGCCATTGATGGCGTGACCTATGCGTCATGGCTGTTCATCGTCGCCCTCGGTCTGACCTTGGTGTTTGGCGTCTTGAAAATCCTCAATATCGCGCATGGCAGTTTCTACGCCTTGGGTGCATACGTCACCGCAACATTGGTGTCCTTGGCGGCTTCGTGGGCTTTGCCGCCTGCCATGTCCTTGGTGGCGATGTTGCTGGCCGCGGTGTTGGTGGCCGTTTTGGTCGCCCCTTTGACCGAGCGCGGCTTGTTGCGGTTTTTTTACGGCCGTGATGAGGTCTTGTTGGTGCTGGTCACTTACGCCATGTTTTTGATGATGGAAGACCTCACCAAATTGATTTGGGGTGCCAATCCTTTCTATGTGTCCGAGCCCTATGGCATGTTTGGCAACATTGACATCGGCAACCAAACCTATGTGGGCTATGACTTCATGTTGGTGGCGCTCGCCTTGGTGGTGGGCTTGGGCGTTTGGTGGGGCTTGAACCGCACACGCTTTGGCAAGATTGTGACTGCCGTGATTCACAGCGCCGAAGTCGCCTCCAGCATGGGTATACAGGTGTCGCGTGTCTATATGTTGGCGTTTGCGGTGGGCATCTTTTTGGCCGCCTTGGGCGGCGCCTTCACCGCGCCGATGTTGTCGGTGCAACCCGGCTTGTCGGTCGGCGTCATCATCATCTCGTTTGCGGTGGTCATCATTGGCGGTTTGGGCAGCATCGAGGGCGCAGCCATCGGCGCTTTGATTGTGGGCTTGGCCCGCGCCTTGGCGGTGCATGTGTGGCCAGTGGCCGAATTGTTCTCGGTGTATTTGGTCATGGCCTTGGTGCTGATGTTTCGCCCACAAGGTTTGTTTCAGCGCATACAAGCGCGAAAAATTTAAGCCATGACTCTTAGCGCCTTGTTACTGCGAGCTTTGGTTGTGCTGCTGGTGTTGGCTAGTGCGGGCTATGCCCTGCCCTCATGGATGCAATTCATGCTCACCATGGCCATGGCCAATGGCTTGGTGTCCTTGGGCATTGTGTTGCTCATGCGTGGTGGTGTGGTGGCTTTTGGCCAAGGCCTGATGTCGGCCATCGGTGGTTATGCCGCTGCCTTGGTCTTTTTGAATTGGGGTATCACCGACGCGGTCTTGCTCGCATTGCTTGGCGGCATCAGCGCCATGCTCATCACCGCGCCTTTTGCACCTTTGCTGGCACGCTACCGAGGCATTTTCTTTTCTATGCTCACCTTGGCGTTGTCCATGGTCGGCTATGGCTTGCTGGTGAAAACCGAGTCATTGGGTGGCTCGGACGGCTTCAATATGGGCCGCGTTACGCTCTTTGGTCATGCGCTGGCAGATGACGAGGTGCGTTTTGGGTTGTATGCCACCACCCTGGTCTTGACATTGGTAAGCGCTGTGTTGGCGAGAATTTATTTTTTATCCAGCCGAGGCTTGGTTACCCGTGCTGTGCGTGACAACGAATTACGTGTGGAATATTTAGGCGGCTCTGTCAGTCAAACCATGAGCTTGAACTTCGTCTTGGCCGCATTTCTTGGCGGCATGGGTGGCGCTTTGGCGGTGATGGTGCTGGGGCACATTGACCCCAACTTCAGCTACTGGACCACCTCCGGCGAGTTTGTGTTCGTGGCCATCTTGGCGGGCAGCCAAAGCGTGGTGGCGGTGATGTTGTCGTCATTGGTGCTGGAGATGGTGCGTTCTTTTTCCAGCGCTTACTTTCCCAACACCTGGCAATTGGCGCTGGGTATTTTTCTGTTGCTGGTGATTCGGTTCATGCCACTGGGCTTGGGCTCTTTGTGGAGCAAGACTGAAAAACCTTCGGAGAAACAGTTATGAGCGAAGCACTGCTGTTGCACGCCCAAGGCTTAAACAAACAATTTGGCGCGGTGGTGGCCGCGCAAGATGTGAGTGTGCGCGTCAAGACCGGCGAGCGGGTGAGTTTGATTGGCAGCAACGGTGCAGGCAAGACCACGTTTGTGAACATGATCACCGGCTATGTCCGCGCCGACAGCGGCAGCATATTGTTGGATAACACCGATATCAGTCGCATGAGTCCTCGCCAAATCACCCGCATGGGCGTGGCGCGGTCGTTTCAAATCCCGCAGCTCTACCCCAGCATGACGGTGCTGGAAAACATGCTGGTGGCTTTGGCCTGCCATGAAAACCGCTTGTCCACTTGGTTGCCTGCTGCCACCTCTGCGCGGGTGTTGCGAGCAGATGAGGTGTTGTCGCGCTTTAACCTGCTCAAGCACCGTGACCGCTTGGTGTCCGAGTTGCCAGGCGGCCTTCGCAAACTCATTGACATCGCTTTGGCCATGACCGGTGCGCCGCGTTTGTTGCTGTTGGACGAACCCACCAGTGGTGTGGCGGCAGAAGAAAAATTTCCCATGATGGACACCATCATGCTGGCCTTAGAGGGTCAAGCCTTGACCGTTCTGTTTGTGGAACACGATATGGACATCGTCAACCGCTACTGCGATCGCGTGGTGGCGTTTTACAGCGGCCGCATCATTGCCGATGATGTGCCTTCGGTGGCGTTGGCGCAAACCGATGTGCGACGCTTCGTCACCGGCGAGCGACTGCCCGAGGACGCGCCCCATGCTTGAGCTTCGCGATGTGCATGTAGATATCGCTTCCGCGCAAGTCTTGCGCGGACTGCGCTTGCAAGTGGGCAAGGGGCAGATGGTGGGCTTGGTCGGGCGCAACGGTGCGGGCAAAAGCAGCACCTTGCGCAGCATCATGGGTCATTTGACGCCACGCACAGGGCAAATTCTTTTTGACGGCCAAGACTTGGTGCAGATGCCTGCCCATGTGCGAGCCGGTTTAGGCATCGGCTATATGCCCGAAGACCGCGGCTTGGTGCCTGAACTGACCGTGGAAGAGAACATGGTGTTGCCCTTGTGGGTCAGCCCCACACTTGATTTGAGCGAGCGATTGAACTGGGTATACGAGGTCTTGCCCGAGCTCAAGGCCATGTCCGATCGGCGGGCTTTGTTGCTGTCGGGTGGTCAACAAAAAATGGTGGCGCTTGCTCGTGCGTTGGCGGTAGGTACGCGGTTGCTGCTGCTTGACGAGCCTTTTGAGGGTGTGGCGCCGGCCCTGTCGATGCGTTTGTCCGAGGTGATTGGGAAGTTGAAGTCCACTGACTTGTCGGTCTTGATTGCCCAATCGGATATCAACCATGCCAACGATTTGTTGGACGCGCAAGTTGTGATCGAGCGTGGTGCCAACGCCCCTTGATCTCTCGTCATTGCGTTTTGTTGTCATTGCGAGCGAAGCGAAGCAAACCCCCCGCCTCTAAGCGCGTCAGAGCCAAGGTCTGCTCGCTCCGGGCTTGCACCATGTCGCTACGCAGCCCTTGACCCTGCCACGCTTTACACCGTCTATGTGAACCGCCGTGACGTCATCTCTGGCTTGCGGCGCAGGTCGGCCGCAGCCGACGTTGTGTAAGCATGGAGGCGAGGCCGAACCTGTGGTGCGAGTCAGAAGGGTTCAGCAGTTTGCTTCGGCCTGTGGCCTCGCAATGACAGGGGATTGTCTCGCTGCGCTCGCAATGACGAGGGTCAGTACAAAAACACCTTGCCGGGGTTCATGATGTTTTTCGGGTCCAGCGCATGTTTGATGGTGCGCATCATGGCTACCGCGCCGGCGCCGGCCTCTGTCACCAAAAAATCCATTTTGTGCAAACCAATGCCATGCTCGCCGGTGCATGTGCCTTCCAGCGACAAGGCGCGGGCAACCAATTTGTTGTTCAGGTCCTCGGCAGTGGCCCGCTCTTGGGCACTGTTGGGGTCGATCAAATAACCAAAGTGGAAATTGCCGTCGCCCACATGGCCTACCAAGAAATACGGGATGCCCGAAGCATCCACCTCAGCGACAGAGTCCAGCAAGCAGTCGGCCAAGCGAGAGATGGGCACACAAGTGTCGGTGCTGATGGCCCGGCAGCCCGGGCGGCTTTGGATGCCCGCAAAGTAGGCGTTGTGACGAGCCGTCCACAAGCGGGTGCGCTCTTCAGGGGTGGTAGCCCACTCGAACGCTTGGCTCTCAAATTCAGCGGCGATTTCTTGCACGGTTTCGGCCTGCTCTTTCACGCTGGCGGGAGAGCCGTGGAACTCCATCAGCAACATGGGCTGCTCGGGCAAAGTGAGCTTGGAATGCGCGTTGACCATGCGCACAGCGTTGGCGTCGATCAACTCGACACGCGCAATCGGAATGCCCATTTGGATGATTTGAATGGTGGTGAGCACCGCCGCTTCGATAGAGGGAAATGAACAGGTGGCCGCAGAGACGGCTTCGGGCAAGGGGTAGAGCTTGACCGTGATTTCAGTGATGACGCCCAAGGTGCCTTCGCTGCCCACCATCAAGCGGGTGAGGTCATAGCCAGCAGAAGACTTACGCGCACGGGTGCCGGTGCGTATGACTTCGCCGCTGGCAGTAACCACCTCTAGGCCTAAGACGTTTTCGCGCATGGTGCCGTAGCGCACCGCGTTGGTGCCGCTGGCGCGGGTGGCGCTCATACCGCCAATGGTTGCGTCCGCACCGGGGTCGATGGGGAAAAACAAGCCCGTGCTTTTGACTTCTTCGTTCAGTTGTTTGCGTGTGACGCCTGCTTGCACCGTGACTGTCAGGTCTTCTGGGTTGATGGACAGCACTTTGTTCATGCGGCCTAAATCGATGCTGATGCCGCCCTGCACCGCCAGCAAATGGCCTTCCAGCGACGTGCCCACACCAAACGGAATGATGGGCACGTTGTAGACCGCAGCCATGCGCACGGTTTGCGACACATCATCGGTGCACTCAGCAAACACCACGGCGGCCGGTGGCGGCACGGTGGTGTAAGCGGATTCATCGCGGCCATGTTGTTCACGCACCACCAGTGCGGTGCTGCAACGATCGCCAAAGTGGGCTTTGAGCTCGGCGATCAGCGCAGCGGGAACCTCGCGCTGGTTCACCTCGGGGATCAAATGTTGGACGGCGGTGGGTGCATTCATGGCGGCTTCTCCTTGAGATTCGCATTCTATGCAAGAAGCCCAGTCTCGTGTCTCTCCTTGGTGCGGGCTTGAGCGCTCAGGACCATAAGCCGATTTGTGCGCTTATATGCAAAGAAATGCTGGTTTTGCCGCCCTGATGAGGGATGGGCACGGGCCCTGGAAACCAAAAACAATTATTTTTTTACGGGCAGCCCAATGCCTGGGAAGATCTTGATAACCGCGCTGTCGTCTTCTTTGGCAAAGCCGGCGGTGCTGGCTTGCATGAACATTTGGTGCGCGGTACTCGAAAGCGGCAGGGGAAATTTGCTCGCCCGTGCCATGTCCAAAACCAAGCCCAAGTCTTTGACAAAAATATCCACCGCTGACAGCGGTGTGTAGTCGCCCGCCAGCACATGCGCCATGCGGTTCTCAAACATCCAACTGTTGCCCGCGCTGTGGGTGATGACCTCGTACAAAGCTGCTGGGTCTACGCCTTCGCGCAAGCCAAGCGCCATCGCTTCGGCGGCGGCGGCGATGTGCACACCTGCCAGCAGTTGGTTGATGATCTTGACTTTGCTGCCTGCACCTGCGCTGTCGCCGAGCTTGTAAACCGAGGCGGCCATGGCGTTCAACACCGGTTCGGCCAGCGCATAGGCGGCGGGTTTGCCCGCGGTCATCATGGTCATTTGGCCGCTGGCAGCCTTGGCCGCGCCACCGGAGATGGGCGCGTCGACATACAGCAGACCTAATGTCTCCAACCGCGCTTCCAGCGCCACAGACCAGTTGGGGTCCACGGTTGAGCACATGACAACCACGCTGTCTTTGGCCATGCAAGCCACAGCGCCTTGCGGGCCAAACAGCACCTCCTCGGTTTGAGCCGCATTCACCACTACGCTGACCAGCACTTGGCAGGACTTCGCCACTTCGGCGGGCGTGGCGCAGGCCACACCGCCAAGCGCGGCAAACGCCTCGGCCACACCTGGGCGAGCGTCGCACACATGCACCTCGAAACCGGTGCGGCGCAAACTACCGGCCATGCCTTGTCCCATGGCACCCAAACCGACCACCCCAACCTGTTTCACCGTCAGCATCTGCCGCTCCTGAAAACCCCAAGCGTAGCCGAGTTGCGCCAGTGCTGAGAGAATGCGGGCAACCTCAGGGACAAGAAACATGGCGAATCGACTCACACAAATTGCTACGCGCACCGGCGACGATGGCACCACCGGCTTGGGCGACAACCGTCGCGTCAGCAAAAACAGCTTGCGCGTACATGCCATGGGCGAGGTCGATGAACTCAACTCGCACATTGGTGTGTTGCTGTGTGAAGACATGCCCGACGCTTTGCGAGCGCTGTTGATCGAGGTGCAGCACCAGTTGTTCAACCTCGGGGGCGAGCTGAGCATTCCAGGCTTTGAGTTGCTCAAAGCCGAAGCAGTGTTGGCCTTGGACGCAGCGCTTGCCGAGCACAACGCAGCTTTGCCCAAGTTGCAAGAGTTCATCTTGCCCGCCGGTTCGCGGGCCGCGTCGCTGGCGCATGTCTGCCGCACTGTGGCACGCCGCGCTGAGCGCGCGGTGGTGGCTTTGGGCGCCGAAGAAGCCTTGAACGACACGCCGCGCCAGTACCTCAACCGTTTATCTGACCTGATGTTTGTGTTGGCCCGTGTGCTCAACCGCATGAACGGCGGCGACGATGTGTATTGGAAGAGCCAGCGCTTGGCCGAGGCTGAAAAGCCCTGAAAGCCCAATCATGTTGATCGAGCTCAGCTTGCTATTGGCCATGGCCAACCCCGCCTCTGCCGCTTGTACCCGAGCGGGGGGCACATTGACCTTTGTGCAAAGCGACAAAGGCGAGCAAGGCATGTGCACCTTGCCCTCCGGCATGGTCTGCGATGAATGGGAATTTTTCAGGGGCGAATGCCCGCCTAAGAAAAAGCCCGAGGACGACAACGA
>Ga0209357_1000182_pt1 | contig 23523 bp, 16 predicted proteins | sample LauGreFBDMM110SD_2_FD_187573 | JGI IMG/M metagenome (GOLD analysis project Ga0209357, IMG submission 187573) | Freshwater lake microbial communities from Lake Michigan, USA - Fa13.BD.MM110.SD (SPAdes) (version 3) | ecosystem: Environmental > Aquatic > Freshwater > Lake | place: Lake Michigan... | reverse complement strand
GCTCCGGCACACCCGCGCTCGACGGCCTGCTGCTCGGCCGGTTTGCCGCCGTGCTCGTCGGGATCGTCGCGGCAGCCGCCGGCGCTGCGTGGCTACTCGATGCACAGGCTGCGCCAACCGTGGCGACAGCGGTCCGGCTGCTCGGACTCGTGGTGGCAATCGGTTGGACATTCCACGCCGTCTCGACCCTGCTTGGCACCAGCCGGAGCGTTGAGTTTGGTCCGGCCAGCCGCGCGGCCCTCCTGACATTCTTCCTTGCCGGTGGCAGCGGACTGGCAGAAATCGCAACGGGACAACTGCCGCTCCCGCTGGGAGTTTTTCTGCAAGTTGCCGCCGCGGCCGCGCCCGGCATACTGCTCTGGCGGGCGTTCAAGGCCGTGCCGCAGCACCGTTGGCTTGCGACCGCCGTGGGTGGCCTGGCAGGCACGGGCTTTCTGCTCTGGTTTCTCATGCGGCACGGCCTCTCGGCCGGGGCAATCACGATCGGGGCGGCACTCGCCATCGCGGCGGCATTCCTGGCAGGCCTCACGGCCCTGCGGGCCATCCTCTCGGGGCCCGGCTGGGCGGCTGTCGCCCGCACGGTCGTCGACGAGGCGATCCGCATGCGGGCGGCACTCGTGCTCCTGATCGTGCTCGTACTCTCGCTGCCAATCCTGCCACTCCTGCTCGACTCCGGCGAACGGCTCGAATACCGGGTGCAATTCCTGCTCACCTGGGCGCTGGGTACGACAACGCTCCTGCTCGGTCTCTTGAACGTGTTCCTCGGCTGCGGCAGCCTCTGCGGAGACATCGACTCCAGCCGGATCCACATGACGCTCACCAAGCCGCTTGGTCGACCCGAGTATCTTCTCGGGAAGTGGGTCGGTCTGATCGCGGTCAACGCGCTGCTGGTGGCCGTGGCCGGGATCGGGATTTACTCGTTCACGAAGCTGATGGCACTTTCTCCTGCCTTGAGTCAGGGCGACCGCCTTGCCGTTGATGAGCAGGTGCTCGCTGCCCGGCAGAGCGTCCGGCCGATCCATCCCAGTGGAGATGCCTATGCAAAAGAGATCGAGAAGGTGATCGATGAGTTTGAGAAGGAACTGCCAGACGCCTTCAAGAAAGATCGCCAGGGGACTCGTCAGGGGATCCGTGAACAGTATGTGCGGAGATGGCACACGGTCGTTCCGGACAAGGTGAGCGAGTATCTCTTCACGGGACTGGGACAGGCCAAAAAGCTGGCACCGGCGGTACAGCTCCGCATCAGGCCCTACGGCGAAGGCACTGGGCTCGACCGGGCGGACGTGCGTTTTGCGACGTGGGTCAACGGCCGACCCTTTCCCTACCGTGACGGTGAGCACATCCCCTTTACACTCGCCGGCCAGACCACGCACACCATCGAGATCCCGACCGAGGCGATCGACGACAAGGGGACGCTCCGCTTGACGATCGAGAACAAGAACCTGGTGCTCCCTGGCGCCACCACACCGACGACGATTGCAATCGTGCCCGGCAAGGGATTGGAGATTCTCGAGCCGGTCGGCTCGTTCGGCCAGAACTACCTGAAGTGCCTATTCGTCGTCTGGCTCAAGCTGGCGATGATCGCGGCGGTCGCTGTCGCCTCCTCGACTTTTCTCGGCTTCCCGATGGCGGTGCTCCTGAGCCTGATGGTTTTTCTCTCCGCATTTGGCAGTGGTTTCGTAGGCGACTCACTCGAGTTTTATACCGGCATGGATGACGTGACGGCGACCGTGAAGGACATGGCACAGCTCCGCTACGCCTCGTTTTATGACTTCTTGAAGCAGGGTGAATACTGGGAGGCGTTCAAGGTGATCATGGCCATCTTCGGCGAACTGTTTGTGAAAGTGATCCCGTCGTTCGACCGTTACGACACGGTCACGGCAGTCGCCACGGGCATGAACATTCAGCCCTGGACGGTGCTCGAATGCGTGCTGCGGGTGGGCATCGTCGCCCCGGTGGCCCTGGGTCTGTTGGCCTGGTTCTGCTTCGAGCAACGCGATCTCGTCCGCTCCAATACATGACCCACCGGCCGTCGATCGGCCTCCATTACCATGGCACAGACTCTTACTCCACCACGCCCCACTGCCGCGGCACGGCCGCCTGTCGTTGACAACCACACCACCGCCACGGCTGCCCAGCCGATCGGCAGCCGCGACTGGATCGTCGAGGCTGCCTGCGCCGGAGTCATCGTCTGCTGCCTGATCGGGGCCGGTTTTTTGCTGCGGTCAATCGGCCGACAGCGGGACGACTTGCAACTTGTCATGGCGGTTGAGGGAACGCAGGGAATGCCGCCGCACGTCGCACTTGCCACTGCGGCCCTTGGCACGTTCCGAGGACTGGCCACCGACGTGCTCTGGATCCGGGCCGATGAACTCCAGGCCAAGGGGCAGTATTTCGAGGCCCAGACACTCGCCGAGTGGATCACGTCGCTCCAGCCCCACTTCGTGAACATCTGGGGCTTTCAAGCGATCAACATGGCCTACAACATCTCGGTGATGACCGAGGAGCCGCTTGAACGCTGGGAGTGGGTGAGCCGGGGAATCGAGCTGTTGCGGTCCAAGGGCATCCCGCTCAACCCAAACGCCCCCAAGCTCTACGAAGACCTCGGCTGGATCCTCATGGACAAGGTTGGCGGCGACCGCGACCGCCAGCACTGGTTTCTGAAAGCCCGGCTTGCAAGCGACATGCAGGAGGTACTCGGTGACAAAAATCAGGGCCGCACAGGGATGGAGGTCGTGGAGGCTTTCGAGTCGGTCGCCAGTGCCCCCGACACGCTTGCAGAACTTCTCGAACAGCATCCGGAAGTCCAACCCGTGCTCGACACGCTCGCGAAGTTCGACGCCAAGCCCGACGAGGAATTCCTGCGGATGCTCGGGCTTGTCGTGATGGTCAATGCCTCAGGCGACGCCGCCGTGATGACCGGCCGCGGCGTTCCGGAGGGAACCAACAAGCCGCTTGTCGGCACGCTCCAGAGCGTGCCCGAACTGGGAAAGCCCTGCTTCGAACTCTTGATTCCTTATCTCCAAAAGCGGGTGCTCCGCGACCGCTACCGGATGGATGCAAAGAAGATGCTCGCGCTGATCGAGAAGTATGGGCCGATGGACTGGCGACACCCCAGCGCTCAGGGCATCTACTGGATGGAGGAGGGCTATGCCAGGTCGATCGAGAGTCGCAACCGCGAAGGCCGTAACGAACTGCTCGTGATCCGGCGGCGTCTCAACATGATCGCCGAGCTGATGCGAACCGGCCGAATCAACTACGACGCCGTCTCCGACCGAATCGACCTGCTCCCCGATCCGCGATTCATCCCCGCCTATGAAGCGGCCCTCGCTGAGGCGATTCAAATGATCCAATCCGAGGCGGGCGTCAGCACGCAGTATTGGAACCGGGCAGAAGTGGACGACCTGATGAAGGGCTGGGAACGGTTTTTGAACGAGGCCACGATCATGGCCTACATCTACGGCGACGAGCCGAAGGCCAACGAGTGCTTCCAGAAGCTCGTCGGCCTGGCGCAGGACCAGGGAATGGGCGACCAGCCGATTTACCGGGAGTCGCTTCAGGCGTTTGTGACGCTCCGCCTCGGGGACGTCATGAAACTCGACCTCAACAACACCCGGCAGTTCGTCGACGGCATGATCAACCGGGCGCTCGTGGATGGACTCGGCCAGGGCCGGATGGACGTCTTCAACCGGTTCTTGAAGATGGCCTACAAGGTCTACGACAAGAAGTATTCGGTCAGCGATCCCACGAAAATCCGCGTACAGAAGCAGGTCGACATCGGCTCATTTCCCGAACTCGTCGATGCGAGCTTCGAGGGCATGATGCGGCAAGGGAAGAGTCCGGTGCTCATGCGGGCCCGGATCTGGGCTTGGGCGCCAGAGGAACTCAAAATCCGAGCCTGGCCAAAACTCAAGGACTCCTTCGCGGAGCAAGCGGTGTCTGCCGGCCTCGACCCGGCCCGGGCCTTCCCCAGCCCCAAGGGCTTCGTCGAGGAGAAGGTCAAAGACACAAACGACTCGCCCAACGACACGATCGACACGAACGAACCCGCCAGTGCCGGCGACACAGGCCGTGGCTGAGGTTCCCAAGAACGGCTACGATCTGGGCCGACAGTCACCCAGGCTTGCGTCTGCTGGCAGTCAGAGGGCCCGCATTTTCCCTCCACTGCGTTTCTTTCCGGAATCACATCATGTACTTCGTACGGCGAAAGGGCAAAACCAGAGGGCCGTTGACGCTCGAGAAACTCCAGTCTCTTCGGGATCAGGACCGGCTCCGGATGCGGGACGAGATCAGTGAGTCCGAGGATGGGCCATGGACCCGGCTGGTTGACATCTACGACAAACTGCTGGGTGATCCCGAAGCGACCGGCGACAACCAGGGCGACTTCGACGATGACTTTCTGATCGCGAAGCCATCGTCACGGCGACAGTCATCCAGGCAGAAGTTGGTGAACGCCAGCCCAAAACCAAGCGCGCAAAACGTCCTGTTTGGGCGCCAGTGGAAGCTGTGGCAAATGATCACAGCCGGTGTCGGCCTGGCATGTCTGGCGGTCCTGGCGGTGACAGCTGGGGTCCTGCTGTCACCGGCTGTCAGTGAACCGAGAGATGACGATGAAACCGTCGCCGAGGAGCGACCCCCGGTGAAGGCACGCCCAGCCAATCCGCAGCCGGCTCAGGCCTCGCCGGCGAAGGCCAGCCCGCCAGCCAGAGCCCAGGGAGCCTCCGCAACCCCGCGGGCCAGCGAGACGCCCGCAGTGCAGCCCAGCACCATGCCAGCCGCGCCAACGGAATCAACGCCGCCAGCGACCGCCACCCCGCAGGCGGAGGCCGCTTCGTCGACGGATCTGGCAAGCATCGACCATGAAGCGGCCATCAAGGCGGCGCTGACGGCATACTACGCCGCAGGCAACTGGGAGGAACGGTATCGCACGGCGGTGCCGGGCGAAGACGTCAAGAAACTGATGAGCAGCCTGTATGAGGACGTCGACTGGGTCTCGGTGCAGTGGAGCGTGGTGAAGATGCCCTCCGCGGACGAACTCGCCGCAGCCGCCGGGAAGGGCCAGCGGGTCCGGATCGAAACGCTGACCAATGGCAACCCGCATTCAATCTTCTTGGTCCTCGACCGGGGCCGCTGGCGGGTGGACTGGATGCAGAGCCTCAACATCCTCTGGCTGAGCAAGTAACTGCGCCTTCGGACTTTCTCTCACGCTCTCGCCAGCACGGTCCGCCTGCTCCACCTCGGCGACCGCCTGCAGATTACTTGGGACTCTTTTTGGGGCTTGGGGACTCGCCTGCAGCGTCCTCGCTACCAGCCGTAGCTGCCGGTTTGCTCAGGGCAGCCTCGTCTGCCACTGCCCGCTCGAAATAGCCGCGGGCGATGGTGGCTTCACCGCGGGCCTCATGAATCTGGCCCAGTCTTTTGAGCAACTTAATCGTATCCGCCGGTGGTGTAGCCGGATCGGCATCGTAAGCCGCTAAGAGCCTGATCATGAGCGGCAGCGCCGCATCGTTTTTTCCGAGCGCCAGCCGCACCAAGGCCAGTGGCTTGAGCGTTGCGATCGTCACCGGGTGATCTGGACCGACAGTCGCTTCCCAGATCGCCAGACCGCGGGCAAACGCCTCCTCGGCCTTCTCGTTGACCCCCAAGGCTTGGTAGCTTACCGCCAGCGGCACAAGGATGGAGGCGACCTCGGGATCGTCCGCCGACCGCGACTGCTCCATGATCTTGATAGCGTTCTCATAGAATACCACCGCGTCGGCATGGTCCCCGGCCAACTGCTGTGCATTTGCCTGTCTGACCATGCAATCGGCGACTCGCTCGTGCTGCTGGCCAAACTGCCGCTGCCGAAGGCCGATAAGGGAACGTCTCGTCTCCATGGCCCGATCGGTGTTCCCGGTCCGCTCCTCGAGCCCCGCCACGCCCTCCACCAGGTCGCAGAGGTCTTCCTCGAAGGCATCGCTCCGACGTGCGACGCCCCGGTCGATGAGCGTCTTGAGAATGCCCGCCGATGTGGCCAGATCGCCCGCCCGTGCCGCACACACCCCCACCTCGGCAAGCAGGGCGAGCGTCTCGGCATGGAACGGACCGCGGACTCGCTTCGACACGGCCAGAGCGCGGTCGAGCAGCGGCCGCGCCGCTTTGGTGTCGCCGCTGCCCAGCAGACAACGCCCCAGGCCAGCCTCGTCCTCGGCGCTGTCAAGATGGTCGGCGCCGAGCCTCTTGGTGTCGAGTTCCAGGGCCCGCCGAAAGAGATCGGCCGCCGAAACAAAATCCTGACCGGCGAGACGTACCTCGGCTGCCGCCCGCACCGCCGCCGCCGCCTGGGGGTCGTCGCGGGCGACGAGCGTATCGATCGCCAACACAACCGGCTGACATGCCGCCCATGCCGCGTCAGTATCACCCTGTATCGCATCGAGCTTCGCAAGCAGCATCGAGTCTATCAACACCGCCGCATGGCCTTCACCCGAGAGCTTCCGATCGGCCGACCGTGCCCGCTCGAGAGAAACTCCCGCGGCATCAAGGTCACCGCATTCGGTCTGCAGTTCGGCCAGTTGTCGCAACGCACCGGCAACGGCAGCTGGATCTGCGTGGGACCGTTCATGGGCCGTGACCGCTGCTGCCAGCGGCTCGATCGCGGTCGCCGCATTGCCCCGCCAGGCTTGGGCCCGCGCGAGCAGCGTGGCGGTCGCCAAGACCTCCGCCGACTGGCGGGCCTTCTGCTGCCGTCGCTCCAACAACTGCTCCAGTTCTGCCTGACCGGCGGCAGCCTCACCAAGCCCGAAGTGCACCTCGGCCAACCGCTCCAGTGCCGCCTCAGTCGACGGATGACCTGGTCCGACCGACGTGCCAAAGAGTTCGACCGCCTTGGTGAGCAGGTCTGCGGCCGGCTCGAATATTCCCACACACATCTGCGCTCGGGCCAGCAGCACGATCGCGGCGGCAGTCTCCACCGGCGAGACCTGCCTGCCTTCCGCCGTCAGAGCCTCGCGCAGGGCGACCGCTTTCCGCAAGGGGTTCTGAGCCTCTGCACACTGACCGTTCTCGAGGAGGATCAGACCAGCCAGGTCGAGCACTGGCAGCGTATCGGGATGGTTGTCGCCAAGCGTCTTCTTGATGAGCGTGTTGGCCGCCCGCAGGTCGGCGAGCGCCTCGGTAACCTGTCCGGCCTCCCGCTTCCGCTGGGCGTCGCGCAGGCACTGGGCCACCCGCACGCCAGTTTCCAGGCTAGCCTCGCCCGGAGGTGCGGCAGGCGGCTGGGCAGCCGCATCAGAAATCGTCATCGTCATCACCAGCAGACAGCAGCACCCGACAGCAAGCTTCGACCAGCGGGCAGCCTGGGCCGAGACACCCTCGCGGGTTGTGGTAATTGACACGATCATGATAGGTACCTGCGTTGCGTTTTGTCTGACGTTTCCAAGCCGGGGCCTCCATGATATCCCCGCCCCAGACGGCCGCCACACACCCTTGGCCGACGGCCGGCAGGCCATGACAGGTCAAGACCTGTCGTGGCAGCGCCACGGAATCAGCACGCTCACAAACGTGCGGCAACAATGGGCACGAGCCGCTCGACCGCCTGATCGATCTCCGCCTCTGTCGTTGTTCGCCCGACGCTCAGCCGCACAGCGCTTTGCACCACCGCCGGCTCGAGCCCCATCGCCACCAAGGCCGGCGCCGGCTCGCTCGACCCGCTGGCGCAGGCCGTGCCCGTCGCCAGGCAGACGCCGGCGAGATCCGCGGCCATCGCCAGTGCCTGCCGATCGAAGCCGGGGAAGGCAAGCGTGGCAATGTGCGGACACCGCCTGCCTTGGGCGGCAATCACTACCGCCGGGATGCCGGCCTCACGTGCAGCGGCCACCAGGCTCGATTCGAGCCGATCGCGGAGGCCGGCCAGACGGCGGGCTGCCTGCTCGCGATCGGCCGACGCCAGTTCCATTGCCCGGGCAAATCCAACCGCCAGCGGCACCGGCTCCGTTCCACCTCTGAGCCCCTGTTCCTGGGTGCCGGCCTGCACCGGCTCGATCGCCACGTCGCCGCGGATCAGGAGACCGCCAATGCCGCGGGGCCCGCCGAACTTGTGCGGTGCGAGGCTGAGCGTGGCGGCTGGCAACGCTTGAAAATCGATCGCCATCAGTCCCGCAGCCTGAGTGGCATCGATATGCACAAGCAGAGGATGCCGGCCCGCGGCGCAAGGGAGTGCCACGACTGCCGCCAGGTCTTCGATCGACCCCGTCTGGCCACAGACAAGCGTGAGCGATGCAATCTGTGGCCCGTTGGCATCCTCCGCACACGCGGCCACCACCAGCGCGGCGGCCGCAGTGCCGTCAACCGGATCAAGAGTCGCTTCTTGAAGGTTCCACCCGCGGCGAACGAGGGCCTGCACAGCGCTGCCGCTACTGGCATGGTCGCGGCGTGACCAGAAGCACTGCCCTGGAGCCGGTGCCGCGGCGGCCATGCCGAGGATCGCCAGGTGATTGGCCTCACTGGCCCCGGAGGTGAATACCAGCCGGTCTCGGTGGGCTGGCCCGGATCGGCCGCCCAGGACCGCGATGATCCGTTCGCGAGCATCCTCAAGCATGCTGCGGGCAGCCCGGCCGAGGCCATGCTGGCTCGACGGATTGGCATGGGCTACGGAATGAGCCGCTGCGATCGCTGCCGCCACCTCCGGGTCGAGCGGCGTGGCGGCGGCATAATCAAGATAGACCGATACAGGCGGGTTCATTCCCACAGTGTAGGGTCCCGTTTCACCGTCGCAGAAGTGCCGCCATCAAACGGTCTATGTCAGCCGCAAGTCCCGCATCAAGTAACCGCCGCGATTCCGTTCCACGGATACCGTGCATCACCGTCGTATGATCGCGGCCACCGAACGCGTCACCGATTGACTGCAGACTCCGGGACGTCAGTCGCCGAGCCAGATACATCGCCAGACCGCGGGCCTGCGAGACCTGCCGGCAGCGGGAGGAGCCGACCAGATCGGCGGCCGTGAGCCCGTAATGCCGGGCCGTCGCGTTGATCACCCGGCGAACCGTGACTTCCCGCTGGCTATCGGAGCCGTCGATTTGGCAATGGTATCGCGTCGTTTCGACCGGCGGCATCGATACAACCAGACCGCCTGACAGACGCGACGCCAACGACGGCTCCAGAAGCGTGCAGGCGATCGGATGAGTGCGGAGGGTTACCACGAAGGCTGTGCCGACAGCGCTGGCCGCGTCGAAGAGATGGGAGAGCGCCCGCTGGGCGTCCCAGGCGGTGATCTGCTCGACCGAGTCGATGATGATCAGACGCGATGAGACAAACCGCGTATGCAGCCGGTCGATCGCGTTTTGCGAAAGCGCTGCGGTGAGTTCGCGGACGAGTGACCTCCCGTCCCACATCACCACCGCGGGCCGCTTGGTCTTGTCGGCATGGCTGTGCTGCACGAACCACTCTGCCAAGAGCCGGGATTTTCCCGATCCCGTCGGACCCACGATGACCACGGGGTTGTAGCTGGCCACCGGGTTGGTGCTGACGACGCTGCTGGGCACGCGATCAAACCCGATCCCCATTTCGGCATCAACGGCCGAAAGAGCATGATCCACAAGCCGATGCGACGCGTGCGGGCGTGCCTGGGTCGTTGGGCAAACGGTGGTGGCGACGGCAGACATTGGCAATGTCCCGGTGGGGAACACGGCCTCCATGCCGACGCACGTGAAACCGCGAAGGAGTCTTCGCGGCCGAGAAGCGGACGGAGGAAGCCTACTGTGATGCACCCTGCCACAAAAGGGCATCGCGAGAAATCCCGCACGCTCCGCATGGAACGATCTGCATGTTGGAACCGTGTCGGTTCGGGCTCGGCAAGACGGCCGGCTGCCAGGCGACATTTCGATGCACAGACTTTCAGCACACAACCACCTATGAGATGGCCGCCAGGCCAATGGTGCACTGGCACAATGCCGACGCTGATTGACCAGGAAACGATCGCTCCTATGACACCCAACTGACGGTAGATTGGCATTTTTTCCACATCCCTGCCTGACCATCCACGTCAGTTCTGAACAGGTTTTTATCCGTGCAAAACCCTGTTTGCGAGGGTCTCGCCGGGCGGCCATAGCCTGTCTGTCGTTGTGACTTGTGCCACTGTCTTACTCCTTCTGACCCCTCCTATCTTTCTGCTCATCCTGTATTGAAAAAGAAAGAACAGGAGCAGAGGTGTGTCCAGCAAACCCTGCCAAAAAAGGGCCCCTCAGGGGCATGCCAGACGGCCCCGCGTCGGGTACACTGACGGTCTTCAAATCTGAGCCCTCCACCGGGCCGCAGTCCGTGCTCCAGACGGGTCGGCGCCGGTATCCGTCCGAGGAAAGGATAGCCGTTTTTCGATGAAAGTCCGCCTTACCCGCGAGCCTCTGCTTGCCGCCCTGCAGAGTGCGTCGGCCGTGGTGCCGGCCCGCTCGCCCAAGCCTGTGCTGTCGAACGTCAAGCTCGAGGCCCACGCCGCCTCGGCCGTGCTGTCGGCGACCGATCTCGAGGTGGGCATCCGCATTGAGCTCGAGGCTGTCGAGCCTGCGGCGGCGGGGGCTGTGCTCCTGCCCAGCGGCCGCCTGATGGCGATCGTGCGTGAGAGTCAGCCAGGCACGGTGTTCGACATTCATTCCGATGGCACGGCGGCCGTGGTCAAGGCACCGCGGAGCGAGTTCCGTTTGCCGGCAGAGGATCCGCTGGAGTTCCCCTCTGTGGCCGTTTTCCCGGCGGAGCCTTGCTTCGAACTCACGCCCCCTTTGGTGCGTGAATTGGTCCGGCGGACGGTCTTCTCCACCGACAACGAATCGAGCCGCTATGCCCTCGGAGGCGTGCTGCTGGAATTCTCCGCTCAGGCAGTCCCCGGCAGTGTGATCGCCGTGGGCACCGATGGCCGGCGGCTCGCCAAGATGGAGGGGCCTGCTGCCGCCAAGGACGGTAGCCCGAAGGATGCGCAGCCGATCGTGCCGGCCCGGGCGATGCAGCTCATCGAGCGTTGTCTCGGTGATGCCAGCGTGCCGGTGCACGTGGCTGTGCGTGCCAACGAGATTCTCGTTAAGACGGGACCGACCACGATTTCGGCGCGGCTCGTTGACGGGCGGTTTCCCCGTTGGCGGGACGTGTTTCCCGATCGGCCCGACGCGATGCGGGTGAAGATTGTGGCGGGGCCGCTGCTGGCAGCAGTCCGCCAGGCGGCGATCGTCACCAGCGAGCAGTCGAAGGGGGTCGATTTTGCGTTCGAGTCCGGTCAACTCGTGCTGGCGGGCCGGTCGGCGGAGAGCGGTGAAAGCCGGATTGAACTGCCAATCGAACATGCTGGAACGACCGTGAAGATCAAACTCGATCCGCGGTTCATGAGCGAATTCCTGCGGGTGCTCGACGGAGCGACCACTGTCACACTGGAACTCACCGACGCCCAAAGTGCCTGCGTCTGCCGCACCGACGACGGCTACGGCTACGTGATCATGCCGCTGGCGGCCGATTAGCCTGCTGGGAACGATTGTCCTTGGATATGCCCCCCGAGATGAATGTCCTTACGGGTACCCTGTTCACGATGCTGCCGAAAGAGAAACCACCCGCCGCCGCTGGTCCCCGCACGATCGGCAGTGTTATGTCGCGGCTGTTGGCCCGCACGGGCTATGACCGCGAGCATGGCTCCGATGTCCTGGAGACCGCGTGGCAGCAGGCAGCGCCTGTGAGCCTGCAGGGTAGTTCCCAGGCTGGGCTTGTGCGGCGCGGGGTGCTCGACGTGTTCGTGAGCCACTCGGCGCTTGTACAGGAGATGGGTTTTCACAAGCGGGAGGTGCTGGCCCGGTTGGGAGAATTGGTTCCCGCCGAGGGCATCACCGACATCCGTTGCCGAGTGATGGCTGATGCGGGGCGAGACGATGCTGCCCGGTAGTCGGGCGTGTGGATGACTGGCGTTCGTGGGTGTGGTTCGTGTTGCGTTTCTGGTTCCTGGTGTTTCCTGGTTCTTTTTGTCTTTCGGTTCTTCTTGTTTCCGGTTCTTTTGGGGAGATTTTCGCGATGCCCGACGAATCACAGCAGGCTGAGTACACGTCCGCAGACCTGAAGCACCTTTCCGACCGAGAGCATGTCCGCGAACGTTTCGGCATGTACATCGGCGACAACACCGCCCGAGGGCTCCATCATCTCGTCTACGAGGTGGTGGACAACTCGATCGACGAGTGCATGGCCGGCCATGCCAAGCACGTGAGCGTCACGGTCAATGTCGACGGCAGCGTGACCGTCGAGGACGACGGCCGCGGCATTCCGACCGACCGGCATCCGCAACTCTCCGAAGAAATGGACCGCGACGTCTCGACGCTCGAGGGCGTGATGACGGTGCTCAAGTTCGGCGGCAAGTTCGAGAAGGGTGCCTATCAGACGTCCGGTGGCCTCCACGGCGTGGGCGTTACCGTGGTCAACTTTCTTTCCGAATGGTGTGAGGTCGAGGTCTCCCGCGAAGGGCATGTCTGGCAGCAGGAGTATCAGCGAGGCGAGCCGACGGGCCCGGTGCGGAAGATGGGCACGACCACCCGCACCGGCACGAAGACGACCTTCAAGCCTGATCCGCAGATCTTTCCGCAGACCAAGTTTTCCTGGGACGTGCTCGCCCGCCGGCTGCAGGAACTGGCGTTTCTGAATTCGGGCGTGCGGATCAGCTTCACCGACGCAGTCAGCGGCCAAAAAGAAGAGTATTACTACGAGCGGGGCGTGGTCGAATTCATCGAGTGGCTGAACCGCTCGAGCGATGCGATCCACTCCGACGTGATCTCGATCCGGGGCGAGGCTGAGGGCGTGTCGTGGGACATCGCGCTGCAGTACACGACCGAATACACGGAGAACGTCCACAGCTACGTCAACAACATCACGACCACCGAAGGCGGCACGCACGTTTCGGGCTTTCGCTCGGCGCTCACCCGCACGCTCAACGCCTATGGGAAGAAGAGCGGCATCTACAAGGATCTCGTGCCCACCGGCGACGACGTCCGCGAGGGGCTCACGACCGTGATCAGCGTGCGGGTGCCGCATCCGCAGTTCGAAGGGCAGACGAAGACGAAACTCGGCAACGGCGAGGTGGAAGGAATCATCAATTCGGCGGTCGGTGATTTCCTCTCGAAATACCTCGAGGAAAATCCCAAGAGCGCCAAGGCGATCGTCCAGAAGGGCGTGCTCGCGGCCGAGGCGCGGACGGCGGCGCTCAAGGCGAAGGCGCTGTTGCGGGAGCGGAAAGGCGCTCTTTCGGGCGGCGGCCTACCCGGCAAACTCCGCGACTGCACCAGCCGCGACGTGGCGAAGTGCGAGATCTACCTGGTGGAGGGCGATTCGGCCGGCGGCTCGGCCGAGGGCGGTCGGCGTCGCGAATACCAGGCGATCCTGCCGCTGCGCGGCAAGATCATCAACGCCTACAAGAGCCGCGACGACAAGGTGCTCGCCAACGAGGAGGTGCGGAGCGTGATCTCGGCGATCGGTGCCGGCATCGGCGTCGAGGCCGACCTGGGCAAGCGCCGGTATGACAAGGTCGTGATCATGACCGACGCCGACGTGGACGGCTCCCACATTCGCACGCTGCTGCTGACGTTTTTCTACCGCCAGATGTATCAGCTCGTGGCCGCTGGCCACGTCTACGTCGCCCAGCCGCCGCTGTTTCGCGTGCGGACGAAGAAGCAGACGTATTACGTGCAGACCGAGGAGGAGATGAAGACGCAACTGCTCGATCAGGGGCTGGGTGAGGGCGTCTTCATGCCGGGAGACGGCCGGGAGATCGCCGGTGAGGAGATGCAGAAGCTCTGCCGGACGCTCTCGGGGCTCGAAGATGCGCTCGTGGCTCTCGAAAAGCGCGGCATCAGCCTGCGAGACCATGTCGCCCGGCGGGATGCGGCCAACGGCAAGCTGCCGATGTACCACGTTTACTATGGCGTCGAGGAGCACTGGTTCACCAGCCGCGACCAGCTGGAAGCCTTCGTGAAGACGAAGGAGAAGGCGGCGGGTGGAGAACTCGCAGTGGGGCGGCCGGAAGAGGAACTCACCGACGCCACGCCCGGCACGGCGGCTGACACCGGCGACGACCAGCTCGTCGTGGTGGACCTGCACGAGGTGCGGAGTATCAATGCGGGCCTCAAGGAGCTCGAGGCGATGGGCTTTGGCACTGAAGCCCTGCTGCCCCAGGACAGGACGGGCTCCGAGGATCCGCGGTACACGCTCCGTCGCGGCGAAAGCGAGATCGGCCTTGAGGATCTGCGGAGCCTCCTGTCGGCCGTCCGCCGGGCAGGGGAGAAGGGTCTGTCGATCACCCGATTCAAGGGTCTCGGCGAGATGAACGCGGAAGAGTTGCGGGACACGACGCTCGACCCGGCCAATCGCACGCTCCTGCGGGTGACGATGAACGATGCCGCCGCGGCCGACGACCTGTTCCGCGTGCTGATGGGAGAGAAGGTTGAACCCCGCCGCGACTTCATCGAGCGGCATGCGCTCGACGTCAAACATCTCGACGTCTGACCCCGTGGCCACAAGTTTTCAACTTGGGCAATCCGTACTGAAAGACACGGCAAGTTGGAAACTCACCGCCACGGGTGGCCCGCTACCCGGCCGTGTCCCTCTGGAAGCGGGCCGGGCTGATGCCGAACACCCGCTTGAACGCCCTCGAAAATTGATACTGGTCAGCAAATCCGAGGTGCGCCGCCACCTGTTTGACAAGCAGCCGCTCGCCCCCGGTCTCCCGGCGGGACAGAAGGTCGGCGGCGAGGTTCATCCGCTCCCGCAGCAGGTGTTGATAAGGACTCGTCGCATCGAACCGCCGAAAGAGGCGGCAGGCATACGCCGGTGAGATCTGAAAAAGACGGGCGGCTTCGGCAACGCTCCAAAGCCGAGAGCACTCGGCGGAGAGAAACGCCCGGAACCGCTGGTAGGTTTCGAACGCCCTCGGATCGACATCATCGGCCCGCAGGCCGCGTTCGGCGATCTTCGTGAGCAGCACTCCGAGCAGTTGGCCACAGAGGGCGGACGCGTGGGAGGAATGTGCCAGGCCGCACTGCTGGAGGAGGTCGAAGATCTCGCCGATCTCCTGGGGCTGTGGCACGCGGAGCATGCTGCCCGGGGTGATCCTGGCCGCCTGCATACGGGCAGTGGCGGCAGTGCCGACGAAATCGACGTAATACTTCCGCAGCCGATGCCGCGGGTCAGTGCGGATGGCATGCGGGATGCCGGGGCCGTAGGAAAAAATACTCCCCGGCACGAGGTCGTGGTCGCGGCCCTCGAGCGTGAGGGTGCCGCGGCCGGCGATGACGAACTCGATGCAGAGGTAGGGAAAGTCGTGCCGCGCTAGAAAATAGTCGCTGCGGACCCGCTCGCAGCCACCGCAGACGACCGCCAAGTCGGGCGGACGGCTGGTGCGGCCCACCGGTCGGAGGTTCAAAAACCAGCGGCGGGCCGCCACCACCTGTCGCGACACGAATTCCGGCAGCCGCCGGCGTGAAGGTTTCTTGGGGTCTGCGTTGCGTTGCGTCTGGCCTGTCATGAGGTCAAGAATAGCCATCCTGCGGTCAAGAATCATCATTGCCCGCCGCGGGGAGAAAAGCGACAGTGCGGAGGTTTCCGAGGTCTGATTCCTGCAGCCGGAGGTTCCATGTCGCTCCCGCACTTTTCTTTTGGCGTCGGTGACCGCTTCGCCCATCAGGCTGAGGCCCAGCTGGCTGCGTTCGAGCGGCTGGCATCTGAGGGGGTGGTCGTCGCCCCTGTCTGGAACAAGTCAAACCGTGAGCACAGCTTCATCGGCAGTGAGCCGGCGAGCGTGCGGGCCGCGGCTACGGCTGCCGTGAAGGCACGCAACTGGCCCCATCCATGGTTTGTCGATGCCGACCACATCCGGCTGGAGACGGTCGATCGCTTCCTGGATTCGAGCGACTTCTTCACGATCGACGTCGCCGACAGCATCGGCAAGCCGGCCAGCGAGACCGAAGTGGCGGCCTTCGTGGCGCGGCACAGTGAACTGGTGGGCGGACTGACGATTCCCGGCTGCCAGGAGCCGATTCAACTCGACGCGACGAGCCTCGGGGCGATCGCGCGGCAGTATCTGCTCGCCTGCCGCGAGGCGGGGGAGATCTACCGTCACATCCAGGCGAAGCTGGGCAGCCGGCCGTTTGTCACCGAAGTGAGCATGGACGAGACCGATCTGCCGCAGACACCGCCGCAACTGCTTGTGATCCTCGCCCTGCTGGCCGACGAGGGGATTCCCGTGGAGACGATCGCGCCAAAATTCACAGGCCGATTCAACAAGGGGGTCGACTACGTCGGCGACGTGCCGCAGTTTGAGCGGGAGTTTGCCGACGACATCGCGGTGCTCGCCTTCGCGGCGAAACAGTACGGACTGCCTCGGAATCTCAAGCTCTCGGTGCACTCAGGCAGCGACAAGTTCTCGCTCTATCCCGTGATTCGGCGGGTGCTCGCGGCCACGGGCGCGGGCGTGCATCTGAAGACAGCCGGCACGACCTGGCTCGAGGAACTGATCGGGCTGGCCGAGGCCGGCGGCGACGGCCTCGTGCTCGCCAGGGAGATTTACGCCTACGCCCTCGACCACGTGGACGACCTCTGCGGGCCGTATGCGACGGTGATCGACATCGACCGCACGAAACTACCGACGGCGGCCGAGGTCAACGGCTGGAGCGGGCCGAGGCTCGCCGCCGCCATCCGGCACGTGCCGACGAACCCCGATTTCAATGCCAACATCCGCCAGCTGTTGCACGTGTCGTTCAAGGTGGCCGCGAAGGAGGGGACTCGGTACACCGACCTGCTCGATGCCAATCGCGAGATCGTGGCCCGCCAGGTGACCGAGAATCTGTTCGACCGCCATCTCAAACCGCTGTTTCTCGGCTGAAGAAGCACCGCGGGGATGCACACCATGAAATCCGCGATCACGATCTGTCTGGTGCCTGAGGCGCGGCAGGGGCCCTTCGTGTACCACACGACCGCCACCGATGGCGGCCTCGCGGCTGCCTGCCATACGGCGGCCGAGCTCGGCTTCGACGCCGTCGAGATTTTCCCAGAGTCGGCCGAGGCTTTTCCTGTGGCCCAACTCACGCGGCTGCTGGCAGAGCATGGCCTGACGGTGGCGGCGGTCGGCACCGGAGCCGGCTGGGTCAAACACAAGCTCCATCTCTGCCATGCTGACGCGAGCATGCGGGCCGCGGCGCGGGAGTTCATCGCAGGGATCATCGACGTCGCCGGCCAGTTCGGTGCTCCGGCGATCATCGGCTCGATGCAGGGCAGGTGCGAGGGAGACCTGTCGCGGGACGAGGCACTCGATCACCTCGCCTCGGCGCTCGACGTGCTCGGAGCCCGGGCCACCGGGCACGGACAGGTGCTACTCTACGAGCCCTTGAACCGCTACGAGACGAACCTGTTCAACCGGCAGGGAGACGCCGCAGCGTGGCTTGAGTCGCGGGGGTTTGCGCACGTGCGGCTGCTCTGCGATCTCTTTCACATGAACATCGAGGAGGCCGACATCGCCGCCACGCTGGTTGCCGCCGGCCGCTGGGTGGGGCACGTGCACTGGGCCGACTCCAATCGCCAGGCGATGGGGCTGGGCCACACCGATACCGGGCCGGTCGTTGCCGCGCTTCGCGGCATCGGCTACGAAGGCTTTTTGTCGGCAGAGGTGTTTCCAGTGCCCACGCCGATGGATGCCGCCCGACAGACCATCGCGAGCCTCGGCTCGCGCATAAAAACCGTCTGAAATCCCTGCCGCCCTGCGATCGGAAAGGAAACCATGCTGAACACCCCTCTGCTGCATCCAGACATTCTCCGCATTCTTGCCCAGTCGGGTCACCACTCGAAAGTGCTGATCGCCGATGGCAACTATCCGGCGTCCAACAAGCGGGGGCCGCGGGCAGAGCTTGTCTCGCTCCAGCTCATGCCGGGCGTGCCGACGGTCGCGCAGGTGTTCGAGGCGATTCTCGGCACGGTGCAGATCGATGAGGTGCACACGATGGGGGTCGACCGCACCGATTCCTATGCGGCTGCGACGCCCGGTGACCCGCCGGTGTGGGACGAGTATCGGAGGATCCTGGCCGCGGCGAAGAGTGCCTGCATGCTCGAGCCAATCGTGAAGTGGGATTTTTATGAGGCGGTCGCCTCGGCCGACCACGTGCTCACGATCCAGACTGCCGACCAACAGCCGTGGGCCAATCTGTTGCTCTCTGTCGGCTGCCGAACATTTTCTTAAAATTCCTGAAAACTTCCGACACCGTGCAGGGAAACGTATGAACACACGCGTGCTTGGCTCCACTGGTCTCGAGGTACCGATCCTCGCCTTCGGCGCGTCGTCGCTGGGGCAGGAGTTTCGCTCGGTCACGCTCGACGAGGCCCTTGGCAGTGTGCGTGCGGCGCTCGACTGCGGCATGACGCTCATCGACACAAGCCCCTTCTACGGCCGGGGCATGAGCGAGGTGTTGCTTGGCGTGGCACTGCGAAACGTCCCACGGAGCGATTACCTCCTCTGCACGAAACTGGGCCGCTATGACCTGCCCCACTTCGACTTCTCGGCCAAGCGGGTGGCTGAGAGCGTGGACGTGTCGCTGCACCGCCTTGGCACCGACCACCTCGACATCATCCTCTGCCACGACATCGAGTTCGTGCCTATGCAACAAATCGTCGATGAAACACTCCCCGCCCTGCGAAAGATCAAGCAGACGGGCAAGGTGCGGTGCGTCGGCTTCAGCGGCTATCCCCAGAAGATTTTTCCTTTCATCTGCGATCAGGCTCCCGTGGACTGCGTTCTCAACTACAACCAGTACACGCTGCAAAACACCCGGTTCGCCGACGAGACGATTCCGTCTCTCAAAGCGAAGGGGATCGGCGTCATGAACGCCGGCCCGTTCAGTGCGCGGCTGCTCACCGATGCGCCGCTGCCTGCATGGCTTAAGGAACCGGAGGAGGTCAAGGCGGCTGCCCGCCGGGCGGCGGAGCACTGCCGGGCCCGTGGCACGCCGATCGCGAAGCTGGCGCTGCAGTTTGCGCTCGCCAATCCCGACATCGCTACCACCGTGGCCGGCAGCGCCAATCCGAATAACATCCGCGACTGGGCCACGTGGGCCGCCGAGCCGCTCGACACGGAACTCCTCGCCGAAGTGCAGGCGATCTTCGCTCCGGTAAAAAACATCGGCCACACCGAAGGCCTCCCCGAAAACAATTGATCTCACGAAAAAACCTCTTGTTATCTTTCAGGGAGACCCGAAATCTCGAGATGCTGAGGAGCCGGTCGGAGGGGGCAAGTTAAAAACTCGCCCCCACAAGGAGCCGGTGAATTCTGCGACTTCCTTCTGTTTCAGACACTGTGAGCGAAGAGCGGCGACACCTAAAACCCCATGAACATTGACTCCCACCAGCACTTCTGGCGCTATTCAGCCGCGGAGTATCCGTGGATTGGTGCTGGCATGGAGCGGCTGGCCCGCGACTACTTGCCCGTGAACCTCGAGGCCGCGGCTGCGGCAGTGGGTATCAGCGGCACGGTCGCCGTGCAGGCCCGGCAGACGCTCGAAGAGACCCGCTGGCTGCTCGACCTGGCCGAACACCATCCGCTGATCCGCGGTGTCGTCGGCTGGGTCGATCTGCGGAGCCCGGAGGTCGCCGGTGAGCTGCGGGAGTTTTCGTCACGGCCAGCATTCGTGGGCGTGCGGCACGTCGTGCAGGACGAACCCGATCCGCGGTTTCTCCTGGGCGAGGAGTTTGTGGTGGGCCTGCGGCACCTCGCCCCACTCGGGCTCACCTACGACCTGCTGCTCTATCCGCAGCAGCTACCGGCGGCGGTGGAACTGGTGGCGAGCCTGCCCGAGCAGCCGTTCGTGCTCGACCACCTGGCCAAGCCGCGAATCGCGGCGTGGACTGCGCGGAGCGACATGGCATCGTGGCGACGCGACATCGAGGCCCTGGCCCGACATAAAAACGTCTGTTGCAAGCTGTCGGGTCTGGTGACGGAGACGGCCTGGGGGCAGTGGCGGCCGGCCGACTTCAAGCCCTATCTCGACATCGCCCTGATGGCGTTTGGTCCAGACCGGCTGATGTTTGGCAGCGACTGGCCGGTCTGTCTGCTCTCCGGCGACTATGCCGAGGTGGCGGGCATCATCAGGGATTTGTGTGGGCAGCTCTCACCTGACGAGCAGGCAGCGATCTGGGGTGGCACGGCCAGACGGTTCTACGGACTCGATACGAAGGAGTGAGGCAGATGCAGACGTTGCTCTTGGAAAAGCCCAAGGAGTTCCGGTTTCTTGACACGCCGGAGCCGGCATCACCGCAGGCCGGCGAGGCGGTCGTTCGCGTGCATGCGGTTGGCATCTGCGGCACCGACTATGGCGGCTACTTGGGCAAGATGCCCTTCTTTAGCTATCCGCGGATTCCCGGGCACGAACTGGGGGTCGAGGTGGTTGCGATCGGTCTGGGCGTCACGAACGTCAAGCCGGGCGACCGCTGCTGTGTCGAACCCTACATCAACTGCCAGGAGTGTTATTCCTGCAGGCGTGGACTGACCAACTGCTGCGAACACCATCAGACGCTCGGCGTGCACTGCGACGGGGGGCTGCGGCCGCTGTTCACAGTGCCAGCCCGAAAACTCCACCCCTCGCCGAACCTCTCCCATGCGCAGAATGCGGTCGTGGAGACACTCGCCATCGGCTGCCATGCGATCGACCGAGGCGGACCCAGGCTGGGCGAAAACGTGCTCATCATCGGTGCCGGGCCCATTGGCCTCTCGGCAATCGAGTTTGCCAAGCTGTCGGGCGCGAGAGTGATCGTGATGGACATGGTCGCAAGCCGCCTCGCGTTTGTCCGTGACCGCATGGGCGTGGCCGACACGCTTGTCGCCAAGGGGGATGCCTCCGACGAGCAGGTCATTGCGGGACTCACGGACGGACGGATGTGCGACGTTGTCGTCGATGCAACCGGCAGCGCCGTAAGCATGGCAAATAGCCTCAAGCTCTGCAGCTTCGGTGGGCGGCTCGTCTACGTGGGGATCACGCAGAGCGACCTCGTGTTTCCTCACGCACCGATCATGCATCGCCGGGAGTTGACGATCCTCGCCAGCCGCAATGCCCTCTCCCGCGATTTTGGCAGGATCATCGGGCTGATCGAGACGGGGACAATCGACACGGGGCCGTGGATCACCCACCGGGTGCCGTTTGCCGACACGATCCGTCAGTTTCCGCAGCTGCTCGAGCCGACAAGCGGCGTGATCAAGGCTGTCATCGAGATACCGGCGTGACAATCGTCACGTCGGTGACCTCGAGCTTGGCGAAGCAGTTGCTCGTGGCGCATCGCAGCGTGAAGACGTCGCCTTTGCGGACCGGCTCGCCGCGGACGAGCTGGAAATAGTTTCCACGCTCCCGCGCGGCATCCAAGGCCTGCGGCAGGATCGGGCCGATGATGTCCCACTCCTGATCGGAGAGCGGATCACCGGCAGAGACCGTGTTGATCTCAGCAAAGGGCCTTGGATCGCGGTGCAGCCCGGAGAGTGGCAGGAACTCAGCCGTATACGCGGTGTCGACGAGATACCACACAGGGGTGCCGGCTGGCAGGGCGGCGAGGGCCTGTCGCGTCTTCGCGGGCAGGCTGTCGTCGTCAAGGGGCGTCTGGGCGAGCATCAGGTCGCAGGCCTCGCTCATGCGGAGCCGCATGCCCCGGGCCAGCGTGAGGCGGCTGCTCGAGACACCGAAGAACGCCTCGCCTGTCTGCGTGCCGACGCCGGCGAGTTGCTGTGAGAGTTCGCGGGTCTGGAGCGTCCACCGCAGGCCTACGGTGGTGACTGCCCGGAGCGTGAGGTCACGCACAGTGTCTTTGCCCGTCTCCAGGTCGACGAACTGCTCGCGTTCGCCGCCGGGGCTCTCCGCTCGCACGAGCCACCGGCCCGGCGACACCCTGGGAAATGTGAACCGGCCGTCGGCATCGGTCCGCACGACGGCCGGGATCACCGGCGCATCTGCCGCCGGTGTGTCGAACCAGTCATCGATCCGGACAATCGCTGCGGCGACTGGCCCGCCGTCGGGCTTCACCACGCGGCCAGAGAGCCTCACCGCGTCGGCGTCGGCCAGCGGCTGCAGATCGTAGCGGCGGACCTGCACGGCGGTTCCCGGCGCGGGCGGTTCGAAACGAATCGTATCGCTGACGAGCCGGCAGCCGGGGGCCGTGATCCGCACCGCCACCGCCGGTTCACCCGTGCGGTCAACGGGCACGAGCACGAGCCCGGAGGCTGGGATGCCGTATTCGGTGCACGACTCCGCCAGTTCGGGCGGCCGTCCGACGACCAGTAACTCGGCCAGCAGGTCGTCGCTTGGCTCCGAGCCGACGAGGCAGTCCACTCCGGCCACAAACCGGACGTCGTCGGGCACCATCCCGTCCGGCAGGTTGACGCTCGCGATGAGATAGTTGGCCTGCCGTGAGTCGTCCCCGGCCGCCGGCGCGAGCAGGTCGTGCAGCCCCTTGGCATCGCCGGCCTCAACGAGCGTCTCGGCCCGCTGGCCATCCAGCGAAAACATCCGTGCCGCCACGTCCTTGAGCCCTGCCGTGAGGTCGAGACCGATCGCCCGCCGTGCATGGACGATCTCCCGTGCCAGGAGTTCAACGGTCTTCTCACCACTGACGCGGTGGAGTACGCCGCCGGTGAAAGGGTTCACGAAGGCCAGTGTCGGATGTTCCTTCGCTCCCAGCTGTGCTTCGACCACTGTATCATTCTCCACCCGCACCCAGACCATGTCGGCCAGTGACTCGCGGATCAGAGGATCCGTCAGTGCCTTCGTCTCGATCCTGCGGCAGGGTTCGGAATCCGGTGAGGCAAGCATCACGACCATGTGCTGGTGGTGTGCCTGCGCCTTGGCGACGGCCGCGGCATAGTCGGGCTGCCACGGCAGCGGCTCGGCGGCCGGTGGCTGGGCTGCCAGCGGCAGGGAGAACAACGGCAGGGCTGCCAGCAGCATGCCGACGAAGAGGTTCAAACGGTGGACTGAAGGGAGAGCGGTGGGACGCATGCACCGACTATGGCTCGCGGGCATCGGAAATGCCAGTGCTGGAACGGCCAGGAGTCGGCAGGAGTCGTCTCGACCCGTGCTTTTGAACGGCCCGATCTTTTCCAGGCCGGTGGTTCCTTGGGCAGTATGATCGGGGCAAGAACAAGGGCCAATCCACCCTTTCCGCACGCTCCGGCACGCATGCCACACCAGCTCACACGATTGCCTGCCCGGCCGGCCGCCGACCGGCGAACGTATCTCTTCATCGATGCGATCCGCGGCGTGGCCTCGCTTGTCATTCTGGCCCACCACCTTCTTACCTACGTCCCTCGGGTCGATGAAACGCTGGCGGCCGTGCCCGTGCTCCATCATGTCGTCTGGTGGTATGGCGGCCTGGCCACGCAGGTGTTCCTCGTGATCAGCGGCTTCGTCGGCGGCGTGTCGCTGGCCCGGGCGACGCCGGAGGCCGCCGATCTGGGACGACTGATGCTCGTGCGTTATCTTCGACTGGCGTTGCCGGCGGTGGTGACGCTCCTGTTTG
>Ga0209357_1000181_pt1 | contig 23570 bp, 3 predicted proteins | sample LauGreFBDMM110SD_2_FD_187573 | JGI IMG/M metagenome (GOLD analysis project Ga0209357, IMG submission 187573) | Freshwater lake microbial communities from Lake Michigan, USA - Fa13.BD.MM110.SD (SPAdes) (version 3) | ecosystem: Environmental > Aquatic > Freshwater > Lake | place: Lake Michigan, USA... | reverse complement strand
TCGCACGCACTTCGCCGCAAGCCACATGGCAGCAGATATGGCGGTAGATATGGCAGCAGAATAGAATGTCCGTAGAATTGAGTTTTGTTTTAATTTTTTACACCTAATTTGCACCTAATTTGCAAAGTAACAGTAAACAATTCAAAACGTTTGGATTGTGTAGATTTGTCGATTACGTCTGAATTACTGTAGCTGCTCTATAAAGGACACGCTTCGTATGTCTGGTAACTTACCAAATATTTTCTTTGTAGACGCTGCAGCGTCACGCAATACTGATGACATTTCAGAGAAATGGAGCGATTCTGAAGACGAATCTGAATCACGATCGATACAAGAAGAGCAAGAAGAAGAAGAAGAAGAAGAAAAAGAAGAAGAAGAGGAAGAGCTTCAAGAAGAATCAGTAAATGGCCAACAATTGCAAGAAGAAAATAAGGACACAAATCAAAGATTGCAACTGCAAGCAGCTTACAATGAAATTGCTACATTGAAACAGGAATTGAAATTAGAGAAAGCACAAACACAAAAATCAATAATGGCATTGCAGACGAGACTACGCGAACAAGAAAATAAATTGCGAGAGGAATATTCTGCACGTGAAGAAAAGAACAAGCAAGACTTGAAAACTATCTATAAGAATCTTAATGAACAGCAAGTGGCCAAGTTGCTGAGGGAATTTGAAATTGAGAAACAAAATTTGTTAAACGAATTAAAAAAGCTATCACAACATACAGGCAATGCAGAAGCACAAGCAGATTTAGCTGCAAAATGTGAAGGGTTCAAGAAAGATAATTTATCATATCAAGACACAATTGCGCAATTAAGACAACAACTCAACGAGGCGCGTTTACAGCAGCAACAGCAGCCAGGCCAGCACGACAACGGCAATACGCAGGCGGTACAGCAGCGCAATCAGGATCTTTCAGCAGAGAATTTTAGGCTCACAGCTGCAATTGAAGTCGAACGACGATCATGCAACAGTTTGCAAACACAAGTAAAAGAGATTGAACGTGAATGTGCACAACTTCGTGAAAATGAAGCGACGAGCACAACCGAAGTTCTGCGTCTTAACAAACGAATCCAAGAGTTGCAAGGAGTCTTAGATAACAAAAAAACTCTTGACGATCAAGTACGAGTACTTACTGCAGCTGTTGCCGAAAAAGACGCACGGATAAAAAGCTTGGAAAAGACTGTTGATGACCTTATACGTAATGAGAAAAAAAACACAGAGTCGTTCGAAGAGAAATCCAAATTGTGCGCACAACTTGAAGTTGACAACGCAACATTGACAGAAACACTAAATCAAACAAAACAACAAAAAGAATTGTTAACAACCACGAATAATCACTTGCAAACTGATAAAGATAAATCCTCAACAAGAATCAGTGAATTAGAACTGAAGTTAAGTGAGATCGAGAAAGAGCTTCAACAAAAAGCACAAGAGCATGAGGAACTGCAATTGCAGTTGCTTGCTAAAACTAATGCCTTACAATCCTTGCAAGCACAATCGGATGCGCAGACAACGGCTGTGCAAGAACTTGCAAACTTGCAAACAAAATTCAATGAACAAGCACAATCTTTGACAGAATCAGAGCAACAAAAAAACGACTTAAACTCTGCCAATAAGGGGCTTACTGACAAAATTGAAAATATGCAAGCTCAATCACAAGCTAAAGAACAAGATCTTGAGACTACAAAAGAAACCAATGCAAATCTTACGTCGCAGTTATTGGAAAAAAGCAATGCAATAAAGACCTTAGAAACAGCATTGCAGAACAAAACACATGAATTGAGCCAGTCCCAAGCCCAATTTCAAGAATTGCAAACAAAATCGTCAGAAAAAGAGCAGGCTTTCGCAGAACAAGAGCAGAATTTGGCAAGCTTAAAGCAAGAAAACACTGACTTACAAACTGCCAACGATCGTGATACTGAAACAATTGAAGATCTGAAGCAGCAATTGCGAGCACAGGAATCGGCTGCTGACGGGCAATATGCTGACGGTGCAAGTGATGCAGGTGGATCAAATACAGCACAAGGTCACGAGAAGCTTGAAGAAACACTACAAGAGTTAAAACAAGAAGAAGAGAATTTAAAAAGTTTGCAAGAAGAACTGAAAGCAGCTGTACGACGTAAAGAAGATGTGCAGACTGACCTCGAGCGTCTGCAGTCAACAGTGGAAGTTCAAACAAGACAAATTGAAACAAACACAGGAACGATACAAACACAACAACAGCAAATACAGAACAATCAAGCCTTGCGTGAAAAGCAAGCACAGTTGGTTGCTGCAATAGTAGCAAAAATTGAATCTATACAAGACACGAGCAGACAAGATTCACAAGCGAAATCTAAACCATCACGTGAAGAAAAGATACAGAAAGTAGCATTGGAAATCAATGCTGTAAAAGAGTTAGTCGGTGTCTTGAATACAATACCACAATTTGACGGCATAGACGAGGAAACTTTAATGAAAGCATTAGAAAATACAAACACACATGGACGTGGAAGAAATGTGTGGGACGAAGCTTTAGCTCTAGCAAAAGCGTCAGCACAGCATGCATCTCAAGGCTCAAAAGAAGGTGCTAAAGGTGGAGCAAGCAAGGGCGGTCGTCTTTTTCAGCAAACTAACAGGCCAGCATCTGAAAATCAACCTGAAGTTCCTTTAGAAGTACGCAATTTTAGTGATGGTGAAAGTGCACCGAACAGCAACCATCCAAGCCCTTTGACTTCTGGCACACATAGGCCGTAACTCTGCACGTGTCAGCATGTTTTTTGGTTTTTCTTGATTTTCTTGTGAAACAATAAAACACGAGTACATTTTCTTGTGTTTGTCGAGAGTGTACTGTGTCTGTACTTGTTTGTGATCGTGTGTGATTGGTTATAAAACATGATGTTGTACATGCTGTTGGTCGCTGCTGGCACGATGCAGGGCCTGCTTGTGTTCGAGTTGCTGCTGCGTCGTATTCTGTTTCTGTGTTTGCCGTCGCGACGTTTGGCGTTGCAGAGGTACGCTGACAATGCAGCATTGTCGTCGTTTGCTGCATTGCTGCTACAGACGGCGACGGTGCCGCTGCAGGCGTTCGCAAGCGTACTGGCGACGATCGGGCGCTTTTGGGCACTGGCGGTTTTTGGTTGCATTTGTTTTGCAGCGCTGCTGACGCTGTCAAGTAGCTCCGTGCATGCGTACACTGTAATAGCTCGGATGTACAACATTGGAGTGTCCCCTTTTGTGACAGCAGGGCAGTGGCTGTTTGTGATTTTGGACTTTGTTTTCAGGGCTGTGACGCCGTTGTGGAACGGGTTAGTCTTTTTTGGCTCGCAGGTTTTGCGAAATATTGTTCTTCCATACTCGTTTCACAATATCGAAACTCTTCCGGAAATGCTGCAGGGATTGACTTTGATGCTTGTCAGTTTGGGGTCGAGTGTGGGTACTTGGCTGCAGAACATCATGGAATGCGGGGTTATGCACGAGGCGGTAGTGCGTGTTTGTGGAGAGAGCGTAAGCGGCGGGAAGCAAGACTGTAGTGCTGCTTTTACACCACTGTATACAGAGTGTTTTGCTGCGCCGAATCACTTGACGATAGACTTGCTTACCCCTGGCCTCTTTGCACGGCAGTCGGTGCTTGCGTTACGTCGAGTCTTTGCCACGCACTGTGGTGTCGCTGCTCTTGTGCTAAATTTCTTGCTTTTCCCTCTGGCCGAGCTGCATTTGTACGCTGCCCTGCATGCAAGTGTCAACTCGGTTGTCTACGGTGTCATTGGCATGCCGCTCGCTACAATACGAAGGTGCGATGCGGCGAAGCGACGTACGGGGTTATTGGGTCAAGATCTGAGTCGAGTCCAGGAGGTCGTGGCGTGCACGCCGGACTGGGAGCCACTTGCGTCAATGATGACGTCTGCGCTTGAAAGCTGGGGGGAGCTGATTAATAGCTGGCTTAACGCCGCTGCGCTTCTTGCACAGCAGAGCATTGGTTTGCCAGGACAGGAGACTGCCAGATGTGAAGCCGGTGTTCGCATGAGCAGTATCGTTTTGGATGCAGCTCGCGCCATAGAAGGTCTGGAAAGCGTGGAGGCTTTGGAAAGACTACAGGGTAATGGGGGTCTTCCGGACAGCGAGACACTTTTGCGCGTGCGAGTTGTTGGTGTTACGCCACGTCTGTTTGGCGTGACTGATGGCAAAGCTGTGCTGTATCGGGGAGCACACGACGGATACGTGTGGGCGTATGGCGCGTGGCCTTTTGCTGTTGACGTGCGACTAGGACTGGCAGCTGTGTCGTACAGTGGCAGTGAGACTGAAACTGACAGTTCGGGAGACGCACGCACAGGGCTGCTGGGGTGCAAGTGTGCTGATCAGCACACGTTTACGCTTTTGTGCGCTACAGCGCCGTACGTGCAGCATTTAGACAGTGACACTGAGGGCCCGAAGGACGAGGCATCACACACGGTCTCTTTTCCACAGCTCAGTCTCCTTGGAATGACATGCGCTCGCACAGCTGTTCGTGTGTTGCCTTTGCGATGGCCGCGGCGACGACTTGCAAATGCGGGAAGCGGAAACTACGAGCGTTTTACATATTCAAACATTGGAAGTCGGTTACAAGGAGACACGGACGCAATGAGTTCGCTGCAGCAATTAGAACGACATCACAGGTCAACACCTGCTGGGGCTGTGGAAGCAGCAATTTTTGTACAGCCTTTGTGTGGAGACGGGAACATTGCATGTGCTCTTGCAGCAGAAAATTGCTTTCCGTGGTGCATGGGTGTTGTGCGGGGAGGAGCACGTGCGCAAAACGTAACGATGTTTAATGCTGCTCGTTGGGAAAGTCACGTATTGCTTCCCGACGTAGACTGCGGTGTTGCGCGCGATGCTGCAGCACGAGAGCAGGGACAATGCTCTGATCAAAATGCAGGGATACTTGTGGACATGATGAGCAGAGCCGGTGTTGTTCGCGGGCAGTGCAGAGCAGAAAGCATGTGCACGCCATCGCCCGTTGCGGCACTTGTGTCTAGTCTTGTGCCCTTGGCTGCTTTAAACAGTTCAAACGCCAGCGAGTTAGGGCTTGTGCATGAGCACAAGCAAAACAACTGGCTGGGCGTGCGTCTGGAGCAACAGCCATTTGTTGTGGCAGGCGATGTGCTGTTGAGTGTGGCAGTGCGCAATCAAATGTCTGTTGTTGTCATTACGCGTCTTTACGACATTGGGCACGGGTCTTTGCAAATGGCGAGCGAACGTCTTACATTGACAAGCAACGCGCATGCAATTGAAATAGCTGAATGTAGCACACAAGCAGACCGAGAATGCTTGGAAGAGGCAATGCGAGATGGCAAGATTGTTTTACCACGTGCTTTTTATGAAGTGCAGGCTGGGCGGCCTGTCGAATACGCAGACGGCGGAGAGGTTCCTGGTGTCTTGCCCGCAGCAGCTTCGCGCTGGGCAGTACACTGGGCATCAAATCCTGCTTTGGAAGTGTACACGGCAGTGTTTGATTTTTGCAGAGGCAAGGCAAGCTTCAATCTTCTTGTGCACTCTAGTTTTGGGCCAGCTTTGGTCTGGACAGTGCGTACCATGCGCAGTGTAGACCTGGAGGCGACGGGAACGCCTTCTGCAGAGCAAATTGAGAGTCGCGTTTCCTTCATGCGCATCCCCCAGTTTTTTGGAGACTTTTTGCATGACGAAACGTCTGCTATGAATTACTGTGGCGTTGTGGTAGGACTCAAAATTGTTGGTGTCGAGTACATCAATGCGGAAAACATTCTTGTAACTGTTTTGGCGGCAAGGCCGCAGGATTATGATCCGTTAACAGGTTCAGTCGATGGTCCAAGGACATATAGGCATTATTTTTTGCATCCATCACGGCAAGATTGTGTAGACTCCAGTGCGCATGACTCTTCCCAGCGAATTTTTTCATGTTGGCGAAGTCAGGACAGCGGAATGTGGCCTGCTGATAACATGTTGGGAGCTGGCAACAGCAAAACAATATGGGACAGTGACAACACACCTTGTGCGGAGGCGCGTTTGGTGCCAGCTTTCGGGTCTGCTGTTGTTATGCATTTGATAGCGCTTTTGCGGGTTCTGCAAACGGCAGTGGAATCTTTGACAACTGTCATAGCTGTCATTGTAAGTAATCCAGGCAACCCAGCACTGGCTGTGCGTGATCTTGCTACTGTGCCTTTGCACAAGTCGTCTTTCCACTCAATGGTCGATAGTGGTGGTGCGCGTCTGTTTAACGTTGAAGAAATCATTTCGGCTGTTAACTGGTCTGCACGGTTCAATGCACATTTGTTAATCTATGCGCTCAATGCCTTTTCCTCCGCCGTCTCTGGTCTGCACAAAATCACAGACAAAGCACTTGCAGGCATGCGTACTGTCGTGATCGGAGCAGCAAAAATCAAAGAAGGTGGACCTACAAGCATTCCGGAGTTCAAAGCAGTTGAGGCGATGTTCGAACAGCCAATTCAGTTTTCTTCCGTGCATGCAAGCACGGCTGTGCTGCGCATGTCTGACGGCTTGCGAGGTATGCCGCGCCTGCCCACCTTTGTTACTATTTTTATGCGCGTGCAGGCAACAATGGTCGGAAGTTTGTCTATGATACTTCGTCTTGCGCGAACTACAGTATTACGACTGTTACAGGCTGGAGCTCAAGCTCCTGCTGCTGTAGGCGCATCTGCTTTGTTGGAGTCCACGACCATTGTGCAAAATGACTTTTTGAATGTGATGCGATTTCAATGTTACGGTCTCGCACAAATGGTAGGGGCGACGCAAGCGTGGGGACATGCCCTACAGCATGCGTGCCTGTTGTTTCCCGACACATTGGAAGGTGTGTTGACGGTGATTACTGTTCTTACTCTTGACTACCCGACAGTTTCGTGTGCTTGCAAATTAGGAGATGCAGACACATTGGGCGAGAGCGCCCTGAGTGCTGTCACACGCATCTGTCTCATGCGGCCGATGCCAATAGAAGAAAAGCAGTGGACAACAGCTCTGACGTTAGCTCAAAATGACCGCAAGCAAATTTGCTTTGCCACCATGGACAGAGCTAATGTGCGACTGGCGACTGCGTTTGACAAGACGTACTCGCGCATGTTTCAAATGACACAGCACGCTGCCGGGGTTGCCGACGCAATGCTGGGTTTAGTAACGGGAGACGTGACTGCATGTGATGCTTTCGATGTTTCTCCGTACGTCATGAGTATTATTCCAGAGCCAGTGGATTACTTTAGTTCGTGTACAGATACGGCGGACTGTCGTGTGCGGTGCAAAGAGGAGTATGACGCCTTTGAAGAAGCAAAACAAACAATCGTTGCTTCTGGAATCGAGCTTGGGTATGAAACGAGCGTTGGAGTTACACTGGAAAGCATGTTCTTTAGCAACAGTGACATAGAACAAGGTAGGAACAAACCTCCTTTCATGATTCAAGATGTGGTAGAACTGCCTGCAAGGTCTTGCGCCGTTGTGTGCTCTGGGTCCAAATTTAATGCAAATCGATGTATTGTTGCAGCAGGACTGCGTACCAATTCGAGCTCTGTGCTGCAGCTAGGCATAGCATACTATTGTCTTCCACTCGATGTGTCACAATACGCGTTTCAGTGGCCAGGGATGGAGAGTGACTCTGTGCAGGGTTCTGGCTTGATTTATGCACAGCTACCGGGAACGCTTGTTTCTGTGCACGTGGCAACAACATGGGGTGCGCAGCAAAGAATGCGAGATAGTTTGATAGCAGTTGTGCATGTGAGTGACACATCCACCACTACAAGTACTGAGCTAATGCTTGAACCACTGACACATATTCTTTTATTTTCTCCTGACAGACCAGTCCCTATTCTAGTCTTGCGAACCTCGATGCGCAGTGAAAGACAACTAGATGTTGACATAGAACTGCCCAAAAACGCAGGTTATTTGCACAAGGTAGAGAATGTGCAAGTCAATGTCGCAGACAAGCAGGACAGTTTCTTTGTGGTTCAAGTCCGTGGGTATACAATGCGGCGAACGCAAATACCTGGTTCAGAAAAGATGATGTGGAAGCTGCCAGAGAGAACCTGTGTGCGATGCATTGTAAATCCTAACATACTGTCAGCAGACTCTGCAGAAGTGGATTGCACCGGGCAGTGTGTAGGGCATAGTAGTTCTGACGATGCGACGGAGCTCGACTTTGTATCTAAACACATGCGGGTTTGCTTGCAGGAGCTCTCAGACAGCTTAGAGATTGAAAATGATTGTATAGAGAATATTATGCTTCCACGATATCTTCCTGAAAGTGCTGTAGGACAGGAAGCTTCTGCTACGATGAAGCTGACAACTGTGGTCAATGGCAATGTATTGAGCAAGGATATCAGTGTGCCAGCCAACGTGGTTGCTATATTACGTGTTGACACTCTGCAGCGCACGTACAGAGATATGCAGAATCAGGTGCAGGCCAAGGTTTCGCTGCTTTCACGAGTGCACTATATGCAGCGTGCAGACTTGGATCGCTTACGCTGGCTCACGGAAAGTGACTTGGATGAAAACATTGCTGCTGTTTTTTTGGAAATTCTCTGCGCCAATGCGCGTGATGTGCACGGAGGTTGGCTGCACGTGTTACAATTGAACGTGGATAGACAAGGTGCCAGAGGCGCACTGCGCAGCAGCTTGCGAGCTGAAACATTTGCGCAGGTGCTTATGGGATGCAATGTACACACGTGCAGTGCTTGTGCGTATTCTCTCGCTGGACACGACACGGATGCTGAGCTTGTGCAACTGGAAAACATGTGTTACGCTGCAAAGCAGTGTGGCGTGGAGCGATGCGCGGGAACGCTTGTGAATATGCGCAAGCCATTGTGCAACCTGGGAAAGTATCTTACTACTGAGCTACACAGCACGCGCGTGCTGTTGCAAGCATTATGGATTATGATAACTGACAAAATTACGTCACAGGTGGAACTGACACACAACCGCAGAGAAACGTATCAGATTAAATGGCCAGCCAAAGCTGTACAGCAAACAACTTGCACTGCGAAGGACAGTATAGTAAGCATGGCAGCAACTGTGACGTCTATTTTGGGAGCCGTTTCGCATCTGATGCAGGATGTGTCTTTAGCGAACCAGCATTCGTCGGCAAACGTCGATACGCGTGCTCACGCCCGGTATATTATGGTATTGGCAGCCACTACCAATATGCTCTCTGCAGTATTCTTGTGGCCAGTGTATCAGACAATTGTGCTACAAAAATTTGTCGCTTGTACTGCGACAGATGTTACATACACAATATTGCGCGTTGCTGACGCTGGCAGCAACGGGAATCAGCCGCAACTTTCGATCAAGTTTAAGGACAACATGGACGAAGCAGCAGAAAAAGCAGGCATTTCTGTGTGTCTTACAGAAGATATTCGGCAGTCGCTCGAAGATGCTGGAGTTCGCGTGCAGCAAGTGGCAAAGAACACGAATACGCAGGCTTCTAACCAAATCACACGCACCATAGCAGATGCTATATCCAGCACCATAGACACTGTCATGGCAGCAAAGGTGCAGTTTGCTCTACATGCAACGGACATTTGGTGCACTTGGACAGCTGGGGTAATCAAAGGCATTATGGACATTGTGCAAACAGTTGATTGGGAGCGATGTAAACTTCCGATTGTCGACAAAGGCATGCGCTCGTTGGGGGGATGTCCGTGTAACGATAAGCCATATTCTATTCCACAATCTTTAAAAACGGCAACCTGGACAAAATCAGGATTTTGGTGCTCTGGTTTGCTGATGCTCAACGAAGGTGACGGCAGCGATCGCTTAGTGTGGAACCCCTTTTCGTTGCAAGAGCTTTTAGATTTGCCTGGTGCGCGCAAAGAAAACATGAAAAATAGCATCGTCAATCGCTTGCTTGCTCAAACATCCGATGCTACAGACTATGAACTGTACATATTTTGCATGCGAGAAGCAAACAGCGCGTGTGAATATTTCAAACCACAAGATACACGGTTATCGCAACAGGGTGTAGAAGTTATGCAAGTTATAAGCAGATGTCGCGAAAACTACAAGCAAGCACGCTGGGACGAAGCAGCAGTTATGTATGCGTTGTTTACGGAAAAAGAGTGGAGGTCCGCCAGTACTCTCTCTTACTCTGCGAGCGCTTTTCGTGACGATGGCTATGCACAGATGCGAAAGCGGGTTACCACTGTAACCAGACAAGACAAAGACAATTGGCCGCAACAAGGGTTTGAAATACCAAACTGGGAATGTCTGCGAGACGCTTTATACGCAGGTATGCTGCGGCACGACTGTCATAAAGGCGTCAGCACGTTTGATTATACGAGCGCTGTTGATGTCAAGCCCAGGCTCACTGATGCGTGCCGCGTCACAGCTTCTTCCAATACACAAAACTTTCCACGCATGTTGTGGTCAGGCAACAGCCAGAATCGCGTACCGATATCGCGCTTGCATCCTATAAGAAAGAGCGTGGTGCTGCGCACAAATGATGCCCAGACAAAAATCACAAACATGATTGAAACTGAAATCCGGCCTTTTTTTGCCGAGATGTTACAGGCAGACTTCTCAGACGAATTGAAGAGACATATTGATGTCAATGCTTTCAGCACCGAAGGTGACCAGTTGCATCAATTGGTAGACTGTTTCGTATTAGGTCCATTTGCAGCAGCAGAATTGAACTCCAATGTGCACTTACCAAACATGCCTGCATTGCCAGTACCACTGTACCACAGAGGGTCTGCGACATCACGCGATTTTACCTCTTTCGGTAGTACAGGAGGCTCCGAAGCTCGGAAGGCACTAATGAAGCAAGTACTGGCACACGTTGACGAACACGCGCAAGATTTGCTAGTGGTTAGGGTGCAGAAGCATGTGCGTTCTCTTGCAAGTAAGTGGCTTGACTCTTCCAATTATTTCTGCAAGTGTTTCCGAGGTTCGCCATCAATTTCCTGTTGTGCCTACGGCAGCAGACAAGATATCAATTTCGCACTCTCCTTCGATGATCAAACTTGGGATATTCAAAATGATGTAATGCAAGACACATTTGAACACGTTGCACAATCTGGTCTTCTGGATGCGCTTTGGTTGCAAAAAATTGGAGATCCAGTGTATCTCACGGAGAAGCAAATACTTGACTCCCAGTCTGTGCATTTGTTCAGCACTTCAGGAACCGTGCCAATCACAACATACGGCAGGGAAAACAGTTTGAAAGTGCTCAATAATGTGTCATTGTGGGAATGGTGCACTGGCAGAGTCACAGGTCTTTTTGCAACCATGCCTCTCACGGGTAAAGCTACAAATCTGAACGAGGGTCGGCATCAGGACGACAGCGTTGCACACGTGAATCGTGAAGACTTCATGTACGATCCAGCTTTTGATGTCGACAACGCTCCTTCGCGAGATCATGACCAGGCGCGAATGCATAGCATGGAGCTGCTTGTAGACAAGCTTTTGCGACGTTCGCGAGAGCTTACTCCTCATTTCTGGACACACGCGCACCGCTACGTAGCGTCGGATAGTGTCTGGTGTGAATCGCAAATGCCTGCTGCCCAGGAGCCAAATACAGAAGAAATTCAAGTACCTGCCTACTTGCACACACATCAGCTACAGCAGCAGAGCGTGTTGGCACCAGATATGCAACAAGTTATGTATGCCGCAGATGTTTTGCGCCGTTGCCCGTGCGGGTGGTCAGTTGCTGACAAATGTTTCATTCCTGATTCTGTGTGCAAGCATGCTAACAGTACAATCAAAGAGGATGCACGTCTTGCCAACGGCACTCTGACAAAACTAGCATGGGCGTCATTGTGTGCTGCACCCTACAGCTCTCACACGGACGTTGTAGCAGTGTTGCAAGTGCTGCAAATGCTGGCAGATCTCAAGGAGTCCGTGCTACATAATTGCAGTTCGCGCAAACTGACAACATTGTGGGGTTTACTGGCAGCAGAGCATAACGACGCATGGTATGCAGGAGGCAGTGGAGCCAAGCAGCGAACAGGTAAGTGGTCTTTTGGCACGCAGCAGCTGGCAACCGAAGGGCCAGGGGGTTTGCGTTTCGGAATGCTCTCTGTGCATGCTCCCGTCACGATGCAAGAGCACGTAAGCAGCTTTGAGCTTGGAGATGATTTGCACGGCACAGTGAACATGAAATATCAACATACCATTGCACAGCCTGTATGCAATCAAACACTGCACAATCTTCTCCGGCAGGAGCTTGACGAATACTTTGTTGATACTCTTATCCCAATGGCGCATTCCACACAGATTGTTCCAGCTGTTGAATATTGCGTTCGTTGGGTCATCGAATACGCCATTTTATCTGTTATTGTGCACGCAGAAGAGCATGAAACTGTGCAAGATCGCAAATTACGCATGCGTGTACTGGTTGTGCAACAGCAAGCTGTTGTCAACGAATGGCGAGACAAGTGTTCTGTGCAAATGCTTGACATCAGCATTTGCTCTTTGAGAGGCGTTTATGATATTGTGCCTGCAGCAGCATCCCACGCTGCAGCAAGCTGTGCCGTTGCAGGACAAACAGTGACAGGATGCACACGCTACTATTACACGAGCTCTTGTCTTCTGTACTGTGATGGTACGTTCTACGACCCTTGTTTGTGCAAATCTCTTACTTCTACTTGTAAGCCGGACACCTTTGATCCTTCAACGTGTGCGAATGGAAAGATCGTCGACGCTCGTCGTATTCTTGCGGCTGACGAGGGTTTGCTAACAAGCAGTTTGACTTGGCCGTTGTCTGTGCCACTTGGCGAGACTGCTAATGATATGCAGTGGCAGCTTATCGTTGAAGAGCTCAACACCATACAGAAATATTCAAAATTGGACACAATAGCTCTTCCAGCTGTGTTTGACAGTGTCAAGGAGCTGCTTTTACAGCGTGAGGACAAAGAGTCAACGCCACATGCTTATTGTGACGACCTTTTGGACTACTGGCCAGATGTGCAACATCCTGTCGGGTATCATCCCACTACAGCGTGCACAGCAGCTGATACAAATGTCCGTGGCTTTGCAGCGTGGATGTCGCGATCACATGACGGCACTGCTATGATTGATTCAGTTCGCATGCGCAATGCCTCGTATGCTTCGCAAGTATTTGGCGGTGGGCATCTCGTTTGTGACGCGTATGCATATGCGGCTCCGGGACACAAGTTAAATGCTTTCTACATGCAAAGCAAGTGGAAGCCAGAATCCACAGCTGATCCAGCTGTTCCCAGGCCTGCCCCTCCTGTGACCCTAGAAGAAATGCCATTTCTTGGCACGCCGTCCCGAGAAGCAACAGACACAACTTTCCGCATGCAAGGTCACCCAGCAGACTCCCTGCTGCAACACTCCGTCGGCATGGTTCGATCTTGGGCTCATTGGACTGCTGCAGATAACGCACGGCGCGATTCTGATCAGGAAGCACTGAACAGCAAGTGGCCTCATTGGCCTCAAGATGTCACATTTGGCGCAGCTTCTGGTTTTTTCCTGTCCAGCACTAGCACAGCACAACCAGAGGGTTGTAATTTCCCAAATCTGCACTTTTGCGACGACAACATCGACTGTATCAGCACCTCGGGAATTGTCCTTGTGTGTCTCAAAGGTTCCGCTGCTGATCGGGGCATTTGTATGCAGGAAAATACGTGTTTTGAACACGGACATTGTATTGCCAAAGGCTTGCTCTGTAGTGGCGAAGGATATTGTGTTGAGCCTGTAATACGAGTAAGGAACGAGGGTAATATGTCTGTTGATTTACAGCTCTTTGCAAAGACAGGATGTGAGAAAGCAATGGACAAATTAAGTTTATTTGACAGTGTTCCAGACTTTGCTCAAGCAAACGGTATGTGCAGCTTCCGCAATTGGTTCCATTTCATAAACACCACTACAGGCGAGCCTGCGTCTCAAAACGTGATCAAAGTGCGCGACAGAATGATCCATTACACAAACAGACAGACACCTGAGCTGCTAAGTGACATGCATGTGCTACAAGCCCTGCCACATCCGTGTGATAGAAGTTATACACACACAGATTTCAACGTGTGTGCGGGTCCAGCATTTGTTGTGACAGAAACGGATTCGGCTGTGGCAGCCGACTTGACAGTTACCAAAACTTGGTCGAAGCAAGATGGCGAGTGGTACGCACGTTTTTGTGACATGCGGCCTCGAAGTGAAACATCCGGGTTTTTGAATCCTTATCTTGCCACAAGTGGTACTCTACACAGCGCTGAAGCAGAGATCCGCCGATGCTCTGAGTTTGCAATGTGTCCTGCAACACATTTCCACGTATCTGGAAGAACTGTAGACACGAGACGTGTCAGAAGTTATGTTGCTAACGAAGACTCGCTGTATGGAGTGCAGCCTGTGGCATCTCAGACAATGCGCGAGTATTGCGGCCTTGACGCACAACGTTGTTTGTCGATGGGATATTTGCTGGGTTCTGACTGTGCTGATATTGATAAGGAAGAAAGTGATATTTGCATAGTAGACGAGCTTGTACTGCCACTTATTTCAATTTTGTTTCCAAATAATGCACTTTCTTTGCAGGTAAAACTGGTCGAGCTGCGCAAACACTGTGTGAATGCCTTCAGCAAATCATTTAAAGGCCTCAAGGATTTGGAACTTTATGCAGATACAGAATATCATTTGACAAGGCCATACTCATGGACAAACGAGAACTTGCGAAACAAAGTGCTGCAGTATTCAAACTCTTTGCTTTGGTTTGTTTTCGGGATGACTGAAGAGCGAGAGAGCAACGAGGACAGTAATGTACGCAGTGATGGCAGAGGCTTTTCTAGTGTCAACGAGTACATAGAGCATTCTCAGTGTGCAGTTTTTTTGGCAAAAGAACTGCTCAAAAATCAGCAAAGGTTGGATTCTGAAACAAGCAACAGAATTTACGAAAATAGCTGGAGCACGAGCAAAACAGATGCAGAGGCGCCGATGCCTGTCATGCCGGGATCCTCTTTGTACATTTTCGTGCAAAGCGTGCCGGTCTCTATTAGCATGCGATGGTTTATGCAGTGTGTTGTATTGGCAGCAAATGTGTTAGAAGGCGGCGTTGCCCCTCGATTTCTGGCACAACTAAACTTGGATTCTTTGGAAAACAATCAAGTCGAATGTGCAAATTACGTAGATGGCATTGAAAATTACCAAGTCAATGGTGCCAAAAATCACAAAGTTACATTGTCGTTGAAAAAGTGGTTGTGCACCGCCCCTTTCTTGTTCACAATTTTGGACTCTGAAGATAGCACAGATACGGGAATGCATGCTCTACAAATTAATCGCGATGTTATGGACACTATATCGTACGCTATAGATCAGTTGCAAGTGCTTGAAATACCCGACCTGCAGTGTGCAGACACTACCGATTGGGCAGTGCTGAAAAGTACAAGTGCTAATTACCAACATGAGGACATATGGCGTTACACAGCGCAGGACGTAGAAAGTGCCAGAACAAAGCCGGGTGGCTTTTTGCAGCAACTCAATGAATTGAACACGATAACTATACATCAGCAGGTGTTAAATTTTTTGACAGCAGGCAAGTATAATTGGGATGTCGACAACGCAGCGGTCACAGTTGAACATTTGTTGCTTACGGGGGTCATCAAACGGATGCATGAAGATCTACAAGCTTATGTTTTGCCGAAAGAAGTATACCCTGCCTACGAGTATGTGCATCTGAATGCAGCGAATATGTCACTGTTACTGGAACAAACATTTTTTGAGGAAAATGACTATGTTTTCCCGACACCAAACGCTTGCAAGTGTTCCGAGACTGATAATTCGAGACATTGTAGACAGCTTCGGCATCCTGAATACTCTATTCCGCGAACACGCTGTGCTGACAGCAAAATATTTTTGTGCACAGACGAGACAGAAAGACTCCTGGACAAGCGATTGACACACAACCCTCCTTTTCTTTTGCCCAAAGAATTGCTGTATCTGGTGCTTATGATTTTGCAAAACGAGATACAAAATACTGTTAGTGGCGGTTTTATGGCATTACATCGCCTGCGAGAGCAGGCGGACGTACAAGCTGTTTCGGAAATTTATTCTTGTGCACTGCCAATGAATGCCATACACCTCAGTCTCGTAGAAGCACGCCAATTCAATGATTTTGTCAAAAATCGAAGGGCTATGAATATGAAATGTCCACCGAAATCCATAGACACTAATCAACAGACAAATTTGATGCACACGGCATTACAGCGTTGCAGGTTGGCCTTACAGGAAAAGGTTGGCTGGAAGTTGCCTGCCAGCACTGGCGGTAAAGTAAGACTTTTGGAAATGCGTCCACCAGCACAGTCATTGATAAGCGGGTTTTATCCTGCGTTTATCATTCGCAATACTGCACCCGAGCACAAAAATTTCCTGCAAGTTTTGACAGAAACAAGATGGGAATTGCCAGAATTTGCAGAGTACGAGCGCACTGTATGTCATGAACTGAACGGCGAAATTGCTGTCATGGCGCCCTTTTGGGCAGAATTTTTTGACGTGGCAAACAATGTAGCAGGAGAAGATAGTTTAAGTGATCCGGCAATTGCATGCGACATGATGCGCTCCAGCGACAACAGCAACATTTTGATTTACAGCACATTGTGTGCTTCGAGTGCAGCTAGTACTAGTTCGTGTGCCGAGCACCCACAATACGAGCGACATATTCAAAATACACTACCAGCACAATGTTCTTTGAAACATGGAAAACCTGTCGTGCGCTCGCGGCTTGGCGCTCTGCGACGGCATTTGACTCCACTGTGTCAACAACGTCCGCAAATTCCGGCGACGTGCGACCTGAAGCATGGAAGTTTGCACGGACATAAAGGTGAGAGTGTTGCTGATTTGGACAGGAAACAAACAGTGACATCGGTGCAAACTGGTTTTTGGCAAAAAACTAATAGCATTTTTAGAGGCCACTTCACACAAGAAAACACAAACAATGCTCCAGCTGTAGCACTGGATTTACATGATATAGCCGGTCACTGCCTCGAGTTCAGCATTACTGATCAGGGATGGATGTATCTACATCGCGCGACTTTGAGCAATAATTGTCAGCAAATCGGAGGCCAGGTACGTGCCTGGTTGCAAAATGTCGAGCAGGACTGGGCTTGGGAACACGAGTTTGCGCGCAAGTTGCTACTTTCACAAACAACAGAAGACGTCTCTTGGCGATGTCCTCTGCATTGGCTGCAGCGCTTTCATGACGACAATAGTAAGCATCAGGCACGAGGCCCGTCATGGTGGAGAAATAAAGCACGGTTTGCACACATTACAGGCGAGTATGCATACGCACACCCGACAGTGCGCAACACACACAGACTCAGAGGTATTCAAGCGGCGCGCTGGATCAGCGACACAATGGCGTGCGTAGCAGTAGACGAAAAACAATGTCATGCAGCAGAATATCTTAAACAGACACTGACAACACTACTAGCAGACTCCACTGACTGGCATTCAGTGGCATATGTACCTGAACAAACAGACGAGTGTGCGCGCGTTTTAGACTGGCCAAGCGACTGTGGATTAGCCACAGTAGGTAGGGATCAAGGGAAGTGCTTTATGCGTCACTAATGAGTATATTGTATTTTTTGAAACAAGGCATTTAGGTTTCATTTTTATTAAAAAGCATGAACTGCACAAGCTACAAGAAGGTTTTCATGTGGCCACCAACGTTCGCGCCACAGACAGGACATTGTTCTGGGATACCTTTAGCAGCTGCACACGTGTCGCACAAAACCTGGTGACCGCATGGTAGTAGGACGATGTTTGGCAAGCGGAATCTGCAGGTATTGCACAAAATCGCGGGAACTTGCATTGCATTTACGTGTGCCGTGATGCGTACTCTGCAGTTAGGACAATCTGGTATAGCTGGCCCGAAGCAGCTGCTGCACACTACCTGGTGCTGGCATGGCTGGAAAATTATGTCAGGCAATTCATCCGTGCAAATGATGCACATCGGTTGCTCGGGACCCTGCCTTTCTGCCTCAACTTTCGCGAGCTGTGCTGCAGACTCCATGGCGTGCTGTTGCTGAACGTTTGCAAGCTCCATGGCGTGCTGTTGCTGAACGTTCGCAAGCTCCATGGCGTGCTGTTGCTGAACGTTAGCGAGCTGCATGGCGTGCTGTTGCTGAACGTTAGCGAGCTGCATGGCGTGACTTCCACACTGCATTGTTAGTGCTTGTAACGAAGCTTGGATCTGCGTCAACTCCAATTTGGCCATCGCCAGTCTTCTTTTACAAAGCTCGTATATCTTCGGTAGCAGTTGTGTCCTGTTCTTGTCCCTCTCAAGCTTCAGTACGTTTCTGAAGAGCCTTTTGAATTTGCGAAACCATGCCGGGTTTTTCTGCCTGCTTAATATTGACCACATGGTTTCGAGTTTGTGAGCAATTGGCTTCACAGTATCTTTGTAAAACTCCAGCACCTTCAGAGGAAGCACGAATCTTGAAAACTCTCGCCATTGTGCCAGCATTTTGTGGGACTTACTAGCACGTTTGTGAGCAATTGGCTTCACGGTATCTTTGTAAAACTCCAGCAGCTGCCTCGTGTCCGACCAGAGAAAGTCCTGAATAAGCACGAATCTTGAAAACTTTCTCCATTGTGCCAGCATTTTGTGGGACTGAATAGCAGCCACTGCAAGACGCTCATCGACAAGTTGCGCATGTGTGCGAGGACCAAATAAATCGCCCTCAGGTCGATAGTCTACACTATTCAAATACTGCAATCCTTGCTCGACAAATATTTCGCACAACCCTATAGTCCAATTTGATTTCCAGGGTTGTGTATTGAAATATGCTTTTTGCTGCCACATGTCGTCATTTACCTCAAAAACCAGCGCCCAATCATCGGGTTTTTCCAGACGCTGCATCAATTCTGGCCCTGGTTTAACGGCAACAAGAATACTTTTTGGGCTGTACGCAACCTTCATAAATTCCATTTCAGGTGGCACTCCCAGAATAAATTCGTCTACTTTGACAAACAGTACCCTCAATTTTCCAGCAGTGTCGGTTTTGTGGAAGAGTTCGTCTTTCAAGGACACTCTTGAATACAGTACTTGAGGACGAAGTTTTGAATGCGAAGCCGCGTCCCCAGAACACTCTTTGTGTTGTTCCGGTGTGATGGTCATTAAATATTCATCATAAATAACATCTGGGCGTTGGCTCTCTAGTATCAACACGAGATTTTGCGTGTGTTTTTGTGTCGCTGGGTCGACAAAACACAAAAGTAATACAGGAGTTGAATTGGGAATTGCAACAATTCTTTTGTATCTCTCATCACCGTCGTGCACTCCGTCGCCTGATATATTATATTTCATTGCGTGTTTGAGCAAGACTACACGAAGCGTTTTGCCGGGCTTCATGCGTACAACCAAATCTTCATGGGCTTCCTTTGCTGTAAGAACTTTTGACAAATGTATTGCCGTGAATCCACGTGGCAAGCCCGTCTTCTTGGCTTCGGGCCGTGCTGAACCGGCGAGAAGCCAATCTGGCACGTTTGGCAATTCAGACATGCTTCTTGTACTTACTGACCTGTATTTCTTATATATCAATAATGCGCAACTTGCGGCGATCAAAAGTACTCCACAGCAAAGCCCCCGTCGCACACGCAGTGGCTGGCCTGCGAGCTGCCAGGAGACGAAGTACTATGATCAGGACAGTGCAGCAGAGTGTCGTTGAAGCAAATGTCGTTGGCGCGGCACATCACGCAGGGCGCTGCAAAGTCGATGGCGCATACCTGGCCCGTGTTATTGATGTAGGCGCCCGTGTTCGTGCGCGTGCAGCCGCGCCAGTGTCCTTCCTTGCAGAAGCACCCTTCGAGCCCTGCAGCTCCCGGGGCGCTGGTAGAATTGACAGCGCAAGAGTTGATGACTACGCCTCCTGGGCAAAATTTGCCCGGAACACATTTTTTGCATTCTGACGTGGCATTCAAAGAAAAAAATCCCGGCACGCACGCGCAGTCTGCCTGCGTCTGAGCACCGATGCCTGAGGAAGAGAATATTCTGCAGGACAAAACTTGGTCTCCGCCAGCGCAAATGTTTCCAGGTGCACAGGGAATGCGTTGGTCGTAGATAATAAGGTCTGATTCAAGAAGGAGCTGCACAACAGGCAGCTCGCGGTCGTCTGCATCCGCCGCATATTGATCATGCGTCGGGACCGTAACAGAAGAAGCGTTGTTAACATTGAGGTACGTAATTTCAAATTCGACCTCGATACTTCCGCTGAGCAGGCGGCGCAATATGCGTGGGGACACAACTGTTGCAAACAAGAGTCGGCGCCCGAAGTACTCCGACACGCTGACGATCTTCACGCTCTCCGGCTCGACTCCCGCGGTATGCGCTACACTTTCGATAAAATCTTGCCGCAGCACGGGCGTAAAGTCGCCGATGGCGACATTGATCACCAGCGCCACTTGCAGCACGGCCGAGGAGGTACCTGCTGCGCACTGGAATCCCGGCTCGCAAGTGCTACAAGTAAAGCTTTTCCCGTCAGAGGTCATATCCTTGTACGTTCCTGAACCACACACGCACTGGAACACGTCGTAATTTCCTACCAGATTGTGGCCAGAGTTGGCAGGACAGGGAGAGCAAGGTGTTTTCAAAGATCCTGCCACATCCAGGTTCTGCCAAGTGGACACAGGACAGGGGACGCACGCGGACATTCCGGAGGAGACAGCGACGCTGCCGGGGGAGCATGCTGTGCAGCTGGAGGCATTTGCGCTTGCTGAGAAGCTGCCTGCATCGCAAGCGTCGCACTTTGAGGCGTTGGCGGCGGAGGAATATGACCCGGGACTACAGGAGGAACACGTATATTCAGAGGCATGGGGCTCCACAAAGAAGCCTGCTTTGCACACGCAATCTCGTTGGCTTCGAGATCCGAGGGGGCTTCCGGCGCCTGGCTGGCACGCGATGCAGAACCCAACAGAAGTTGCTGCATCTCTTGCGTGATACGTGTCAGCATGACATAACTCACACTTATACGTGTTGTTGCTTTCAAACAGAACAAGCTCGTCAAAACACAGACAATCCTGGGGAGAGCCGCTGTTAGCTGCAGAAGAGCTGTTTGGCGGGCACGCGCGGGGCTCGGCGGACGCGGGCGGGCAGTAGTGGTCCGCGGGGCACGGCACGCAGCTTCCAGCGCCGAGTTGCGTCTTGTAGGTGCCGGCGGGGCAGGCCACGCAGTCGTGGCCGAGGATGTCGGGCAGATATTGGTTCGGGAGCGATGCGTTAGCAAGCGATCCGTTGGAAAGGGGCGAAATCTGTGCTGTGCTTGGCGTCGTGTCGAGCTGTGATGGTGTCGTCGTGGGCGAAATCAGTGCTGTGGATGTAGAGACTTCAAAATATACTCTGGCACTGTTAAAACTACTCGAATCCCACTCGGGGAAAACTCCCCATCCCTCTATATGTGATGTCCCACGAACGAGGCCGGAAGACATTAAGGGTGGAACCCAGTTTATGTTGGGACCAATATAACACCAATCTTTGCCATTGGCTACCGCTGAATTAACAACTGGAGTCCACGCATCGTAAGTAAATGTGGTACTGATAAAAGTAGGATTGGCCGACATATACATTCGCATTTCGGCAAGAGTAGGCAGGCGTCGCCCATTTGCTTGCGCTTCATCGTATGCTTCTTGCCAGCTGTAAGGGGCTTCATCGACTCTGTAGTAGAAAGTCAAAATCGGTGCTACAGGCGCAGGCGTAGTCGTTGGTGCTGGTGTCGTCGTGGGCGAAATCTGTGCTGCGCCGCCGATCTGACAGGCATTGTACAGTTCCGTCACTTCGGACTGCGATAGTTCTTTGTTAAAGACTGAAAACTCGTCTACGTTGCCACTGAATTTAGCGTCTGCTGGTCGAAATATGCGCAGCTTGTTTACGTCTGCAAATTGCGGTACAGGGTACGCAGAGCCACCATAAGCTGTTATACTTCCTTGTCCATTTCCAACCACCAAATTCTGATTGACACCGTTCACGTACGCCTTGAAAATCCCAGTTTTGCTCAAGGAGACAACTAGATGGTACCAGGTATCTAATGTTTGATATTGTGCCCAATTATTAGCATAAGTTTGGCCTGTCGAATATGTTGTCGCCCAGTTCAAACTGTGAACACCTTGAAAATGTCCAACTTGTACCGCAAACTCTATTGCAGTACCTTCTTTATAAAATTGGAATAGTTGCGTATTATATCCATTGTCATATGTTGTTCCTGATTTCTTGTAAAACCACACACTGACCGATATCCCGGATACTGAATTGTCATAGATAGTTTTCAGCGGAAAGCTGCCTTGCAGCATGTCACCGTCGTTTGTTGCCTTGAACGAAGCACCTCTGATCTTTAGCGCTGAATCATAACCACCCGTGCCTCCCACAACAGTGGGTGTCAAATGGTACTTGGTTGTGGATGGATTAGAATCCTTACCCAAGTCGCCACTGTCATCAAAACTGTAATGGGCCACCAGGTTGCTCGTAGTGCTACAAGTAATCACAGGCGTAGTCGTTGGTGCTGGTGTCGTCGTGGGCGAAATCAAAACAGGCAGCGAGGTCAGCACGCCTGCGCGCATGGAAGGATGTCCGGTCCATCGTTGGGGATAGATCCTGATGTATCGCGCGGTGACTGGCTGGCTGAAATTGCTCATGGTTTTGGCTGTGCTTGACCACACAGTGGGCAGAATGAATCGTGTGGTTCCGTCGAGCGCTGTCGCGGAGACAAAACCTGACGTGGTAAGCGAGTACTGCACTTCCATTTCCAAGACATGTTGGTACCTCTCTGCAATCCAAGGTATTTCAATTTTACGACCCTGTGTCACAACACCGTGGACAATGAAAATGCTACCTAAATCAATCTGCATCCATAAAGGCAGTGTGGCTGTTTTTGGAACCCACGCATCCATGGAGTCCAGCATGGACAGAGCATTACTCGTGCCTGGAGCAGCGTCATCATACGTCGACGAGTACGATCGCGACGCCTCTGGCGGGTTCGTGATGATAATCTGTGCTACAGGCGCAGGCGTAGACGTAGGCACTGGCGGGTTCGTGGGCGAAATCTGTGCTGTAGACGTTGGCGTCGTGTCGAGCACTGTGGTAATGACCTCTGGGAGCAAGCGCTGAATATAGCCCGGCTTGCAGACGCACTCTGCCAGGTCCGTTGCTCCCGGCGCGGCTGTGCTCGAGTTTGCGGGGCACGAGGCGCAGCTAGCGTTTTCCATGCTTTGCTTGTAGAACCCCGGCTGGCAAAGCTGGCACGCCTCTGTCTGATTGTCAAAGCCCGGCAGGCAGAGGCAGTCGAGCGCGCTGGAGGCGTTGGAGAAGTCGTGCGTGCTCGAGCCGGGCGGACACTCTGTGCAGTTCAGGGTCTCTTGGGACAGGAAGAAGCTGGCGGGGCACGCGACGCACGACAGGGGATAGAAGCTTCTCGGGGTCGTCTGAGGAGCTGGGGTCGTGGAGGTCGTCGGAGAGGGAGTGGAAGTAGTCTCTGTTGGAGTAGTCTCTACTGGAGTAGTCTCTACTGGAGTAGTCTCTGTTGGAGTAGTCTCTGTGGGGGTAGTCTCTGTGGGGGTAGTCTCTACTGAAGTAGTCTCTGTGGGGGTAGTCTCTACTGAAGTAGTCTCTGTGGGGGTAGTCTCTACTGAAGTAGTCTCT
>Ga0209357_1000178_pt1 | contig 23770 bp, 21 predicted proteins | sample LauGreFBDMM110SD_2_FD_187573 | JGI IMG/M metagenome (GOLD analysis project Ga0209357, IMG submission 187573) | Freshwater lake microbial communities from Lake Michigan, USA - Fa13.BD.MM110.SD (SPAdes) (version 3) | ecosystem: Environmental > Aquatic > Freshwater > Lake | place: Lake Michigan... | reverse complement strand
GCCGTCATAGCCCAGATCCCAGCCGGTGGTCGGGGTGTTGTGGTCGGCAGTCGCCACAATCGAGCTCACCCGCCAGACTTTGCGGCCAGCTTGGCGAATGCCTTCAAAGGCTTGAGGGCTGGTGACTTCATGCACCAAATGACGGTCAATATACAAAACAGCCGTGCCGTCTTCTTCGGTATGGACGACGTGTTCGTCCCAAATCTTGTCGTATAGCGTGCGTCCCATGCGGGTTCCTAGCCTCAAAGTTGGCAAAAGAGATGATTTTAGGCAGTTATCTTCATTGGCTAAACTCTGCTACTTATAAATAGTGAATCTCAATCCTATGACTCAGCGCAAAGGCATTATTTTGGCGGGCGGTTCAGGCACCCGTTTGTACCCTGTCACCCAAGCCATCAGCAAACAACTTATGCCGGTGTACGACAAGCCCATGGTGTATTACCCGCTGTCCACACTCATGCTCAGTGGTATTCGTGAGGTGTTGGTGATTTCCACGCCCCACGACACGCCACGTTTCGCTGAGTTGCTGGGTGACGGTTCTCAGTGGGGCATGAATATTCAGTATGCGGTGCAACCCAGCCCGGATGGCTTGGCGCAGGCCTTCACCATCGGTAAAAATTTTGTCAACCACCAAGCCAGCGCTTTGGTGCTGGGCGACAATATTTTTTATGGTCATGATTTGGTCAAACAGTTGCACAGTGCCGACCAAACCCAGCAAGGCGCTACTGTGTTTGCCTACCATGTGCACGACCCCGAGCGTTATGGCGTGGTGGCCTTTGATGAACAGCAGCGCGCCATCAGCATCGAAGAAAAACCTCTGCAGCCCCAATCCAATTACGCGGTGACGGGCTTGTATTTTTACGACCAACAAGTGTGTGAGATTGCTTCCTCGATCAAGCCGTCGGCCCGGGGTGAGTTGGAGATCACAGACGTCAACAAGCGTTACTTAGAAATGGGGCAACTGGGGGTAGAAATCATGGGGCGCGGTTTTGCTTGGCTGGACACCGGCACCCATGAAAGCTTGATGGAGGCAGCCAGCTTTATTGCCACCTTGCAAAAGCGCCAAGGACTGATGGTGGCTTGTCCCGAAGAAATTGCGTTTCACCAAGGCTGGGTTGATGCCGCCCGTTTACAAAAACGGGGCGAAGCCTTGGCTAAAAATGCCTATGGTCAATACCTGTTGTCATTACTGAAATAACTGCCATGGCTTACCAAATCATTCCTACTGCATTGCCCGGCGTGTTGATCTTGGAGCCCAAGGTGTTTGGCGACGCCCGTGGTTTCTTCTATGAATCTTTCAACGCCCAAGATTTCGCCAAGGCTTCTGGCTTGGAGGTGACTTTTGTGCAAGACAACCACAGCCGTTCTGCCCAAGGTGTGTTGCGTGGACTGCACTACCAAATTCAACAACCGCAAGGTAAATTGGTTCGAGTCACCGAGGGCGAAGTGTTTGATGTGGCGGTCGACATCCGCCGCTCTTCACCGCATTTCGGGCAATCGGTGGGCGTGCATTTGAGTGCGGACAACAAGCGCCAAATGTGGGTGCCGCCTGGCTTTGCCCACGGTTTTGTGGTGCTGAGTGCCAGCGCAGATTTTTTATACAAAACCACCGATTACTACGCCCCCGCTTACGAGCGCTGTATTGCATGGAATGACCCCAGTTTGGCGATAGATTGGCCCATCCATGCGCCACCTTTGTTGGCCGCCAAAGACGCGCAAGCGCCAAACTTGGCCTTGGCCGAGGTGTTTGTGTGACAAATTTTTGACATATTCCGCCATTAAGATGACTTCTTTTTCTGTTAGTGACTTATGAAAATTGCAGTGTTCGGTACGGGTTATGTGGGTTTGGTACAAGGTGCTGTGTTGGCAGATGCAGGGCACACGGTGATATGCGTCGATATCGATGAAAACAAACTTGCACGTTTGCGCAAAGGCGAAATCCCGATTTTTGAGCCCGGTCTCGAACCCATTGTGAAAAGCAATTTTGCCGAGGGTCGTTTGTTGTTCACCTCCGACGCCAAGGAAGCGATTGAGCAAAGCGAGGTGCAATTCATCGCTGTGGGCACGCCGCCGAATGAAGACGGTAGCGCAGATTTAAAACACGTCTTGGCGGTGGCCAAAACCATTGCCACCCATATGACGGGTTACACCGTGGTGGTTGACAAGTCCACGGTGCCGGTTGGCACGGCCGACAAAGTGACGGAGATGATTGCCCAAACCCTCAAGGCGCGCGGTGTGGACTTTGCTTTTGATGTGGTCTCCAACCCTGAATTTTTAAAAGAAGGTGCAGCGGTTGCTGACTGCCAACGGCCCGACCGAATCGTTATTGGCACGGAAAGCGCCCAAGCAGAAAACACTTTGCGCGAGTTGTACGAACCCTTCAACCGCAACCATGACAAAGTGATTGTCATGAATGTGCGAAGTGCCGAGCTCACCAAATACGCGGCCAACTGCATGCTGGCCACCAAGATCAGTTTCATGAATGAAATGGCCAATATCGCCGAGCTGGTGGGCGCCGATATCGAGTCGGTTCGTCAAGGCATAGGCAGTGACCAGCGCATTGGGTACCACTTCATTTACCCGGGTGCTGGTTATGGCGGCAGTTGTTTTCCCAAAGACGTCAGCGCCTTGGTGAAAACTTCCGAGGGCATGGGCTACACCCCTTGGATACTCAATGCCGTCGAGTCGCGCAACCAAGCGCAAAAGCATGTGGTGTTTGAAAAGATTCAACGCTATTTCAAAGACGGTCTGAAAAACAAAACCTTCGCTCTATGGGGTTTGTCATTCAAGCCCAATACCGACGATATGCGCGAAGCCCCCAGTCGGGTGGTGATGGAAGCATTGTGGCAAGCCGGTGCGCGTGTGCAAGCTTTCGACCCTGCGGCCATGGAAGAAACCCAGCATATTTATGGCGACCGTCCCGACTTGATGCTGTGCGGCACCAAAGAAGCCGCTTTGATGGGTGCAGACGCCTTGGTCATCATGACCGAGTGGAAAAATTTCCGCGTGCCAGACTTTGAGCGTATGAAGTCTTCGCTGAAAACACCGGCCATTTTTGATGGCCGCAACCTGTTCGAGCCAGCGCGCATGCGCGAACGCGGCTTCGACTACTTCAGCATTGGCCGCTGAATCAGAGCGACAGGTTTTGCAAATAGGCCCTGAAATCGCCGCCGGTTTCCGGGTGCTTTAAAGCGAACTCGACGCTGGCTTTTAAAAACCCCAGCTTGCTGCCGCAGTCATATCGCACACCCTCATAGGCATAGGCATAAACCGCCTCAAGCTTGAGCAAACTCTGTATAGCGTCAGTGAGTTGGTACTCACCGCCAGCCCCTGGCTTGAGCTTGGAGATATGCTGAAAAATACTGGGTGTGAAGATGTAGCGACCCACCACACCTTGGTCGGACGGCGCATCCTTGGGCTCGGGTTTTTCCACAATATCGGACAACTTGGTAAGTCGCTCGCCGGCAGATATGCCGGACACCACCCCATAAGACTTGCTTTGTGCGGGTTGAATTTTTTCAACTGCCACCACTGAGGAGCGGTAATGCTCGTAAATGCCCACAAGTTGCTTGAGCACGCCGGGTTGGTGGTCCAGCAAGTCGTCTGCCAAGACCACAGCAAAAGGCTCATTGCCCACCAAGGAAGCCGCGCAATTGACCGCATGACCCAAGCCCAAAGCCTCGGGTTGTCGTACGTACACGCAGTTAACATGCGCAGGTTTGATGTTGCGCACCAATTTCAGCAGTTCGGTTTTGTGCTTGGCTTCGAGTTCATGCTCAAGCTCAAACGAGCGGTCGAAATGGTCTTCAATGCTGCGTTTGCTGCGGCCGGTGACAAAGATCATTTCGGTAATGCCCGCTTCCACCGCTTCTTCTACCGCATACTGAATCAGCGGTTTGTCGACCACGCAAAGCATTTCCTTGGGACTGGCTTTGGTGGCTGGCAAAAAGCGCGTACCCAAACCTGCCACAGGGAAAACAGCTTTTCTCACAACAGTCATTTCAACCCCTTAGCGTTTGTTCAATGCGGGCACATCGCGCTTGGTCGCGCCTGTAAAGAGCTGTCTCGGGCGGCCAATTTTGTACTCAGGGTCGCCAATCATTTCATTCAACTGGGCGATCCAGCCCACCGTGCGTGCCAGCGCAAAAATGCCGGTGAACAAGTTCACAGGAATGCCAATCGCGCGTTGCACGATGCCAGAATAAAAATCGACATTGGGGTAGAGCTTTCGAGACACAAAATACTCGTCTTCTAAAGCAATCTTTTCCAAGGCCTTGGCCAGTTTGAACAAGGGGTCGTTTTCCAAACCCAGTTCTTGCAAAACTTCGTTACAAGTCTCTTGCATCAATTTGGCGCGTGGGTCGTAGTTTTTGTACACACGGTGACCAAAGCCCATGAGCTTCACGCCAGAATTTTTGTCCTTGACCTTCTCCATGAATTCACCGACCTTGGCAATACCGCCGTTGGCCTGAATATGTTCGAGCATGTTCAAACAAGCCTCATTGGCGCCGCCGTGCGCGGGGCCCCACAAACAAGCCACACCCGCTGCAATAGCGGCAAAGGGGTTGGTGCCAGAAGAGCCGCACAAACGCACCGTCGAGGTGGACGCGTTTTGCTCGTGGTCAGCATGCAAGGTGAAGATGCGGTCCATGGCGCGCTCGAGCACCGGGTTGACCACATAAGGCTCGCAAGGCGTACCAAACATCATGCGCAAGAAATTGCCCGCATAAGACAAATCGTTTTGCGGGTAGAGGAAGGGCTGGCCGACGCCGTATTTATAGGCCATCGCTACCAAGGTGGGCATTTTCGCAATCAGGCGAATCGCCGCCACTTCGCGATGCTCGGGATTGTTGATGTCGGTGCTGTCGTGATAGAAGGCAGATAAGGCGCCCACCAAGCCAGTGAGCACGGCCATGGGATGGGCATCACGGCGAAAACCACGCAAGAAAAATTGCATTTGCTCGTGCACCATGGTGTGGTGGGTCACGGTTTGGGTGAACTCGTGTTTACGCTGGGCATGGGGCAACTCACCGTAAAGCAGCAGGTGGCAGGTTTCCAAAAAATCGCACTGGGTGGCCAGTTGTTCGATGGGGTAACCACGGTAAAGCAACTCGCCCTTGTCGCCATCGATATAAGTGATGGCGGATTGGCAAGAGGCGGTAGACAAAAACCCAGGGTCGTAAGTGAACATGCCGGTTTGGCCGTAGAGCTTGCGAATATCCATCACATCAGGGCCTATCGAGCCGTTGTAGACGGGAATGTCAACGCTGGGAGTGCCATTGCTGAAAGACAAGGTGGCCGAATAATTTGCGAGTTTCATGGGGTATTCCTAATGAATGGGCTGGTCATGCCTTGATGAGGCTAAGTAGTGCTTTCACATCTTCTTGTTGGGCGATTGCTTGGCTGTGGGGCCTCCCCAAAAATACATCCAATAAATCGTTGTCTGCCAATTCCATCAATGCATACATGCTGCGTGCATGACCCACGGTCAAGGACGAGGCATATCGGTTGAAAAACCTCTCGATAAACAAATCGTTCTCTAGTAAACCACGCCGGCTTCGCCAGCGCAATTTGCTCAGCGCCGAAGAGGGCAGGCTGGCCTCATTGGGCAGCGCATCGAAAGATTCGTCAATCATTTAAACCGTGCGACTGACCATCAACTCTTTGATCTTGCCAATCGCCTTGGTGGGGTTTAAACCTTTGGGGCACGCATCGACACAGTTCATGATGGTGTGACAACGAAACAGCCGGTAGGGGTCTTCCAAATTATCTAAACGCTCGGCAGTGGCGTGGTCGCGGCTGTCAGCGATGAAGCGATAGGCTTGCAGCAACCCCGCGGGTCCCACAAATTTATCGGGGTTCCACCAAAACGAGGGGCAACTGGTCGAGCAGCTTGCACACAAAATGCATTCATACAAACCGTCTAGCTCTTCGCGTTCTTTGGGCGACTGCAGGCGCTCTTTTTCGGGCGGCAGGGTGTCATTGACCAAGTAAGGTTTGATGGAGTTGTATTGGTTAAAAAACTGCGTCATGTCGACAATCAAGTCGCGCACCACCGGCAAACCAGGCAAGGGCTTCAAAGTGATGACGCCAGGCAGGGTGAGCATATTGGTCAGGCAGGCCAAACCATTTTTGCCATTGATGTTCATGGCGTCCGAGCCACACACACCTTCTCGGCAAGAACGGCGGAAGGACAAAGTGGGATCTTTCGCCTTGAGTTTCATCAAGGCGTCGAGCAACATGCGTTCATGGCCGTCGAGTTCAACCTCGATGGTTTGCATATAGGGCTTGGCGTCTTTTTCGGGGTCGTAGCGGTAAATTTTGAAGGTGCGTTTCATTTAGAAGGTCCTGACTTTGGGAGGAATGCTTTCGGTGGTCAGCGGTTGCAATTTGACGGGCTTGTAGCTCATGCTGTTGCTGTCGCTGTGCCACAAACTGTGTTTCAACCACTCTTGGTCATTGCGGCCATTTGGGTGTTGCGACGTGTCAGCGTAATCATCTACCGAGTGAGCGCCACGGCTTTCACGTCTGGCCGCCGCTGACACCATGGTGGCTTGGGCGCACTCGATGAGGTTTTCCACCTCCAAGGCTTCTATGCGCGCGGTATTGAAAATTTGTGACTTGTCTTTCAGGTCAATGGCCAGTACGCGCTCGCGCAAAGCCGCGATCTTGTTCACGCCTTCGTCCAAGCTGGCTTGGGTGCGAAACACCCCAGCGTGCAGTTGCATGGTGGCGCGAATATCGTTGGCCACGTCCTGCGCGTACTCGCCGCTGCTGGCGTTTTGCAAACGGTCTAAACGTGCCAGTGTGCGATCTGCTGCGTCAGTCGGCAACGGTTTATGGTTCTTGTTTTTCTGGTGGAACTCCACAATATGGTTGCCCGCGGCTTTGCCAAACACCAGCAAATCGAGCAGCGAATTGGTGCCCAAGCGGTTGGCGCCGTGCACCGATACGCAAGAGCATTCACCCACTGCGTACAAACCATTGACCACCGCGTTGTGGTCGGTGGCGCTTTGCGTGACCACTTGGCCGTGAATGTTGGTGGGGATGCCGCCCATTTGGTAGTGGATGGTGGGCACCACGGGAATAGGTTCCTTGGTGATGTCGACGTTGGCAAAGTTGTGGCCAATCTCATACACCGAAGGCAGGCGCTTCATGATGGTCTCGGCACCGAGGTGATCGAGTTTGAGGTGCACATAATCTTTATTGGGGCCGCAGCCACGGCCTTCCTTGATTTCTTGGTCCATGCAGCGCGACACAAAGTCGCGTGGTGCCAAGTCTTTCAAGGTGGGCGCGTAGCGCTCCATGAAACGCTCGCCCAGACTGTTGAGCAAAATCGCGCCCTCGCCACGGCAGCCTTCGGTCAACAACACGCCCGCGCCGGCAACGCCGGTGGGGTGAAATTGCCAAAACTCCATGTCTTCAAGGGGTATGCCGGCACGGGCAGCCATGCCCAAACCGTCGCCGGTGTTGATGAAAGCGTTGGTGGAGGCGGCAAAAATACGGCCTGCGCCACCAGTGGCCAAGAGCACGGTTTTGGCTTCCAAGATATGCACGTCACCGGTTTCCATCTCTAGAGCGGTGACACCCACGACATCACCCTCGGCATCGCGAATGATGTCTTGCGCCATCCACTCCACAAAGAAGTTGGTGTGCGATTGAATGTTTTGTTGGTAAAGCGTGTGCAACATGGCGTGGCCTGTGCGGTCCGCAGCAGCGCAAGCACGTTGAACTGACTTTTCACCGTAATTGGCGGTGTGACCACCAAAGGGGCGCTGGTAAATCGTGCCATCAGCATTGCGGTCAAACGGCATGCCCATGTGTTCCAACTCGTACACAACTTTGGGCGCTTCGCGGCACATGTATTCAATAGCGTCTTGGTCGCCCAGCCAGTCCGATCCTTTGACCGTGTCGTAAAAGTGGAAATGCCAGTTGTCCTCGGACATATTGCCCAGCGACGCGCCAATGCCGCCTTGCGCCGCCACGGTGTGTGAGCGGGTAGGAAACACCTTGGAAAGCACCGCCACATTCAGGCCAGCGCGTGAGAGTTGCAGCGAAGCTCGCATGCCAGAGCCACCAGCACCGACAATGACCACATCAAAGCGGCGACGGGGAAGAGAAGAGCGTGTCATCAATCAAAATCTCCAAAGAACCTGAACCGCCCAAGCCATGCAGGACAGCAACCAAACCATAGTGAAAATGTGCAGGCCCAAGCGCAAACGAACTGGCTTGATGTAGTCCATCCAAATGTCGCGCATACCTACCCACACATGGTAGGTAAGCGCCAAAATAACCGTGAATGTCAACGCGCGCATCCATTGCGGGTTGAAGATGCCAGCCCATTTGTCATAGCCGATAGGGCCACTGGAAAAGATCAGCTGCAAGAGCACCACAAGAGTGAACAAAGCCATCAAGGTGGCGGTGATGCGTTGAGCCAGCCAGTCGCGCAAACCATAGTGCGCACCAACAACCACGCGCTTAGAACCCATCGAATCTGTCATGCTGTGTCTTCCTGAAATCAATAAAGGCCAAACAACTTGGCGCCCAGCAGCACCGTCAAGCCCAGGCTTAGCGCCAAGGTAAAGACCGCGCTGCGCTGGCCAAAGGCTTTGTCTACGCTGTGGGTGGCGTCCATGTACAAATGACGCAAACCCGCAATCAAATGGTGCAAATACGCCCATAACAAGGCCAAGGTCACCAAGCTGATAAACCAAGCGGGGTAAATTCCCACGCCCACATTGAAAGCCGCGCGGAATTTGGCAAAGGAAATCTCGGAAGAAATAGATTTGTCAAATAGCCAAATAATGAAGGGCAGCAGCAAAAACATCAGTGCGCCGCTGACACGGTGCAGTATGGACACCCAACCCGCGGCGGGCAAACGGTAGGAGGGCAAATCTACAAAAGCATTGATATTGCGGAATTCAGGTCGGTCGTGACGGGGTTGTGTCATAGGAGAGACTTTCTGACTTTCTTTGGTTCGCTGTGAAGGGCTTTAGGTGGGGTTGAATGCCTATTGTTTTTTATTCTATTGCAATGCACAAAAAACAGATGACAACGCGGGCTTCTAGGGGATTCAGTTCAATTCATTGTCGTAATAGTGTGTGTCAGTTCGGTACAAGCCTCTGCGCCATTCCATGGGGGTGTCGTGGTAGGTGAAAGACAAGCGCTCAACGCTCAACAAGGGCGTGGGGCTGGTGAGTTGCAGCAAGCCAGCTTCTTCCTCGCTGGGGTTGACCGCTCTTAAACGCTCTTGGGCGCGCACCATGCGTATGCCGAATTCGGTTTCAAACAAGGCGTACATGGGGCCTTGGTCGGCGCTCAAGCGCTCGGCGGTCAAGCCTTTGAAGGGGCCACCGGGCAGCCAAATTTCTTCCAAAATAGTGGGCACGCCGCCAAACGACAGCACCCGCCGCAGTTGCAACACAGCGTCACCGCCGCGCAAGCGCAAGGCTTTGGCGACGTCGGCGTTGGCGCGGCTGCGTTTGCAGTCGATGATGAATCGCTGTGCAGGGCCTTGGCTGTTGAGGTCGCCGGCATCGGGCTTGAGCTTCAAAAAACGGTACTGCACCTGCCGCTCGGCATGGGTTGCCACAAAAGTCCCCTTGCCTTGGCGGCGGATCAGCAAATTGTTTTGTGCCAATTCGTCAATCGCTTTGCGAACCGTGCCTTGACTGACTTTGTAGCGGGCGGCCAATTCAAATTCACTGGGAATGGGCTCACCCGGCTTCCATTCGCCGACTTGCAAACTTTGCAGGACCAAGCCCTTGATCTGCTGATAAAGTGGGCTGAACGAAGGCGCATTCCCTGCTATAAAAGCAGAGGGTGGCAGGCTGGTTTCAGTGGTCATGATGAGGCGCAAGCAAGTTTGTCAGTCAAATCGCGGAACAGAGAAGTTATCATATCTTCTATAAGACATATGTCTTGAAGTTGACACCAGCATTTTTGTATCGTTTTATTTTAAATTTTTCTTCGGAGATTGCCATGAGTAAAAAACCTGTTCGCGTTGCCGTCACCGGCGCTGCTGGCCAAATTGGATATGCCTTGCTGTTTCGCATCGCCTCGGGCGAAATGCTGGGCAAAGACCAGCCCGTCATCTTGCAACTGCTGGAAGTGCCCGTGGAGGGCCCGCAAAAAGCCCTCAAGGGCGTGATGATGGAGCTCGAAGACTGCGCTTTTCCTTTGTTGCTGGGCATGCAGGCCCATGGCGACCCTATGACCGCCTTCAAAGATGTGGACTACGCCTTGTTGGTGGGCTCGCGCCCCCGTGGCCCGGGCATGGAGCGAGCTGAGCTGCTGGCCATCAACGGCGCCATCTTCACCGCCCAAGGCAAGGCTTTGAATGCGGTGGCTTCTCGCGACGTGAAAGTACTGGTGGTGGGCAACCCGGCCAACACCAATGCCTACATCGCCATGAAATCGGCCCCTGATTTAAAGCCCGCCAACTTCACCGCCATGCTGCGCTTAGACCATAACCGCGCAGCTTCACAAATTGCCGCCAAGACCGGCAAGGCCGTGGCTGACATCGAAAAACTGTGTGTGTGGGGCAACCACTCGCCCACCATGTACGCTGACTACCGCTTCGCCACCATCCAAGGCGAGTCGGTCAAGGCCATGATCAACGACCAAGAGTGGAACGCCAATGTGTTTTTGCCCACTGTCGGCAAGCGCGGCGCGGCCATCATCGAAGCGCGGGGTTTGTCTTCGGCAGCGTCAGCCGCGAATGCAGCGATTGACCACATGCGTGACTGGGCTTTGGGCACACATGGCAAGTGGGTGACCATGGGCATAGCTTCACAAGGCTGGTATGGCATTCCCAAAGATGTGATGTTTGGTTTCCCCGTCACCTGCGAGAACGGCGAATACAAAATTGTCGAAGGTCTGGAGATCGACGCGTTCAGCCAAGGCTGCATAGACAAGACCTTGAAAGAGCTGACCGACGAGCAAGCCGGCGTGGCTCATTTGCTCTAACACGCACGGCTTGCAGCACACATGAAACATCCTCGCGACGTCTTGCTAGGAGCGCAAGCTGCTGCAAGGGCGTTGCCTGTGTGCGACCACTACAGCGGGGTCGAGGCACGCATGCGCAAAAGCCTGCAACTGCAAGCTGAGTTGCACCAAGAGTTTGGTGTGGGCGTGATGGATGTGACCCTGGATTGCGAAGATGGTGCGCCTGTGGGTGGCGAGGCCGAGCATGCACTCTTGGTCACCGAATTGGCCTTGGCGGCGGACCCGCTAGCGCGGGTGGCGGTGCGTGTGCACGCAGTCGGCCATCCAGCATTTGAAGCCGATATACAAACCATGGTGGGGCTAGCCGCGGGGCGTTGGTGTCACATCATGTTGCCAAAGGCAGAGACAGTGGCGGATATTCATACTGCTGTGCAAGCCATTGACGCCGCTGGGGGCGCGCATATTCCCGTGCATGCCTTGATTGAGTCGCCGCTGGCGGTACACCATGCTTTTGATATTGCCGCGCATCCCCGCGTTCAGTCCTTGAGTTTTGGTTTGATGGATTTTGTGTCTGCGCACGGCGGCGCCATTCCTGCTTCTGCCATGGGTATGGTTGGGCAGTTCAGTCATCCCTTGGTGGTGCGGGCCAAATTGGCGATCGCCAGTGCCTGTCACGCGCATGGCAAAACACCTTCGCATTGCGTGGTGACCGAATTCAAAGATGTACAAGCCCTGCAGCATTGCGCAAAGCTTGCGGCCAGCGAATGGGGTTACACCCGCATGTGGAGTATTCACCCCAGCCAAGTCAGACCTTTATTGGCCGCCTTTTCCCCCGCGCCTGGCGACATCGAGCAGGCCGCAGAGATTTTGCAAGCGGCGGCCCAAGCAGATTGGGCACCTATTCAATGGGGTGGTCAATTGCACGACCGCGCCAGTTTCCGTTTTTATTGGTCCGTGTTAGAAAGAGCACATGCCACGGGGCAAGCTTTGCCCGCGCAGGCTTTGGTGTATTTTCAAGCATGAAAAAAGGAAACGGCATGAGATATTCCCCGCGGGCGTGGTTCAGTTATGCGCTACTGTGCTTGGTCTCGCCTGTGCATGCTTTTGACGACGTGTTGGCCATCGCCGCAAATGTGCATACCGGAATTCTGGAGTGCGAAAACCGAAAAATCATTATGCTGTGGCCAGACAAAGCCTTGCCGGGTCGTTTTATTTTGAAGCTGAATAAAACCGTTTTTCGTATGAAGCCTGTGCCCTCTGATTCAGGTGCGGTGCGCTTAGAGGATGAAAAAACTGGCGTCATTTGGATTCAGACAGATGAGAAATCCATGCTGTTGGACTCTCAGCGTTCCAAGCGCTTGGCAGACGACTGTCAAAGCCCTGCGCAAAAAACCGCTGCCCAACAAATTCCTGCTTCTGCTCGCACAGATTTGCTCGAAGACTCTTCAAACAACCGTTAATTTTTTCTGGAGCCTGATATGTTGAAAACTTACCGTGACCATGTGGCCGAACGTGCTGTCTTGGGCATCCCACCCCTGCCTTTGTCGCCTAAACAAACTGGCGAGCTGATCGAGTTATTGAAAAATCCGCCCAAGGGCGAAGAAGCCACTTTGCTTGAATTGATCACGCACCGTGTACCCGCAGGCGTGGACGATGCCGCCAAAGTCAAAGCCTCTTACTTGGCTGCTGTTGCGCACGGCACAGAAAAATGCACATTGTTGTCAGCTGAAAAGGCCACCGAACTGCTGGGCACCATGCTGGGCGGCTACAACCTCACCCCTCTCATCGATTTGCTCGACCACAAAACCTGTGCCCCGATTGCTGCCCAAGGTTTGAAAAAAACTTTGTTGATGTTCGACCAGTTCCACGACGTGCAGGAAAAAGCCGATAAGGGCAATGCCTTGGCCAAAGCGGTGGTGCAGTCTTGGGCTGACGCCGAGTGGTTCACCAGCCGCCCCGAAGTGCCGCACAGCATCACCCTGACTGTACTGAAAGTCACCGGTGAAACCAATACCGACGACTTATCTCCCGCGCCTGACGCTTGGAGTCGCCCCGATATTCCCTTGCATGCCTTGGCCATGCTCAAAAACAAACGCGACGGCATCACACCTGAAGAAGACGGCAAACGTGGCCCTGTCAAGTTCATTAAAGACCTGCGTGCACGTGGCCACTTGGTGGCTTATGTGGGGGATGTGGTGGGCACCGGTTCGAGTCGCAAATCGGCCACCAACAGCGTGTTGTGGTTCACCGGCGAAGACATTCCCTTTGTGCCCAATAAGCGTTTTGGGGGTGTGTGTTTGGGCAGCAAAATCGCCCCGATTTTTTACAACACCATGGAAGACGCCGGCGCTTTGCCCATCGAGCTGGATGTGAGCCAAATGAACATGGGTGACGTCATCGAGTTGCGCCCTTATGCGGGCAAGGCTTTGAAAGACGGCAAAGAGATTGCCAGCTTCACCGTGAAAAGCGAAGTGCTGTTTGACGAGGTGCGCGCGGGTGGGCGCATTCCCCTCATCATTGGGCGCAGTCTCACCGCCAAAGCGCGTGAAGCCTTGGGACTGCCCGCATCCACATTGTTTCGTTTGCCCGCTGTTCCCCAAGGCCATGGAAAAGGCTTCACGCTGGCGCAAAAAATGGTGGGTCGCGCCTGCGGTTTGCCTGAAGGTCAGGGTGTGTTGCCCGGTACTTACTGCGAGCCACGCATGACCTCGGTGGGTTCACAAGACACCACCGGCCCCATGACCCGCGACGAGCTGAAAGACTTGGCCTGCTTGGGCTTTAGCGCCGACTTGGTGATGCAATCTTTTTGCCACACCGCAGCCTACCCCAAGCCCGTGGATGTGAAGATGCACCACGAGTTGCCCGAGTTCATCAGCAACCGCGGCGGCATCAGTTTGAAGCCCGGCGACGGCATCATTCACAGTTGGCTCAACCGCATGTTGTTGCCCGACACCGTGGGCACGGGGGGCGACAGCCACACCCGCTTTCCTGTGGGCATCAGTTTTCCCGCAGGTTCGGGCCTGGTGGCGTTTGCGGCGGCCACCGGCGTGATGCCTCTGGATATGCCTGAAAGCGTGTTGGTGCGTTTCAAAGGCCAAATGCAACCCGGCGTGACACTGCGCGACTTGGTGCATGCCATTCCCCTGTACGCCATCAAAAAAGGTTTGCTCACTGTCGAGAAAAAGGGCAAGAAAAACATTTTCTCTGGCCGTATTTTGGAAATTGAAGGTCTGCCCGATTTGAAGGTGGAGCAAGCTTTTGAGTTGTCCGATGCTTCTGCCGAGCGCAGCGCCGCTGGTTGCACCGTGCACCTGAACAAAGAGCCCATCATCGAGTACATCAACAGCAATATCGTGCTGCTGAAAAACATGATCGCCCAAGGCTATGCAGACCCCCGCACCATTGGCCGGCGCATACAAGCCATGCAGGCTTGGTTGGCGAACCCGCAACTCTTGCAAGCCGACAAAGACGCCGAGTACACCGAGGTCATCGAGATTGATTTGAACGAGATCAAAGAGCCCATCGTGTGCTGCCCCAACGACCCGGACGACGCCAAAACCTTGAGCGATGTGGCGGGCGCCAAGATTGACGAGGTGTTCATTGGTTCGTGCATGACCAACATCGGCCACTTCAGAGCGGCTTCCAAATTGCTGGAAGGCAAGCGCGACATTCCGGTGAAGTTGTGGATGGCGCCGCCCACCAAAATGGATGCGCAGCAACTCACCGAAGAAGGCCATTACGGCGTGTTTGGCAATGCCGGTGCGCGCATGGAAATGCCGGGTTGTTCCTTGTGCATGGGCAACCAAGCGCAGGTGAAAGAGGGTGCCACCGTCATGTCCACCAGCACCCGCAACTTCCCCAACCGCTTAGGCAAAAACGCGAATGTGTATTTGGGCTCTGCCGAGTTGTCTGCGATTTGCTCCAAGCTCGGGCGCATTCCCACCCAAGCCGAGTACTTGGCCGACATGGGCGTGATCAATGCCGACGGCAGCAAGATTTACAAATACTTGAATTTCGATCAAATTGACGAGTACGTGGAACACGCCAAGGGTGTGACGGCTTAAGCCTTGCGGTAAGGCTGAGCCACTTGGTTTTTGCTCAGGCTGGGGTAATGTTTGATGTTGAGTGTGTACAGACAGGCCTTGGCATGAATCGCGGTGGCCGCAATCAAGGCGTCGTTCAGACCCAAGCCGTGTGATTTGCCAAAGTCTCGGCGAATAAGTCCGCCAGTTTGGGCGATGCTTCGGTTGAGCTCAATGATCTCCAAAGTATCCAACAGCTTTGTCAGGGCTTGTGTTTCCTGACCGTCTCGAACCCCAGCAAACAACTCAGCCACGCTGATACTGCTGACGCAGACGTTATGGGGCAAGGTTGCTATAAAGGTTACCGCTTTGGGTACGCCTCGCAAAAAATCAATCCATACATCGGTGTCCACCAAGGGTGAGTTATCCGCATTCACAACAGACGATCTTCAGAGCGCAAAGCTGCCAAATCAGGTCTTTGGCCGTTTGCATCCCATTGCCCAGCCGTTTGCAGTCGCTGGGAAAGACGTTCTTGGGGTTGATGACGTTTTAAAAAATCATCAACAGCGCAACGTATCAGTGCACTGCTGCTGCTGCCTTGCTGTTTGGCCAATTGACCCAGTTGTTGCTGTTGCTGCGCAGTCAAATAAATTTGGGTACGTGCCAGTTCCGAAGAGAGTGCCATAGATCCACCTTGATGCGATGTATAAATGTGATGTATGTTACTGGTTTTGGCACGTTAGGGTTTGCGTCACAAACGGCTTACAAAAGCCGCGCCAACAAACCACCATCCGCCGGACCGTCCATCGGTATCCACACATGTGTGGGGCTGCCAGCGGCCACGGCTATGGAGGCGCCGTTTTTGTCTTTCATTTGTTCCAGCTTGACGGTGCGGTTGCCGCTGGGGTGAATGATTTCAATCATGTCGCCGACTGAAAATTTGTTTTTGGTTTCAATTTCGGCCCAGCCATTTGCCACGCCACGCACCTCGCCTACAAATTGGCTGCGGTGACCCACCGAATGGCCAGTTTCATAGTTTTGGTAGTCATTGGCTGGGCGACGGTCTAACAAACCCGCGGTGTAGCCTCGGTTGGCCAAGCCATCGAGCTCGGTGATGAGCTCGGGGTTGAAGGGCCTGCCGGCCACGGCATCGTCAATCGCTCGGCGGTACACCTGCGCGGTGCGACTGACGTAATACAAGCTCTTGGTACGGCCTTCTACTTTCAATGAATCGACGCCAATTTTCGCCAAACGCTCTACATATTCCACAGCGCGCAAATCTTTGCTGTTCATGATGTAAGTGCCGTGCTCGTCTTCCATGATGGGCATGAGTGGGCCTGGGCGACCTTTGTCTTCGAGCAAATAAATGTTATCGGCAGCAGGATGGCGCACACCGTCACCGCAGGCCGAAAAGCTTTGTTCGGCTTCTTGCTGCGACTTGGCAAAGTCGAAGTCGGCCTCCATAGGCACGGCCATGGCCTCACCCGTGTTGGGGTCGGTGGCGCTGGCTTGTGTGCCATAGCCCCAGCGACAGGCATTGGTGCACGTGCCTTGATTCGGGTCGCGGCGATTGAAGTAGCCCGACAACAAACAACGCCCAGAGTACGCAATGCACAAAGCGCCATGCACAAACACCTCAAGTTCCATGTCGGGGCACTCTTGGCGAATTTTTTCAATCTCATCAAGGCTGAGTTCACGCGACAAGATGATGCGCTTGACACCCACCTTTTGCCAAAACTTCACTGCCGCCCAGTTGACCGTGTTGGCTTGCACCGACAAATGAATCGACACCTCTGGCCATTTTTCGCGCACCATCATGATCAGGCCAGGGTCGGCCATGATGATGCCATCGGGCTTCATGGCAATCACCGGTTCGATGTCGCGCATATAGGTGCGCACCTTGTCGTTGTGCGGCAGCAAGTTGCTGGTGACGAAAAATTTCTTGCCGCGTGCATGCGCTTCACCAATGCCAATGCCGATTTGCTCTAAGCGAAACTCATTGTTGCGTGCGCGCAGGCTGTAACGCGGTTGGCCGGCATACACGGCGTCTGCGCCGAAGTCGTAGGCAGCACGCATTTTGTCTAGCGAGCCAGCAGGCAGCAGCAGTTCGGGGGCTTTGAGGTTAGTCATAGGTTTGAGCTTACATCAGCAGGTGTTCACCGTCATTAGCGCCGCCCAAGATGACGTAATTGACGCGGCGTATGTCCATCAGCTTGCTGCCACCGGCGTAAGAAATGGAGCTTTGCAAGTCTTCTTGCATTTCACGCAAAATGTCTTTGAGGTGGCCTTTGATGGCCTTGGTAACTGATTCTACGCAGGATCCCTTGAGGGGCCTGCCTACAATCAAGACATGCTTATCCCTGACCCTTCTTCTGCCTTTGTAGCGCAAGCTTTGCACAGCCCCCTGCTACAGGGTTTGAATGAAGAGCAACTCGCCGCCGTGACCTTGCCCGCCGAGCATGCCCTCATACTTGCCGGCGCGGGTTCAGGCAAAACCCGTGTACTGACCACCCGCATCGCTTGGCTGCTGCAAACCCGCCAAGCCAGTGCAGGCAGTTTGATGGCCGTCACCTTCACCAACAAAGCCGCCAAAGAAATGCTCACCCGCTTGGGAGCCATGTTGCCGGTGAATGTGCGCGGCATGTGGATTGGCACATTCCACGGCTTGTGCAACCGTTTTTTGCGAGCGCATTGGAAGCTGGCCAATTTATCCCAGTCCTTTCAAATACTCGACACCCAAGACCAACTGTCTGCTGTGAAGCGCTTGGTCAAACAGCACAACATCGATGACGAGCGTTTTCCGCCTAAACAATTGCAATGGTTTATCGCGGCTTGCAAAGAGGAAGCGCAGCGCCCCAAAGACGTGCCGGTGCGTGACGCAGAAACACGGCAAAAAGTAGAGATTTACCAACTCTATGAAGACCAGTGTCAGCGTGAAGGGGTGGTGGATTTTGGCGAACTGATGCTGCGCAGCTACGAGCTGCTGCGTGACAACGAAGCGCTGCGCCAGCATTACCAGCAGCGTTTCAGCCATATCTTGATTGACGAGTTTCAAGACACCAACCGTTTGCAATATGCGTGGATCAAATTACTCAGCGGCCCCAATAGCGCGGTGTTGGCGGTGGGCGACGACGACCAAAGCATTTACGCGTTTCGCGGTGCGCGGGTGGGCAATATGGCCGACTTTGTGCGCGAGTACAGCGTTCAACACCAAATCAAGTTGGAGCAAAACTACCGCAGCCACAGCAATATTTTGGACACCGCCAACGAACTCATCAAACACAACAAAACCCGCTTGGGAAAAAACCTGCACACCACCCAAGGTGCTGGCGAGCCGGTGCGGGTGATGGAGTCCACCGGCGATTTGGCTGAAGCCCATTGGATGGTCGATGAGATCAAGCAATTGTTGCGCGACGCCCGTGATGGTGATGGCAGCAAAGGCGTTGCAACCCGTAGCGAAGTGGCCGTGCTTTACAGAAGCAATGCGCAAAGTCGGGTGATTGAAACCGCGTTGTTCAATGCTGCCATGCCTTACCGTGTGTATGGGGGCTTGCGGTTTTTTGAGCGTGCCGAAATTAAGCATGCCTTGGCGTATTTGCGTTTGCTGGAAAACCCACGCGACGACACCAGTTTTTTGCGGGTGGTGAATTTCCCACCGCGTGGCATAGGCGCACGCAGCATCGAACAGTTGCAAGACGCCGCGCGCACCAGTGGTTGTGCCTTGCATGACGCGGTCAGCACCATCGCTGGCAAAGCAGGAGCCAATTTGTCGGCCTTTGTCGCCAAGATCGATGTGTTGCGAGAACAAACCCAGGGACAAACCCTGAGCCAAATCATTGAGTTGGTGCTGGACCACAGCCAACTGATTGAGCATTACCAAGCCGAGCGAGAAGGCGCTGACAGGATAGAAAACTTGCAAGAACTGGTGAATGCCGCCGAGAGTTTTGTCAGCCAAGAAGGCTTTGGCAAAGACGCGGTGGCTTTGCCGGTGGATGAGGCCATGCAAAGCCAAGCCGATTTTGCGGTCGCCCAAGCCGCCCTCGGTGAAGCCATCGCGCCTGACCAAGAAACCGGTGAAACCTTGTCTCCCTTGGTGGCGTTCTTAACCCATGCGGCTTTGGAGTCTGGCGACAACCAAGCGCAGGCGGGGCAAGACGCGGTGCAACTGATGACGGTGCATGCCGCCAAGGGTCTGGAGTTCGATTGCGTTTTCATCACCGGTTTGGAAGAGGGCTTGTTCCCGCATGAAAACTCCATGAGTGATTTCGACGGGCTGGAAGAAGAGCGGCGCTTGATGTATGTGGCCATTACCCGTGCGCGCAAGCGTTTGTACTTAAGCCATTCGCAAACCCGCATGCTGCACGGGCAAACCCGCTACAACATCAAAAGCCGATTTTTTGATGAAATGCCCGAGCACACCTTGAAGTGGTTGACGCCGCAAACCGGCTTGCCCGCTCAAGCCCTGTGGGGCTCCAGACCCTCTCAATTTGGACATGCCGACCAAAACCGCGCGGCTTTTTACACCAGCACAACGCCGGTGATACCTCAGCGGGCGCAGCCCCAAGCCACTGGCCCGAATGCGTGGGTGCGCGCAGGCTTGCAGGTGTTTCATGCCAAGTTTGGCGAGGGCGCCGTGCTGTCTGTGGAGGGCTTGGGTGAGGACGCAAGGGCGCAGGTTAAATTTGCGCGCCACGGCGTGAAATGGTTGGCCTTGTCGGTGGCCAAGTTGACCCAAGTTTAGGCCAACACGGGTTCGCTGTTAAAGCAGTCTTTGAAGCTGAAATAGCAAGAGGTGAAGAACATCGCCGACAGCATCAACATGGCTGGCAAGAGCAGTATCGGCGAGAGTTGACCCTCGTCGGTCAGCATGCTGATGAGGCTTAATAAAAGGCTGGTGGTGATAAAAATCAGCACCCAAGCCAAACCAAACACCACAAATGCACGCCAGTTGCCGACGCAGGCCATGATGCTAAAGAACAGGCTTTTGGCCACCGGTTGCATATGCCAATGGACCAACGCGGGGGCATGCCAAAAGAGGGCCGACAAAGGCAAATACATGACAAATGAAAACAACACCGCTTCTTGAAAATGGCTGTCGTTGACAATGCCTTCGTTGATTTCGCCGCCCAATAAATACATGCGCGCAAATTCTCCGCCATCGAACAACGATGACAAGGTCAAAATAAAACTGAACAACATGGCATAGCCAAAGCCTAAAAGCAATATGCGCCGCGACTGCAATGGGCCTTGGCGAAACCCTGTAAACAAAATGGAAGGCATGGGGAATTTACCCAGCAGGGCTTCTCTGGACGCGGCCATCAAGCCCAAAGACATGGCGGGCAAAACAATCAAGCCCGCAAATGCGCCAAAGTAAGGCAGCAGTGAGCAGATGGAAATTAAGCCCAGAAAAATAAAAAACAAACCACTCAAGGCCAAGGGTTGACGCCAAAAAGTACGGATTCCCTCCTTGACCCAGGTGACACCGGTGCGCGCAGGAACAACTTGGAGTTTCATGGCCTAGAGTGTGACAGGGTCATGCAAGCGTTGCAGAAGAACACGTTCGAAGTGCTCTGGGTCGTGGGCTTGCAGCAAACTGGCCTCACGCGGTAAATGCAAATCCCATAAACGAGAAATCCAAAAACGCAAGGCTGCGGCGCGCAGCATGGGGTTGAACAGTTCTCTCTCAGCTAAGCTGAGTAGCCTGACGCTTTCGTAGCCCTGCAGCATGGCGTGAAATCGGCTTGGCTCAAATGCGCCGGTTGGTAAATCAATGCACCAATCATTAAGGCACACGCCCAAATCAAATGACCAAGTGTCTACGCCGGCGAAATAAAAATCGAACACGCCGCTCAACTGGTCGTCGACAAACATCACATTGTTGCGAAAGGCATCGGCGTGAACCGCGCCCGTGGGCAAAGCCGTAAAGGCCGCCGTGGTTTGGACATGGTTTTGAAAAGCCAACTCATGTTGCAAGGTTTGTGCTTGGGATGGACTTAGAAAAGGCAAGATGTCTGGCGCAGTTTGGTTCCACCAAGTCAAGCCGCGTAAATTGGCTTGGCTGCGTTCATAGCTGCTTGCCGCCAAATGCATCTGTGCCAAAGTCTGGCCCATGGCGTGGCAATGCGCGGGGGTGGGTTGAAGTTGCGAACTACCCGCCAAGCGGTTGACCACAGCGGCAGGTTTATCCGCCACAGAAAGCAAAATCTCACCTTCCGTGTTGGCTTGTGGCGCTGGCACGGGAATGCCTTGATCGGCCAAATGTTTCATGAAGTGCAGATAAAACGGCAGTTGTTCACGGGTCAACCTCTCAAACAAGGTCAGCACATACTCGCCTTGTGTGGTGGTGAGGAAATAATTGGTGTTTTCAATGCCGCTGCTGATGCCCGTCAGAGAGACAAATTCACCCATAGACAACTGGCTCAGCAATTCGCGGGCTTGCTGCTCTGAAACTTCGGTAAAGACGGCCATGGATAGAGAATGAATCAGCAAGAGACCAATGAAGCGCAGATTGTAGGCACAATCCCCTGCATGCAAGACACACCCACCCTGTTGCTGGTCGACGGTTCCAGCTATTTGTACCGAGCCTTTCATGCCATGCCCGATTTGCGGGCAGACCGCAATGACCCCAGCAGCCAAGCCACCGGCGCGATACGCGGCATGGTCAATATGCTGCAAAGTCTGCGCCGCGAATACCCCAGCGTTCATGCGGTGTGCGTGTTTGACGCCAAAGGCCCGACTTTTCGTGATGCGATTTATCCGCAGTACAAGGCCACACGCTCGCCCATGCCCGACGATTTGCGCAGCCAAATCGAGCCGATTCACCGCTTGGTGCGCCTCATGGGCTGGCCACTGTTGGATGTGCCAGGGGTTGAGGCCGATGATGTGATTGCCACCTTGGCGCATGCCGCCTCCGAGCAAGGCATGCAGGTGGTGGTCTCCAGTGGTGACAAAGATTTGAGCCAGTTGGTGAATGAGCGCATCACCATCATCGACACCATGAACGGTAAAAAACGGGATGTGGCCGGCGTGACCGAAGAGTTTGGTGTGCCGCCAAGTTTGATGATTGACTACCAAACCTTGGTGGGTGACACGGTGGACAACGTGCCAGGGGTCGCCAAAGTGGGCCCCAAAACTGCCGCCAAATGGTTGACCGAATATGGCTCACTGGATGCGCTGATGGCGCGTGCCGATGAGATCAAGGGCGTGGCTGGTGAAAACCTGCGACTAGCCAGGGATTGGTTGCCTACCGGTAAACAACTGGTCACCATGAAGATCGATTGTGATTTAAGCGCGCACATCGCGGGCTTTCCCGAACTGCATGGCGTTGTGATGCAAGCCCCCGATGAAGCCGGCTTGACAGATTTTTACCAGCAATATGGTTTCAAGGGCTTGGTTACCTCTCGTGAGAATGCAGGCGGCTCAGCCAAAGCAGCATCTCCTTCAGGGACTGACAGCGGCGTGGTCGAGGTGGGTGTGTTGTTTGAGGCACCCCCACCAGTGGTCAGCAGCGATGTGCATTACGACAGCGTGCTCGATTGGGCAAGCTTTGACGCTTGGCTGCAAAAAATTGAGGCTGCCGACTTGGTGGCGCTGGACACCGAAACCACCTCGCTGGTGGAGATGCAAGCGCAAATCGTGGGTATCAGCGTGTGCATTCAATCGGGCGAGGCGGCTTACATTCCCTTGGGTCACAACGCCGCCGATGCGCCCGCGCAACTGCCTTTGCAGGAAGTGCTGGCGCGCTTAAAGCCTTGGCTGGAAAACCCCCACAAACACAAACTCGGCCAGCATGTGAAGTACGACCGCCATGTGTTGGCCAACCAAGGCATTCAGGTGCAAGGCTATGTGCACGACACCATGCTGCAAAGCTATGTGTTGGAAGTCCACAAGCCGCATGGCTTGGCCAGCTTGGCCCAGCGTCACTTGGGCCGCCAAGGTTTGTCTTACGAAGACCTGTGTGGCAAAGGCGTGCACCAAATTTCTTTTTCTCAAGTTGATGTGGCCAAAGCCGCCCAGTACGCCTGTGAAGACGCCGACTTCACGCTGGCCGTGCACCAGCGGCTGTGGCCCCTCTTGCAGGCTGATGACAAGCTGGGTTTTATTTACCAGTTGGAGATGGACAGCAGCGAGGCGCTGTACCGCATCGAGCGCAATGGCGTGTTGATAGACGCGCCCACCTTGGCCGCGCAAAGCCACAGTCTGGGCCAGCGCATCATGCAGCTTGAGCAAGATGCGTATGCGATTGCGGGCCAGCCCTTCAACTTGGCCTCACCTAAACAACTGGGCGAAATCTTTTTCGACAAACTGGGTTTGCCGGTCATCAAAAAAACCGCCACGGGTGCGCGCAGCACCGATGAAGAGGTGTTGGAAAAGCTGGCCGAAGACTATCCGCTGCCGGCCAAAATTTTGGAGCACCGCTCTTTGAGCAAGCTCAAAGGCACTTACACCGACAAGCTGGCGCTGTTGGCCAACCCGGGCACGGGCAGGGTGCACACCCATTACGCCCAAGCGGTGGCGGTCACGGGACGTTTGTCTAGCAACGACCCTAATTTACAAAACATCCCCATCCGTACTGCCGAGGGACGCAAAGTGCGCGAGGCTTTTGTGGCACCCGCTGGCAGTGTGATTGCCAGCGCTGACTACAGCCAAATCGAGCTGCGCATCATGGCCCACATCAGCGACGACCCCGCTTTGCTCAAAGCCTTCCACGAGGGTTTGGATGTGCACAAGGCCACAGCCGCCGAGGTGTTTGGCTTGACGCCGGACACCGTCAGCAGCGAGCAGCGCCGCTATGCCAAGGT
>Ga0209357_1000176_pt1 | contig 23795 bp, 20 predicted proteins | sample LauGreFBDMM110SD_2_FD_187573 | JGI IMG/M metagenome (GOLD analysis project Ga0209357, IMG submission 187573) | Freshwater lake microbial communities from Lake Michigan, USA - Fa13.BD.MM110.SD (SPAdes) (version 3) | ecosystem: Environmental > Aquatic > Freshwater > Lake | place: Lake Michigan... | reverse complement strand
GAACAAGGACAGGTCCGAAGATCTCTTCCTGAGCGATTGTCATCTTGTTGTTGACTTCAGAGAACACGGTTGGCTTGACGTAGTAACCCTTCTCGAGTCCTTCAGGAGCTTCAGGGCCGCCAGCAATGAGCTTTGCGCCTTCTTCGATTCCTTTATTGATGTATCCAATCACTCGGTCGCGCTGTGCTGCTGAAGCAAGTGGTCCGACGTTTGTGCCTTCTGCAAACGGGTCTCCAACCTTTACGCCAGTGGCAACTGCTGCTGCAAGGCCTTCGGCTTCAGCAAGGCGTGAGCGTGGCACGAGCATGCGGCTGAGAAGTGAACATGTCTGGCCACTGTTCAGGAAAGCCTGTCCAGTTCCGCCCATGATTGCTTTTGCAAATGTTGCTTCGTCAAGATCTTCACCAATGATGTTGGCGCTCTTGCCACCAAGTTCGAGTGCAACCTTCTTGACAGTCTCAGAACTGGTTTGCATCACAAGCTTTCCGGCGCGTGTTGAACCAGTGAAAGAGACCATGTCGATGTCTGGGCTTGCAGAAATCGCCTCACCGACAACTGGGCCAGTACCGGTGACAAGGTTGAATACGCCAGCAGGAAGTTTTGCCTCGTGAATGATCTCAGCAAGCATGAAGGCATCAATTGGTGCAATTTCGCTTGGCTTCAATACAACGGTGCAGCCTGAGGCCATTGCGAATGCAACTTTTGCTGCGATTTGGTGCAATGGGTAGTTCCATGGAGTGATGCATCCGACGACACCGATTGGCTCGCGAACGATTAATGAGCTTCCGACTTCTTTTTCGAATTCAAATGACTCTGCAAGTGCTGCTGCCTGCTTGAAGGAGTTGATGGGGAGTCCCACCTGGATCATATTCGACAACATTTTTGCCATTCCGGTCTCACGTGAAATAGCAGAAGAGATTTCATCCATGCGAGCCACGAGTGCATCGCCAATTGCGTTCAGGTACTTTGCGCGGTCAGCCTTTGGCAATGTGCTCCAGGAAATGAAGGCGGCCTTTGCGGCAGCGGCTGCTTTCGTGACGTCTGAGGCGGTTCCTTCAGGAATGGTCGCCATGACCTCTTCGTTGGTCGAGTCAAAGACTGAAATGGTCTTTGAACCTTCTGAAGCGACCCATTGGCCATTGATATAGATCTTGTCGTAATTCTTCATGGTGCATACCCCTTAGTGATGCCACTCGGTGTGGCTGATACCTAGACGCTAGACGGATGAGGGGCAAAAATTGAAGTCGTCATCGAGAATGGGATCAGAGAGCCTGAATTCTTGAAAATCATGGTCTCGTGGTGTTGCAGGCCACCATGCCAGTGGAATGTGCACGCAGTTCACCGTGTCATACTCGTTGGGTGAAATCTCATCCTTGGAATGGGTCATTCTCTTGGGAACGGCACTTGGCGCAGAGCGGGGCAGTGTCGCAGGCTCACATTGATCAATTCGACGAATTGGGCTTCTTTGTTCTTAACGATATTTACACCTCTGAAGAGCTAGCCGAATTGACGCGCATTACTGATGAAGCAGAAGACGAAGCAATTGCCGAACTGAAGAAGCAAGCAGATGAGCGGTTTCTTATTTCAGAAAATGGTGCAATAACTTTTGCTGCCCAGATTGTGCGACGAAAGCCAGAGATTCGTCCATTCGTGCGGAATGCAAAAATACTTGGTGTCTGTGCTGATCTGATCGGCCCGAATGTGCGGATGTATCACGACCAAGCTGTGTACAAAATGACAGAGAAGCCGCGTCGGTTTCCGTGGCATCAAGACAATGGCTATCTATATGTAGAACCCCAGCATTACCTCACATGCTGGATAGCACTTACTGATGCCACCATAGAAAATGGATGCCCACAAGTGGTACCTGGTCTTCATAAAGACGGGACCCTCGCTCACTATTACGTCGACACTCTCGGTTTTGAATGTTTTGAAGAACCGCCCGCAACACCAGTCATTGCTGAAGTGAAAGCAGGAGGAGCAGTATTCTTTTCTTCCCTGACTCCACATCTCACGGGTCCGAACTTCAGTGACAGCACCCGCAAGGCCTATATCGTGCAGTATGCATCGTCAGATGCACGGGTATTAGAAGGTAACGCCGATGCTGGCGCTTCTACGGGTTCTCATGCCATTAGCGATGAGCCGCGTGGCATTGCAGTGCTGGAAAATGGTGTGCCGGTCGCTTAGACCAGAACGAATCCCTCGTAGCCGTTAGCAGCAACTTCGGTGCACTTATCTGCATAGGTGGGGAAACCGAGTAACGGCATAAAGACGCGGGGCTTACCCGGAACGTTTGCGCCTAGGTACCAACTGTTGCACGACGGATACAGCGTCATGTCGGCAACTGCATTGACGAATGCCACCCATTCGGTTTGTTCCTTATCGGTGGTCTCAATAGTGGTCTTGCCAGAAGAGACAATGTGCGAGATGCAGTCAGAAATCCATTCCACATGCTGCTCGATGGACATCATCATGTTTGTTAACACTGATGGGCTGCCGGGGCCAGAGACCATGAACATGTTGGGAAAACCAGCAGTACTGAGACCGAGGTACGTGACAGGACCTGCATCCCACGCTTCAGCAAGTGGTTGGTTGTTGCGGCCTCGAATATCAATCTTCAGAAGCGAACCGGTCATTGCGTCAAAACCGGTTGCGTATACCAGCACATCAAATGTGTGTTGATCTCCTCCAGCGACAAGACCATTTTCTGTAATGCGTTCTATGGGGTCTGTGCTGACGTCAACCAACGAAACATTTGGCCTGTTGAAGGTTTCGTAATAACCAGAGTCAAGGCACAGGCGTTTGCAGCCAATGACCTGAGTGGGCAGAAGTTTTTTCGCAGTGTCAGGGTCTGTGACGATGGAGTAAATCTTTTCGCGCACAAATTCGGCAACGGTTTCATTTGCGTCATGGTTGAGAAGAAAGTCGTTGTAGGAAGATAGGAAAGCAAAGCCGCCTTCTTCCCATCGCTGTTCAAATTCTTGACGTCGTTCAGATTCCTTTACTTCCAAAGCAGATTGTTCGTTACGACGAATACGTGAGCCGAATGCTCCCATTTGTTGTCGATTCTGATCACGGAATTCGTTGTAGTTCTCCTTTACCTCCTTGACATATTCTTTGTCGATGGTGTCATTGCGTGCAGGAATGGAATATGTGGCAGTGCGTTGAAACACAGTGAGGTGCTTTGATTGTTCAGCAATAATAGGAATGCTCTGAATTGCAGAAGATCCGGTGCCTATGAGTCCGACTGTTTTGCCGGTGAAGTCAACACCATCGTGTGGCCATTCGCCCGTGTGGTATGTCGGACCGGTAAATGAATCTGCGCCAATGAATTGAGGGACATTGGTCGATGACAAGCAGCCAGTAGCGAACACAACGAATCGTGCAGTGACGACATCATCTTTGTCTGTTGTGACTCGCCAATTGTTTGACTTCTCATTGAAGATGGCAGACGTGACGCGCGTTGAGAATTGGATATCGCGACGCAAGTCAAAGCGGTCAGCTACATGTTGTGCGTAGGTGAGAATTTCAGGCTGACCTGCGTATCGTTGGTTCCACTCCCACTCTTGTTGCAGGTCGTTATCAAAGCTGTACGAGTATTCGACACTTTCAATGTCGCAACGTGCACCTGGGTATCTATTCCAATACCACGTGCCACCCACGTCTGTGCCTGCTTCAAAGACTTGAACTGACAGATTGGCAGCGCGTGCGCGATGCACCATATACATGCCAGCAAAACCAGCGCCGACTACGGCGATATCAACTGAACGTTCCATAGGCCCCCCTTTGGTATTCGATAATCGAAACCTTAGTGGGGGGAGAAGGTGAGTGGTCTAGTGGATGAGACCAGACCACTCAGATCTGAATTAGTAGCTGCGCGCTGGGCGTGAACTGCTTGAGCGCTCACCACGAGGTCCGCCTGGGCGTCCTCCACGTGAGTCTGGACGAGGTCCGCGAGGTGAATCACTGCGTGGGCCACGGTCACGGAAATCACGATCGCCACGTGGTGCGTCGCTGCGAGGAGCGCGGTCACGGAAATCGCGATCACCGCGAGGTGCATCACTGCGAGGAGCGCGGTCTTCGCGTGGACGGTCATCACGTGGACGATCATCACGAGGGCCACGATCTTCACGAGGACGGTCGTCGCGTGGACGATCATCACGAGGGCCACGGTCATCACGACGATCGCGTCCGCCGCCGTAGCCGCCTCCGCCACCGTATGACTTGCCGCCGCCTGAACGGCCACGGTCTCCGCCTCCGCCGTATGAACGACCTCCGCCACCTGAACGGGAACGATCGCGATCGCGACCGCCTCCGCCATTGCGACCTCCGCCGCCACCGCGACGCTCTTCGATTGATGGCATCTCTTTGAATTCGCGCTCACCAGGAGCAACTTCTTCAAGGATGGCGTCGCCCTTAGCAACGTTCACTGAGATTGGGTCGATGCCCGCATCTTTTGCAAGACGCTTGACATGACGACGCATGTTCTCGGTCACCATGGTGATAACAGTGCCTTCTGCGCCGGCGCGAGCCGTACGGCCCGAACGGTGAAGGAAAGCTTTGTGCTCTTCTGGTGGGTCAGCATGGATAACCAGTGCAATGTCGTCAACGTGAATACCACGTGCTGCGATATCGGTTGCGACAAGCGTGTCTGCTTTTCCGCCTGAAAAGGCAGCCAAGTTACGTGCACGAACATTTTGTGACAAGTCACCGTGCAATTCAACGCTAGGAACTCCAGCTTTGATGAGAGCTTCAGTCAGTTTGCGTGCACCGTGCTTGGTGCGGGTGAATACAAGTGAACGTCCGGGCGCTGCACACAAGTCTTGCAACACATCAAAGCGATTCGCTTGTGACACGTTGAAGAAGTAGTGAGTCATTGTTGCTTCATCTTCAAGATTTGATTCAACTTCATGAGTAACTGGGTTGTTCAAGAACTTGCGAACGAGCTTGTCGATTCCGCGGTCAAGAGTCGCAGAGAACAACATGCGCTGTCCGTCACGAGGAGTCTTTGACAAAATCTGTGTGACATGTTCGAGGAATCCGAGTTCTGCCATGTGGTCTGCTTCGTCAAGAACAGTGATCTCAATTGCATCGAGGTCAACGTGACCTGATTCCATGAGGTCAATGAATCGACCTGGGCAAGCAACAACGATGTCAACACCATTGCGCAATGCTTCAATTTGTTTTGGATAACCAACGCCGCCGTAGACGGTGGTGGTGCGCATGCCGAGGCGGCGAGCAAGAGGTGCAAGAACGTCACACACTTGGTTTGCCAACTCGCGAGTTGGAACCAAGATCAGTGCACGTGGTGCGTAGTTCTCGCGTGGCTTGTTGCTCTCGAGCAAACGAGCCAACAACGGCAATGTGAATGCAAGCGTCTTGCCTGATCCCGTGCGGCCGCGGCCGAGGGTGTCGCGACCAGCCAACGCGTCTGCGATGGTTGCTTGCTGGATAGGGAATGGTTCGATGAGACCTTGTGAGGTCAGTTCATCAACCAGGGGCGTGGGCAGACCAAGGTCAGCAAAAGTAGGACGGGTGTCCATGGGGGTATCTCCCTTATAAGGGCCATAGATACCGGTTTGTACCCATGGGTGCACTCGAAGCGCTTGAGCAGACTAGCGGTGCCCCTGTGGAAAACCTAGGGATATCTCAAATTATTTTGTCAGTGTGACTTTGATCGCAGTATCAGCTGCGTGGGAGGCTCTGCCAAAGACGCGTTTCAGCCAGGAATTGGCGATGATGGCGAGGTACATGAACCAGTACTTTTTACGTACCAAACCAGCGACTCGTTGTGAATCGAGACCATCGAGAACGACTGCCGTTCCTTGGTACACGGTTGCGTCGGCGGCGACGAGGCCTTTGAACGTGGAGACAGCCAATGTGGCACGCGGGTCTCGACGAACACGCTTTACTTTGAACGCATCATGGTCAGTGGTGAAGGCATATCCGCCCTCAAAAGGAACAACCCACACGGGAAGAGAAACTGCATTGCCATCTTTTTTATATGTCGTAAATGACACATATTTGGCGGCGTCAAGGTCTGCAGGCATAAAAATCCTCTCCAGATAAACTGACAACTATTGGTCGGGGAGGGGAGACTTGAACTCCCGGCCTCCTGGTCCCAAACCAGGCGCGCTACCAACTGCGCCACACCCCGCGGTGTATCCGATAATGCTATCGGGAGGTTTTAGCTGGCGCTCTTAGCGATACGAGCAAGCCGCTTCGCAGTACGACCAGTGGGCGCAAGGTGGCGATGATCGAGGTCGCCGATTTCGGTGCCATTGGAAAAAAGCACGCGGTAGCGCAACCAATTAAAACCATTCGACAAGATGACTTTGCCCTCTGTTCCGGCAACAACACCGTCAAGATCAACCGTGGTCACGACCTTGTCGCCATTGCGCAAGTTGATTTGGCCCTGATGAGGGTTGGCGAGAGCGTGGGGCTTCCAAAGAGTCATGGCTCCATTATTGCCCGAAACGGCACCAGAAAAGCGAACCCGTCAATCAGACAGCAAAAGACCAGTCAGTCAGGCGCGCCGATACACTTTGCATCCTGTGAAAAGCACTCTCGAAGCCCTAGAGGGCAACAAAGTCAAGCTGTCCATCGAAGTTGACGAGTCGGAATTCGACCGCAACTTGGATGCTGCATTCCGAAAGATCGCTCATGAAGTGCGTCTGCCTGGCTTTCGGCCGGGCAAAGCTCCCCGCCGTGTGCTTGAGGCACGTATCGGTATGGATGCTGCGCGAGGTCAAGCACTTCAAGATGCGATTCCTGAATACCTCAGCAAAGCAGTGCGCGAGCATGATGTTGACATCATCTCAACACCTGATGTCACTTTGACAAACAATAATGATCCTGTTGATGCAGAAAATCCTGTTCCAGCAGTGTTCGTGTACCCAGTGATGTTCGAAGCAATTTGTGAAGTGCGCCCTGAAATTTCGGTTCCCGGATACGGCGGACTGCGCATTGAATTGTCGAGCCCCAATCTTTCTGATGAAGAACTTGAAGAAGCAGTTGCCACAGAGCGTCGTCGTTTCGGTTCGTTGGTTGATGTTGATCGTGCTGCAGAAACAGGCGACAACGTAGTTATCGATCTTGAAGGACTTCGCGACGGAGAGCCCGTTGCCGGACTCAATGTTGACGAATGGACCTATGAAATCGGGCGCGCCTGGGTTGCTCCCGGATTCGATGAGCAGCTCACAGGTGCAAAGAAGGGCGATGTTCTGCGCTTCAACGCCATTCCGAATGGCACTGAAGAAGCTGCGGACTTTGTTGTCACTGTGAACCGAGTTCAAACATTGGAACTTCCAGAACTCACTGATGAATGGGTGGAAGCAAACATTGCGGAATCAGACACAGTTGCTGAATGGCGCCAATCATTGCGCGACCGGTACACCGAAATGCGTGTTAACCAAATGCGTCGCACTGTCGTTGATCGCTTGACAGAAGAACTAGCAAAACTTGTTGAGATTGAAGCACCAGAATCAATGGTTGGTGCAGATATGCAAGCACGTGTTCAAAACACTATTCAGCAATTCCAACAGCAGGGCATCGCTCTTGATCAGTGGTTGTCTGCAACAGGTCAAGACACAGAGTCATTTATTGCTGGCATGAAAGAGCAGTCAGAAAAAGCAGTCAAGGTTGATCTTGCATTGCGTGCTGTTGCTGCAGCTCAAGCCATCACCGTCAGCGACGATGATCTTGAAGCGGAATTTCAAGCAATTGGCATTCGCGTCAATGAGAAAACCGCAAAAGTGCGTAAGGCATATGAGCAGAATGATGCCATTGCAGACCTAGTTGCCCAGATGCGTAAATCTCAAGCACTTGAGTGGCTACTGCACAACTCAACCTTTGTAGACCAGAATGGAACTGTTCTTCCCACCGACACGGTGCTCGGAGATCACGACCACGACCATGACCACGACCAAGATGATGAAGATGAAGCAGAGGATGCAGAATGAACTTCCAGAATTACTACGTACCAAACGTCACTGAGCAGACAAGCAGGGGTGAACGCACCTCTGACCTGTTCTCTCGATTGTTGAAAGAGAACATCATCTTCTTAGGGATGCCTATTGATGACACCGTGGCAAACCTCATCTGCGCACAGCTCATTCACTTGGAGAGCGAAAACCCAGATCGCGATATCAACATCTACATCAATAGCCCTGGCGGCGACATCACCTCACTGTTCGCTATCTACGACACGATGCAGTTCATCAAGAACGACATTGCCACTATTTGCCTAGGCCAAGCAGCCTCCGCAGCAGCCGTCCTTTTGGCCGCCGGCACCAAGGGAAAGCGTCTTGCTTTGCCTCATAGCCGTGTCCTTCTCCATCAGCCATATGGCCAGGTGGGCTACGGCCAGGTGACCGATTTGGAGATCGCAGCCAAGGAAATCCTTCGTATGCGTGACCTCTTGGAAGAGATTCTTGCCAAGCACACGGGTCAGAGCATGGAAAGAATTCATGCCGATACTGACCGTGACTTCGTAATTGAAGCCAATGAGGCCGTCGAGTATGGCATTATCGACAGTGTGATTTCATCACGTGAATTAACGGACCGTTCCGGTCCAATTCGCTAACACACAGTTCGAGGAGGGCCTTCGTGGCCAAGTTTGGTGACACAGGAGAGCTTTTGAAGTGCTCCTTTTGTGGCAAGTCCCAAAAGCAAGTCAAAAAACTCATCGCAGGACCTGGTGTCTATATCTGCGATGAATGCATTGAACTGTGCAATGAGATCATTGAAGAAGAAGTTGGCGATCGCTCTGATGTTCGTCTTGATGTACTTCCGACTCCTATTGAGACTCGTACATTCCTCGATGAATATGTAGTGGGGCAAGAGCGCGCAAAGAAGGTTCTTTCCGTCGCAGTATTCCATCACTATCGACGCTTGCAATACATGCAACAGAACACTGGGATTCGTCGTGACGAAGTGGAATTGCAAAAGAGCAACATTCTCCTTCTTGGTCCGACTGGTTGCGGTAAAACGCACCTGGCGCAAACTCTTGCTCGTATGTTGAATGTGCCATTCGCTGTTGCTGATGCAACGGCACTCACTGAAGCCGGATATGTCGGTGAAGACGTTGAAAACATCTTGCTCAAACTTCTTCAAGCAGCAGATTTTGATGTGAAGCGTGCGGAGCAAGGCATTGTGTACATCGACGAGATTGACAAGGTTGCTCGCAAGGCTGAGAACCCCAGCATTACGCGTGATGTGTCTGGCGAGGGTGTTCAACAAGCTCTTCTGAAAATCTTGGAGGGCACAGTTGCATCTGTGCCGCCACAAGGTGGTCGCAAGCACCCGCATCAAGAGTTCATCCAGATTGATACGACCAACGTGCTGTTCATCTGCGGTGGAGCATTTTCGGGCCTCGAGCAGATTATTGAACAACGCATCGGTCACAAGGGCATGGGCTTTCACGCAACAGTGACATCAAAAGCCGACAAAGACCCTGGCGAACTGTTCGAACAAGTTCTCCCTGAGGACTTGTTGAAATTTGGAATGATTCCAGAGTTCATTGGTCGTTTGCCGATGGTGGGTGCAGTGCATGCGCTCGACAAGCCTGCGCTGATGCAGATCCTTACAGAGCCCAAAAATGCGCTCGTGAAGCAGTACGCGAAGTTATTTGAGTTCGATGACATTGAATTAGACATCGAGCCAGAAGCGTTAGAAGCGATAGCAGAACTTGCAATGACTCGTGGCACAGGTGCACGTGGGCTGCGTTCCATACTTGAAGAAACTTTGCTTGACGCAATGTATGAATTGCCCGGTCGTACCGACATTGCTCGCATTGTCGTTAATGCAGATTGTGTCAGGAACAAAGCAATGCCTGAACTTGTGACTAAGACTGCTGCACGAGCACCTCGTCAGCGCCGCGCAGCTTCCTAGGACCGCATGAATTACCAAGAATCGCTTGTGTATCTCGACGAGCACGCCTCGTATGAAAAGACAGGTCGCGTTGAGACTCCGTCAACCACAACTATTGAAGAACTTCTCGTAGTGCTGGGTGATCCACAAAACGACTTTCGCGTTATCCATGTCACGGGGACAAATGGCAAGGGTTCGACGTCGCAGATCATTACCCGGTTGTTGATGGCCCATGGTCTGAAGGTAGGCACGTATTCGAGTCCCCATCTCGAAAATGTTCGGGAGCGTATCCAGGTGGACGGTGAACCGATAGCGGAGATTGACTTTGCTGATTCAGTGGCGGCAGTTGCCAATGCGGAAGGTATTGGCATTGTGCGGCCTTCGTACTTTGAAATTATGACCGCCGCCGCGTTTCGTTGGTTCTCTGATGATGCCGTTGAAGTAGCAGTAATAGAAGTGGGAATGTTGGGTCGTTGGGATGCCACAAATGTTGTGAACCCAGATGTCGCAGTCATTACAAATATTGCACTGGATCACACTGAATTTGCTGGCCCAACGTTGGGACACATCGCCACAGAGAAAGCCGGCATTATTAAGCCCGGTTGCGTTGCAGTCATTGGTGAAGTAAGTGAAGATCTGCGTTCAATATTCGCAGCAGAGCCATGCGAAGAAATGTTGATTCGTGGTGAGCAATTTGATGTTGTCGATAATCATCTCGCGTTGGGCGGTCGTTCAATTCACATCAGTACACATCGTGCTGAATATCTTGATCTGTTTGTGCCGCTTCACGGATGGCACCAAGGTGACAACACGGCGGTAGCGATTGCAACGGTTGAAGCATTCTTTGGTTCTGCACTTGACGCCGAGACCGTGCAAGAAGGACTGGCCGGGGTGCTCATGCCTGGTCGCTTTGAAGTCGTTGGTCATCAACCACTCGTCATTCTTGATGGCGCACATAATCCGGCAGGCGCCGATGTGTGCTCCAGTGTATTTTTTGAAGACTTTGACCCCCATGGCCGCCGCATTCTTGTTGTCGGTGCCTTAGGCGGCAGAGATATCAGCGACACCCTGTCTGCCTTAAAGGTTGACGAGTACGAATTGGTGATTTGTTGTACGGCGCCTTCTCCTCGTGCTCGTTCTGGTCGAGAAATTGCAGATGTTGCGCGCGCAATGGGGTGCTCGGAAGTCGTGGTGGCTGACACCGTTGAAAAGGCCTGCGACATCGCTTTGGCAGATGCAACGAGCGACGACGCCATTTTGGTGGCCGGCTCTCTGTATGTCGTAGGGGCTGCCAGAACCCATCTCCGTCGCGTTTTGCCCTGACGGGGGTCCGAGTTCGGGGCAATCGAACGCTCCTGGCGTAGCCTGTAGGGCATGTCAGATCGCACACTTGTTTTGTTGAAGCCCGACGCCGTTGAACGCGGACTTGTCGGGGCCATTTTGTCTCGATTTGAGACCAAAGGACTCCGGATCGCCGCCATGGAATTGCGCACCCTTGATGCCGCCATTCTTGCTCGTCATTACGAAGAGCATGTTGGCAAAGGGTTCTACGCAGAACTCGTTTCATTCATGGGCCGTGGCCCCGTTGTTGCTCTTGCCATTGAAGGCCCAGAAGACACATGGGAAATCGTTCGCACAATGATGGGCGCGACCAACCCACGTAAGGCAGACCTTGGCACCATTCGTGGTGACTACGGCACATTGTTCACTGAAAACCTTGTCCATGGTTCCGATTCAGCCGAATCAGCCGCACGCGAGCTCGGAATCTTCTTTCCCGCCCTCTAGGGCGCGGGTAGTTAGCATTTCTGCAGAGTTGACGTTTCTACGCCAACTCAGGGAGATCTCTTTATGAATCGGAATAATCCTTTGTCGATGGGGCGTGACATTGCAATCGACCTCGGCACTGCCAACACCTTGGTGTACGTGCGCGGTCAAGGAATTGTTTTGAATGAACCCTCTGTGGTTGCTATCGATATGCGCGACGGAAAGCCTGTTGCAGTCGGTTGGGAAGCAAAGCGCATGCTCGGCCGTACGCCGAAACATATCGAAGTGATTCGTCCATTGAAAGATGGTGTTATTGCCGACTTTGATGTGTGCGAAAAGATGCTGCGTTATTTCATTCAGCGTGTCACAACTAGTCGTTGGAGCAAACCGCGAATGGTTATCTGTGTTCCATCAGGAATCACCGGAGTTGAACAGCGCGCTGTTCAAGATGCCGCTGAATATGCCGGTGCCCGTCGTCCGGTGCACATCATTGAAGAACCAATGGCAGCTGCGATTGGTGCGGACCTTCCCGTTCATGAGCCAAGTGGAAACATGATTGTTGACATTGGAGGCGGAACCACAGAAGTTGCAGTTATTTCGCTTGGTGGAATTGTTGTTGCTCAGAGCGTTCGTGTTGCTGGCGATGAACTTGATGAAGCAATCGTTGCATATGTGCGTGCTGAATATTCATTGGATATCGGAATTAATACGGCAGAAGAAATCAAGATTCAAATGGCTTCGGCATGGCCCCTTTCGCAAGAACTCACTGGAGATGTGGGTGGGCGAGACACGGTTTCGGGCTTACCACGTACTATTGAGATCACCTCAGCCAATGTTCGCGACGCTATTGCAGAGCCAATTGCTGCCATTATTGATGCTGTGAAGTCAACTCTCGATCGCACGCCACCTGAATTGGCAGCAGACATCATGGACCGCGGTATTTATCTATCGGGTGGTGGTGCATTGCTGGCCGGAATGACACAGCGGCTCACTCATGAAACTGGCATGCCATGTTACATAGCCCCCGATCCGTTGTATGCGGTCGCTATCGGTTCAGGTCGTGCGCTTGAAAATATCGAAGCGATGCGCGGAATGATGTCCTTCCCAGGACTCGACCAGCTGTAGTACTAATCCCGTGGCGGACTTATCCTTCACGCGTCGTCGGGCGATTCTCCTGCTGTCGCTTACCTCTGTGATTCTGATCACGATGGACCTTCGCGGTAGCTCTGTCATCAATTTCACTCGATCAGCATTTGGTGTTGTATTCCGACCAATTGAGAGCGCGACAAAAGTTGTTACTCGTCCATTGGGTAACGCATGGAACGGCATAACTCATTACAACGAAGTTGTAGAAGAAAATAATCGTCTTAATGATCTTGTTGCCTTTAGTGAAGGTTCAACTATTTCTGCAATCGCAAGCGTGCGTGAAGCGCAAGAGTTGTTATCCCTGAATGGTTTGCCCACACTGGCGGGAATTTCTTCGTGCACAGCTCAAGTAGTGGGGCAGTCTCCATCCAACTTCACACAAACAGTTGAAATCAACCGCGGTTCAGAATGTGGTTTGAAAGTTGGAATGCCGGTTCTGAATGCAGCCGGAATGATTGGGAAAATCACAGACGTCTATAACAAGCGGTCAGTTGTGATGTTGCTGACAGATCCTGGTTACTCATTGGCTGTGAAGGTTGTGAATATTCCTGCTCCAACAACGACAACCACTGCTGCCCCGGGAACGGTGGTAGGCGACACCACTACAACGACATCAACCACTACGACAACAACCTTGCCGCGGGTCACCACAACAACAGGTATTCCAGGTTTTGTACCCGGAGTAACTATTGCAACCTCATCAACACTTGCACCGTTGCCAGGTGAGGTCACGGTTCCTGTGGGAGACGTGGGGCCTAATCAGCCCGGGAAGTCAACCAGTTCTGAGATTACGGTGCCACCAGGTCTTGACGTTCCATTGCGTGAGACAGGCGCGTTAGAGGGCAGAGGAATTTCGCGGACACCAATTGTTCGATTTATAGAAAATCAACCGAGATTTGGTGCAGTGCGTATTGGTTCTCCAATCATCTCTGCAGGTGGCGCAACCTCTTTGGCGCCACCTGACATCGTGATCGGCTCTGTAAGTCGCATAGTGAACAGAACAGGAACGCTCGGGCCCATTCTTGAAGTGACACTGGCAGCGAACTTGAAGAACCTGAACTTTGTACGCATCTTGTTGTATCAACCATCTTCTGAACGAGTGGTCGCGCCATGATTGAGCGGGTTTTGTTACTTGCAGAGAATCGTTATGCACGTCTGATTCTCGTTGGGTTGATGGTTCTGTCGTTGCAAACAACAGTATTTAACGACATGCGTCCGTTTGGCGTGTGTCTACAGGTCATGGTTTTACTTGCAGCATCTGCCGGCCTTGCACGCGGGTCTGATGTTGGTGCTATTGCCGGATTCATTATTGGATTGTTGTATGACTTGGTTCTCACGACGCCAATGGGTTTGTGTGCTGCGGTGTTTGCAATTGTTGGTTACCTCGCTGGCGTTGGTCAGTCGCTGGTGTACGAACCTACGTGGTGGACACGGATGTTGCTTGGCTCTATTGCAAGTGCCATTGGAATGATCTTGCTGCCTATCGCTTCCACAGTTACTGGTGCCACGGGAATTCTGAACGTTCGTGTTTTGTTCGTAGCTCTCATTGTTGGGTTGTTCAATGCAGTGCTGAGTGTTCCGGCCGAGAGATTGTGTCGGTGGGCGCTCACTGAACCGGCGGCAGTTCGCTGATGCCACGCGAAAGCAGAATGTCGCGCTTGGGAATTCTCTTGACCGTCGCGATGCTTCTTGGGTCATTGCTCTCTGTTCGATTGTGGTTCCTGCAAGCAGTTGATGCGCCAGGTCTAGAACAGCGCGTACAAGAAGTACGAACACGAACTGTAAAATTGACATCAGAACGCGGACGAATTTTCGACATCAAGGGCCGAATCATGGCCGACAATGAACGACTACTCACTATCACGCTGGATAGAGCGGTGATTGCGGGACCATTGGCGCGCCAGCAAATGTGGAATCGCCTGTCGGGCGCACTCAATAAGTCCGTGGAGGAATTAGAAGATCGATATGTGTCGAAGAGATACAACCAGTTGCAACCTGTGCCGTTGAAAGAAGATGTTTCTGAAGACCTAGCAATTTTTCTTCGAGAACGCTCAGAGGATTATCCAGGTATCAACATTGTTGAAAATTGGCGGCGCGAATATCCGTACGCCCCTATGGCGAGCCATGTTCTTGGATTCCTCGGAGCAATACGTAAAAGCGAAACCACGTATTATAAGAATCTCGGTTACGACCCAGACGCACGAGTAGGGCAGTTTGGTGTCGAGCAGACGTACGAGTCGGTACTGCGGGGTAAATCGGGATATGTCAAATATGAGGTGGATTCGCGTGGTCGAATACTTCGTTTGATTGAACGCAAGGAACCGATACCAGGAAATGACTTGCAGCTGTCAATCAATTTGGATATTCAGCAATTTACTGAACAAGCACTTCAGAATGAGTTGATGGTGCGGCGGCGCACGGAAGCACCGACAGTGTTGTCGTTCGGGCAACCAGACCCTGCATACCCCGAGATCACCTATTACAAAGCACCTGCTGGTTCAACAGTCGTACTGAATCACGAAACCGGCGCAGTGGTCGCGATGGCCAGTTATCCGAACTTTGATAACCGCTGGTTTAACGCCGGCATCTCGTCGGAAAAGTTTGCGGAACTTTTTCCTGTGACAAAAGATCCTGACCAGTCAATCTTGGTGAATCGGGCGATTTCAGGGCGATACAACTTGGGTTCTGCCTTCAAGCCGTTTGTAGCTTTTGCGGCTCTGAACACAGGACAGTTGGCTGGAGGCACTGAATACACATTGAAGGACGAAGGAACATACAAACTCGAGAGCATTCCGAAAGAGCGCTGCCAGTTGAACGTGAAATGTATCTTCAAGAATGCTGTATGCGGAAATGGCGCTCCGTGCAAATACGGCCGCATCAATGTTGTTACGGCACTCGCCGTTTCGTCTGACGTATTCTTTTACAAAATCGGTGAACAAATCTTTACTCAGCGAGGAAACAAGCCAGTTCTTGAAGAACAAGTTCGCTTGTTTGGATTTGGTTCTCCCACAGAGATAGATCTGCCGTATGAATTCATCGGAACTATTCCGAGCAAGGCGCTGAAACAACGTCTTGCCGCAAGTGGTGCTATCGCGAAAGACGAGGGTAGAGGGTTCTACGTTGGTGACAATGTGCAGTTCTCAATTGGTCAAGGTCTGTTGTCTGCCACACCACTGCAATTGGCAGTTGCATATGGAACCCTGGCGAACGGCGGTTCGGTGATGAGGCCGCGCGTTGTGCATTCCATTTTGGCGCCCGGCACTCCGAACGGAAAGTCTGGTCGCGTGAATCTTGCAATGGGTACCGTGTTACAGAGTTTTGCTGAACCACAAGTTGTTCGTGACATTGAAGCACGCCCTGAAATAATCGACCCGATTATTCGTGGGTTGACGCGAGTGATTGAAGGTCCTGGTGTGCGGTCAGATATTTATCACTCAACCACCGGCGAAAAATTGTTTCGTTCATACCCCAGCAGATCATTGCCAATTGCTGGAAAGACAGGCACAGCTCAGGGTGCAGGCAATCTTCCATGGAATGACTCATCCGTGTTTGGAGCATTCAGTAAAGACCCCAAACAGCCCTATTCAATTGTTGCCTATTTGGAGAAAAGTGGATACGGATCACGTGCTGCTGCACCAGTTGTGAAGTGTGTGTTTACCGCGCTCGCTGGAAAAACGACGGTAGCGAAGGCTGTTCCCGCGGACCCATTAGACATTGCAAGTTTTGCGGTGGCGTCGCCACAATTGTTGCCGAACCCATTATGTCTCGTTGGCGTCGGATCTTCGGTGCGTGACTAATGAGCCGAACAATGTTTGCACGTCGTCCTAACTCTGGTTTGGGAAACATCAAGAAAGGTTTTGCGGCCCCTACTCGAAACATCGATTGGATTCTGATGTCTGCTGTTGGCGCTTTAACCATTATTGGATTCTTCATTGTTTATTCGGCGACTCGTATGAAGTTAATGAATCGTGGAGTTGATCCGTTTCAGATTGTTCAAAGGCAAATCGTCTTCGTGATTATTGCCGTCGTGGCGATGGTGGTCATTATGTGGATTGACTACGTGCAGTTGCGAGGCAATGCCGAGATGTTTTACGCCATCACAATGCTCTTATTGATTCTGGTGTTCGTTGCAGGAACGGTTAAGGGTGGCGCCCGTCTGTCTTTTGATATCGGACCTATCGCTGTTCAGCCATCAGAGTTGGCAAAGGCGACATCTCTGTTGTTTTTATGTGGGTTCTTATCTGAAGAGGATGGTGATGATCTTTCGTATGAGCGATTTATTCAATCTCTCTTCATTATTGGTATTCCAGTATTTCTTGTTGGTATCGAACCTGACCTCGGTTCCGCATCGGTTCTCGTCGCCTCTGCAATGGGAGTGTTGCTCGTGGCCGGTGCGCGCATGCGATACATCTTGTTAATTACTTCGATTGCTGTTTTCTCAGCCGTTGGTGGCGTGATCTCTGGGTTGGTCAAGGATTACCAATTACGTCGAATCACCGGTTTCTTGAACCAGAACTCCGATTCAGCAAGCTTGCAGCAACTGATTCTGCAGGTGCGTTTCGCCAAGCGCGCGGTCTCCACTGGCGGATTCTTTGGCAAGGGGTATCTGTCTGGGCCACTTACCAACGGCTCGTTTATCCCTGTTCAGTCGACCGACTTCATTTTTTCAGCGGTGGGAGAGCAGTTCGGGATGGTGGGAGGGGCCATAGTCCTTGGATTGTTTGCCGTAGTTCTGTGGCGGATATACCGCACAGCCCAACTCTGCCAAGACCGACTTGGCACCTTGCTGTGCGCAGGTGTCTTCACCATGATTCTGTGGCAGGGCTTCCAAAACATAGGCATGACCATGGGAATTACCCCCGTGTCCGGCGTGCCTTTGCCGTTTATGTCGTATGGCGGTTCCCATACCGTGGCCTTTGCCATGATGATTGGCTTGGTCCAGAGCGTCCATATGCGGCGATTCAGGTAGTTCGGGGGGCTATCCTTAGAAATGGCCGAGGATCGGTTGCGCCACCTATGGCAGCAGCCAGATCCGCATGGCGCGCTTGTTTGCGCGACGTGAGAAGGGAATTTCATGGACACGAACGGTTCTGCCGATAAATCGACAGACGACGACACAAATCAGCGAAGCACGCAGGGCGAGGGCCAATCAGGTCCAAAGAAGCGCCGTCGTGGTTCTCGTGGTGGTAAAAATCGCTCAAAGTCACCTGATGGCTCTGCTGGCAGCGAATCCGAACCAAAGGGTCCGGGTGCGCGCCCGGCAGGTCAGATAGCTGACCCGAATCGCAAGCCTCAAATTGGAGACACCCGTCCATCGGCGACACCCGCACCATCTGCCAAGTCAAACGACGAATCGTCTGGCAATAAAAAGCGCCGTCGTGGCGGTCGTGGGAAGTCGCGGTCTAGCGGCGGGCCGGTGTTGCGCGGACCAGAGGTTGATGCAGAAATCATTGAGCGTCGCAAAGGACGTGAACGCAATGGTCGTCCTGTAGGTCGATATCAAATGTGCGTACAAGTTCGTGATGGAGTTACTCAGGTAGCAGTCATGGAAGGCCGCAGCCTGATGGAGCATTACGTCAGTCGTCCCGCCGATGACGTTGGACAAATTCACGGAAATATTTACCATGGTCGAGTGCAAAACGTGCTTCCTGGCATGGAAGCAGCCTTTGTTGATATCTCAACGCCAAAAAATGCCGTTCTGTATCGCGGCGACGTGCAGTACGACCCCGAAGATGTCGAAACAAAGGACACCGCTCGCATCGAGCACATCTTGCGTTCGCGTCAAATGATCTTGTGCCAAGTAACAAAGAACCCCATTGGAGCAAAAGGTGCACGCCTCACTCAGGAAGTTTCGCTTCCTGGCCGTTTTGTCGTGCTGATTCCTAATTCAAAGACGTACGGCATCTCAAAGCGTCTCGCAGATACGGAACGTCGCCGCCTGCGCCACATTCTTGACCGCGTAAAGCCTGCGCATCATGGTGTCATTGTTCGCACAGCTGCAGAACACGCAACAGAGCATGAACTCACTGCTGATATGACTCGTCTGTTGGAAGAGTGGGCCAAGATTGAAGAGGCCACTGCTAAATCAACCGGCCCGGAATTGCTGTATCGCGAACCAGAACTTGCAGTCCGAACAATTCGTGAAGAGTTCAATGCGGAATATCGCAGCGTTCTCATTGACGACTGGGCGCTGTACGAAGAAGTTCACGGTTACGTGTCTGCCTTCAACCCAGAACTAGCTGATCGAATCGAATTTTTCGACAGAGAAGTCGAACCCATCTCTTTGTTTGAAACACAACATATTCACGAGCAACTACACAAAGCCCTAGACCGCAAGGTGTGGCTGCCCTCTGGTGGATCACTCATTATCGAGCACACTGAAGCCCTCACGGTTATCGACGTAAACACCGGCAAGAACGTCGGTACGTCGAACCTTGAACAAACGGTGTTCCAGAACAACTTGGAAGCTGCTGAAGAAGTGGCGCGACAGTTACGTCTGCGTGATATTGGCGGAATCATTGTTATTGACTTCATCGACATGGAAATTAAAGACAATCGCCGCAAAGTCATTGATTCGTTCCGCCAGGCTCTCAGTCGTGACAAGACCCGTACCCAAGTCTTTGATATTTCAGAGCTTGGCCTTGTCGAAATGACTCGTAAACGAATCGGAGAGGGTCTTTCCACGGCCTTTGCAATCGAGTGCCCAGAATGTACCGGCCTCGGATTCAAGGTCGATTTCGGCCTTCTCGACTAAAAAATTTCTGCAATCCTGCTAAAACATTGGTTCGGCGATTGTCGTAGCCCCATACCGCAGATAGGTTTAATCCCGCTATGTACGCAGTAATCGCCTCAGGTGGCAAACAAGAAAAAGTCTCTCAGGGCCAAAAGGTCCAGCTTGAGCTCTTGCATGTCGAAGACGGTACCGAGGTCTCCCTCATACCCGTTCTCCTCGTTGACGGCACCACGGTGCTCTCAACTCCCGACCAGTTGAAGGGCGCCTCTGTCAAAGGACGCGTCATCGGTACTGAAAAGGGAGTGAAGATCAACGGCTTCACATACAAAAAGCGCACCAACCAGCGTCGTCGCTTTGGTCACCGCCAGCAATATTCTCTTGTTGAAATCACATCCATCGCGAAAGGCTGATCAACCATGTCAAAGACTAAAGGCGGCGGTTCTACACGTAACGGCCGCGACTCAAATGCACAACGACTTGGTGTAAAGGTGTTCGACGGAACACTTATAACAGCAGGCACCATTCTTATTCGTCAACGCGGCACTCGTACCCACCCAGGTAAGAATGTCGGCATTGGTAAAGATGACACTTTGTTCGCAATGGTTAACGGAAACGTAAAGTTTGGCGAGCGTAAAGGCCGCAAAATTGTTGACGTTCTTCCAATTGAACCAGTTGCTGAATAACTAAGACCTACATATTTTTCAAAAGGCACACCTTCGGGTGTGCCTTTTGCATTTCCGGAACTTAGATGTCTGATTACAGGCTGTCGATACCCCGTGGCAGTTTGTCTGCCGGATAATCAAGAAGTGTGACTGCTTGGCGGCATGCAAAGCGATCGGTCATGCCGCCGACGTAGGTGACAGCTTCTGTAATTGCAGTCTGTGAACCAGCATCAAACGGAGTCTCATGCCAAGCAGGAAGTAACAACGGCGTCTCAATGTAATGGTCAATCAGGGATCGCAACATACTGATGACACTGTTTGCCTGTGCCTTGGATTCGGGCCGATCATAAATACGTTCGTAGTTAAATTGCCGAAAGAGGGATAACGCTTCAGCAATATCAGGCACCATACCGATACGGCCCGTGTGTGCAGTTGCGTTGATCATGCCCGTGATGAATGCACTGAGTTGTTCGCGTCGGGTGCTGCCGCATCGTTCACGTACAAGGCGGGGTAATTGATCAGGGGTGACAATGCCAGCATCAACAGCATCTTCGAAGTCATGACACACATATGCAATGCGGTCAGCCCAACTGACGACTTCGCCTTCTGCAGTTTGTGGAGCTGGTCGCGACCAACTGTGATTACGAATTCCGTCAAGAGTCTCAAGGCACAAGTTGAGAGGCACCAGTACTTGGTCTGCACCCCACACCGCGTGGTCGTATCCGCCATCGATGTACGGAGAAAGCGCATCTTCACTGGCATGACCGCCTGGACCATGCCCGCAGTCATGGCCAAGTGCCATTGCTTCAGTGAGAGCAACATTGAGCCGCAAGACACGCGCGATTGATACAGCTACCTGTGCAACTTCGAGTGCATGAGTAAGTCGTGTGCGTTGATGGTCGTCTGGGAAAACAAACACTTGAGTTTTTCCGGCAAGTCGGCGGAATGATGAAGCGTGCAGGATGCGGTCGCGGTCGCGTTCGAAGCATGTGCGATACGGGTCTTCATCTTCTGCGACTGCGCGGTGACCTGGTCCAACTGAGTGAGTGGCGAGAGGAGCAAGAGCGCCGGAGAGGGCTGCTTCTCGTGATGATCGGTCTGCAATGTCTGTGGTGCCGATACCAGCCCAGGAGTCTGCGTGCGCCACGGTGATGCCCAAAGCGGCATCAAACCCAGACATAGTGGAGACCCACGTAACGGTGCGGTCTGTTGTCGATTCGTTTTCCACCTCCCCACGATAGGTGGCTGGTGTGTCGCCGAGATGGACGACAATGCGCCAGTAGCCTTGAGACAGTCTTATGAGTGTTTTTGTCGACGAAGCCCAACTGAATGTCAAAGGTGGTCAGGGCGGAGCTGGCTGTGTGGCGTTCCGTCGCGAGGGCCCAGAAGCTATGGGTGGCCCAAACGGAGGAGACGGTGGCAAGGGCGGCGATATCTGGCTTGTGGCTGATCGAAACGTTGCGTCACTTTTGGCTTTTCGTGATCATCCGCATCGTCGCGCCAAAGACGGTGTCCACGGCAAAGGAAAAGATCTTCATGGTCGACGCGGTGAGGATTTGGTCATTGCTGTACCCGAGGGAACTGTTGCGCGCGATATGTATAGCGGTGAAGTCTTGGCTGACCTCGTGAATCATGGTGACAAGTGGATGGCGTCTCCTGGTGGTCGCGGAGGTCGCGGCAATGCAAAGTTCTTTAACAACAGACGTCGTGAACCTACGTTTGCCGAACAAGGTGAAGAGGCAACCGAGCGCTGGCTGAAACTCGAACTCAAATTGATGGCCGATGTTGCGCTAGTTGGTTTTCCGAATGCGGGAAAGAGCACCTTCATCAGCACAGTGTCAGCTGCGAAACCAAAGATTGCTAACTATCCGTTCACTACTCTTGAACCACATCTTGGTGTTGTGCGTATTGACGACACAACAGAGTTCATTATGGCTGACATTCCTGGTCTGATTGAAGGAGCAAGTGAAGGCCGTGGATTAGGGCATCAGTTCCTTCGACATATTGAGCGCGCCCGTGTTTTGTGTTATCTCATTGATCTTGTCGCACTAGATGGCATATCTCCCGATGAGCAACTACGCATCTTGCAGCACGAAGTCGGAAACTATCGCCCGGACCTTCTTGAAAGACCGTTCCTCATCGTTGGTACAAAGACCGACAGCATCGATGCCGACACTCTTGCGGCTTGGCCACATCCGTCTATGTCTGCAATCACCATGACAAACGTGCGAAGCATCACTGGTTCTCTTGCCCAGCAAGTTAAATATGCACGTCAAGCGGAGCCCACCGTTGAAGCCACCATCATCATGCGACCTGATTCGGAACACGCATGGGTTGAGCAAATGGGGGAGAACGAGTTCCGCATCCATGGTCGTAACGCCGAGCGGGTGGTGGCGCTGAACGACGTCACTACTCCCGTTGCCCTGAACTACATTGACGAAAAATTCGCCAAGCTCGGAATACCTAAATTGCTTTCAAAAGCAGGGGTCCGAGAGGGTGATGTGGTCTGGGTTGCACAATTCAGTTTCGAATTCGTGCCAGAAGTGTGATGCTGTAGCGATGCGCGTCGTCGTCAAAGTCGGAACTTCCTCCCTCACCAATACAGAGGGTCACATCAAGACTGAAGTAATTCAGTTGGTGTCACAGCAATTGGCGGCCGCGCGCGCTCAAGGACATGAGGTCTTGTTGGTGACATCGGGCGCTGTTGCGTCGGGAGTAGCCGGACTCGGTTTAACGGAACGTCCGAACGATGTTCTTTCTCTTCAGGCTCTATCTGCAGTTGGTCAGCCACAATTGATGGCTGCATACAACGGTGCACTCAAACAGTTCTCACTTGTCGGTGCACAAGTTCTTCTTGTGCCTCATGACTTTGTCGATCGTCAGCAATACCTACATGCACGCGACACGATTGGTCGACTACTGGAATTGGGCTGTGTTCCCATCATCAATGAAAATGATGCAATCGCTAATAATGAGATTCGCTACGGCGACAATGATCATCTCGCGGCTCTGCTTGCACACCTTGTATCTGCAGACATGTTGGTGTTGTTGACGGACACTGCGGGGCTCTATACGTCTGACCCACGAACTAATTCTGATGCAACAGTGATATCGGTAGTGGCAGCAGACGATCCACTGTTGTCAGTGTCGGCTTCAGGTGCAGGTTCTGACAGAGGCAGCGGCGGCATGGCATCGAAACTCGCTGCCGCGCGTATCGCTTCGTGGTCTGGTGTAACTGCGGTAATCGCTGCGGCAGAATCTGAAACAGCTGTTATGGCAGCGATTAATGGCGACGTGGTTGGAACACGATTCTTGCCTCACGATCGTCAGTTGTCTGCCCGAAAGTTATGGATTGCTTTTGCTGCAGAAGTTGAAGGTTCAATAGTCGTCGATGCAGGTGCTCGCGATGCGTTGGTATTGCGTGGCACTTCGTTGCTGCCAGCTGGAGTAACTGCAGTGACTGGGTCATTTGATGTGGGTGCTGTTGTCGAAGTTGTCACTCAATCAGGTGAATTACTAGCTCGTGGTTTAACCGCTATGTCATCTGATGTTGTTGCAACAAGCATGGGAAAGCGCACTGCTGATCTTGTTGACCTTGCGGTCGTTGAAACCGTGCATCG
>Ga0209357_1000174_pt1 | contig 23831 bp, 24 predicted proteins | sample LauGreFBDMM110SD_2_FD_187573 | JGI IMG/M metagenome (GOLD analysis project Ga0209357, IMG submission 187573) | Freshwater lake microbial communities from Lake Michigan, USA - Fa13.BD.MM110.SD (SPAdes) (version 3) | ecosystem: Environmental > Aquatic > Freshwater > Lake | place: Lake Michigan... | reverse complement strand
CCAATCGTCCCCGCCAATCCTGTTCAAGCCACCCAGGCTGTTCAAGCCAACAAGGCTGTTCAAGCCAACAAGGCTGTCGCGGCCCCGAGGGCTGGAGTGCCTACTAAGGCTGCTGTGGTAACCAAGGCTGCTGTGGTTACTAAGGCTGCTGAACCCTCCAAACGTCCCAGTCCGGTGGCCGCGGCGTCCAAGCCAAGGGCTGCAGTGCCCCTTGCAGGAGCTCCCAACCTGCCTGCCCTGCCGGCCGCAGCCCCTGTTCCCGCAGCGCCCTAGCGCTGAGCCAGCGCTAGGGGAGGCTTGCTTTGGGTCCGGTTGGCCCACGGAAACCGGCAGGGGCACTTGCTACGATCTATCCACTGCTGAGCACCAAAGCGCTTCATGACCCAGGTCACCGTCGGCGAAAACGAAGGCATTGAATCGGCCCTGCGCCGTTTCAAGCGCCAGGTCTCTAAGGCAGGCATTTTCGCTGACCTCAAGCGCCTACGTCACCACGAAACGCCCGTTGAGAAGTACAAGCGCAAGGCCCAACAGCGCCGCCGCCGCCGTTGATAGCGGACACCCAGCTCTCCGCAGACAGCCGGGGCCGTGGATGGTTTTGCTATTGATGACGCCAGTTTTTCCCTTGCCTAGTTATGGGTTGTCAATGAATCCGGTCGCTCATTGAAGGGGCTACCGGTTTTTTGTTGGATCCGTGCTTCTACCTGTTGGCAAGTCGCCCAGGTCTCTCAAGACTGGGACTAGTTCTTTGCGGAGCTGGATCCATGATTCGCCTGTTAGCCCAGTTTGGGCATTGGTTTGGTGGCTCCCTGGCCCATGCCTTCGGTAATCCCAGGGAAGAGCAGCAGCACCTACCGCCGCCGATTGGCGTCCAGCCCTACATGGGGGAGAGGTCACGCCGTGGCCGATAGGGGCTGCCGCTAAGGGCCCCCCTTGGGGGAGGCTTGCTGGTCGCGATCAAAACTGCGGTAGGTGAGGGCCTCGGCGATGGCTTGGCCGTCCACTTTGCTCTCCCCGGCTAGGTCGGCAATCGTGCGGGCGATGCGCAGCACCCGCTCGCCGGCCCGGGCACTCAGGGCCCGGTGCTGTAGGGCAGAGCGCCAGAGCTGCAGGGCTTCCGCTTCGAAGTGGCCGCATTCCGCCAGGTCCCTGGCACTGAGGCGGCTGTTGGCGCTGCCGCGGGGGTTTCGTTCGGCCATGCGTTGGCGGGCCTGGCAGACCCTTTCGGCCACCTGGACCGTTGATCCAGGGGCGCCAACCAATCCAGAGGATCTGCTGGATTCCCCAGATCCAGGCGATCGGGGCAGGCTGCCGGTTTGGCGATCGGGACCGAGCTCCTGGACGTCGGGCCGGCGCAGGATCACCTGCAGGTCGAGGCGATCGAGCAGGGGGCCGCTGAGCTTGCCCCAGTAGCGCTGGCGCTGGGCCTCGCCGCAGACGCAGGCCCGCTCCGGGTCGCCATACCAGCCGCAGGGGCAGGGGTTGGTGGCGGCCACCAGGGTGACTGCGCAGGGAAAACGCAGCCGCGCCCGGGTGCGGCTGATCCACACCTCCCCCTCTTCGAGGGGCTGGCGCAGCTGGTTGAGCACATCGCGGCGAAATTCGGCCAGTTCATCGAGGAACAGCACGCCGTGGTGGGCCAGGGCCAGTTCGCCCGGCCGAGGGATTGGGCCGCCGCCGATCAGGGCCGGACCCGAGCAGCCGTGGTGGGGTGCCCGGAAGGGCCGCTGCCTGGGGAGCTGTCCCTGGCTGCCGAGCAGGCCGGCCACCGAATAGAGCTGGCCCAGTTCCAGGGCTTCCTGCCGTTGCAAGGGCGGCAGCAGGCCGCTCAGGCGCCGGGCCAGCATCGTCTTGCCGCTGCCCGGGGGGCCCACCAGCAGCAGGTGGTGGCCTCCAGCTGCGGCGATCTCCAGGGCACGGCGGCCATGGGGCTGGCCCCGCACATCGGCGAGGTCCAGGTCCTGGGCGGGTGGCGCGGGGGCTGCAGGGCTAGGGAGGCTGGCCCGGGCCGGATCGGCCAGGAGCTCCAGCACCTGGATGAGGCTGGCTGCCGGCCAGACGGTCAGCCCCTCCACCAAGGCGGCCTCGGCTCCGTTGGCTTGGGGCAAGACCAGGGCCCGGGCCCCCGCCTGCTGGGCAGCCAGGGCGATGGCGAGGGCACCGCGCACGGGCCGCAGCCGGCCGTCAAGGCCCAGCTCGCCCGCCGCCCAGACCCCCGCCAGCCGGCTGGGATCGAGCTGGCCACTGGCCAGCAGCAGGGCCAGGGCGATCGGCAGATCAAAGGCCGGACCCTCCTTGCGCACATCCGCCGGCGCCAGGTTCACCACCACCCGGGTGAGGGGCATGCGCAGGCCGCTGTTGCGTAGCGCCGAGCGCACCCGCTCCCGCGATTCCTGCACCGCCGCATCCGCCAGGCCCACCATCAGCACGCCCGGCAATCCCGGGGTGATGTCCACCTCCACGGCCACTTCCACCGCATCGAGACCCACCAGGGCCGCACCGCTGCAACGTGCCAACATCAAGCCAGGGCAGGGTTTCACTGACCAGTGCCACCGCTGTTCCGGGCCTGCTTATCTCAAGGCCGACCCGCTCTCGCCAATTGCTTCCCCGCCGCCATGGACCAGTCCGCCGACACGATTTTTGGCCGCATCCTGCGGGGCGAGATCCCCTCGGACCAGGTCCACAGCGATGACCTCTGCATCGCCTTCCGCGATGTCCAGCCCCAGGCGCCGGTGCACCTGTTGGTGATCCCGCGCCAGCCCCTGGTGAACCTGGCCGACGCCAGCGCCGCCGATGGGCCCCTGCTCGGCCACCTGTTGCTGGTGGCCGCCCAAGTGGCCCGCCAGGAGGGACTCACGGCCTGGCGCACGGTGATCAATAGCGGCGCCGATGCGGGACAGACGGTCTTCCATCTGCATGTGCATGTCATCGGTGGCCGGCCCCTGCAATGGCCGCCAGGGTGAGCAATCCCTGGGCCAGCCTGCGCTGCGGGCGCTCAGGTGGCCAGAATAGGTCGACTTGAGCGTCATCATGAGTCCCTTGAAGGCCCTCCGCAGCCAGCTCGGCAAGCTGCAGCGCCTGGCCCAGCCCTACTTCCTGCCGTTGGATAACGGCGCCAGCTCCGGCCAGTTCCTGGTGCTGGTGGTGGCCCTAATTGCCGTGGTGGTGGGCTTCACCCTGCTGCTGCTGACGGCTGCAATCGCAGCCAGCAGCGCCTGGATCCCCGCGTTGCAGCTCCGGTTCGTGCCAGGGGTGGCGGATCAGGTGGCGTCGATCTGGGCCGGGCCCGGGGGCAAGGTTGTGATGGTGCTATTTGGTGCCGGCCTGGCCAGTTTCTGGGCCTTGCGCGCCAAGTTGCGCCAGGGGCGCTGGTTGCCCTGGCTGCTTCTGGGGGTGATTACCCTGCTGATCCTGGTGATCAACGGCATCAATGTGGGCATCAGTTTTGTTGCCCGCAACATCGAGAATGCCTTGGTCGGCTATAAGGCCGAAGACTTCTGGAAGATTGTGGCGGTCTACGCCTTTTGCCTGGTTCTGGCCTTGCCAATTCGGGCCCTGCAGAGTTACCTGATCCCCAAGCTTGGCTTGATGTGGCGCGAATGGTTGAGCGAAAGAATGTTGGGCCGATACATGACGAATCGCGCCTATTATGTTCTCAATCCCAATGATGAAAGCGTTGAGGAAATCGATAATCCCGACCAGCGAATTTCCCAAGATGCAGCAAGCTTCACAACCACCAGTCTTAGTATTACTGTTGAAATAATTTCGGCGCTGCTTACCTTTTTTAGCTTCATTATTGTGCTTTGGAGTATCAATGGTACCCTGGCGCTCTGGCTTTTGGCCTACTCGGTTGGGGGTACTAGCCTGATCATTTTTGCCAGCCGAAAGTTGGTGAACCTCAATTACCAGCAGCTGAAACTTGAGGCTGATTTTCGCTACGGCCTGGTGCACATTCGAGACAATGCCGAGTCAATCGCTTTCTATCGCGGCGAGCAACAGGAGCAGAAAGAAGGCACCAGGCGGCTAAGCGGTGTCATTCAGAACTGTAATAAGTTGATTGTGTGGGAGGCCTTGATTCAAGTCATCCAGCGCTCCTACGATTATTTCTCCCGCTTCCTGCCCTGGTTGGTAATTGCGCCGATTTACTTTGCTAAGGAAGTCGATTTTGGTGTGTTTGGCCAGGCCAGCATTGCCTTCTCCCAGGTCTTGTTCTCCGTAAGTTATATCGTTAATAACATTGATCGCTTGGCGGCCTTCTCCGCTTCGATTAGCCGTTTGGAGGGCTTCCAGGGCAAGGTGGAGGCGATCAGCGGTGAGATCCTGGCCCAGTCGATCGCTGAGCAGGTCCAGCCCCCCTTGGGCGCGGAATCGGCCTTGGGGGATGAATCACCCGATTCGATCCTGGTCAGCCATGTAGATCTGATTCCGCCGCGCAGCAGCCGCCGGCTGATCCATGACCTCAGCTTGGAGGTGGCCCCCAGCCAGCGCTTGCTGGTGGTGGGCCCCTCCGGCTGTGGCAAGACCTCCTTTCTGCGCCTGGTCAGTGGCCTCTGGCCCGCTGGCGCCGGCCGCGTGCACCGGCCCCCCGTGGGCGAGCTGATGTTCATTCCCCAGAAGCCCTACATGCTTTTGGGCAGCCTGCGGGAGCAACTTTGTTACCCCCAGAGCACCGAACTCTTCAGTGATGACCAGCTGCGCCATGTGCTCGAGGAGGTGCGTCTGCCCGAGTTGGTGCACCGCTATCCCGACCTCGACATCAAGCAGGATTGGCCCCGGCTGCTTTCCCTGGGTGAACAGCAACGCCTGGCCTTTGCCCGCCTGCTGCTGAATTCGCCACGATTTGTGGTGCTCGATGAAGCCACCAGCGCCCTCGATGTGATCACCGAAAAACATCTCTACAACTTGTTGACCCAGCGGGAGATGGCCTTCGTCAGCGTTGGCCACCGTCCGACCCTGCGCGACTTCCACGACACGGTGCTGGCACTCGATGGCCAGGGGGGCTGGACGTTGATTCCGGTCGCCAGCTATGACTTCAACAGCGGAGCCTAAGAGCTATGGCAAGCCCCAATTCTGATGCCATCCACCCAGAAGTGCCCCAGCCAGTGAGTCCCCAAGACGAGAGTTCCCAGGAAGAGGGGGCTAAGCCAGCCTCGGCTAAGCCCGAACCGCCGGCCACCAGCGCCACCACCCTCGATGTGCCCAGCTTCGGCTGGAGTGGCTACGCCGAGCGCATCAATGGTCGCTTTGCCATGGTGGGTTTCACGGCCATCCTGGTGATTGAGGCCCTCAGCAGCGAGACGTTTCTGCATTGGGCCGGGCTGGTGCCCTGAGCTCACGGATAGGCAGGGCGCTGGCTGGCTTGCCTGGGTCGGCACCGCTCAGGGCAACTCGAGCAAGTCCACCTGGCTAAGGCCGCCCCGGCCCACCTCCACAGCCAAGACCCGGCCATCGGCACTCAAGGCCAGGCGATGGGGCACCCCCGCCGGTTCGATCGGGATCAGTTGCAGGCTTTGTAGGGAACGGCGGTAGAGCACCAGCTCGCGGCGGCCTTCCAGTTCCCGAATCAGGGCCAGCCGTTCGCCCCATTGGTCCACTGCCACGCTCACGGGCCGGGCATCGGGCCGGTTTAGCCCCGGCAGGGGTACCGGCGCCCCCTGGCTGAGGCGCACGAGCCGCACTTGCTCGCGGCCTTCCCGGCCTCCGATTACGGCCAGCCAGTCACTGCCCAGGGCTGGGTCGCGGTTCACGGCGGTATGGGCCAATTGCTGGTTCAGGCCCATCAGGGGGCGGGCGCCGTTGTCCAGGCAGCCCCCCAGCAACAGGCCCAGGGCCAGCGCAAACCCGGGCGCTACGGCGAAGACCCCCTTGCTCCGTAGGCCAACGGCGCTCATGGACGGGACCCCGAGCCAGGCGCCTGCCCTAGTAGGGACCCTGGAACCGGATCGGGTTCTAGCCACTCCCCCAAGTTGAAGACCTCCACCCGGCTTTGGCCGTCTTCCACGAGCTCCACGGCGAGATGGCGGCCATCGGGGGCGAGGCTGAGCCGCTGGGCCTCCCGGTCGCCCCGCAGGGGCAGGGGCAGCAGCCGGTTGGTGGCCCGGTCATTGATCACCACCTGGCGCCTGCCGCCCCGCCAGACCAGCAGGGCCAGGTAACGGCCATTCCAGCTCAGGGAGGGGGAGCTGTGCGGTTGCTGGCCCCGCAACAGGGGCAGGGGCATGGTCTGGCCGGAGCGGCGGTCCTGGAGCAGCACCGTGCTGCGGCCCGAGCGCAACACCAGGCTGGCTAGGAGGCGGCCATCACCGCTGAGGGCGGGATCTTGGCGGCTTTCAGCCCCCAGGCCAAGGACACCCCTAGGGCTGGGTTGGCGCCGAATTCCCCAGGGCAGGGAGCAGGCCTGCACTAGGAGCAGCAGGCTTAGGAGCGAGGGTCCCAGGAGCAACGGGCCCAGCCAGAGGCTGCCCGCATGGAATCGGCCCGCTCTGGTGGGCACTCAGTCGTCAAACCGGGAACTGTTATCCCTCCCCAGGCTGGTTGAAGCTGCGGAGGTGCCGCTGCGTCCAGGCGGGGAATCGAAACCAGGGGCTGGCGGGCGGCCATCGCCGCGAGCGCCAGGGCCGTCGGCGGAAGGGTTTGCCGGGCCTTCGACCTGGCGTAGGGGTTGGAACTCGGCATCGCTCATTGCCTTACCGGACGAACGGCCACTGCCACTGCCACTGTCACGGCCACGGTCACTATCAATGCCACTGCGACCGAGGGGAGGCTGATTGGATCGGGGGGCGGCACCTAGGGGGCCAGAACCGTTGCCCAGGCCAGGCTCCGGGCCTGCTCCAGGGCGGAAGCCGTAGGCGCTGGCGCCGCCTATCGGCGATCCCTGGGGCCCAGCGCCGCGGCTGCCGAGCGGAGCACCGCCAGGGGTCCCGCTTGGGCTGGCCTCAGGCCGGCGTCCCGAGCGGGGCATGTCGTCGGCGCTGCTGATGGCACTGGGCCGGGTGCCGCGTCGGCCCTCATCTCTATCGCGGCGCCGGGCACCGAAGCCAGGGGCGGCGTCGGCCGATGCGCCAGGGCCGCTGCGGCCATAGGCCGCCCTTGGAGCGGGGCCATTGCCGAAACTATCGCTACCAGCCCCTTCCGGGCCATAGCGACTGGTGCGGGCCGGCAGGTCCCTAGGGCCGGCCGGCGACGGGCCCGGGTTCCAGTCATCTGGAGCCGCTCCGCGGCCACTGCGGGAGACCGCCCGTTCGGGAATGGCGGTCCTTGGGGTGGTGCGGGGCCGGTAGAAGTCCTCCTCATCGGTGCGATCATCCATGCCCTGGCGGGAGCGAATCCGGCGCCGCAATGGTTCCGGTTCGTCTAGGCGGTCGAGGTCGTTGCCCCAGGCATCGCGGCCGCCGATGCGCGGTCCGACCGGAACCCCGTCTTCGTCATCAATAAAGGAGGAGCGGCGAGCCTGCTCGGTGGTGATCCCCCGCAGGCGCACGCTTTCGTAGGCAAAGAAAACGGTGGTGCCAGCAAGCAGAAACTGGCCGAACTGCAGGATCGGATCGAGCCGCCAGCCTTGGAAAAAGAGGATCCCGCCGCAGAGCAGGCCCACCGCCGCAAAAAACACGTCGTAGTCCCGGGCCAAGGCGGGCTTGAAGCTCCTCATGAAATAGAGCAGAGCTCCCCCAACCGCCAGCACGATGCCGACGATGCTGGCCCAATTGAGGCTGGCATTAACCACGGCTTCGACCCCTCAGTCGCAACGCTGAATGACAAGGCCCCAGATCAGGGCGCAAAGGCCATGAACCGGGGTCAACAGTTTGAGCCAGTCTAGGACGGTGCCAAGGGGCAGCCGTTGGCCAGCACCGCCTGCCGATCAGAGGCGACGGTCGAGCCGGTCGTTCTGGCTGATCAGGACCAGGGCGATCGTGATGGGCACAACCACGATCACGGCTCCGTAGGCGAGGCTGCTCAGGAAGTTCGCAAGGGATGGGGTCATGGCACCGGGGGATCCGGCTGGGATCCTAGGCAGTGATGGTGAATCCCTACGATCGAAGCCCTGCTGCTTAGAGCTTTGTGACGGGGATCCCGGTGCCATTGCTTGCCCCCTTGCTGGGTCCCCTGGCTGAACTGCCCCTGGCTGACTTGCCTCTGCCGGGGGGTGCGGGGGTCGCCATCGCCAGCCTGTTGCCCGGTCTTAACCTGCTGCTGGGACTGGCTCTTGCCCTCTGGACCCTGCTGTTTCTGTTTCGCATCGTGCTCACCTGGTATCCCCAGGTGGATTTGGGCAAGGGGGTGATGCGGTTGGTGGCGATCCCCACCGAGCCGCTGTTGGCCGTTAGCCGTCGCCTGATCCAGCCGATTGGGGGGGTCGATGTCACCCCGGTGATCTGGGTGGGCCTGATCAGCCTGCTGCGCGAACTGCTGGTCGGCCAGCAGGGCCTGCTCAGCCTGATCGCCCTGCGGGCCCAGGGGCTGGTCGCGGCCGCCGGCTAAGGGGGCTTCTTCTAGCCCCCTAGGCAACGGGGGGCTTCCCGGGGCCTTCCCAGCTCCTCACAGACTCCTCAACTCCTTGCTGGTGCCCTTACTTGGGGCCGCCGCCGATCTGGTGCAGCATCTCCTCTTCCACAAATTTGGTGTGCACATCGCCCCGCTGAAATTCGGGCCGATCGAGCAGGGCCAGGTGGAATTCGATTGTGGTGGGAATGCCAGTCACGGCACATTCCGATAGGGCCCGGCGCAGGCGCCTTAGGGCGTGGTCCCGATCCACCCCCCACACAATCAACTTGCCAATCAGGGAGTCGTAGAAGGGCGGAATCTCGTAGCCGGTGTACACATGGCTGTCGAAGCGCACGCCGGGCCCCCCCGGGGGCAGCCAGCCGGTGATTTTGCCGGGGGCCGGCCGGAAGTTCTGGCGGGGATCTTCGGCGTTGATGCGCACCTCAATGGCGTGGCCGCAGAGCTTGATCTGGTCCTGGCTGACGCTGATTGGCTCGCCGCCCGCAATGCGGAGCTGCTCTGCGATCAGGTCGATACCAGTCACCATCTCGGTGACCGGGTGCTCGACCTGGATGCGGGTGTTCATCTCCATGAAATAGAAGCTGCCGCTTCGATCCACCAGAAACTCAACCGTGCCCGCGCCTTCGTAGTTGATCGTGCGGGCTGCAGCGATGGCGGCCTCGCCCATGCGGCGGCGCACTTCGGGGTCGATGGCGACGCTAGGGGCTTCCTCGAGCAGCTTCTGGTGACGGCGCTGGATTGAGCAGTCCCGTTCGCCCAGGTGCACCACATTGCCGTGGCGATCGGCCAGCACCTGCACCTCGACGTGGCGCGGCCGGTCGATGAATTTCTCCATGTACAGCCCTGGGTTGCCAAAGGCCGCCTCGGCCTCGCCCTGGGCAGCCCTGAATAGGTTGTCGAGCTGGTCGCGGGAGGGCACCAGGCGCATGCCCCGGCCGCCGCCGCCGGCGGTGGCCTTGATCATCACCGGATAGCCCATGGTCTCGGCCAGGGCGGCGGCTTCGGCAGGGTTTTCGAGCAGGCCCTCGCTGCCGGGAATGGTGGGGACCCCGACCCGCTGCATCGTGGCCTTGGCCGTTGACTTATCGCCCATGGCCCTGATCGCCTCAGGCGAAGGGCCCACAAAGGTGATGCCGTGGGCGGCGCAAATCTCAGCGAAACGGTCGTTTTCGGCCAGGAAGCCGTAGCCCGGGTGGATCGCATCGGCGCCGCGGGAGGTGGCGGCGGCAATGATGTTGGGGATATTGAGATAGCTCTTGCTACTGGGGGCTTCGCCCACGCAGACGGCCTCATCGGCCAGTTGCACGTGCAGGGCGTTGCGATCCACCGTGCTGTAAACGGCCACGGTGGGAATCCCCAGCTCGCGGCAGGTGCGCAGGATGCGCAGGGCGATTTCGCCCCGGTTGGCGATCAGCAGCTTGCCGATGGACATTCCGTGGCAATCCGGCGCAATCCGGCGACTCAGGCCGCTGCGGACTGTATCAGTGCTCACCGGGCCCCCCGCCTTGGGCCTGGGGAGGTCGATGGGTATATTGCTGGCTGGCGGGGCATCAGCCCTGATCCAGCCACGCGGATGTGGTGGAATTGGTAGACACGCACGTTTGAGGGGCGTGTGACTTCGGTCTTGCGAGTTCAAGTCTCGCCATCCGCATTCTTTTCCTAAACCAGGTTTGAGCCAGTCAGTCCCGGTTCAAGGCCCTGGTTCAGACGATGTTTTGAGCGCCTCAGGCGCGGTGGTCCTTGTTTGTAATGGCCCCGGGGAGCTAAGCACCTGGGTGCGGCCCCTGGCCCTGCGCTTGCATCGTGAGCTCGCCTTGAGGCCCCTGGCCCCAAGCGCCGAGCTGGCCCTCGACTTGGTTTTGGTGCCCTGCCCCAATGCCACCGGTCGCGAACACCAGGTGGCCGCTGGCATGGGCCTGTTCAACCGGATCCTGCCGGCCCGCTCCTTCTGGCGGCTCTTGCTCTGGCCGCGGCGCTATGGCGCCTGGCCGCGCCAAGGCGTGGTGGTGTTCCTCGGCGGCGACCAGTTCTGGACCGTGCTGCTTTCGGCTCGCCTGGGCTACCGCCATCTCACCTACGCCGAGTGGGTGGCCCGCTGGCCCCGCTGGAACGATGCGATTGCGGCGATGGGACCCACGGCCCTAGGGGCCCTGCCCAGGCGCTGGCGCGACCGGGCCACGGTGGTGGGCGACCTGATGGCGGACCTCTCCGAATCGGCCCGCCAGGAAACGCCCCTGCCGGCGGGCGAATGGGTGGCCCTGATGCCCGGTTCGAAGCAGGCCAAGCTGCAGGTGGGCATGCCTTTTTTGCTGGAGACCGCCGATCGGCTGGCGCGGCTGCGGCCCCAAGCGCGCTTCCTGCTGCCCGTGGCTCCCACCACCTCGGTGGCCGAGTTGCTGGCCTACGCCAGTGCCGCCAACCCCCTCTTTGGCGCCTATGCCGGCGGTGAACCCGCACTGTTGGAGGGGCCATCTGGTCGGCGCCTGCGGACCCCTGCCGGCTGCGAGATCCTGTTGCTAGAGACCCACCCGGCCCATGGGGCCCTGAGCCAGTGCGCCCTGGCCTTGACCACCGTGGGGGCCAACACGGCCGAATTGGGGGCCCTGGGGGTGCCGATGATCGTGCTGGTGCCCACCCAGCACCTCCAGGTGATGCAGGCCTGGGATGGGGGGATCGGCATCCTGGCCCGCCTGCCCTTGCTGCGCTGGTTGCTGGGGGCGGCCCTGACGGCTTGGCGGATGCGCAACCACGGCTTTTTGGCCTGGCCCAACATCTCGGCGGGCCGCATGGTGGTGCCGGAGCGGGTCGGCAGCCTTACCCCGGTGGCGATTGCCCAGGAGGCGGCCGACTGGCTTGACCAGCCCCAGCGGCTGGAGGGAATGCGCGAAGACCTACGCAGCCTGCGGGGCCAGCCAGGGGCCGTAGCGGCCCTGGCGGCCCTAGTGCGCCAGCTGCTGCTGTCCCCTAGCCCTGGGCCCAGGGCTAGCGCCCTGGCGGCCGCTCCAGCTCCCCACCAGGCTGATTAGCCTGCGGTCACGCAACCGATTGCAGCGGTACCGATGAGCGATTCCACCAGCCAGAGCCCCGCTAACGGCCTGGAGCAGCCCCTCACGGAGCAGGACTGGCGGGAGCGCCTCTCCCCCGAGCAATTCCAGGTGGCCCGCCAGGGCGGCACCGAGCGGGCCTTCAGCGGCATCTACTGGAACAACAAGGCCAAGGGCGCCTACAACTGCGTTTGTTGCGGCACCGAGCTGTTCAGCTCAGCCACGAAATTTGAATCGGGTTCTGGTTGGCCCAGCTTCTGGGAAGGGGCTAACCCAGGCGCGATCTCCACAATCAGCGACCGCAGCCACGGCATGGTGCGCACCGAGATCAAGTGCGCCACCTGCGACGCCCACCTGGGCCATGTGTTCACCGACGGTCCCCAGCCGACAGGTCTGCGTTACTGCGTGAATTCGGCTTCCCTGGCGTTTGATCCCGAGGGTTGAGGAGGCTTCGGAGGCGTGCGCCTTTAGGGAGCACCAAGGGCCTTGGGCTTCACCAAGGATCGTTGAAGTCCCTGCGACTCCTGGGTAAGGGCTCGCCATCGTCGAGGGGTTCGACGTCGAGGGGTTCCTGGGAGCGCCGATAGCGGCGCTCGGACAAGGGAGACGCAGCCCGATAGGAAGGCTCTTGCCCAACCGGCTCGCGGCCAATCGGGGTCTGGTCAAAGGCCTGGGGCTCGAAGCGCTGCCGGGGATCTGGTGGCTCGGCTGGATAGGGATCCCGTCCGCCCCGATCTCCTGGCCGGGGTTTGGCGTCAAATCGCTCAGATTCGAGCCGTTCTGCGCTAACGCGTTCGCGCTCAAATCGTTCCTGGTCAGGACGTTCCAGCCCAAAACGATCGGGGCTAGGTCGATCGGAGCTAGGTCGATCGGGGCTAGGTCCATCGGAGCCAAAGCGCCCAGAACCACCCCGTTCGCCCCCGTAGCCCTCCCGGTCGTAGCGCTCGTCCTCCTCATCGAGGTAGCGGCGTTGGCGCAGGGGTTCCTGGGAGCGGCGGTCCACTTCGATGTAATCGAGTTCGGCCTCGGGCTCCACCACCCGGCTGGTGGTCGGCTGGATGAGGCGCTGTTCTCTGGCGGCGGGCAAGCCGGCGGCGAGCTGGTTTTCCACTGGAACCATGTTGAGGCGATAGCGCTCCCGTTCCTCCTGCTCCCAGCTGGGCCCACCGATGCCCAATTTTTCCAGCAGGCCCGTGCCCAGTTGCTTGAGCTTCTCCTCGGCACCTTCGTACACAATGATTCGATCGGGGCCACTGCTCACCACCTCCTCCACAGCCAGTTCCCAGGTGCTGAGCACCCCTTCGCCGAGCAGGGGCACGCCCAAGGCGCCGAGCACCAAGGTGGTGAGATCGCCGGTTTCGATGTCAAAGCTGAAGCCCAAGACCCGGCCCAGCACTTCGCCCGATTCGGTGATCACCTGGCAATTGATCACCTTGCTGTAGCGCTCCGGATTGAAACCTTCGGAGAGGGAATCGGCCGAATCCACCAAAATCACATCGCCCACCTGGCGGATGCTCTCCAAGGGCATCCAGCGGGGCAGCCCCGGCAGGAAGCGGGTCAGGGGGTTATCGCGCAGGCCCAGGGCCACCACCTCGCGCCGGTCAATATCCACCACCACTTCGCCGACGACGCCGAGGCGCCGGCCGGTGTCGCGGGTGATCACCTGGGTCCCCATCAGTTCCGACCGCAGCCAGAGCCGGTCGCTGGGGGGTGGGGTGCCGGCGGGCGTGCCAGGGGGCGTTGTTGTCATTAGGCCATTGTGGCGCAAAGCTCTTGGCCTGCTGCCCTGGTGGCCCCTGGCCAGGCGTCTGCTGGCGAACCCCCCTAGGCGGCCGGGGGCAGGCCCACCACCTGGGTGTGGGCGCCGCGGGCCTGGGTCACCCCAATCGTGCGGGTAGCGGCAGAAATCATCGGCCGGCGGTGGCTGACCACCATGAACTGGGCGGCCTCGGCCTGGCTGGCGATCAGGGCCGCCAACCGTTCCACGTTGACGCCATCGAGGAAGCTGTCCACCTCATCGAGGGCATAGAAGGGCGAGGGGCGGAAGCGTTGCAGGGCAAACAGGAAGCTCAGGGCCGTTAGGGATTTTTCGCCCCCCGACATCGAGGCCAGGCGCCGCACGGCCTTGCCCTTGGGATGGGCCACCAGGGTGAGGCCGCCTTCTAGGGGCTGCTCGGGGTTTTCGAGTTGGAGGTGGCCCTCACCCTCGGAGAGGCCAGCGAAGATCTGGCGGAAGTGGCCATCCACCGCCTGGTAGGCCTCCAGAAAGGCCTCCTGGCGCAGGGTGGCCACGGTTTCGATCCGCAAGAGCAGCTCCTCGCGTTCCTTGCACAGCACATCGAGCCGTTCCTCCAGGTCGGCCAGACGCACCACGAGCTGCTCCAGTTCCTCCAGGGCGAGCATGTTCACCGGCTCAAGCGCTTCCATGCGCTGCTGCAGGCTGCGCAGCTCCTGTTGCAGGGTCTCCAGCCCCGCCAGCCGCAGCTCCTCCGGAATCTCGGGACGGGGCTCGGGCAGCTCGCGGGCCAGTTGCTCCAGCCTTAGGGCCGAGCTGCGTTCCTGCTCGGCTAGGGCCAGGCGCTCTTCACCCAGGCGCTCCAGTTCCCATTGCTGTTGTTGCAGGGCCTGGCGCTGCAGAGAGAGCCGGCCTTCGGCCCCATCCCTGGCCCGGCGGCGGGCGCCGAAACGCTCCTGTAGGTCCTTTTGGCGTGCTTCCAGCTGGCTGCGCTTCTCCTGGTCAGCCTGCTGCTGTTGTTTCCACTGGTTGCGTTCAGCCACCAGGGCCTGCACCGCCACCACCAGCCGCTGTTCGTCGCTGGCCAGCGCATCAAGTTGGCTCTGGAGCCGCTCGGCGCTGAGGCTGCGTTCCCGCTGGGCGTTGAGCAGGCCATCGTTGCGCAGGCGCGCCTCGCTCAGGCCCCGGTCGGCGGCTTCCAGGTCCTGCTGTAGGCCCTGCCAGCGGCCTGTGTCGCCGGAAGAGCGGGCCTCGGCTTCCGCTTTTTCCAGGGCCTCCACATCGGTGCGCAGGGGCTTGAGCAGGCCGGCGATCGTGGCCTGGCGTTCGCCATCGCCGGCCAGGCTGGCCTGGAGGCTGGTGAGGCGGGCGGCGATCTGCTGGTGGCGCTCCAGCAGGGGGGCATGGGAGCGCTGGGCGGCGGCCCGTTCGGCCTCCAGGGCGGCGCGGCGCTGCTCGAGCTGGCCCAGTTGGGGCCGCAGCTCCTCCAGCTCTTTGGCTAGGGCGGCCTCCTGGCGGCGGCTGGCCACCAGGGTGTCGCCCAGCTCCAGCAGGCGCCGGCGCAGGGGTTCGGCCTCGTCGTCGTCGCGGCTGACGCCAAAGCTCAGCTGGTTGCTGCGTTGCTGGATGCTGCCGCCGGTCATGGCGCCGCTTTTCTCCAGCAGTTCGCCATCGAGGGTCACGGCCCGGGAGCGCCCCAGTTCGCGGCGGGCGCTGGCCAGATCCCGAAACACCAGGGTGTCGCCAAAGACGTAGCGGAACACTTCCCCGTAGACGGCCTCATGGCGCACCAGCTCCACGGCCCGGCCGATCAGGCCTTCGCCGCCGGCCGGGCGCCCGGCGCCCGCGCCCCGTTCGAAGGCGGCGCTGGCGCTGGAGCTGCCCCCACCGCCGCCGCGAATCTTGTTCAGGGGCAGGAAGGTGAGACGGCCGGCCCGGCGGCTCTTGAGCAATTCGATCGCCCGGGCGGCGATGCGGTCGTCATCGACCACCACCTGGCCAAGCCGGGCGCCGGCGGCCACCTCCAGGGCCAGGCGGTGGGGCTCGCCGACCTCGCCGAGCTGGGCGACCGGCCCATGGATGCCCTCGAGGCCCGCTTCCAGCAGCAGGCGCAGGGCGCCGGTGCCGCGGCTTTCCTGCAGGGCTTCGCGCCGGGATTCCAGCCGGGCGATCTCCCGTTCCAGCTGGGCCTGTTCCTGCTCCAGGCGGCTGCGGGTGCGTTGCTGCAGGGCCAGGGCCTCCACTAGCTCGCTAAAGCGCTTTTTTTGACGCTCCAGGCTGGTGAGCAGCTGCTGCCATTCCCCTTCCAGGGTCACCAGGGCGGCCTGCACCCCCTGGCTCTGGCCGGTCTCCTGCTGCAGCTGCTCGCCCAGTTCCCGCAACCGTTCCTGGTCCTGGCGCAAGCGCTCGCTGAGTTGTTGCTCTTCGGCCACCAGGGGGGCCAGCTGGGCCTGGAGCTCCTGGCGCAGGCGGCTGCGTTGCTTCTGCTCCTCCAGCCAGCTGCCGGAACGGCCGGCCACCTCGCCGAGGCGCCGCCGCGAGAGCTCCACCGCCGCTTCGGCGGCCCGGCAATCGGCTTCGGCCTGGGCCAGGGCGGCGGTGCCGTCGTCCGCTCCGCCGAGGGCCTGTTGTTGGGAGCGCAGCTCCCCTTGCTGGTGGGCTAGCGCGTGGCGCTGGCGTTGCAACTCCTCGGCCCGGCTCTGGTGCCGTTCGGCCTGGCGGGCCAGTTCGCGGTCACTGGCCTCCAGCCCAGCCAGTTCGGCCTGGACCGCCAGCAGGCTGTCTTCGCCTAGGGCCTTGACTTCCGCCTGTAGGGAGTCCAGCTCCTGTTGCCCCACGACTAGGGCCGTCTGGGCGGCGGCGACGGCGTTGCGGTCTTCGCTTTCCTTCTGGCTGAGGCTCCCCTGGCGGCGGCGCAGGCTAACCAGCTGCTCCTGGGCGACCTCAAAGCCGAGCACCTGTTCCTGCAGGCGGCCAAGGTGCAGCCGGTCGCGCAGCTGCTGGTAGGTGCGGGCCTTGGTGCAGTCGCGCTCGAGTTTTTGGCGCCCTACCAGCAACTCCTGCTCAACGATGCGGCAGCGTTCCTCGCGCTCCTGCACGTCCTCGAGCTTGGAGCGGGCCTGGTCGATGCGGCTGTCGAACAGGGCAACCCCGGCCAGCTCATCGATCAGGCCGCGGCGATCCTTGGCCCCCATCGACACGATGCGGGTGACATCCCCCTGCATCACCACGTTGCTGCCCTCGGGATCGACCCGCAGGCGCCGCAACTGGGTTTGCAGCTGCTGCAGGTTGCAGGTCACACCATCGGCGCTGTAGGTGCTGCTGTAGGTGCCGCCCGGGGCCACCCGCAGCCGCCGGGTCACGCTCCAGTGGCTCTGGCCCTGGCGGATCCAGGGGCCCTCCTGGGGGGGCTCCAGCCCCGCCTCGGCCTCGTCGGGCTGCCAATCGCTGAGGTCGAAACGCACGGTGACGACCGTCTCGGCGGCGCGCCCCTCCTTGAGCATGGCGCTGTTGACCAGGTCTGGCAGCCGGTCGGCCCGCATGCCACGACTGTTGGCCAGGCCCAGACAAAAAAGCACCCCATCGAGGATGTTGCTTTTGCCCGAACCGTTGGGGCCGGTTACGACAGTGAAGCCTTCCTCCAGCGGGATGGTGATCGAACCGCCGAAGGATTTGAAATGGGTGAGCTCGACCTGATTGATGTGAACCAACAGGCCCGTGCGCCGAGCAATTCCAATCTAGCCGAAGCAGTGACAGGGGCAAGGGGGCTCCCTAAGTTGGGCCCAATCCCCTGCCTGAGAGCCGCCCGATGGAACTGGAGTCCGAGCACGATCCCGCGGCGACGTCTGGGGCCCAATTCCGCGAGCGCTTCGAGAGCTTGCTCCCCCTTATCCAGAAGGAATGGCCCGGCGTGGCCCGCTCCGCCCTGGAGGCCACCAGAGGCAGCTTTGAGCATGTGGTGGAGGTGATTGCCGAGCAGACCGGCCGCACCAGCAGCGGAGTGCAGGCCCAACTGCTCGAGTTGGTGGCGGTGACGGGCGACCAGGCCAGCCGGCTAGCCGATTCTTTGCGGCCCCTGGAGGAGCAGCTTGAAGGCCTGCTCGATGAGCTCAACAGCAACCTGCGTCCCAAGATCGAAAAACCGGTGCGGGAGCAGCCCCTGCTGGCCCTGGGCATCGCCGCCGGTGTGGGCCTACTCGCTGGATTGTTGCTGGCCTCGGGCCGCCGTTCCGCATGAGCTCCACCAAGGACACCGCCAGGGACCCGGCCAGCGCCGAGGCGGCCAACCAGCGGAGCGCGGCCGGTGCCGGCTTGCCCCGCCAGGCCGCCGGCCGGGTGGCGGCCTTGGTGGGCTCGGTGATGGATCTGCATGTGCGCATCGCCCTGCAGGAGGCCGACCGGGAAAAGCGGCGCCTGATTAGTGGTCTGCTGCTGCTGGCGGCTGGGCTGGGCTTGGTGACCCTGGCCCTGATCGCCGCTGAAGTGGCCCTGCTGCTCTGGATCCAGGGCAGCTGGGGCTTGGGCTGGATCCAGGCGTCCCTGGCGGTGGGCGCCATTGATCTGGTGTTTGCGGGCCTGTTTTTGCGCATCGGCGGCCAGCTCACCAAGGGCCCCTACCTGCCCCAGACCACGGCCGGCATCACCAAAACCACCCGGGCCCTGTTGGGGCGTTAGGCGAGATCAGGGGTGAGCTTCAGCGCAGTTCGTATTTGAGCCAGCGGCAGTCGATGCCGCCGTTGTTGATCGGTACCCGGCGGCTGGCTTTCATGCGCAGGGCGCCGGTGAGTTCCGGGTTGCCACTCAAGAGCCAGAGGGTCCAGCCGCTGCAGCGCTGCTTGACCATGGCGCCCAGGTCGGCGTAGAGGGCTTCAAGCTCGTCCTTTTGGCCCAGCCGCTCGCCGTAGGGCGGGTTGCAGACCAGGATCCCCGGGCCCGGCGGCGGTTGAAAGTCGCGGCAGTCGCCCAGCTGCAGGGCGATCGCCCCGGCGACTCCGGCGGCCTGGCAGTTGCTTTTGGCCTGCTCCAGCACGGCCGGTTCCTGCTCCAGCCCCACGATCGGCGCCAGGGGCCGGCCATCGGCCAGGGAGCGCCCTTCCCAGGCGGCTTGCTCCTGGCCGCAGCGATCGAGGGCCAAGGCGGCCTGGCGTTCCTGCTGCCAGAGCAGGGGATCGAAATCGGGCCAGCGCTCAAAGCCAAAGGAACGCCCTACCCCCGGGGCCCGGCCCAGGGCCCAGCAGGCGGCCTCGATTAGCAGGGTGCCGGAGCCGCAGAGGGGATCGGCCAGGGGCACCGACCCGTCCCAGCCGGTGAGGGCCACGAGTCCGGCGGCCAGGTTTTCCTTGAGGGGGGCCAGGCCCATGGCGGCCCGGTAGCCGCGCCGATGCAGGCTGCCGCCGCTGCCATCGAGGCTGAGCACGGCCCCCTCGCCGCCGAGGTGGAGATGGAGGGCGAGATCGGGATCCTCCAGATCCACCGAGGAGCGTTCGCCCCAGTGCTGGCGCTGCCAATCCACCAGGGCGTTTTTCACCTCCAGGGCGCTGTAGTGGCTGTGGCTCAGCCCCGGGGCGGTGCCGGTGCTGTCGACGCGGAAGCGGGTTTCGGGCGGCAGCCAGCGCTGCCAGTCAGCCGCCTGCTGCACACCGGCGTAGAGGTCCTGGCGCGAGCGACAGGGGAAGCGGGCCAGCTGGCGCAGGATCCGAAACGGCAGGCGGGCGCAAAGGTGCAGCCGGTAGAAGCAGGCCAGATCGGCCTCAAGGGCCACGGCCCGGCGCAGGGGCCGCACGGCCTGGGCGCCCAGGGCCGCCAGTTCAGCGGCGGCGCTCTCCTCCAGGCCCGAGGGCACGGCGGCAATGCAAGCGAAGGATTCGGCCCGGGCCGGGGCGGCCTGGAACTGTTCGGGGATGCCCACTTGGACCAGGCGGCGTGGGGCCATCCTCTGCTGTCACAATGCGGGAGTCCGGTTTCGGCCGGACTAGGTGGTCCACACCAGTGTTTCGGACAGCGGTTCGATTCCGCTCAGCTCCATTGCTCCCTGCCAGGTTGGTGGGGCGCCCTCCCAGCCCCCGGGCTGGGACCATCAGGGGCTGCAATGGTTTCGACGGGGCATGAGGAGGGTGACTGAAGCCTGCTCGGTAAGAGCACACACGTAACAGCGAACAACATCGTTCGTTTCTCCCGTCAAGCCGCCCCTGTGGCTGCCTGACTTAGTTAGGGAGATGGGGTGAGATCAGCCTTATCACCCAAATGATCCATGGGGCCTGGAAGGGCCCTTTTTAATGGCTGACTTCTCCCCCACCGGCCAGGCCCAGGCTCCGGAGCCGTCGTTTCAGGCTGCTGCCCTGGCGGTTCTGCCGCTGGTACTGATGATTGCCCTGGGCCCGATCCGGAGTCGGCTTGCCTGCGGCTGGAGCGGACTCTCAAGTCTGTGCGCCCTTAGCGGAGCGGTTGGTTGCCCCCTTAGGACCCCCCACCCAGATCCGTAGTTCCTCGAGCTCCAGCACCCCTTCGCGGCGCTCACCTTTGTAGTCCCAGGTGGGGAAGGCCCGAATCTTGGCCGTTTGGCAGCGCCGGCGGCCGGCATCGTCCTTATCGCATTCCACGTAGGGCAACTTGCTGGCCGCTTCAGCGCCGAACAGGCCCTTTTGGTGGTTGCAATGGCCACACCACCAGGCGCCGTAGAACAGCACGCCCTTGCGAACCAAAAGCTCGACCAGGGCTAGCTGGTTTGGGCTGGAGGGGCTGGGTTGCGGGCTGCCGGCTGCGGCTAGGGCCTGGCTGGGGAGAGGGGCGCTGCGGGCGGGGGTCATGGCGCCGGTGCAGGTGCCCATCAGCAAGGCGCTGACGCCCACCAGCAGGGCCTGGCGCCAACGCCGGCGGCGGACTGGACGCGGTATGGAAGGGGTTAGTTGGCCAGGGCGGGCGGCAAGGGCCATGGTGGCTGGGGATGCTCGCCTGAGGCTAGGGCGGATCGTCCTGGGCCCCAGCCGGCGGCTTGGCGGCGGCTAGGCGGCGGCTGGCGCGTTCGGCCTTCCGCCCATGGCGGCGCCCCAGCGCGGGCGTTTCAACTGGGAGAGTGGGGGTGCCATTGACCTCTCACCCCCGACGCCGCGATGGGAGCCAGTGGATATCGCGATTACTTCAAGGTGCTGGGCCTCGAGCGGGGCGCCGATGCCGATGCGGTGAAACGGGCCTTCCGCAAGCTGGCCCGGGAATACCACCCAGACGTCAATCCCAATAACAAGGAGGCGGAGGCCAAGTTCAAGGAGATCAGCGAGGCCTACGAGGTGCTCTCCGATTCCGACAAGCGCCGCCGCTACGAACAATTTGGCCAGTACTGGAACCAATCTGGCGGGGCCAGTGGTGGCGCCGATGTTGATTTCGGCCGCTACGGCAACTTCGACGACTTCATCAACGACCTGCTGGGCCGTTTTGGCGGTGGCGGCGGCCCCAGCAGCGCTGGTTTTGGCGGGGCTCCTGGCGGGTTTGGCTTCTCCTCCGGCTTCCCCGGTGGCGGCTTCCCTGGGGGCTTCCCCGGCGGTGCGGCTGGGGCCGGGCGGGCGCCCCTCAACCTCGATGCCGAGGCCAGCATCAGCCTCAGCTTTGCCGATGCCTTTCGGGGCTGCGAGCGCACCTTGGCCGTCAACGAGGAGCGGGTGCAGGTGCGGATTCCGCCCGGGGTGAAAACCGGCAGCCGCCTGCGGCTCAAGGGCAAGGGCAACCTCCAGCCCGGCACCGGCCGCCGCGGCGACCTCTACCTCAACCTCAAGCTGCTCGACCATCCCGTTTGGAGCCTGGATGGCGACCTGCTGCGGGCCGAACTGCCCTTGAGCCTCGATGAGCTGGCCCTCGGCGGTGAAGTGCGGGTGGCCACCCCCGATGGCGAAGCCACCGTGCAGGTGCCTGCCGGCATGGAGCCGGGCCGCAGCCTGCGGCTCAAGGGCAAGGGCTGGCCGATCAAGGACGGCCGCGGTGACCTGCTGCTCAGCCTCAGCCTGCGCCTGCCCCCCAGTTTCAGCGAGGCGGAGCGCCAACTGCTCGAGCAACTGCGCGCCGAGCGCCGCGTCGATCCCCGCGTCGACTGGATCGAGCAGGCACGCCTCTGAATTGGGGCAGACCCCTGCAGCCAGGCTGGCTCCGTAGGATCCGCCCAGCTTGAAGTTCGCCATGGAGCTCACCTACCGCCCCCGCCGGATGCGGCGCACGCCAGCCCTGCGGGCCATGGTTCGGGAGCACCAGCTCCGTGCCGCCGATTTCATCTACCCCCTGTTTGTGCACGAGGGTGCGACCAACGAGCCAATTAGTGCCATGCCCGGCGCCCAGCGCTGGAGCCTGGAAGGGTTGGTGCAGGAGGTGGGTCGTGCCTGGGGCTTGGGTATCCGCTGTGTGGTGCTTTTCCCCAAGGTGGCCGATGGGCTCAAAACCGAAGATGGCGCCGAATCTTTCAACGAAGGCGGCCTGATTCCTAGGGCGATCCGGCGCATCAAGGTGGCCTACCCCGGCATGATGATCATGACCGATGTGGCCCTCGATCCCTATTCCTGCGATGGCCATGACGGCATCGTTAGCTCCGAAGGGATCGTGCTCAACGATGAAACCGTCGAAATCCTCTGCCGCCAAGCCGTGGCCCAGGCCAAGGCCGGCGCCGACCTGATCGGCCCCAGCGACATGATGGATGGCCGGGTTGGGGCGATTCGCGAAGCGCTCGATGAGGAGGGTTTCGAGCATGTGGGCATCATCAGTTACACCGCTAAATACGCTTCGGCCTACTACGGCCCCTTCCGCGAAGCCCTCGATTCGGCCCCCCGGGCCGTGGCGGGCAAGCCGATCCCTAAGGATAAATCCACCTATCAAATGGATCCGGCCAATGGCCGCGAATGCCTCACCGAGGCCCTGCTCGATGAGCAGGAAGGGGCCGACATTTTGATGGTCAAGCCCGGCCTGGCCTATCTCGATATCATCTATCGCCTGCGCGGCGAAACCGAATTGCCGATCGCGGCCTACAACGTGAGCGGCGAATATTCGATGGTGAAGGCGGCAGCCGAACGGGGCTGGATTGATGAGCGCTCGATCGTGCTCGAAACCCTGCTGTGTTTCAAGCGGGCCGGCGCCAATTTGATCCTCACCTACCACGCCTGCGATGCGGCCACCTGGCTGGCCGAGGGGTGAGCCCGAACCCCCAGGATTTGCCCGTGCTGCCAGCTGTTTTTCGGTTGCCTGGCCCTGCAAGTCCTCCTGGACCCTGGCCGGCAGCCACGCCAGGGCCTGTTGCGGTCAAGAATGGCCTCAGCGCAACGGCAGGAACACCATGGCGGTAGGGCAGCAGGCAGTTGACGGCATCAAACCGGCCGGCAGCCAGCAGGAGATCAGCCCCTTGGGCCGGCAATCCTGGCTGGGTCACGTGGCCCTGCGGGTGCAGGACATGGAAAGGGCCAAGCGGTTCTATGGCGCCATGGGCCTGGAGCTCACCTGGGATGCCAGCGATTGGGCCTACCTGCAGCGACCCGATGGCGGCGATGGCATCGCCCTGCTCAGCCCCGAGTACAAGGCCGCCGGCCCCCATTTCGCCTTCCATTACGCGAGCCGCGAGCAGGTGCAGGCCGAGCACACCCGGCTCCAGGCCGCCGGGATGCCTGTGGGGGAGCTCCACGACCACCGCGACGGCACGGCCTCGTTTTATCTCCAGGATCCCGAGGGCAACTGGTTGGAGCTGCTCTACGAGCCCGCGGCCGGCATTGGTTCGAACCGGTCCTGATCCCCTGCAGACGCCCTAAGCCCCAGCCACCGGTTCCCCTGTTTTCCGCCTCCTCAGGCCGCTTCCCTAGTGCTTCCCCTGGTTCCTTCCCTGCTGCTCTCCGAGCTCCCTGCCGGGGCGACTGACTTGGCCCCTGACACCAGGGCTTCGCAGCCGGCCGGGATGGACCAGCCGATCGGCCAGGAGGCCCTGGAGCTCCTGGAATGGCCCAGGCTGGGGGAGCACCTAGCCAGCTTTGCCAGTACGACCGCCGGTGGTGCCCTCTGCGCCCGCCTGCCCCTGGGCGCCGACCTTGCGGAGAGCCGCCGCCGCCTGGCCGAAACCACCGAGTTGGTCGGCCTCGATGGCCTCAGCGAGGGGGGGCTGTCGTTTCAGGGGGTGGCCGACCTGGGCGACACCCTGCTCTTCTGCGCCAAGGGCGGCACCGCCTCGGGCCTGGCCCTGCTGGCCGTGGCCACCACCCTGGCGGCGGCCCGGCGCCTGCGCCGCCAGATCGAAGACCCCACGATCCGGCCCGTGACCACGGCCCTGGTGGCGGACCTGCGCACCCTGCCCGAGTTGGAGCAACGGCTGCGCTTCTGTCTGGAGGAGGGCGGCCGGGTGGCCGATCGCGCCAGTGTCCCCCTGGCCGAGCTGCGCCGCCAGCTGGCCGCCGCCCGCTCTGACCGGCGCGAGCGCCTCCAAGAGCTGATCCGCCGCCACAATTCCCTGCTCCAAGACACGGTCGTGTCCGAGCGCAACGGCCGGCCCGTGCTGGCGGTCAAGGCCGGGGCCGCCTCCCAGCTGGCGGGCCTGGTCCACG
>Ga0209357_1000172_pt1 | contig 23873 bp, 19 predicted proteins | sample LauGreFBDMM110SD_2_FD_187573 | JGI IMG/M metagenome (GOLD analysis project Ga0209357, IMG submission 187573) | Freshwater lake microbial communities from Lake Michigan, USA - Fa13.BD.MM110.SD (SPAdes) (version 3) | ecosystem: Environmental > Aquatic > Freshwater > Lake | place: Lake Michigan... | reverse complement strand
GAAAATAAATATTTCTTTTGCATTTGTCGAAATAGATATTTAAAGTTGCGAATCATCATAAAGGTGAAATCCTTGGCTTTTTATAACAGCCAGTTACCCATGCTTTAACTTAGGAGTTTCGTATGTCAGACAGTTTGCAAAAGTGGGTGGGGCGCAACCGCCCCCCTCGAGTTCAAATCACCTACGACGTTGAAATCGGTGATGCTATTGAAAAGAAAGAGTTACCTCTGGTTGTGGGTTTGATGGCTGATCTGAGTGGTCAGCCTTTGCTTCAACCGGCCAAGATGAAAGACCGTCGGTTCGTAGAGATTGACCGCGATAACTTTAACGAAATTATGGGCAAAATAACTCCACGCTTGGACCTCTCCGTGCCCGACACATTCAAAGGCGAAGGTAATTTGAAAATCGAACTCAATTTCACTGAGTTTGAACATTTCCACCCTGAATCTATCGTCAAGCAAGTCCCTCGCCTGGCACGTCTTTTAGAAGCGCGTCAACAGTTGCGTGACTTGCTCAGCAAACTAGACGGCAATGATGAATTAGACGCCTTGTTGGGCAACATTGTCCAAAACACAGAAGAACTCAAAGCCTTGCGCGGCGCAGAAGACGCTGCCACTGCAACTGACGCTGCGCCCGTTGCCGAGTAAGCCGCGGCTTGCTTTAGCTTCAATCATTCTTTAGGTATACAAACATGGCCACTAAACAAAAATCCGGTGCCGCTAGCACCACCACCACCGACTCCAGCGAACTTAGCTTGCTAGACCGCATTGTCCAAGAAGGCAACATGGCCGTTGAACCTTCGCAAGATCAATATGCCAAAAAATTGCTGGGCCAATTTGCCACACAAATTTTGGACGAGGGTATGAAAACCAGTCCTGACAAGGGCGTGGTCACAATGATCAACGAGCGCGTGGCCGAGATCGATCAAATCTTGTCAGCTCAACTCAATGCCATCATGCATGATGAGAAATTCCAGTCGCTCGAGGCGTCTTGGCGCGGCCTGCATGATATGGTTTACGGAACCGAAACAGGTCCTCGCTTGAAGTTGCGTTTGATGAATGTGAGCAAAAAAGAGTTGCTCAAAGACTTGGAGACTGCTGTCGATCACGACATGAGCGCGCTATTCAAAAAAATCTACGAAGAAGAGTATGGCACTTTCGGTGGCAACCCTTTTTCACTCCTGATTGGCGATTATCAGTTTGGTCGGCACCCGCAAGACCAAGCATTGCTGCAACGCATGTCAAAAGTTGCCGCAGCCTCTCACGCGCCTTTCATTGCGGCTGCCTCCCCAGCAATGTTCGATATGAAATCGTTCACTGAACTGGGCGTTCCACGCGACTTGTCTAAGATTTTTGAAAGTGCAGAACTGGCAACATGGCGTGGATTTCGCGAAAGCGAAGATTCACGCTATGTGGCTTTGGTGTTGCCTTCTTATGCCGCCCGCCTGCCTTACGGCGCTAAAACAATTCCCGTTGAAGGTTTTAACTTCGAAGAGGATGTGGACGGTACCGATCACAACAAATACCTGTGGGCCAACTCGGCTTACCAATTGGGTCTGCGAATCACTGGTGCATTTGCCAACTACGGATGGACAACGGCAATACGTGGCGTTGAAGGCGGTGGAAAGGTGGAGTCACTCACTGCCCACGCATTCAAAACTGATGAGGGCGACGTGCTACTGAAGTGTCCTACTGAAGTGAGCATCACCGACCGTCGCGAAAAAGAACTCAATGATCTGGGTTTTATTTCCATTGTTAATTCCAAGGGTTCGGACTTTGCCGCTTTCTTTGGTGGTCAGACAACCAACAAGCCTAAGGTTTACAACAAAGATAACGCCAATGCTAACTCTGAGCTTTCATCGCGTCTGCCTTATGTTTTGGCCGCTTCACGTTTTGCGCATTATCTCAAGGCGATCATGCGCGACAAAGTTGGTAGTTTCCAAACTCGTGGTGGCGTAGAGGAATATCTCAACAACTGGATCGCCGATTACGTTTTGTTAAATGATGCTGCTCCGCAAGCCATGAAAGCTCGCTTTCCCTTGAGTGAAGCCCGCATTGATGTGACGGACGTAGCTGGCAAGCCCGGTGTATACAACGCAACAGTATTCCTCAAGCCGCACTTCCAGATGGAGGGCCTGACTGCCTCTATTCGCCTGGTGGCTGAGTTGCCTGCTGCTGCGGGTTAATACTTCTTCACCCATTGACCTAAAACCAAGGCGACGGCAAACCCGTCGCCCTTCTATAAATTTTTGAAAGCTCTTCATGGATACCATCATTCTTGAAATTAAAGACATCAAAGGCAGTTGCGAGTTGGATGGCAATATCGGCCAAATCAACATCTTGTCGTTTAGCCACAGCGCCTCCATCCCAATGCAAACGGACCGCTCCAACACTGAGCGTACATCTGGTCGCCCCAACTTTTCGGAGATGAACTTTTCGAAATCTGCGGACATTGCCACACCTGCTCTTTACAGCGCCTGCGTCGCCGGCACTAAGTTGGGTGACGCGAAGATCCACATCGGCCGTACTGAAGGCTCGAAGTTCATGTCATTGATTGAGTACGTTTTGACCGACGCCATGGTTTCGAATATCTCGACCAGCGGCGGCGGCGGGCAACCCAGCGACTCTTTCTCTTTGAACTACAGCGCTATCAGTTTGGTTTATTCTCAGCAAAACAAGGACTCGACGAAAAAAGGTTCTGCTGGCTTTGGCTGGGATTTGGTCAAAAATATCGCTGCGACACCAAAGTAATCCGACCTACGCGTAGCCCATGTCTGAACTGTCGCGCAGCGCCTCCATCCCTCTGTTTCAGCGCTTGTGCGCACGTGACGGCGAGATGGGTGACGCTGCGAACTTTGACGCTGCGGGGCTGCAAGCTTCGATTGCCAACGAACTTGCAAGTTTGCTCAATACACGCTGTGGTTTGACAATGGCCGAATTTTTGCAATGCCAAGGTACTGTGCTCGACTTTGGTATTCCAGACTTTTCTGCATTATCCTGTAACTCTTCTGATGATCTGGCCTCGGTGAGTCGAGCCGTCCAACATGCCATTGCGCTGTTTGAGCCGCGCCTTTCGCACACCCAAGTTATTGCAACTTATGACGACAGCGGCCACCGGGGGCAGGCCAAATTGCAAATATCAGGCGCAGTTCGATTGGGAATGAGTCTGCGCAAGGTGGAGTTTGATCTTCCGGTGAACTTGTCCGATGGCGTATCGGAGGCTATCTGATGCTTGCCGATGATGATTTGATTGAATATTACAAACGCGAGCTAGCCTATTTACGCCACCAAGGCGCTGACTTTTCAGCTCGTTACCCCAAAGTAGCCTCTCGACTTGCTTTTGGCGGCGCCGAATCCCCAGACCCCCATACCGAGCGCCTGATCGAAGCCAACGCCTTTTTGGCTGCACGCGTGCATCGCGATCTGGACCGTGAATTTCCACAAGTTGCCGCAGCCCTTCTGGAAAGCCAGTGCCCATCGCTAATGCAGCCCGTACCTTCGATTTCGGTCGCCCAATTGGCTCTGGACCCAACACAAGGCAAGGTCACCGCAGGCTATGTGGTGCCGAGGCACACTTCCTTGGTGGCCCGAACCGCCAGTGGCGAAACTTGCCGCATGCGCACAGCTTGGGACAACGTCCTGTGGCCGTTGAGCATTACCGATGTTCGCTTGTCAGGTGCGTCAACTTTGTGCCTGCAAGTCAGCTGCACCGAAGGTTTGACTGCCAATGAGCTGGCGCTTGACAGCATGCGCCTGCACTTGCATGGTGACTGGATGAGTACCATGCCACTTTATGAGTTGTTGGTCAGCGCAGTTACAGGGGTCGATGTTGTCGATGCTCAGGGCCAACTGCGGCACTTACCACGCACTGCTTGGCGGGAAGTGGGTTACGACGAAGATCAGTCGGTACTTCCCAATCCACCCAATGCTTCGGCAGCGTATGGACTGCTACAAGAATATTTTTCGTTCCCCGGAAAATTCCATTTCTTTGACCTCTCCGGCCTGTCGGGCCTGACGGGTCAAGGTGCTCATTTTGAGTTACGTTTGTTGCTGGACCGCAGTGCTCGTGGTCTTCGCGGGCTGGATGCGGAAAGCTTCAAACTGGGATGCGTGCCCATCGTCAACTTGTTCAACCGCACCAGCGAACCGATCTCTATTGACCACAGGCACCACGAGTACTTACTGGTTGGCGACCGACAGTTTGAAAGCAGTACCGAAGTTCATTCCATCTTGTCGGTCCTTGCTTCAGACCCAGACGCCGAGCGGCCTCAACGCCTGCCAGCATTCGCTGCTTTGGATGCACAAAACTCACCTCAGGCAAGCTATAGCGGCCAGCAAGCTAATCCAGATGCAAGCGCTGACGTTTTTTGGTCCTCTAGGCGAGAGGCCAGCTTGCGGGCCAACATCTCAGGCACCGACATCTTTTTGTCTTTTGTTGATCCTAACAACACCCGTTGCACACCCTCCGAGCCTGTAGTATTTGCACAGCTTTTATGCACCAATCGACGCTTGGCCAGCCAGTTGCGACCGCAAACGCGTTTGCGCGCTGAAAACTTGTCTTCTTCTTTGGTCATCACCTGCTTGTACGAGCCTTCTGAACAACGAGACCCACCTCTGTCTGGTGCCACACTTTGGCGCTTAGTAAGTTTGTTGCGACTGAACCATCAATCACTGGTGGGCGGTGCTAATGGGGTGCAGACTTTGCGCGAGATGCTAAGCTTGTTTGCTTCCAGCAGCGCTCGAGATTTGGGACAAATCAAAGGTGTTCTCTCTTTAGAAGCACGCGGTGTTACTGCCCGTTTGGGCAGTGACGCTTGGAGAGGATTTTGCAGAGGCACCGAAGTCCAACTGAGCTTTGACGAGACCGCTTTTGTGGGAGGCTCCCCCTTACTGCTGTCGGCTGTGCTGGCTCGATTTTTCGCGCTTTACACCACCGTGAACTCGTTTGTTCGCTTGACAGCTCGCCGAAATGGTGAAGACTGGAAACGATGGGAGCCCATGTGCGGCCGCCAGCAATTGCTTTGATCGAAAGGCTTTACAGCCAACCTCAAGGCTTCAACCTGTTCCAGGCTATCAGCCTGCTCGAACGGCACGCACCCCAGCGAACAGCCATGGGAACGGGTGTGGGCCTCGACGAAGCAGCGCTTCTGCGTGGCAGTGTTTCACTGGCATTTGCGCCTAGCGACGTGGTTAGCGTGCAGCCTGCGGCCTCGCCTCAAGAGCGCAGTACCTTGACTTCTGCAGCCATGAGTTTGGCAGGCGCTAATGGCCCGCTGCCGCTGCCGTTCTCTGAGATGCTACTGCAACGCCGCCCCGCCAAAGACAGGGCGGCACTTGATTTTCTGGACATTTTTCAAGGCAGATGGCTGGCGTTTTTATACCGCAGTCGCAAAAAGCATCACATCGGGTTGAATTGGCGCGCTGGTCAACAAGACAACCCATTGGCTCGAACAATAGACGCACTCAGCGGCCTCGGCCGCGCAGAGGGCGCGCGCGGGCCGCTTGGTGAGGTGGCCCGACTGAACCACGCCGGTCTTCAAAACGCGGCCCCGCGCTCGATGCTCAACTTACTAACCTTGCTGTCAGACAGACTGAGCCTAAGCTTTAAGGGCAAGCAATTTCTAGGAGGATGGCAAGCCTTGGATTTGGCTGATCAAGTCCCCTTGGGTCAAGCCGTGCTGGGTCAGCAAGCTGTATTGGGCCAACGCTCTTGGGACGCTGCTGCGGGAATAGAACTCACTTTATTAGCCGTGCCCATGAAACGTTTACTGAGTATCTTGCCTGGGGGGCACGACCATGCACTCATCAGCTGGTTGCTGCGAAGACACACGCAGTCCGAACTACAAGTGCGCTTGGTGTTGCTACCCGATTCTCAAGTTGCAGCCTTGGTTCCAGGCCTGGGACAAGCCCGTCTGGGGTGGACCAGCTGGCTAACTCCGAGCGCAGGACCAGATGCACTCACAACCTTACAGCCCATTAAAACGCGCCTCACCCCCGCCTTGCGGGACTGACTGAGTAAAGAAAATAAATGGAAATAGACATCCGCACCCTGTTGGGAAAGCTCAACCCGGAATGCAAGCTAGCGATGAAGCATGCGGCCGAGTTGTGCGGCCGACAAACGCACTTTCATGTGGACATTGAGCATTTGCTATTGCACTTGATGGACGAGCGCTCGCCAGACATTGACCTGATCCTGCCTCAGTTTGGCGTTGACGCTGGCTTAGTGGTATCGCAGTTGCAACAAAGCCTAGATCGGTTTAAGCGAGGCAATGGACGAACGCCCGCTCTGTCGCCGCATTTTGCACCTTGGTTTCAAGAGGCTTGGCTGCTCAGTTCTATGTTGCTGGGCGAGCAACAAATACGCTCAGGCACTTTAATATTGGCATTGCTGGAAGTTGACAGTCTTCGCGGCCTGCTTCTAGAGACAGCCCCGGCGTTGCTTGAAATTCCGCGCAAAACTCTTCGCGAGCAACTTCCCGCCTTGTTGGCCCACTCGGCAGAAGATGCAGGCGGCGCCTCACGTGCGCAACCAAATGAGGGCCAAGTCAACTTGGCTGAGGGTGAAGCCGTGCATAAAATGCCTTCATTTCACCAAGGCGGCTCTTCTACCCCATCTCTTGACCAGTTCACCACAGATATCACGGCACAAGCACGGGAAGGCAAGATGGATCCCATCCGCGGCCGTGATAACGAAATTCGTCAAATCATCGACGTTTTGCTGCGCAGACGACAAAACAACCCCATCCTCACTGGCGAGGCTGGTGTGGGAAAGACGGCAGTGGTTGAGGGCTTTGCCCAACGCGTAGTGCGCGGTGAAGTGCCACCTGCTTTGAAAGATGTATCAGTGCGCTCGCTGGATTTGGCCTTACTTCAGGCTGGCGCAGGCGTTAAGGGAGAATTTGAAAATCGGCTCAAATCAGTGATTGCAGAGGTCAAGTCCTCGGCCACGCCGGTGATTTTGTTCATTGACGAGGCACATCAACTCATCGGTGCGGGTGGTGCAGAGGGCCAAGGGGACGCTGCCAATCTGCTCAAACCTGCATTGGCTCGCGGAGAGCTGCGCACAATTGCTGCCACCACTTGGGCAGAGTACAAAAAATACGTGGAACGCGATCCAGCCCTGGCGCGGCGCTTTCAGGTCGTCAAAATTGACGAGCCATCCCCCGATGTGGCCATTGAAATGCTCCGTGGCATGGTGGCTACTCTTGAAAAACACCACGGCATTGAAATCTTGGATGAAGCTGTTTGCGACGCGGTCAAGCTATCCCAGCGCTACATCACTGGAAGACAATTACCCGACAAAGCCATCAGTGTGCTTGACACCGCTTGCTCCCGCGTCGCTGTTGGCCAAAGCGGTTTACCCGAAGGCGTCGAGTCCCTACAACGCCAACAAGGCAACACAGAGAGCCGCTTGCGAGTGCTGCGTCACGAGCAAGCTACAGGCATTCACCGCGTCGAAGCAATTGCCAAGGCAGAACACAGCTTGAAAGATATTCAAACCCGGTTGGCGGCTTTGCAAGATAAATTGGTCCTAGAAAAAGAAGCTGTGTCTCAAATTGTCGCTCTGCGGCGCCGCATTGCCAACGGCACAGCCACGGTTTCAGACAGCGACGACGAGCAAGACCCACAACTCGTGATCATGCAATTGCAGCGCCTGAACAAAGGTCTGGAAGCCTTGCAGGAAGACGATCCACTGGTCACAGTCTGCGTTGACTCGGGCACGGTCGCCTCAGTTATTTCGGATTGGACTGGAATCCCCGTGGGCAAGATGATGGCTGACGAGTTGCACACCGTGCTGCATTTGCAAGACCGAATGGCCGAACGGCTAGTGGGTCAGCCCCAAGCTTTGGACGCTATTGCAAGGCGCGTGCGCACCTTCCGTGCAGACTTGGACGACCCCGGAAAGCCAGTGGGAGTGTTCATGTTGATCGGTCCCAGTGGCGTGGGCAAGACCGAAACCGCATTTGCCTTGGCCGACCTGCTTTATGGCGGCGAACGCAACATGGTCACCGTCAACATGTCCGAGTTCCAAGAGGCGCATTCTGTATCCAGCCTCAAAGGTGCGCCACCGGGCTATGTAGGTTATGGGCAAGGGGGGGTTCTGACAGAGGCTGTGCGTCGGCGACCCTACAGCGTGGTGCTCCTTGATGAAATGGAAAAAGCCCATCCTGATGTGCTGGAGCTGTTTTTTCAGGTATTCGACAAAGGCGTCATGGATGACGGTGAAGGTGTGCAGATCGACTTCAAAAACACATTGATTTTGCTTACATCCAACGCAGCACAAGACATCATCACCGAAGCTTGCGCTAACGGCTTTCGCCCCTCTTCCGAAGAGCTGGTTGAACGCCTTCGCCCTGCCTTGCTCAAGCAGTTCAGCCCGGCATTTTTGGGCCGCTTAGTGATAGTGCCGTATTACCCGCTGGGTGATGAGCAGATCATGGGCATCGTCAAACTCAAGTTGGGCAGACTGGCAGAGCGCATTAGCCTGAACCACGGTGCGCATTTCATTTTTGATGATTCTGTGGTCCTTGCTATCACCAAACGTTGCACAGAAGTTGACAGCGGCGCCCGAAACGTGGACTACATCCTGACGCAGTCAGTGCTGCCAGAGCTCTCTAGCCTAGTTCTTGAGCGCATGGCGTTAGACCAGCCCTTTACCACCATTGCCATGAAGCTAGACACACAAGGTCGTTTTGCTTACCGTTTCAGCGCCGACGCAGGGGACACCACCCCATGACAGCCGGCTTCGCCCAGAAAAACACTTTTTTAAAAGTCAGCACTCCTTTCGGGACTGACGAATTGGTGCTTGACGCGATTGAGGCCACAGAGGGCATCTCGGAAATGTTCAAGCTCACGCTGCATATGCGCAGCTTAAGCAGTGATCTGCAAGCGAGCAAAATCATTGGCAATGCTGTGACTGTCACCTTGGAAATTCCAGACGGACCTGAACGCTATTTCAACGGTATCGCGACACGTTTTATCCAAAGCGGGGGGGAAGACGGGCTGGCACATTACTCGGCCGAAGTGGTGCCCAAGATGTGGCTGCTAACGCTCAGCAGCGACCGTGCTATTTATCAGACCAAGACAATTCCTGAAATTATCAAGGCAGTACTAGGCGACTTCGCCATAACTTTCGATGCCAAACTGACCGGTACTTACACCGCGCTGGATTACTGTGTGCAGCATGATGAGACAGCCTTCGCCTTTATCTCTCGCCTGATGGAGAGTGCAGGTATTTTCTATTTTTTCACTTTCAAGGACAGCGCACATACCCTAGTGCTAGCCGATGCATCCACCGCCCATCTAGCCTGCCCTAACGCGGCCACCGTGCGCTTTTTCCCAGAGTCGGGCACTGACCACATGATCGATACAATCGCGTCCTTCGAAATTGAAAATCGCTTGGTGACACAAAAGCACAGTCAGGGCGACTACGACCCTAGCAAACCCAGTACGGTGCTGGACGCTAGCGCCAGTGGCTCTTTGGGCAAGGGCGAGTTATTGGACTGGCCGGGTAAACATGAGACAGTGGCAGCAGGCAATGCGCTCGCCAAGTTACGGGTTGAAGCCAGCCAACTGCAAGCCCAAGAGCTGCGTGGCAACGGCTACGTTTACCCATTCACAGCGGGCACCAAATTCACGCTGACTGGGCATTTTCGCTCCAGTCTGAACATTGCCTATGTTCTTCGCCGCGTGCAACACATCGCAAGCAACGGAATGTACCGTAACCGATTCGAAGCTTTTGCAGCCACAGTGCCTTTTCGCCCGCAGCGGCGCACACCGCTGCCAAGGGTTGCGGGAAGCCAGACAGCCCTGGTTGTCGGACCAACGAACGAGGAAATTTGGACCGACAAGGATGGCCGTGTAAAGGTGCAGTTTTATTGGGACCGCGTAGGGGTGAAAAATGAAAAAAGCTCCTGCTGGGTGCGGGTAGCGCAAAGCGCCGCCGGCAAAGGTTTTGGCACGCTTTTCATGCCCCGGGTGGGTCAAGAAGTCGTTATCAGTTATATCGACGCCGACCCTGATCGGCCCTTGATCACTGGCAGCGTTTACAACGGAGAAAACGCCACTCCCGTGTCTCTTCCGACCAACCAGACGCAAAGCGTCATCAAAACAAGATCCTCGCCCAAGGGTACGGCTGGTAATGAGATACGACTTGAAGATAAAAAAGACGCCGAAGAATTTTATCTGCACGCCCAAAAAGACATGAAGGTGGAAATTGAAAATTCGCTGACCACCACACTTACCAAGGGTGATGAAATTCATACCCTGACTGAGGGGGATCGCACCGTCGATGTGAAAAAAGGCAAAGAAATTCACAAGGTTAAGGGCACGCGAGCGTTGACAATTACGGGTAACGAAACGCATGAAAACGATGGCGACTTTAATCAGACCGTCAAGGGAGACTTCACGCTCAAAGTCACGGGTGACTTCTTGCTTGACGTGACAGGCGCCATTATTATTAAATCCGCCAAAACCGTTTTGATCGATGCTGACACCAGTTTGACCGCCAAGGCTGGCACTGCCTTAACCAACGAAGCAGGTACCGCACTGACAAATAAAGCTGGCACTGCCTTGACCAACCAAGCTGGTACCGCACTGACCAACAAAGCGTCGTTGGGCTTGGTGAATGAAGCAGGCACCACTTTGGACAACAAAGGCGCCATGATCTCGCACAAAGCCTCTGCCATGCAAACCGTAGATGGCGGTGGGATGCTCACCCTCAAGGGCGGTTTGGTCAAGATCAACTGAGCCTAAAAGTAAACAGCCATGGTCACCACACCAATCCCCTTCGAACCACCCATCAGTCAAAACGATGGCTTCACACCTTTGCAAAGTATGACGCCCGAGCGTCTAGACGAACGCGATGAAAATGGCTGCCTGATCAGTCGAACATGGTTGCGCCAGGGCATACTTCAAGGCCGCATGGACCGTTTTTGGCCTAACGGAAAACCGCAACTCAGTGCAAACTACGACTCAGGCCAATTGGATGGTCTGTTGTGTCAATTTGACGAGCATGGACAGCCTCTGCAAATAGCCGCTTATGTACAAGGTCGTCAGCATGGCCTTTCTCGCGTTTTTGTTCAAGGCCGCTGTGTATCTGAACAAAACTTCGTGGATGGTGTACCACATGGTCCCGCAGTAACCTACCATAACGACGGCCAGCCCAGTGCAAAGATGCACTACGTCAAAGGCAAAATTGAAGGATCAACTCGTTTTTTTCACGAAGGCCGGGTGGTGCGTCACGCCATTTACCATGCCGGATTGCTTGAAGGTGAAGTCAGCGACTTTGACCGTGATGGCGGCCTTATTCAAATGGCTACCTACAGTGCCAATGTGCTTGAAGGTCCGCTTCGCCGTTACTGGCCAGGCGGCGCATTGATGGAAGAGGTTGTTTACAGTAAAGGCGTGCCAGTTGGTCCGCCTATGCGCCTGGACATCAAAGGCCGTCAGCTTGACAATGACCAAGCCCAACCTGGCCTGCTGGCTCGGTTAGAAAAACTGGTGAGAGGCTGAAGCCATGGGACAACAAGTTTGTACTGGCGCCATGACGCAATGCACTTTTGGGGTAGCTCCCGGGTCGCTGATGGTGATTCCCATTAGCAGAGTCATGGCCGGCGGCCCACCCGCAGCCAACATCATGGACAACAAACCCATGGCCAATGTCATGCCCTTTGGCATGTGTCAATCTATGGCCAACCCAATGGTAGCTGCCGCCACCGCCGCAGCTTTGGGCGCATTGGTTCCAATGCCTTGCATTCCAATGACCATGGCACCTTGGGTGCCTGGTGCGCCCACAGTGCTGCTGGGCAATATGCCCGCCCTGAACAACAGCTCCAAGCTGATGTGCATGTGGGGAGGCGTGATCTCCATCAACTTACCGGGCCAATTTACCGTGATGGTGCCTTGACCATACTTTTTGATTAACGACACTCAAACCACCATTGCAATGGACTACCAATTCACCATGACCCCCCGCTTGATCGCCATTTCCGTGATCGGTTTTATATCGCTTTTGTTTCTCCTTTTTGCCTTGGGTTTCCAGTTTGGTCAGCAATGGGGGGCGGACGAAATACGGCTACAGTCCAATGCAACTGCACCGAGTCAGCTCAGCTTTCCCGTTGTCCCGCCGGCATTTCCGGCGCAATCTACGATGGGTACCCCTGCTCCTCCTTTGACCGCAGCGGGGCCAACTCCCTCACCCTTGAGTGGAGGAATCACGGCACCTAGTGCCAACCCCTCTGGCACGCTCGGTAAACCCAATTGATGATTCTTTAACTTGATTGACATGATGATGAACACTGAAATTTTCCATACCCTCAGACCTGACTCGCAGCTCATGCGCAAAGTTGGGCCTTTGTCTTGCTCCAAGTTCAGCTTGCCCAGCCTAGCGCTGTCATTGGTTTTGCTGGTAGCCTCCTCCATTGCTACGGCAACAACATCGAGTTCAACCAACTCAGCCAACACAGCAAACACAGCGGTTAAAGCTTCGGCAAATTCAACTACCTCATCGACGGTCGGTCTCTTGCCAGCGGACATTAGCCGCATCAAACAGCGTGGCGAATTGGTGATAGCCATGTTAGCCACCGATACACCACCCTTCTTCTATGAAAAAAAGGGTGAGTTGGTAGGCTTAGAGGTCGATCTAGCCAAGTCAATTGCACAAGCGCTCAATGTCGAAGTTCGCTTCAATCGCGAAGCCAAAAGCTTCAACGAAGTGGTTGATCTTGTGGCACAGCGGCGTGCCGATCTTGGTATCAGCAAGTTGTCTCGAACGTTGACACGGGCACAAATGGTTCACTTCTCTCAGCCCTACTTGACACTGAATCATTCCTTAGTGATCAACCGTGTATCCTTTGCTCGTTTGTCTTCAAACATGCGGGTTGAAGACGCAATTCGCCAATACAGCGGAAGTTTGGGTGTGATTTCCCGCTCTTCATTTGCGGACTTTGCAAAGAGCAACTTCCCTAAAGCGAAGCTGATTGAGTACCCCAACTGGAAAGAAGTTTTAAAAGCGGTTAACACGGGCGAAGTGATGGCTGCTTACCGCGACGAGTTCGAGATCAAGCGCCTTCTCAAAGAATCGCCTTCAGTAGCCCTTACGCTTCGAACGGTCACGCTTAAAGACCTCGAGGACACCTTGGGGATTGCCGTGGGCGTGAACGACCCCACCCTACTCGCCTTTGTCAATCAAATGCTGTCTCAACAGCGTGATAAGTTAGACATCCAAAAAGTTCTTAACGCGCTGGAGACCAATCTGTGAACGCTCAAAAAATTCAACAATTCATTCTCAGCCCTTGGGTCATCTTGGCCTGCCTTGTGATCGGCTTCTCCTTGGGTTGGGCGCTCCCGTCCGTTGGTTTAAAGCTGGCCGTGGTGGGCGATATTTATGTCGATTTACTCAAAATGATTGTCCTCCCTTTCATGGTTTCAGCGATTGTTTTCAGTGTCCAAAAACTTCTCCAAGAGGGCGGTGCGGGGCCCATCGCGGGACGTGTGGTCCTTGCCTTCGCAGGCTTTTCAGTGGTGGCAGCCTTAGTCGGCATTCTGACTGTCAGCATGACCCAACCAGGCTCCAACTTGTCTGAGACAACGCTGGCGACATTCGGCCGGATCGTTGGGGACGATCTGTCCAGCACGGACACGGCAATGAGTTTGTACGGTGTCAATGTAGATGCTCAAAAGGGGAAAACTCTGGAAGAGGTGGTGATGAGTCTAATTCCGTCCAACATTTTTGAAGCCTTGGCAAAAGGTGAAACGCTCAAAGCCTTGATTTTCTCGCTGATGTTTGGCATGGCCTTAGGCCATGTCCCTAACCGCATTGCCGGAGGTTTGTCGCAAACACTGGAGACGGTTTACCAGACATGTCAGACCCTGACAAGATGGCTAAACTTCCCTTTGCCTGTGGTGCTGGTGTGTATGAGTGCCTCACAGATTGCCGCGTCCGGCACCGAGCCCTTGATAGCCATGGCCAACTTTGTGCTGGCCTTCTGCGCAGCCAGCTTGATTTGCTTGGTCCTGGCCGTACTCGTTATTTGGAAGCGCAGCAACGCTACTCTAAGCGAGACTATGGACGCTTTGCGAGAGCCTTTTGCCTTAGCGATTGCCACTCGCAGTAGTGTGACCTGTATGCCCGCCATGATTGAAAGCCTGGTCCAACGTCTGAGCTTTGCCAAATCCAGAGTCGAGCTATTGGTGCCACTGAGCGTGTCCATGCTGCGCGTAGGACCAATCTTGTACTATGCCTGTGCCACATTGTTCATCGCCCAACTTTACGGACGCAATCTTGAAGCACACGAACTGGCCTTGCTTCTGGCCGCATCGGTCTTGGCGGGATTCGCCTCGGCCGGCATGACAGGTTTGGTGACCTTGTCACTGACCAGCATGGCCTGCGGCTATTTGGGACTGCCCTTCGAGGCAGCATTCATTTTGTTTTTAGCCGTTGATCCCGTATGCGACATCTTACGCACGACGGTGCTAGTCATCGGCAACACAGCGGCGGTATCTGTAATTTGTCCTCGCCCGCTGAAGATCTGATCACAGCCATGAAACTTCTGGCCACCCACGCCTCACACCCCTTGCTGCTGCTGCTGTGCGCTGCCGCTGGGACGGTGCTCGGCTTGGGGCCACCAGCATGGTCAGCGCCCGCATGGGTCGTGGTGTATGCGAGCACGGCATTGCTTAACTTGGTTTGTCTGCCGCTTTTGGTGGTTGCCACATTATCTGGTCTGCGCCATTTGTTGGGCTTGCCACAACCGGCACACCGTTTGCTGATGATTGCCATTGTGGGCGCCGCATTGATGCTTATTTGTTCAATGGCCGGCATTTTGACCGCGCAGTGGAGCCAAATTGGGGGGCAACTGAACACAACCGATCAGCTGACGCTTGGTCGTTTGTTAATGGGGCAATCCCCTGTGGGTGAGGTCATTGCACTGTTGGATGATCAAGGCCCCATTGACAAGCAGGAGCGCTGGGCAGTACCCAACAATGTATTCGGTGCTCTGACAAGCGGCAATCTGGCAGCTGTCATGTTTTGCACCTTGTTTTTTGGCCTTGCTTTTACGGCACAAAGGGGCCCGTTAAGTGACTCGGCTGTGACCCAATTGGATGCCATTTCTCGCGCACTCGAAAAATCTATCAGCTTGGTCAATTTGGCCTTGCCGTTGCTGGTACTGGCATATGCAGCTCAGATGGCAAGCCAATGGAACCCCGATTTGTTGCGCGCCATGAGTGGTTTTTTATTTGGCTTTTGGGCCGTGTGTGGAATCCTGTCTTTATTGATGCTGATGGTCCTGATCAAGATGGGTAATGCACCCATTGGCCAAGTGCTACAGGCTTTGAAAGAGCCATTCGTTCTGAGCTTGGTATCGTCCAGCCCGTTGGCTGCAGTGCCCGCCAGTATTGAGGGTTTGAGCAACCGCCTGGGCTTTTCTCGAGGTATTGTGGAAATGCTCATGCCCACCAGTGCAGTTTTTCTTCGCACAGGCGCAGCTTTGCAATTCGCGATGCTGGCGGTTTTTGTGGCGCATTTGTACAGCCATCAAATATCACCTATTGAAATGCTTAGTTTGGCACCAGTGGCCGTGCTTGCGGCATTGGCTTCGGCTGGCAGCAGCGGCTTGGCTAGCTTGGGTTTTGCCGTGACAGTGGTGGCCTATTTGCGATTGCCGTATGAGGCGGCCCTGCCGCTCTTTGCTGCCATACACCTCTTCAGCGAAGGGCCTGCTCGGCTGCTTTCACTTCTTAGCTGTTGCGTGTTGACCATTATTGTGTGCGGGGGGCTGCCGGTTGAAAGACCCACGATAATCCCTGAGGTTGGTGCTTTGAACAGACCCGTTCGTTTTTTCATGGCACGGCAAACGGTCATCGTCATGGCCAGTTGTGTTTTGCTCTCCGGTCTCCTTAGCTTGATCTTGGGCATCTCACTTGGTCTGAACCAGCCCCATATCCAAGCTTATACGGCAACAACGATATCCCCTCCAGTAACATCCGCCTTGATGGTGGCTCCATAACATGAGTATCATTTTGCCGATTGCTTTTCAATACCGCTTAACGCGCTTGCTAGCCTGCCTGCCCATGGCTTTGGTGCTCGGTTCTACTAGCGGTTGCGCCATGGTCGGAGGGATGGCCAACGTCGTGGCATCTACGACAGCGAATTTGTTCAGCGGTCCACCTGCGCCATCTTTTTTAGACTGGAAAGCCATCACACTTGTAGCAGCAACAGATGTTAATCAAAACAGTCCATTGGCACTTGACCTGGTCTTTGTAAACGACTTGGCCGCCCTTGAAAAATTACTGACCATGCCCGCAGCCAAATGGTTTGCTAGCAAGGACGAGATTCTAAAAACCTACCCCAATGCTTTGATCATTAAAAGCTGGGAATTGGTTCCTCAGCAGGTTTTACAACTCAGCGAAGAAGCACTTGGTTCACCTCGCGTTGCTGGCATGGTGTTGTTTGCTGACTACTTGACACCCGGAGATCACAGGGCTCAGCTGCCCCTGGGCAGAGTAGCTTTTTTAGTGGACTTGAATGCACGCAGTTTCAGCGTAAAAACAAAGCCACGTTGATCTATTACAAAATATAAATATTCCAGATATGACTTATGCATTCCCTCCCATCCCCGAGCGTATTCAGTGGCATGAAGGCATGCTGCTGGCGCCGCAGCACTTTCAGCAATCCCAGGCTCGTACAGATTCCTTGGCCGGATGGCATGCGTTGGCTGCTGCACCCTTAGCTTGGGGAGTGAGGCATTTAGAAGTGGATACCGGCTTGTTGGCCAACGGGCTTTTGCGCGTTCTGGCACTGGACGCAGTGATGCCAGACGGCACAGCAGTCTGGCACGACGCCAATTGCGCTGAGCACGGTTTACTTGAGTTAGACCTGGCCGAACACAGTGCTGCCTTGGATGAGGCACCACAAGAAATTTGGTTGACGCTGCCTCGCGCTCGTGTCATGAGCAGACCTGGAGCGCCTTCACGCTTTTCCTCCGTGAGCATGCCACCGGTGGAAGACGAAGTTTCAGATGCAGTAGAGGCCGACTTGCCACGCCTACGACCGGCGCTAGGTCTAAAAGCTGGTTCTCAGCCACCCTCGCTGTGGCAGCACCTGCGCCTAGGCAGTCTGCAAAAGGATAACAAGCAAATTCGCTTGTCTTCCGAGTTGCCACCACTGATGCTGCTGCATCGAAGCCACCCCTTGTGGGCACGCAGCTGGCAGCTGGCCAATGAGCTCAGAGGAAAGGCAGCCTTTGTCGCAAGGCAAATGCAAGTGCCCTCTTCACGTACTGAAGACCGTATCACCACCTTGGAGCAAAAAGATCGATTGCGCAGCCTGCTGCAAGGCTTGGCACCACTGGAAGCCGTGTTGCAAACCCAACCGCTTCATCCGCACACTTTGTATTTGGCACTTTGTGGTTTGCTGGGACCCTTGGCATTGCTGCGGCCGGGAGCATTGTCCCTGCTGCCTCCCGCTTACGACCAAGCCCGGCCTGGTTTAGCTTTTGGCCCGCTACTCGACACTTTGGAAGAGGCTGTGGCTGACATCAGTCAAGACCATTTGCTGCACTTGTTCGAGTTTGAAGTTACCCACTTCAAACTGGACATGCAGCTTGAATGGGCCACAGCGCGTTTGGGTGCTTGGGCTGCGTGGCAAACCCGACAAAGATTTGATCGCCTGGATGGAGGGTGCGGTGATTGGTGCGCAATCTGCCTGGGCATCTCTACGTGAGCGTCGGGTCCTAGGGGCTGCGCGGCAATTCATTGAAGCTGCACCCGAGTTGGGCCTGCGTGCCAGCAACGGCTACGTCCTGTTCGCCATTGAAACTCCTGAAACCTTGATGCAAGACGGCCAGCAGTTGATCGTAAGCAACAGCAACGAAACTTATGCATCCTTAAGGCCGCAAGAGATCGTTCTTTTTGTTAAAGGCCAAGCGATCTAAAACTCCTGCAACCCATCAACGAATACACGCATGCCAAACCTAGCACTTGAAACCGTCAGTGACGACTCGCTTGTCCGCCAGTTCCGCCAGTTCTACGAAGAACTTGAGCGGATCTGGCAAACCGCGCCGCCATGCAGCAACTCCGCCGAAGCCATTGTGCTGGCCCGCCAAGTCAGTCGTCAACTGGAAAACCTGATCGAAATGCAATCCCTGGAATACCGCCAAGGAGGTAGCCGCTTTGCCCAGCAAGCAGCTGAAGACGCGCGATACATCAAAGCTGCCTTGGCCGATGAAGTGTTGTTGCGGCAAGACTGGCCAGGACGCGAAATTTGGAGCCAACATTTGCTCGAAGCATCAATGTTTCGATCAAGTGTGGCTGGGGAAAAAGTATTTGATGATATCAAGCATTTGTTGCGTGCCCGCGAGCCCGCACAGCGAACGCTGGCTCAGCTTTATTTGTTTACGCTGGCCTTGGGATTTCAAGGCCAGTACCGTGATCAAAACGCGAAGGATCTGTTGGCTGGACTACGTCGTGAGTTGTTTCAGTTTGTTTTTCAGCGCCAGGCTGATTTAGCTGGCCGAGATCGCGTTTTGTCACCACAACCCTACGCCAACACTTTGTCGCACATTGCGCCAAAACGGATGGCCCCACTGAGTCGCTGGAAATTAATTTTATTGGGCAGTTTGATTGGTCTCTTGGCCATTTCAGAGCTGTTGTGGCTCTGGCCCACTTGGCAGCTACGGCAGGTCTTGAATGGCACTCCCACTTATTCCCAGGATGCCAAGTTATGAGCTGGATGCGTATCGACATCATTTTGTTGGGTAACCTATGTTTTTAAAATCTGAGCTTGTGATTTGGAGCCTGATCGTGCTGGTGGTGCTGGTGCTTTTGGTGCTCGGTTTCGTGCTCTGGGTGGCCAGTCGCCCCGAGAAAGAAAACAGAACCCAGTCCCGACAACTTGTCAAAATGCGCAACGAAAGCCTGCGCGCATCCTTTCGACAAGCCATCGAGCTTATTGAAGCCAATATTGCCAACAGGTCTCAGCGACTTACCCTTCCTTGGGTGTTGGTGCTCAATGAAGGGAATGAGCCAAAGCCATTGCCCTTGGGCGAATCGGGCATTGCCCAAGCATTGAGCGCCGACTCCACTGCGACGGCCAGCGCACAAGGTATTTCTTGGAACTTCTTTGACAAGGGCATCGTCATCAACATGTTGGGTGCCTATTTGGGCACACCCGACGCCGAAGACGATGCTGAACGCCCTTGGGAAGAATTCCTGAGTCTTTGCCGAGATTACCGCCCTGAGCGACCCTTCGATTCACTGGTTGTGACGGTGCCAGTAGACCTGCTCATGAGCGGCGACCAAAATGCGCGTTTAGAACTCAACCGCCTCGCCAAGTTGGCCAACCGGCGTTTGTGGAAAGCACAAAACCGTTTTGCCATGCGTTTTTCTGTCTACGTCATGGTCTCAGGCTGTGAGCGCTTGCCTGGTTTTGCGCCCTTTGCCCGGGCATTGCCAGAAGCCATGCGTAAAAGCATGTTGGGATGGTCTTCGCCTTTCGAAATTACCGCCACCTACCAAGACAGCTGGGTTAACCAGGCAGTGGACCACACAGTCCAAACTTTGTCTGACACTTCGGCTGAGCTTTTTGTTCTCAACCTTGAAGGAGACAGCTCGCCTTACTTTTTATTGCCTGGTCAGATCGATAGTTTGCGTCCACAGTTGCAGTTGTATGTCAACGAACTGATGCGTCCAAGCACTTACCACGAACCATTTTTGATGCGTGGTATCTACTTCACAGGTGATGCAGGTGAAGCAGCTGAACGCGCCCTCAGCGTAATGGAGGGTGCAGTTTCTCAAACTCAGCTCCTCAGCGCCGAGGGCGCAAACTCTGACCCCCAAAATACCGAAAGTCCTGCGCCGTCTGAAACGCTACCCGCTGCAGATGCACAGACTGACCCGTTATCAGCGGATAACAAAGCCTTGGTTCCCATGCCTAGTGAGTTTGGACCTGCTCAAGCTTTCTCCAAGGGAAGTTTGCGATTGGAGCCCGCACCGGTATTTTTGCGAGATCTGTTTGAGCAAAAAATATTTGCTGAATATGGTCTAGCCCGTCCATCGGGCAGTCAGCTTACCAGTCGGCCCATGTTGGGACGGGGCGCAAGCTGGGCCATGTGGACTTTGATTGGCGGCTGGAGCCTGGGCCTATTTACAGGCTCACTGATTTTGCACAAGCAAACCGATGCGATACAGAGCGTTCTTTTAAGGTTTAAACAAGACAACGAGCAGCGCGCATTGGCCTTGCGAAACGGAGAAACCATCTCTATCGAAGCCCAAAACCGGCGAGCCCTTGCACTTTTGGGCGTGATGGAGCAAATGGACAGCAAGCGCCTTTGGTCTATCTTTATGCCTGGTTCTTGGCCGATCATCGACAGCTTACCAGCTGACTTACGCGGCTACTTGGAACAAGCCTTTGGCGACATTGCAGCTGCCACCTTACAGCGGGCACTGCATACCAAGGTGAGCCAACTGACTGGCGTGCCCATAGACAATAGCTCGGGGGAATTGATTCAAGGTGCCAGCTGCACCGCTTTGAATTCCGGCGCAGATGAAATCGGCAGACCCTTACAACTTGGATTTCAAGAGTTGCCTGAATTTGCGTCTCTCCTGACGTATGTTAGCCAGGTAGAACAAACTGACTTGGCCTTCGGGGCCTTACAAAGATTACAAACGCCTGGTGCACCTCCAAATCCGCGTGACCTGCAACTGCTTGTGAAGTTGGTATTTGGCACTGAGTTGACCTCAGTTTCTCAACGCAGTTCAGAACTTTTTAGAAGCAAGGCGGCCAGTGAGCGCAAGGTTCAAATTGCACCTGCACAAGATGCCTTACGTTGCGGCTTACGCCAGCGAAGCTTGCGCTTGCAAGAAGCTGCGTTTGACAACAACCCGCTGCTGCTAAGCCAACTTGAACTAAACGCTAGCGTCAACTCCTTGACCGAAGCGGTGAATGACAGCGGTATTGGAAAGGCCCAGTTAGATTTTTTGAACCAGTTACTGTCTGATATCAAAGCGCATGAATCATTGATGGCTGCGGGCGCCAGCAGCGCCGCTTGGATGAAGCGAACAAACTTCGCCCCTGGTGCCAGTTGGGACAACTTGTTGGTCCGTTTGAATGCCACACAGTTCTTGGGGCCCGATTTGGCACTTGTGACTAAAGAAAAATTTGAGGCTGCTTACAAAAGTTTCAAAATAGAACTGGGCGATCAACTCAGCGAAAACCTAACCACCGAGGTGGTTTGGGACGAGAAAGAAATGCGATACAAGATGGGCAGTGATCTGACCAATTTGCGGTTGGGCCTAAATGCTTTGATGGCAGAGCCCTACATGGCTGCGGCCAACAACATCCCTGCTTCGGAACTGGGCAGCAACTCAGAGTCAAATCAAGGATTGAGTTGGGATCTGCAGCGTTTGGATGAAGCCCTCGCGACCCAAGAGCAACGCAAGAAGTTCAAAAGTGACATCTTGCCGCGCTTGCCCGTCAACAGTCAACGAGCTATCACGCAAATCGTCAATAGCAGGTTGAGTAACCAAGTGATGACGCACGTTAACTCAGCGCTGGTGCCCAACGCAAAGCTGACAGGCACAACCGCCGACTTATCTGCCATGGAGGGCGAACGCACACGTCTGAACCGCGTGCAGCAGTTGTTGACTGATCTTGGCGCAAGGAACGAAGCCAGAGAACTGCGGGCCTTGCTTAACCGAGACGCTCTGAGAAAGCTACAAGCCCTGGACGATGCACTTAATGGTTCTGAACTTTATGCAGCCAGAGGACGCAGCTTTTCATTTTGGCAGGGTGAAAAAAGTCCGACTTTAGGAGCTTTTGGTTTGTCAGATTCCTCGGCTCTCCAACCTTACTTGACACAGCAAATATCGCGCGCTGAGCAACTGAGCAAACAGGCAGATGCTGTGCTTAGCTTGCTGGATACTGGCGCGCTCAACAGCAACCAAGCTCAGCGTTGGCAGGCTTTGTCAAAAGACCTGGAGCGATTTAAGCTAAAAAATCCCAACAGCAGCTTGTTAGCTTTGGAGCAGTTTCTCACGGCCATGGCGGGAGACGTTGACTTGCAGAACTGCCAAGAACGTCTTCAGGGAAAAGTGCCCAGCGGTCGGCCAACAGATTTCTTTGCAGAGCGCTACACCCAGCTCGCCGCCTCACTTAGCCTGCGTTGCAATGAGCTGAGCTCTAAAGAGCAGTTGGCAAAGTGGAGTATGTTTTCAAATGACTTCAACCAAACTCTGGCGGGGCGTGCGCCCTTTGCAACGCCAGGCTGGGCCGCAGAGTCTCCAGCTGCCGAACTGGATGAAATCGCAAGTCTGTTGCGCAGCTATGAACGTGCTCGTCCTGCCATGCAAGCTCTGCTTCAAACCCAAAAGGGCACGCCTTCTGGTTCCGCCGTGCAACGCTTTGTGGACCAATTTGACCGTAGCCGCAGCTTTCTGGCACCCCTGGTGCCAGCCGAGGAAAATGTGCCGGTGGGTTATGACGTGGCCGTCGAGTTTCGTGCCAACCAAGGCGCTGAAAATCAAGGTAATCAAGTGATTGATTGGACTTTAGAAATTGGCCGTCAGCGTCTTAGCCTGCGCGACGCACCTAAGCCACTTCGTTGGGAACTTGGCCAGCCCATAACCCTCACTCTGAGGCTGGCCAAGGACGGGCAAGTCAGCCCGCTGGCCGACCCACGTCAACCGGCATTGAGCGTGGACGGCAAGACCGTGACCCTGCGTTTTGCTGATGCGTGGTCGCTTTTCAATTTGATTGGCCGCCAACGTGAAGCTGAAGCCCGAAGCGACGGCCGCAGTCAGTTGTTGCGCGTTGAGTTCCCGTTTCAGATTGATAGCTTGCCAGCCTTGGGCAGCGCGTCATCTGGTAAAAACTCAAACACAACGGCACCGGTATCGACAGTGGCCGCGTCGCCGGTTGCGAGCGAAGGCCGGGCAAAAGTTTACTTGCGGCTGACATTGAGCCCACCTGGCAAACGCAATCCGCTAATCTGGCCCGGGCCATTGCCCACACGTGCACCAGAGCCCATCAAACCCTGACACAGCACACGTTGAATTCGACCCATGAAAAACACCGCCCCCCAACTGTTTGAAGTTGTTGATGTCTTGCTTAAGCCTTTGCCTGGCGATGATCCAACAGGCACTTCTGCACGATACGACCCTGTGATCGCCCAGGTCCGCATTGCACGAGACTTCGACGACCCCAGTTTGCCCCAGGGCGAGTGGGAGCGCCCACTGAAAAAAGCCGACTGGTCGCTTGTTGCCGAACTTTGTAGCAAAACCCTTGGAGAGCGAAGCAAAGACCTGCAGATTGCAGCCTGGCTCACTGAGGCTTGGATTCACCTTTATCAAGTTGATGGCTTGCGCGCTGGAGTTCGGCTGATCAAGGGTTTGTTGGATACCTATTGGGACGGCGTTCATCCTCGCCAAAGCGAAGACGGTGATTACGATGCCCGCGTGGCACCCCTGGCCTGGATAAATGAAATCTTACCGTTGACCCTTCGTCTGAATGTGGGACTGATGTCTTGGCCAGACCGAAAGCCCCCTTTCATCAGCCTAGAGGACTGGACCAAGGCTCCGCTATTGGTACCTCCCAAATCAAACGAAGGCAATGAATCCTACCCTGCAGAAACGCCCAGTCGCGAAGAGTTAATGCTTGTCGGCGCGACCACCGCAACACCGATGCTGCTGGAACTGCGCGAATCTTTGGCCATGGCCATGACGGAGTGGAAGGAGTTCGATGTAATGATTGATGAGCGTTTTAACAAAGAGGCACCCAGCCTTTCTCGCGTGGGCGAAACCTTGGGCCTGATCGACCGGGCCATCACCAGCCTCTTGTCCACTCGTCAAAATGTCGCAGCCCCAACGGCGCCCGCC
>Ga0209357_1000171_pt1 | contig 23938 bp, 8 predicted proteins | sample LauGreFBDMM110SD_2_FD_187573 | JGI IMG/M metagenome (GOLD analysis project Ga0209357, IMG submission 187573) | Freshwater lake microbial communities from Lake Michigan, USA - Fa13.BD.MM110.SD (SPAdes) (version 3) | ecosystem: Environmental > Aquatic > Freshwater > Lake | place: Lake Michigan, USA... | reverse complement strand
TCCTCTGAAGACACCTACATCTGTAGCATTTGTAAAAAATAGTGCTGGTGCTTGAACTGTGCCATCACTCATACTGAATGCGCCAGCACCAACACTCGTCTGAACCGTAAACAAATCAGAAGCAATTGTGTTGATTATTTGTCTCTGATTTTCCAGAGTATCTGTCTTAGCTACGGTTCTAAGTATTGCCATTTCTTACGATTTCTCTTAGAAGATTTTTAATATCTGATAATTCATTTTTTAAATCTTCAACATCACGTTGAAGATTTTTGATAGATGCACCACCGCTACGCAGTTTTTTTACATCTTCAAACACACCTTTATCGGTATTTATAATGGCATTAGTAGTATTATCTCTTACGAGATAATCATGATTCATCACCTTAGTATAATCCATCAGATTGACGCAACAATTCTTACGTCTTGAATTTTGGGAACAAATACTGGGTGAGAACTCTTCATAATAATTTTAATAGCATATGATGAATATTCTGCCAAATTACTTACACTGAATTTATATTCTTTGTATGATGATTGACTTTCCAAATATCCAGAGACAACATTATCACTGGATGGAATAACAACAATGTCTGGAGTTCCATCGCCATTAAAATAATTCCAATCCAAATCATCAAAATTATATTGTGAACTTGCTAACTTATACTTATACAATACTTGAATATCATCTTTCTCAAATATATTTGCGGTAATTCTTACATCAATACAGCTAGATGGATTTTCTAAAGAAATTTCCTTAGTTACATACTTGGCAAGCGAAGAACTATTCTTAGAAGAACTTTCATCAACATAAAGAATTCCAGGAGAATATGTGATAGATTTAATTTCTGCGAATGCTCTTTCAGCAGAAGCTAAGTTATCGTATGATAATAAATCACCAACTCGGAATACATCTGGTTGTTGAGCACTAGTGTTGCCAACAAAAGATATTCTGCCATAAGGAGATGCAGTTGCTAATGCATTGAAATTATTGTTGATTGGATTTTTATTGTTTGAGAGACGCAATTCTTTTTTCCTGTCATCCCACAGAACAACATTACCACTAATAACATTCGTATATGTCTTAGTTAAATCACTCTTATCAAACGCAGTAATTATAGAACCTTTTACAAAACTGAGTGGGAATTCTGTAATTCCGTTTGGTTGTGCTATTACGTTGGTTGGGAATGCTGATAGAGAAGGAATTTCATTGAATATTAATGTTTCGTTTGCTTGGAAAATAGTATCAGTAGTCATCTTAATCCAAAGAGTTGTTGTTGCCTTATCAACTCTTACGATAATTCCTTTTGCTTTGGAACTATATCCAGTGACAGTTTTGATGTTTGTGGTACTACCAACAATATCGCCTGCTGTAATAGATCCCAATCCAGTACCACCGTAAATAACTTTATAGATTGGATATAGTTTGATAACTTGATCTCTTCTTCCAAAACGAGATTCTGCTCCAGATGCTTTTTCTATTTGATTATTTACTAATTTAACAGTACTGGTTCTTAAATCTACAATAGGAGACAAATAAGATTTGGTTGAAGATAATTGTAATTTATATGATAACGATTCTCCTTCTATATCGGAATTTTTTAACTCATTAATTCTGGAAGCAACAACCTTTTGATTATTAAATATGTGTTCTTGATTTAAGAAAGTTTTTTCGTATGGTACTTCGGAGTAAGAAGAATAAACCGTTGAGATACTATCAACTGGTTTTATATTTGTAGTCTTAACAGATGATTCTACTGAAGTAGAAGGCAACGATAAGATACCAACCTGTGCGTATAATTTTTCAAATTTTCTATTATATGATGCCAAAACAGTAGACCCACCACCCAATTCATTGGATGATGCTCTTATACCAGCATTGATGTGGTAATATTCTAACCCTGAATGAATAACGGTAAATAACTTATCTTCAATTAACTCTTGTGCTAATCCACCAAAATTATTTAAATTTTTGAAAGACACAAATGATTTGCCAGCATCTTCAAATCCATTATTGTAATGATTTACTTTTATAATTTTATTATTGTTTTTAAATAAATCTGATGTGGCAGTGCCATCCGAAGTAGCATCAGTTTGGAATGGATTTACTTCAATTGGTTCATATCCAAGTGGTTCGTTTTTCAGATCTAAAATAGCAGTTCTGGAAATATCAAATTCTGCTCTGAGTAAAGTAAACTTGATATCTTCAAAAATATCTTCAGTCCAACTACCAGCATTTTGTGATTTGAATACTGATCCGATCAATGGTTGAGTGGTAACTGAAGCATTGGTTACAATTTCATTTTCTCCAAGTTTTGAAGACCATATCTCATAATCAGTTGAATCTGATTCTACTGCAAAAGCATATTCAGTATCATTCTGAAGATAAATTGGATAATCAAATTCAAACAATGTTGGAACAATAGATACTTGAGTATCAGCATCCACTGCTACACCCATTCTAACTGATGGAGTATCAATAGTAATGAATGATTTGATTGCTGCTCCAGCTGGAGAAGATCCACTACCATTAATAATTACTGAGGGAGCATTTGTATAACCAGAACCAGAAATGGTTACATCAGCATCGTATATGTTGCCTTCCGATACTGATACGTTAGCAGCTGCTGTAATGCCACCTAATAATTGAGGACTTTCAATGGTGAGTGTAGCATTTTCGTATCCAGATCCAACATTAGATACTTCTAATTTTGTTAACCTACCAGAATCTTTAGCAATAGTTACTTTTAAAGTATTTGAAATACTATTATTTTTAGCATTAAATAAATTTAAACTATTGAATTCCAATTGCTCATCTACTTTAAACGATTTGCCATTGTGGTTTGATAAAACAATAGTATAAATTTGATCGTTTGATAATGTAAATTCTCCAGTTACTGAAGGAATAAGTTCAATTTTATTTTTATCTAAAACTGTTTTTATTGGTCCAGATGCCTTGGTATCTTTACCAGTTGCTTTTTCTCCTTTATTAATATTTAAAGTGCCATTAGTAAATACTCTAATGTAGGTGTCGGGCAGTAATGATTTTTGTGTGCCAGGTAAAATATATTTTCCAGGTTTTGTGCTTTCAACATTAGAAAGATAAACTCTTACGGGAATAATAGAACTTTTTTTAGCAAAATATAAATTGATGCCAGTTAGGAAAATACCACCAGGACTGTTCTCAACTTTAAATGATTGTGCTAATGGATTTGGTTTAATACCACTACCATCAATTAATTGAATTCCTTCATCAGATTTTTCAATAGCTGGAACAGTAGAAGTAATAGATGCTGGATTTTGTGGGAACGTACCAGAAGCATAGTACACTATGCTAGCAAAAGTATCAACATCTGAATCAGTGCTACCCAGTGTATTTGAAGTAAATTTAATTGTTTTAGATCCAGTAATGAAATGTAGTGGATCTCCTTCTGAATCATAAGCAATGTTTTTAATATCTGCTGAGACGGAAGATCCAGATACTGGTGGATGACCAGATGGAATTAAAATTACTCCACTAGCATTTCCATTTTCATCTGTAGTAACACCACTATCAAAAGTGCTAATAGAATTACGAGCAATTCCAGTAAATCTAAAATCTTTAGAAACCCACCTGTTAATATTTTTACCGTCCATAAAAACGAATAATTTAGTATTGGGTTTCATTCTTGTGATAACAAATTTTATCAATCTAGTTTCGCAGAAGAATTTAATGTTTGAAATAATATTATTACTTCCTACAGTAATTGATGAGACATTTTGAGCTAACTCATTATTCTGCGGACTAATATTTGAAGAAGTTGCTACGTGAGCAACGACTGAGCTGGATGAAACAGTAAAATTAACATCATTCAGTGGCGAAGTATTAAAGAACGTTCTATTATTTCCAATCCAATTGATTACGTAGTTATTATAGATACTGGCAAGACCTTCTCTAGTATTTTCTTTAGCATAGAATACAGAGAATAACTTGCCGTCATTATTTAAAATTGCTGGGAATTGCTTTTGGTTAAACCAAGTATCAACTGGAGGATCTAATTGTACGTCTCCAACATATTGCACCACCACAAATGGATTAATATTAATTGTTTTTGTAGCAAAAGAATTACTAATATAAGGAATATTTGTGTATGGCAAAGTTACCACACCATTAGATAAAGAATATCCATTTAAAATTCTTTCTTCATTTCTGGTGTTAATTTCTTCTAATTTTAATGAAGTTTCAAACGACCTTGAACGCAATACGGATTGCTGAGTATCTACAGCACATTTGTAATCTACGGATGCTAAATTGCCGATACCATGTGATTCAAAATTATCTACAATAAAACCACTCTTAAATCTATCCAATCCAATTTCATCTTTAATTTGCATATTGAGTGCTTGCTGCTCCAACATACTAAGTAAAGTATATTTCTCTAATCTTTCAATGCGCTTATCTAACTTGCCAATATCACGCATCGTGTAACGCTTATTATCTACGGGAATAATATTTACATCATTTGCCGAAGATGTGAATGCTGGTAGATAGAAATAATAAATTGGAATAGCATTATCTAAATCTGTTGGTTTAGTTGGGTTTAATGAAGGATTTCCTTTTTTAATTATAAAATCTCCATTCTTGTTTAAGAACAATCCGTCAATTCTATCTAAGTATTGTTTTAAATCAAAAGATAAACTATATTCAATATTCTCATCGGAAGCAATAGTACCAGCAGTAATTCCACCAGCTTTATTAAAACTTGGGGGAGAAGAAAGAATTGAAGTATCTTGATATCCACCAACAATACATGTAGAATCAACTTTTGCTCTAAAATCAATTACATCTTTTAATGACAATTTACCATAAACTGCTGAATTGAAATTTGGTACTTCGTCTTCTGAAACACCAGCTTCATGCAAATAGGAATCAATTGTACTAAAATCTCCCTGTGAATGCTCAAAGTAATCAAATCCAATCAATACCTGACCAGTTGGTGATTCGTATCCTGGTTTTAATATAATACGCGAAACATCATAAAAAGTATCTCTTTGTCCATCGTCAAAAGTAAATCTATCAGTAACATCAGTACCAGATAATAAAGTTCCGCTCACATCTACTACTGGAGCAACTGATACGCTACCTTCATAAACATAACGCAATTTGTAAACGTCAGAGTATGAAAAAACTTCAGATACATTACTATCATAATCAACTCCACGAAGAGGAAGTATTCTATCTCCAGGTGAACTTACTACAATTCTTTTATTTGTATATGATGTTTTTAGACGAGGTTTTGCTTTACTTACTTCTATAGTAGCAGTTAATTTAATTTTAAAGTTGTCAAAATTATTAATAGTGCCGAAGAAATTAGTTGGAAGATTTACAGTTACACTACCAGCAGTTAAACCAGATGCCGTATCAGTAGAATTTGTAATAATTACTTGTTCTTTTGTGAGGTATAAAATATCTCCTTTATCAACAGATGCATTTGGATTGCTTGTCTTATCTGGATCTAAAATAGTAATTAAGAAATTTTTCTCGTTAAATCCAATAAATCTTTGAGTTCCGTAGGGGAGTTGAGCAGCAAAAGTAATATTTCCACCACTGCTTGAGATTTTAGTTATAAAATCTCTTCTTAAAAAATATGAAATTTTTGAATTCTCTGGAGAAGAAACAATTGAATTTAAATATTTTGCTCCAGTTGGAATAACTAATGACGATGAAGTTGAATTTTCTACTTTTGCTCTTAGGCGAATAATGTTAGTATTAACCACATCTCTTTTTAAAGCACCATCTAAGTAAATTCTTGCCTTTAATAATCCTTGCGGTTTAGTTACGTATTGAACAACAGTTCTTTCTACACTATTATCCGAGTAGACAAATTGTATAATATCACCTTGAATCAAATCAGGAGAAGGGTCTCCCGAGAATCCATTACATTCTACAAATTTATATCCTCTAATACCAGAAAAAGTAAAATCAGTTAAAGTTTTACTGCCGTAATAAGAAGTAGAAAATGATTCTACATCAGCAGTAAATATGTATTTGTCATTTGCTCCAAACTGAGAGAACATTGATTTGACATTTTGTGGACCGTATGTGGTAACAGTGTTCTTATAAAAAACTGGGAATATTGAAGCTCCAGTACCAACAGTAGCAGTAACAGAAGGAACAAAATTATAAGTATCTGATACCAAATCTCTATCAACAATGTCTAATTTATAAATTGAACTACCAATTAAATTAATTTTTATGGCAGCACTTTCATAACCAACACCATTAATTAGTATTTTACTCAGAATATCACTACCTGCGGCCGCGGTTGTAGTATAACCAGTTCCTTTCTTATAAACTACAAAATGAGAAATAGTATTTTCTCTAGCAATTCTTCTAGAGTTACCTGCTTCATCTACGATAGTTTCTCCCGATTTAAATTCTCCCGATAGAGTGCGTAAGAATAACGTATTCCCAGTGGAATAAAATCCACCCGCTATGCCTTCAATTACTCCATATGCACCACTTGATAATCCAACAACGTATTTTCCAATAAAGAATGAATTACTGTCTAGTGATTTATCTACTATAATTTTTGTAAAAAATATAGGATTAAAATATGATAGATTAAAAACAGAATTATATGGTCCTGGATCTAAAACTGAACTTAGGATTGCATTTGATCCATTACCACCACTAACTGAAACAGCAGGTGGAGTGATATACCCAGAACCACCGTTTGTAATCCTAATAGAAAGAATTGTTCCCCCACTAACTATTGCTGTAGCGGTTGCTGTAGTGCCACTAGGAGGGGCAGCAAAGGTCACTGTAGGTGCTGAGGTATACCCAGTACCCCCCGAGTTGATAATCACTCTCTGAACCGCAGCAACCCCAGAACCTCTACCTTTAGAAAGAATGATATCTGTATCTGCATTAAATCCAGATCCTTTTTCTACCAGTGTAAAATTCTTTGGTTTGCAAATACCTACGATGGGGGTGATTGTTTCGTTGTAATCTACTACTTGACCGTAAGGAGCTCCCTGCCCACTGGCATAATAATAACTGTCTGCTAATGATTTGGTAGCAAATACAAATCTTATTTTTGATAAATTATCTTCATCGTAATCTGTTAATAGATCTAGATATGATTTATTTCCAATTACAGTATACTCAACAAAGTTATCTGTAATTGTTCCAATTTCGGGTCTAGTTAAAGTATTATATGCAATAATCTGTACAGGTGATGATACTACTGTTGCCGCAGAATTTCCTTTCTGTATAATAAACCACAAATATGTTCCTAAAATAGAATCGGAAGGATACGTTGGGTTATCTCCACCCAATTTTAAATAAATTGTTCTAATTCCTTCATCTGTTGTATATTTTAATCCTCTGCGATTAAATTTAGTTGCAGTATTATTAAATCCAATTTTGCCATCATTGAAAACTGAGTTCAAGTAGATATCTGAATATCCATTTAAATCCTCTCCTTCTGCGTTGAGAGGAATACTATTATAAGTGTTTGAAATATTAAATCCAGATAGTTGAGATACTTTAATTTTATTATTTTCTTTTAATAAAATATCTCTTGCTTTCTCTACTTCTTGATATGTAATATCTTTTTTTAAAATTTCATATCCTTTTACATATGCTTTGCCTGGTCCAATTCCAGCAATCATCAACTTACTGGCATCGTCAACTGATTTGCCACCCACCAAATTTGTTTCTGGATCTAAAGCATTTGTTCCTATATTATCTCCTTTAAGATAAAATTCTCGTAAATCTACAGAAAAATCATTAACTACATAATCACCAGATTCGTCATATGTTCTTCTAGCTAAAGTTTCTTCAATTAAGTTATACGATTCTGATTTAACTAATTTTTGTATCTGACCATTTTTAATGGTTATTAATTGAATAAAATCTGATGATGTGGTAGCATCATATTCATAAACAGATAAAGATAAATTTATTTCTAAGCGATGAGCACCAGGAGCAGAAAAATTGGAAAACCCCCTGGCATTATCATATAAAGTATTATCTTCTTCAGCGGTAACAATTTTTTCGGATATTTCAAATCCTACTTTTACTGATGGTTTATTGTAGTATTTGTCAACTACTATAATTTGTTTTGAATTATTGACAAAATATCCGTTAACAAAATATACTCCTTCTTCTACTTGTACTGCCGAAGCATATCCCATTGAAGGACTATCAATGGTGTCGGTTTTTTTGGTGTCATAATCAAATATATCTATCGTTGCTGGAAGAACACTTCCGTCAGTTCCAACAACAATTAATGGACTATCAGCAATATCTAATACTTCTAATTCTTCACCTTGTCTAAAATTAGATTCTTCGTTACTATTACCACTATTAATATATTTGACAAACAATATATCAGATTCAGTTTCGCTACCATAAGCATAAGATACTACGGTAGCCGTTACCCCAGAAGAAATACCCGATAACGTAGTTCCAATTAAGTTTTGAATATCATATTTTTGAAATACAATATTACCATTGACATTAACTGCTACTTCTGATACAGAAGATAATTTTACATAATTTAATTTATTGTTAAACGATACTTCACCAGGGACAACTTGTTGCCCCTGTTTATATTGACTTTTTCCAAAATTTTCAATTTGATTCTGTATTACCGACTGGAGAGTAGTTAGCTCTCTACTTTGAATAGAATATCCAGGTCTAAAAAGAACTTTATAATATCCCTTTGAAGCATTAAAGTCGTCATTATACGGCGTTGAATTAAGGTTAATCTTCTGGGGCATTGGAACTCATTCTCTGATAGTATTGTTTGTCTGTAAAATAAATTAAATCAGAATTCAATAACTAATTTAATATCTTCAATTTGGTCAGGAGCTCTTGTGATAAGTCTTCTGTTTTCAATATAAATTAATTCGCCAGAATTGAACTTAACTTCGGGATTAGCCAATCCACCATTTGCTGCGTTTGTTGAATCAACGCCAGTAGCAAATGTAGATCCGAGAAGTGCTCCAGTAAACGCAATCTGAACAGTACCAGAGATACCTGAAGTAGCACCAACGATTGGTTGAGATGCGGTTGCTTTGAACGGAACAACTACTCCATTATGAGTATGTGTTTCGGGAAGTTGAATGTACTTAAGAACACCTGTAGTAGTGCTAGCACTATCTAACGTCCAAGAAACAACTTTACCTTTTGAAATTACTCCACTAATTGTTTGGGTAATTTCTTCATCTGCGATGTAATTTCCTGTTGCAGCAGTAATTTTGATTGCTGATAAAGCAGTACCAGTATCGCTAGCGAAGAAGCTAGTTGATCCAAATACTAAAGGATCTTGCAAAATACCAATTCTACGGAAATCGTTATCTACAGGGAAATCACCTGAACCTTCAGCATAAGTTAGACGAATATTCGCCATAACACGCTTGGAGTTTAATTCCATAACTGGATCTGCACCATATCCACCCTGAGGAGGAATAACAACCTCTACAGATCCTTTAGCAGTAGCTCCAACGGTAGCACCAGTAGACAATCCACTGTTAGTAAACAAGAAACCAGATTTTAAAATGACGTTTGCGTAGGTGTATCCGCTGCCAGCTGCCTCTACAAATGCTCCAGACAATGCTCCACCAGAAGTCGTTGTCAACCTAACCTTTCCTCCTGTACCATCGCCAAGAATGGCAGCATAAAGAGTTGCTGATGTTGGGAGGTTTGCTCCAACATCTTTGAGAATTACAGCACCAATAGCACCATCAACTGCTCCTGATTGAACCGCACTATTTAAAACAACTGGCATAAAGTCAGATGATAGGAATTTGATTACATCATCCGTTGGAATTGTATACAAATATTTCCAAACATAAGAACCAGATGGTTCTGTATAAATTCCACTTGCATATGTGCCTTCTCCAGATGTTGGAGTAGTTGATGGAACATATGTGGAGTTAACGCCAGTAAGATTTGTTGAACTTGTGCCATTAAAAATACAAGCAAATACTTCGTATGTGGTTGTATTCAATACTGCATACTTAGAATCAGTTGAGGCAAGTGAATTTTGAGCCGTTGCTGTTTGTTTTTGAGCAGTGTAATCTGGCATCCACATATCATACTTGATACCAGTTACCCAGTTTATTCTACGAACAACGTGTCTTGCATTAGCAGTATTAACACGCTTATATGCGATCATCTCGTCATATAAATTAAATTTTTCTTCTTGATTGTCAAAATCGGCTAGTGGTGCAGGAATTTCTTCGGTTGCAAAACGATAAACGCCAACCTTTGCTGTTGCGGTAGAAGAACCTCCTGTTATTGTTGCTCCAGCAGTTACGGTGGCAGCAGGAGCAACTCCTGTTAAAAGAAGTGAAGATGTGTATACTTCCGAGACTATGCCAGTAAGTGTACCACTAGAAACACTAACTGATTCTCCAACAGTGAAGTTAGTTGAACTTACTCCATAAATCTCTACGTATGTTTTCCATGGTTGTGGTCTACCAACGAAAAAATACATTCTTGAACGATTTGCGTCTGCATCGCCAGTTCCTTCCGAAAGAGATTCCAGAAATTGCTTTGCATTGAAAATTCTGAACTTTTCAGAAATGATAGCGGCCATTAAAATATCCCCTTAAATGAATAATTTATTTATATTTATAAGACTAAATGGTAGTTATTAGATAACTTCCGATAGAATGTGCTTGGATAACTCCGTTGATTGATCTAGTTAATCCAGTCAGAGATGTTGATGTTTTCCCTGTGTAGGAAATCACTTCATTGTCTATACGTATGTAGCCAGATGCTGGGAACTTCAGTAATGGATTTGCTGAACCCTGCACAGTTAGTGTAGTGCTTGTGGTAGTCATATTGTTATTTAACAATGCGCCAGATTCTGATATTGATGGATATCCAGCGTTCCAATAAACTCCAGATTTCAGATATGCAGTAGGATTTGTATTTTCTAAATCTAATATGGTTAATGAACCATAAGATAGTTCAAATTCTTGTAAATTCATACCACTATTTGAAATAGTTCCAGTATCCATAAACTTCCAAGAATTTAATGTTTGAATATTATTTCCTACATTACCAATATTATATTCACTCAATTCAGAATTTGCTATTTGAGGAGCATTTTCTACATTTATAGTAGAACCACCACGTAAGGTAACTAATGTAATTATAGGATCTAAAGTTAAAATAGTGCCTGAGCGTAATAGAACAAATCCATCTAAAATAAGATTTTCTACATAATAATCAATCAATCCAAATTCATAGAATTTTAATACTTCAAAAATTGATTTAACTACTTTTGGTTGAATAGTTATATCAACAATTGATGTAATATTGGGGGTTGCTGATTTTATAGAAATTGCGTTAATAAATGTCTCTACACTTGATTGAGAAATGTAAATATTAGATACATTTATTACAGAATTTTGATAAATCTGATATTGGCAGACACTTAATATCTCATCACCAACAGAAACAACCTTTGGAGTTGCTATGGTCTGAATTTGCGCCGCAATATTAGATACTGACGCTGATATTATCGAAACATCAAGAGTAGATCTTGTAGCGTATGATATAAAATTATCGTATTCTACTGATATTACAGAATTTTGATAAATTTGATATTGACAGACACTTAATATCTCATCACCAACTGAAACAACCTTTGGAGTTGCTACACGTTGTATTTCGGATGTAATATTAGATACTGACGCAGAACCACTTAAAATCTGACCTATGGAAATAATATCAGAAGTAGTGCCAGCACCTTCTGCTCCAACAGAAACAATAGTAACATTTTCTCTATACTGTCTTAAGAATGCTCCAGCTTCGTGAGTAGTAGCACTAGTGCCATCAACACCTCTAGTAATATTGAAAAAACGATCAGTAAGTTTAGTATTATATCGTAATATTTCATTATCAATCATCAATCTACCAGAAACAGTAAATTTACTTGTATCCGCAATATAAACAATTGTTTCGCTTCTGCTTAGAGAAGATTGTAGATAAGCACCAGTTTCATGTAAAGAAGGATAGACAGGGGTTTGTATCAACTTGAGGAAACTTCTTACATCTAATAAAGTCTCTCTTTTACTATTAATAATAGTAACTTTAGAATCTGTTTCTACTTTTGTGATTGTTGTCGCTATTGATGTAGATACAACACTTGCCAAAGCAGACAATGAAGTAACTTGAAGTACTCCTGGTTGTATATGAACCTCAATAACATTTTTGTTTTGATCAGATGGAATTTTTGGTTTTACTTCAATTTGAATAATAGCAGTAATTACAATGTTACTATTAGCAATAGTAACTGGAACAAATTTTTCAATTATGATAATAGGGGGAGTATTTCCAGAAATTATCTTATCAGATAGAATTTTCAGATCATTTACTAATATTAAAGGACTAAAGAAACTAGTAATAATTCTATGATGAGAATTTTTATTAGATCTTTTAACATAATATCCTCTAGTAATATACACTTTAGGAGCACTAACATAACCAGATCCACCATCAACTAAAACAACATCAATTGGTTCTCCATTGTGAACCACCACATAACCAACAGCTCCACCGCCAGATGCTTGGGATATAATACTACCACCCTCATCTTTTAGTGCCTGTGGTACAAAATTTAATCGCGGAGCATTTTCGTAACTATATCCAGCTGGTCTTGGTAGAATTCCTTTAGTTTCATATCTGATATAATCTTTATTATTCCAAGTTAATGAAGTAACTTTTCCATAAGTTGGTGAGGAAGGATTAGTATCTACATTAGCAATAATATCTAATCCTTCTCCTAACTGAATTCCATTATAATTTGTAGTAGATATTTTTCCAAGATATCCAGTAGTTACATCAGCAGTTTCTCTGTATTCTGTTTTAAATACTTCCGTTGGTATTGATAATATATTTCTATATTCGTCTTCTCCATCAATTTTAATTTTATCTTCTGGATCAAGAGCATTGTAATAATTTGGTAATAATGAAGAACCAATTAACCACCCAGTAGTGGTTTTTTTTAAAATATCTAAAGTATCTTCTGTTTCTTCAAAATATACACCAGAGGAAGGTTGCCCAATTGATATTATTGACGAAGACGGAATAATTAGATCACCTAATCCATCTCCTCTACCATTTATACAATAGATATCTTTATTAGCAACAAACAGTTTATTTTGTGTATCTAAAGTAAGTATAGTAGATGTTCCAACTGGACTAAATTTTTTAATAGTGCCAATAGCAGTATTTGTAGTATAACTATTGCCTTGATAGCAAACAATGTCAGTATACTGTTTAAGTCCTGGATTGGAATTTAATTTGATTTCAATTCTATTCAAATAATCATTATGATCAAAATCAAACATTGTTATGAATCTAGTACTATTTCTGCCATACAAATACATAATATTGATTTTTTGTCCCACTCTCAGTGGTTCCACAAAAGAAATATTAGATCCTCTTATAACATACGATCTTAATCTTTTCTGTAATACTTCTTCAACAAACACCAACAGATTTCTATCCTCATCAACCGCAATAGTTTTCCCAGTTACGGCAGATCTTAGTGTAAATGGACCACTAAATTCTCCATCTATAAACTGTTCATCTAATACTAATCTTTCGTATGCTCCTACATTATAAGCAAAAAATGATTGCTTAGATTTATTTGATGTAATATTTCCAGAAACCTCTTCAAATTTTCTTGGTGGTTCTACAAATACAATTTCATTGGGAGTTGTAGTTCTCCGAATATAATAAGCTCTATCTTTTGGTAGTAATGGAGTAGTTCCAGATCTTTGTAATACTCCATCAATCGCAACAATTAAATTATCTTCACTTGGTAATTGAACTGAAGTGTTATCATCATAAAGTAATTGGAATGAAGTTTTAATATTATCAAATTGAGATGAAATATCTTTAATTTTTTTGAAATTTTGAGTATTTAAAGTAAGATCTTTAAATTTAACCATTCTACCGATTAAATCTTGAGGAGGAGTATCTACACCAGTAATATATGATCTTAAATTATAATCTACAAAATATGCATTTGTATTGACATTGTATCCATCAACAGTAATACTAGAAGTAACGGGTTGCACTCCAAGCAGTTCATTGTTTGTATATGATGGAGATAAAACCGACAACAATTTACCTGTTGGTTCGGCAGTAATATAATTATTGCCATCACTACCAATTCCTTTATCTACTATTTTATAATTACCAGCTGCTGGATTAGATCCTCCAAATGATGGTAGTATAAGTTGTCTCGTTGAAGTTGACGTTGTAAATTCCTGACCAACCACAAAATATGATATATCTAATTGCCCTATTACTGATTTAAATTTTATCTGATAAGAAGATACGGTATTTTTTGCAGTTAATGAATCATTTCCGAAAGATCCTTGAGAAAATCTTGGTCCAAACGGTGCTTCACTGAAGGTTATAGTAGAATCATTAATATTATATGCTTTTTTTGGTTCTTGAATAATACCATCTAAAGAAATTATTAGATTGTTGACATTAGAAACAGGTAATAAAGAATTAGATCCTTTTATTTTCATATTAAATATTTTTGTTCCTGCTCTATTACCTTTATTGTCAATATACCCATCAAATGAAGGATCTAAGTAAAATTCATATGAAATAGTCTCTGCGGTATCAAATGGAGCAACATAAGCAGATCCCTTACCACGAACTTCATTAGCATCTTTAACTTGTACCGTTGATGTTGTGATTATTCTACGTGTGGTTTCTACAGTAACTCTATTTTTTTGCGGATCCCATAATTGAACAAAACTTACTGTTCCCGATTTTACTGGATTTTGTACAAATTCTGCTGATGCTTTGGTGTTAATTTCTACTTCACCAAATACTTTGAACCCAGCTGGGTGAGTAGTTTTCTTAATTAAATTACGCCAAACATCAGTAGGAGTTTTTGATTTAATAGTATAAGAGTAATCTTGATAGAAATAAGAATCTGCAATTCTTTGAGATTCTGAACCTATGTTTGATCTATCAGAAATGTAATATCCCAAATTATCATAGTATGATTTTACATTAGGAGTAAAAATATTAGAAAATACTTTTACAATATTTGCAGTATTATTCTGCGATCTCCCAGTAATAGGCAAATCTAATCTAAAAATTCCTTCAAATGATTGCAAACGCAAAATATTACTGCCTTTTCTCCATCCACCTTTAGATATAATTCCTTTAGCAATCAATACATTATTATTATATTGTACAACTTCTTCTCCATCATAAAATGCTTCTGGTATGAAATTTTTTAGAACTAAAATTTGAGCAGAAGAATATTTTTTAGAAATTGATTGATCTCTATTAAAATTATACCCGTTGTTTATTATTTTAATAGTTTTTGGAGATCCAATATTATCACTAGAAAAATAAGCATTCAAATCAGTTTCTATAATTTTAATTTCTGGTAAATATGAATAATTTTTTCCTTTATTTGTTGTTAGTATAGCTTTGATAGACCCATCGCTATTTTTGATTACAGAAAATTCTGCCAATGATCCATCACCATCTATCAATATTGCTTTTGGTTTTGAGTAATCTTTACCAGCATTAGTAATACTGACTGAATCTATAGTTTTGGTAGTAGAATTCCAATTTGCAATAGCGTTACATTCTAAAGATGCTGATGGTCTAACTCCAATAACAATAGGCAATTGCTTAAATTCTCTACCTGGATTTGAAATTGAAATAGTGTTAATTTTACCGATAGCAGATGTTGAAGTGGTAGTATACGAAATAATACCAGTACCATCATACGGTGCAATTTTATTTAATTCATAAACAAATTTTGTTGGGGTCACATACGTAATATTCTTTATTCCCTGAAGAGGATCTTCAATGATTTTTAAATAAGATTTATCACTTTGAATAATATCATTTTTATCAAAGTAAAAATAATTCGTGTACTTTATTGGTTCTTTTTCTGTGATAGTGGAAGAACCTATAATCAAATCTCCATCAACAATCAAATCTCCATCAACAATCAAATCATCAGGAGAATAAAACGGACCAAAACCAAATTTAACTTCAGTAAAAGATCCTGTTATTCCTGGTTTAAAATTACTTCTTTTAGTTTCCAAAGTGAGAATGTTATAATTTCCACTAGGAGAAAATTCCAGAAAACTTCCAATTAATGTTTCGCTACTAGTATCAAATTTATACAGATAGTAACGTTGAATATCAATTATTGGATTTCTAATCCAATTAGCAGAAAGTGTGTTCTGTAAAGAAAATTCAAATTGATAATTTGCCTCTTCTGTAATTTTATCAATAGATATTACTTTTTTTGGAGATGATTGATCAAAGAATGTAGTATTTAAATTTACTTTATCAATAGTTTCCAGAGAAGACGACAAGTCATATACTAACGTTAAAATTTGCGCTTTTTGATCGTAATTAAATACGACACCAGATCCCAATATATTACCAACAGCATATCCCACCGATAAATTATATTTTGATTGATATAAAGTAACTGGTTGAGTATTATAATGATCTATCGCGGATGTTAGTTGTTGAGCTCTAGATACAGATACTGTTCTCGAATTAGAGTTAATTGTATTTACTTTTAGAACTTCTTTTCCAATTTTGATTAAATCGTTTTCAGACAATCCATCAACTTTGTTTAATTTTAATGTTGTTTCAGAAAAAGAAAATCCAACATGATCAACATCGGCAATAAAAAATTGTGTACTAATAGAAGAATTAAGTCTTTGTAAAGACGTATTGGAGAAAGTTACTACATCTCCCTTTTTATAACCAATTCCTTTGTTGGTTATAAGAACATTTGATACTAAACCTAAAGTTACTGTTACCGTAGCTTTGGCATTACTAATTCCACCTATATTTCCTAAAGCAGCAGCAGAATTAGATGATCCAACTATTCTTCCTTCTATATCTCTACATTTGGTCTGATCACTGAAAATAATTTCAACATTAGTAAATGTTTGACTTCCATTGGATGCATAGTCTGCGCCACTATTTAAAAATCTTAATCTACCAATACCAGTATCAGCTAGTGTAGTTTCAAAAACTGGCGGTTTTAATATTACTTTTTGATAAATTCTTTTCCGCACATAATACGTAGTATCTGTGGTAGCATCTGGAGAAATATCTATATTTACAGAATCTCCCTCTGCTAAATTGTGATTTAAATTGGTAGAAGCAATAGCAATATTATCATTTAATTTGAAAATTTTAATATTTTCACTTAATCTATTTACTTGTGAAATTGCTACTCCAACCGTATCTGTTCGCGTAGAACTAATCAAGAAATAATCACTATCAACTACAAATTCTCCTTGAACTAATTTTACTTTAATATTATTTTTATCTTCAGTAGTTTCTAAAATAATGCCTCGTGCCTTCTCACTAGCAGCAATAGAAGTGGGTGTTGTATTATTTGTTAGTGATATTATTGATCCAGTCTGTGTTGAGGAAATCTGGAAAGAACTAATAGTTCTATTTCTTACGTAGTATAGAGTATTGGCAGTAATACCAGAAAATGTATTGGAAAAAACAATAGTTTCTCCATCTACAAATGGATTTGATGAAACATTCAGTATATTATTGAAAACTTCTTTGATAATGGTTTGTTTTCCATTAGTTAATGTTAAAATAGAATCAGTAGTAAAATTGGAAGATTTATTGACAATTAAATTGTTAACTTTTGTAGATGAATATAATTTATCTGTAAAATTAAAAGATCCGCTTATATTACGTAATACAATATTATTACCGTCAAAAACATCACCAATAATTTGCCCATTAGCATTTGTATTTTCTTGATACAGTGTATCGTTCTTAAACAAATAAGCAGTATTTTCTATTCTAATCTGTGTGGCTTTAGTCTGTCTATTTTCTATAGATGTTACTGGAATTCCTTTTATTGAAGATACTCTAGCAACAATACCACTACCTTCTGTATTAGAGTTATCAACTTCTACTAAATTTGAAACTGAAAAATTATTATGACTATTATATACATCAACCGAAGAAACAGTACCGCTATTAACTTCATTAATGTACGAATATGCTTCTTTTCCGTTGTCGGGAATATTATCAGTACGTAATCTACTTACTATTTTTGGCAAATCATCTTGAGAAATTTGTTTGCCGTAGTTTGAATCCACAGGAATGGAATAAAAAGTATTTCCAATAATATATGGGAATACTGGGTTATCTGATGTATCAACTGTTATAAAATACGCATAAACACCTTGTGGATATTCTGGAGTTACACAAAATCTTCCATTATTTTCATCCAAAGTTCCCAAACGATGATTATACCTATAATCTTCCACAAATGCACCCAAAGGATAGGTGGCAGTCGGTGGACCACTAATTCTATTAAATTTTAATTCATAACTACTCACCATTCTCACAATATTACTGTCATTATCTAATGGGTTAGTATAACCATGAGGACCATAAATTGGATTGCCGTCATATGCGTATCCAAGAATTTTTGAATGCTGTAAAACCGAAACGGTAGATCCATTGGGAAGTAAATTGTCTCCTACAGATATTCTCAACTGTTTTGGGTTAGCTAAGTAAGCATATCCATATCCAAGAGCAGGATTGATATTTTTAAAGAAATATCCATTGCTATCATCTAACTGGTTCTTTAAAAAATAAAATCTATTCTTTTTCCATCTCCTTACAGAAGCTACAGCAGTTGCTCCCTCACCAATTGAAATAATTCTAACATTGACATTTTCTTGTGTGTAAAATTTACCTTCTTTTTCTTTGATAAATCCCGTAATTTTTCCATCATTAGAAATTGTGGTGGAATATTTGGCAAATCTGCCTTTTCCTTCATTATCAGTAATTTCAACTTCTGGAGGAGTGGAGTAATATTCTCCTGCATTTGTTAATTTTAAACTAGTAACTTTTCCTAAAGTTACAACTGCTTCAGCTGTGCCATTTCTACCTGAAGTGATAGTAATAGTGGGTGCTGGAGGAAAATATCCAGTTCCACCATCATCAACAATAATTCCATCTACTACTTCTCCTGTCAAAAATGCTGTTGCTTTTGCTGTCTCAACTCCTAATTTTTCTTCAATTAAAACATATGGTACATCTAAGTATCCTCTTCCTTTTGAAATTAATCCAATTTCAGTTATTCCCCCGAAAACTACATCATTGTTAACACCATCAATTTCAGCATAATCTTTATTTCCATAAAATGGAATACCGTTTACTGCAATTCCCACATCTCTAGTTGAAGTTGCTGTAACTTCAGTGCTTAGAGAAGAAGTTTTTTTAATAATTTTTAGAAATTTTTGATCATCTAAATTTTTATTCCAAGATGATTTGCCAAAATCATGAGATGGAAATCCAGATGAAGTGATATAAAAATATTGATCGTCTTCATATATGGCTGATACATCAGAATTTAATTGACTTATCTTTCCAGTGTATACTGATGGGATTGAAACGGAAGCGGGATTTGATAATGCCTGGTTAATGATCCATCTAGTATTTCCAGTAAAAGTATCATATACGATAGGATCTCTTGTTTCAAATCCTGTTTTAGTTTCTAAAATTCTATCGTTAACAATTGAATATGGTGAAGTGTTATCAATACTTAAGTCGTAAAGAACGCCAAGCACGATTAATCGTACTGTTTGTGTAGTTCCAGTAATATCTTCGTATTGTGATTCTACTGCAGTATAATTGTATACTTTATTGCCTATTGGGTATGCCTGAGGAGTTGCACCTCTACTGTCAATTACAAATTGATTAACATTTTTTGATTTGTAACTAATTTGTTCATTGTTGATTAAAAGTTTTCCAGAAGAAGAATCCCAACCAACCGTTGAAAAAACATCAATAACACTATCTTGTACATCAAGTAGTGTAACTTCCTTTGTTAATTGAGTTTCAGCTGCTACTTTAAATTCTCCTACAATAGTTTCGTCTGCTAATACAATTTCATAAAAGTTATTTCCCAGATCAGTTATATTGTCAACCACAGCAAATGATTTAATTGCATATGGGTCATTATCATCTGCTGATTGAACTATTCTTTGACCAAGAATATTAGAAACATTGCCAGAAAGAACTTTTACTTTTAAAGAGTACTTATTTACCCATTCGCCATTGGAAGCCTTGAATGTATAATCTTTAGGATAGTAAACTGTTGGAACATCATCAGTATCCTGAGATACGATAGAATTAAAAATGAATTTAATTGATTGATCTGTACCCTTTGCTTGGTAAAAATATTTAATATTCTTAATAAGGGTCTTTTTGTCAACAGTCGGTTTTAAATTTTCTTCTGGGAAGGAAGCAAGATATTGATTTTCAAAATTCTTTACAAAAGCATATAAAAATAAATTACTAATGTTCGTTACAATGCTACCAACAGAATAAACCGATGTAGATACTCCTACTTCAGCATAAGGTACTGTTTTATATTCTGAAGAATCGTAAAGATCTCCCAGCTTAGTGGTGGCACTAACATTACGATAACAATTTCTAAAGGCATTGCCTATTCTATTTTGATAGAAGATAACTTCTTCTCCTATCATTACATATCCATTTTTTTCAGGAAAAGAATCGCCATTTTCTACAGTAATGACAACTTCTGCTGTTTCTACTAAAGATACTAATACACTACTTTCTTTTAATAATTTTTTTTCATAAGTATCAATATCTTGATACTTCATCAAGTTGTTAATCAGATCTAATGGTTGCCCAGGTGTCTCCAACTGTTCATAATATTTTTTTACGAACCCAACAAAATTTGGATATTCGCTAGATATGAATTCTGGTAGTTGGTTCTCGACTAGAGTAGAGAAACTTTTTACTTTTCCTGCCATTTACTTCTTACTCTTGAATGATTGTAAATTTACTCTTAGCAACATCAACATCTAAAAACATTTCACGAATAGCATTGATGTCGTTGAATTGTGGTCTTAATCTGACCTCAATTCTGTTATCATCAAAAGAACCTTTAATAATAGTCAAATCGTATATTTTAATTTCACCAGTAACGTAATCAATTTTACCTAAATTTTGATTGAGAACAATTTTAAGACCAGTTTGTGAATCTAATCTATATAAAATCACTTTACCATCACGATCTTCAATATATGAGGTAAAATTGGGAAATTCTTGAACTACAAATCCAGTACTTGATAAAGCTAATTCATCTGTGTCATAATCAAAAGAATTATTAAAACAAAGTTCATAATATGTCTTATTATTTAACGAAGGATAAAAATCCTTTCTCATAATAACTTGAGTTAAGTTTGAACGAATGGATTTGTCTGTACTGTCAATTGCGCTACCAAATCTACTATATCTAAATTTACCTCCAAATTTCTCGGTATCTGAATTTTTAATATAACTTTCTATGTTTTTGATAACTAATGAACGAATAGCATCAGGTGATTTATTTGTTAACGAAGATTGATAATAAATTTTGCTATTTAATTCAATATATAAAATTGATGGGTCTATAATTTTAGCGGTAACTGAACCAACAGCAAATTTTTTAATTTCAGTCTGTATTTGTCTTTTTGTAAAACTTGTTAACTTAGCAGCGTTTGATGGTTTGATAACTATCTTAACAATACCATATTCTGGTGGATTTGATTCTTCTCCACCATAAGAATAGATGTCAGCAATAGCGGGATAAATTCTTCTACAAATAGATTGATAGTCTTCTGAAGTTACTGCTCTATTTTGAGTGCCAAACATGGCAGGAGCATTTCTCTTAATAGCATCAATACTTTCAATTGAAGCTCCTCCTGTTGAAGGAGAATTTACACTAATAACAATAGACGAAATACTGAATAGAGCACCATTTTCATCTTCTACTGTTCCATTAAAAGTAAATGCTCTAGCAGAATTAGTAATATCCCCAGCAGTAACAATATAACTTACCTCAATATATTGACCTGGAGTTAGTTTTTTACCAAGCACTCCATCTCCAAATGTTACTCTATAATTTTCATCTTCTACTTCTGTAACAAAAAATACTTGAGATTTTGAATTTATTGTTAAAATATTTTCTGATTGTGTGTAAATTTCAAAATTTGATGCTGCGGAACTTGGTGATATACGTACCTTAATAGTAGAAACATCAATACCACTGTTATTTAATATAATCTCTGGATCTGTTGCACCAACAGTATGGTATGACTTGATCAGTGTGCCTTCATATGCTTTAAGATTTTCAAAAACTGCTTGGTTATTATTAACAAGTGCCTTTACATCATCTTGTAAAATGTATTGGTATAACGTATTGTCAATTGTAGAAATAAATCCACTACCTCTTCTAAAAACTAACGCATTGACGCTATTCCCACTCGTTAGATTAATCGTGCAGTTAACATCAGCAACTGGTGCTGTAGACGAACGAGGAGAGTATCCTAATTGCTTAGCGATAGAAACTACATTGTCTCTAAGAGTTGCTGTATTTAAAAACATCTCATTCGCAACCATATTGGTATTGAATGAAGTGTAATAAGTGTTATAAGCTAATAAATCAAGTAAATTATTGATTACCGAACCTTCAAAATCATAATCAGTAAAATCCGAATTCGCCCTCAAATAATCGCGGAGCGAATTCCGAATATTAAAGTAGTCTAATTCTGTTAACTGATTATACGCCATTGTTTATGCCGCCGTGCTCCCTAAGAAAAAATTTAAATTTTGTACGTTTTCGGGCACTCCAATGATAGTATAAGAAATAATAACATCAAAACCATTATTATCTTCGTCTATTTCAACTTCAACATCTTGTAACCTAACTCTAGGTTCAAATGATTTAATAGTATATTCAATTTCACTTCTAATTGACCCAGCAGTAATGAAGTTTAGTGGTTCAAAGAGAAGACCAGAAACGCTACATCCGATGTTTGGGTTGAAAAATCTTTCGCCAGGTTTGGTCAATATCAGATTATAAACAGAACCCTTAATAGCAGCATCATTTTTAGTCACCAACAGATCGTCGGTGACTGGATGTTTATCAAATGTTATGCTTAGATCCTTAAAGGACTTACTGATGGGCATAAAATTGGTCTATTTATAAAGTTATTTATGCTTGATATGACGGAGATTTACACCATCCATTCAACATAATCATCAAATCCATCTTTGCCACCACAGAATTTTGAAAGTCTATCACTTGGAGGTGAAGATGTCTTTTTCCTTGTCGGAGTTAGGGAGTCATAATCAGTTACGAGCTTTGTAGTGCCCCAATTTTCCTTCATATACTCAATATCGCGGTCTACTTTGTGTTTTGCCATCTGTTTTTCTCCTGTAGGGTAAAACAGAACTTTTTACGGGGTTGCTATCCCGAATTTTTCACAATATTGTAATCTTCATCTAAAATTTCTCGTAACATTTCGTCACTCCAATGTCTATAATACTCAGAGTTGCGTAAAATTTTACGATGCTTACGTAATTTTTCACGATTTTGCATTAAAATCAGATTATACTTACCATTATTAGTCTGAATGCCATTAATATATGTATTATACTCGCAATGGTCTTCCAAAAATACGTATTCGTCGTACATATTATTGTAAAAGCTTACCCAGTATTGGACATCTTGCAAACTAAAGTATTCTGGAACGACATAAAAAATGACATCATACCCAGAAATAGGTACGATGTCTTCTGTAGAACTGTCAATGATTAAAATTTTTGCGGTAGAAGCATAGGGGCAGACAGCAAACCCTCGCAATTCTGGGCGGATCTCAGAACAACGAATAATCCATTCTCTGATATATGCTTCTATCTCTGTCATCCTTGCCCACGATAACGCTGTTTACGCCCATTACGACTAGACGCAGAAAGTTTCGTGTTCTTTGAACGTCCTTGTGCAGTCATCTTTGGTTTGCTGGCAGCATAACCCGTATTCGTTAATGATCCTTTTGATTTTGCCATAAAAAATTT
>Ga0209357_1000163_pt1 | contig 24365 bp, 24 predicted proteins | sample LauGreFBDMM110SD_2_FD_187573 | JGI IMG/M metagenome (GOLD analysis project Ga0209357, IMG submission 187573) | Freshwater lake microbial communities from Lake Michigan, USA - Fa13.BD.MM110.SD (SPAdes) (version 3) | ecosystem: Environmental > Aquatic > Freshwater > Lake | place: Lake Michigan... | reverse complement strand
ATATATTCACAACGTTCAACAAATTTAGATGAGGTCGTTAAGCATTCTGCAACGCATCATCAAAAATAGCCACTGCTCTGGTCCAACCTGCTGAAGCACCGCGAATTTTGTGGGGAAAACAACTGATGAAAAACCCACTACTGGGCAGGGCTTCAAGGTTGTGCAGTTTTTCCAAATGACAATAACCAATGTCGCGCCCGGCCTTGTGGCCTTCCCAAATCAAAGCCGCATTACCCGTCTCAGCATACTTTTGCGCAGTATGAACAAAGGGAGCATCCCAACTCCAAGCATCTGTGCCGGTCAATCGCACGCCGCGCTCCAACAAATACATGGTCGCTTCATAGCCCACGCCACAACCGCAAGACACATAGTCGGGTTGACCATATTGCATACCCGCACGGGTGTTGACCAGAACAATTTCCAAGGGCGACAAAGTATGACTGATGCGCTTCAGCTCAGCTTCCACCTCTGCCGCAGTGACCACATGGCCGTCGGGTAGGTGTCGAAAATCCAGCTTCACGCCAGGCTGAAAACACCACTCCAGCGGTACTTCGTCAATCGTGATGGCAGGCTTGGCTTCGCCAGTTACCTTATCCATGGTCGAGTGGAAGTGGTAAGGCGCGTCCAAGTGGGTGCCGTTGTGTGTGCAAAGCTTGACGAACTCTACGGCCCAGCCTTCACCATCTGGCAGGTCTTCTTTTTTCAAGCCAGGGAAAAAAGGCTCGATTTGTGAAATCGTATGTTGGTGATTGAGGTATTCAATTTTCGGTGCGTAAGCGGGCGGATCGCTCACCACATCGTTTTCTAAATAAATGGACAAATCAACGAATCGACGTTGCATTGTGAGCCCTTTCTTTATCTGTGCATTTGATTTTTAGCGACCCTGAAACTGAGGCTTTCTCTTCTCACGAAAAGCATTGACAGCTTCTTGGTGATCAGCGGTTTTGCTTGACATCTCTTCATAAGCAAGTGAAGTCTCCAACACAGACTGCACCATCAGCTTGAGTCCCATATTGACAGACGCTTTGGTCCAGCGAATGGATTTTCCAGCACCCGATGCCAATCGGTTGGCAAATTCCTCAACCTTAATATCCAGTTCTGATGCTGGGACCGCATGGTTAATCAGACCGATACGCGCTGCTTCAGTTGCCGTCATCAGATCACCTGTGAGCAAATATTCTTTTGCTCGCGCATAACCAATCAACTGGGGCCAAATGACTGCGCCGCCGTCGCCGGCAACAAGACCAACGCTGACATGCGGGTCGCCTATCTTTGCAGATTCGCTTGCGAAAATGACATCGCAAAAAAGAGCTATCGTTGCGCCTAAGCCAGTGGCATGGCCATTGACCTTGGCAATGATGGGTTTTTGGCAATCTAAAAGCGAATAAATAATGCGTCTTGCCTCTCGAGCCGTTTTTTCAAAGGAATGGGGAACAACTATCATTTTTTGCATCCAATCAATATCACCCCCCGCAGAAAAAGCCCGACCGGCTCCAGTCAACACAATGATTTCACTGTCTGGGTCATTGGCCACGTCGGAAAAAACACAGGCCAACTCCCCATGCATTTCCTCGTCGACAGCATTTAATTTATCCGGGTGATTCAAAGTCACGTGCAAGACTTTTCCTCGCCTGTCAAATTTAAGCGTTTGATATTGATCGAAATGCATATTTTTTTTGAATAAATGTAAAGTTGTTCAATGAGCTATCTCAAACAAGCCGGCTGCACCCATGCCACCGCCAACACACATGGTCACCACCACATACTTGACGCCACGGCGTTTACCTTCAATCAGGGCGTGTCCTACCAATCGTGCGCCTGTCATGCCATAGGGGTGACCAATCGAGATGCTGCCACCGTTGACGTTGTAGATATCGGGGTTGATGCCCAATTGATCGCGGCAGTAAATGGCTTGGCAGGCAAACGCCTCATTCAATTCCCACAGGCCAATGTCGTCAATCTTTAAGCCATGTTGCTTCAACAATTTAGGCACGGCGTAAATCGGGCCTATGCCCATTTCTTCAGGCGCACAACCAGCCACGGTCATGCCGCGGTAAATACCCAAGGCTTGCAAGCCACGGCGCTGCGCTAAAGCAGCTTCCATCACCACGCAAGCACTGGCGCCATCGGACAACTGGCTGGCGTTACCAGCAGTCACCATACCCCCCTCGATCACAGGCTTGAGTGAGGTCAAACCTTCAAGCACTGTGTCGGGACGGTTGCTCTCGTCTTTGTTGAGCATCACATCTTTGTAACTGATGACACCGGTGGCTTTATCTGCCACGGCCATCTGGGTTGCAAATGTCACGATCTCTTGGTCAAAGCGGCCTGCTTGTTGCGCGGCTGCTGTGCGTTGCTGCGATTGCAAGGCATACAGGTCTTGTGCTTCACGGCTGATGTTGTACTTGCGAGAGACAAACTCAGCGGTTTGCAACATGGGCATGTACACATGGGGAACGCGTTTTTCAAGCGCACCGTCTTTCCCCGCCATGGCACTTTCGAAATACGATTTTTGCTCAGCAGTGATGTTTTCCTGACCACCCGCCACCACCACGTCCATGCCATCAACCATGACTTGTTTGGCCGCTGTAGCAATCGCCATCAAGCCAGAAGCGCATTGGCGGTCCATGGTTTGACCCGGAGCTGTGACAGGCAAGCCTGCGGCCAAAGCGGCGTTTCGCGCCAAGTTCATGCCCGCAGTGCCTGAGGTGAGCACGGTACCCATGACCACGTCTTCCACTTCTGAGCCTTCAATGCCGGCACGCTGAACAGCTTGGGCAATGACATGGCCCAACAGAGTGGGCGACTTGGTGTGGTTCAAAGAGCCTTTAAAGGCTCGGCCAATGCCAGTACGGGCGGTGGACACGATGACAGCTTCTCTCATGGGTATTGATCCGATCAAAATTAAAAAAAGGGAAAAGGGGAATCAGTGCTCAGCACCCAAATAGGCAGCGATCACAGCAGGATCGTTTTGAACTTGTTGGGGTGGGCCCTCGGCAATTTTTCGACCGAAGTCGAGCACCACAATCTTGTCGGACAAATCCATCACCACAGGAATGTCATGCTCGACGATCAGGAAACTGATGCCAAGGTCAAGACGCACTTTTTGAATCAACGCAGACATGCTGTCTTTTTCTGTCGTACTCATGCCAGCCATGGGTTCATCCAACAACACCAAGGGCGACTTTTGCATCAAGGCGCGGGCGAACTCTACCTGCTTTTGCCGCCCATAGGACAACTCTGCTGGCAAAGCTTGTGCATCGGATTGCATGTCCAAAAAAGATAGCATCTCCATCGCTGCTGCATGGGCTTGGCGCTTTTCTCGCCTGGCCTTTGGGCTGGTGAAAAAACCCTGCAACAAACCACTTGACCCTTGCAGATAGGCGCCTGTCATGAGGTTTTCAAGCACGGTGAGTCCACCAAACAAAGCCAGGTTTTGAAATGTTCTGGCCATGCCCTGCTGAGCGATTTGGTGCGCAGCCATGCCGGTGATATCTGTGCCATTGAAATGCACCTGTCCTTGGCTAGGCGTGTACATGCCCGTGATGCAATTGAACAAAGTGGTTTTGCCTGCGCCATTGGGGCCAATGAGGGAGGTAATTTCGCCTTGATTCAAGGAAAACGACACATCGTCCAAGGCGGTGATGCCACCAAAACGCATGGCCAAATGGGAGATGCTCAACATGGAGAACTTCATGGTGTCGACTTCCCTGCTACTTTGGCTTCACCCAAATAAGATGTTTTCATCAAGGGGTTGGCGGCCACCTCGGCAGCCGAACCAGACAGCACCACTCGGCCTTGCTTGAGCAAATAAGCAGACTGTGCAAATGACAAAGCCAAATTGGCGTTTTGTTCCACCACCAACATGGCGGTACCCAAGGTTTCACCAATCACCAGTAACTGTTTGTAAATGTCGCGAACAATGAGAGGTGCCAATCCGAGCGACAACTCATCTACCAGCAACAATTTGGGCTTGGCAATCATGGCGCGGCCCAAGGCCAACATTTGTTGCTCTCCGCCTGACATCCAACCTGCGGCCTGCTGACGCCGTTCCAATAACCGTGGGAACAAATGGTAGACAGCATCCAAGCCGTCTTGCACCTGCGCACGTGGCAGCACAGCCGCCCCCACACGCAAGTTTTCCTCAACACTCAGGTGCTTGAACACCAAACGCCCTTCCGGTACTTGTCCCATGCCAAGTCGCACCAAACGGTGTGCAGGCAAACCCGAAACAATTTGACCAGATAGCCTGACCTGTCCTGCAGTGATATGTCCTTGGTGCAAGTCCAGCAAACCAGTCACTGCACGAATCAGTGTGGTTTTTCCAGCGCCATTGGCGCCCAACAAGGCAACGATACCGCCTTTGGGCACATGCATATGCACGTCTTCCAAGGCCAAGCCTTTGCGGTTGTAGGCCACGCTCAAACCCTGAATGTCTAAAACCGGACTCATGGTCGTTGCCTCCAAGCGGCTATCCGGTTTTTCAAGTTACGCGCCAAACCGGCAACACCGTCTGGTGCAAAAATCAAAAACACAATGACCAGCAGACTGAAAATCAGTTGTACCAACTGGGCTCGGTTTTCCACCAGCATCTTGCCAATGAAGCCACCGTCCTCATTCGATTGAGGCGACAGACCCCCGATGATGGAGGGCAGTAACAACCAAATGGCGGCACCCACCAAGGAGCCAGGTAAAGAACCCATGCCGCCAATGATGATCATGGCGATGAACTGAATGGCAAAGCTGATGTTGAATGCCTCAGAGGTGACATTGGACAGGTAATAGGCAAACAGCGCCCCGCCCACAGATGCTATGGCTGAACTCAAACCAAAGGCCTTTAAACGCAGGATACGAACGTCCACCCCCACTGAGGTGGCAGCCAATTCATGGTCGCGCATGGCTCGCATGGCCAAGCCTTCACGGCTTTGCAAGCTGGCCTTCAAACCCAGATAGACCAAGACCACCAAGGGTAACAAGAACGCGTACCAGCGCACCGGCGTGTTTAACTCGAAATCCCCAATACGCGGTGCGGCATACGGGATACCGACGACGTCAAAGAACTTGAATTGGTACTCCAAGAACACATAAGCCACCACGTAATGAACCGCCAATGTAGAGAGCACAAAATACAAACCACGTACCCGCAAAGAGGGCAAGCCAGCCAAGGTACCGACCAACGCGCCTGACAAACCGCAGGCCAGCAACACCAATGGAAAAGGCCAACCCAGTTGGTTGTCAAAAATAGCTGCCGCCATGGCACCCGTGGCAAAAAAAGCAGCATGTCCTATCGAGATCAAACCAGCGCAACCGGTCAGGTAATTCAAGGACAGTGCGCCCAACATAGAGATCAGCATCAGGTTGATTTGGGTCAGGCCTAAATTCAACAATTGCGTGTTGGACAAAGCCATGCCAAACAAAGCACGTTCCGTCAGCAGTGTGGGCAAATAAGCCAAAGCACCGGCCCAGAAAATCAGCCAACCCCAAGCGCTGAAGTTGGTGGCAGGTGGTTGGGAGTTTGTGGTGTTCATATGCACTGCATTCGCTTAAACGCGTCCCAGCTCTTTTTGCCCAAACAAGCCCCAAGGACGCACCATGAGGATGAGCAACAACAACACATAAATCACAATGTCGCTGGACTTAGGTGAAATATAGGTAGAGGCCATCTGCTCGATGATGCCCACCAACAAGCCCCCCACAATGGCACCAGGGATGCTTTGCATTCCCCCAATCACCACCGCTGGTAATGCCAACAAACCAATGCCCTCTAACTCGGTGGAGGCAATTTGCAATTGCCCTAAAAACAAACCACCCACGGCAGCCAAGGTGCTGCCAATTGCCCAAGCCAAACGGTTCATGGTGTTCACATTCACCCCCGAAACCACGGCCGCTTCATGGCTGTCAGCAGACGCCCTCATCAGCAAGCCCACCGAGGTGAAGCGGAAAAACAAACCAAAACCCGCCATGCAAGCCCAACTGACCAACGCCGCAGTCAGATGTAAATAGGAGATGCGCACACTGCCCAGCATAAGCACACCCGTGGGCATGGGCGTTGTCAAAGATCGCCCCTGGGGACCGAAGATCATTTCAATCAAAGCGCGTAAGGCAATCGACAACGCGATGGTCAGCATGATGACCGACAGCATGGGCCGCCCCAGCAAGGGCTGGATCAGCGCCATATGGATCAAGACCCCCAATAAGGCGGCTGCCCCAACAATGAAAACAATGGCCAAGGGAAAAGGCAGTTGCAAGATTGAAATGGCCGTCACTGCCAAATAAGCCCCGCAGACCACGAACATGCCCTGTGCAAAATTGAACACATCCGTGGCTTTGAAAATGACAGCAAAGCCTAGGGCCACCAAGCCATAAATACTGCCTAAGGCCAATCCGCTGAAAAAAACTTGTTCAAACATGGTTGGGTTCGCTTTGGTTATGTGAATCGAATCAGCGGGTGTATTTTTCGTAGTCAGCAAAGTCACCGTAGGATTTGAATTTGTTTGCAGCAAAATCAAAGCCAAACAACTTGAACACCACTGGTCCAGTGTTGTTGGAAGCAGTATAGGTAAAGGGTGCAGCCAAGCCTTGGCTGTTGACGGTAAATCCTTTGGACATGGATTCAATCAATCGGGCACGTGTGGGGTTCTTGCCCAACTTGGTCAAGGCCTCTGCCGCCATTTGGCCTGTTACCCAACCTGCGACATAGTTGATGTCTTGCTTCATGTCGCCGCGGCCAATGCTGTCGGCGTAGGCTGACATGGCTTTGTTGCCAGCCGTTTGGTCCACGCCTCCTGGGGTAAAGCAACTGATGAACTTGTAGTTCGCCGCAGCTTGTGCGCCCATGCTTTGGAACATTTGGGGCGCCCCCAAATAGGTGATGCCAAAAGTGGGGATGTTCAAGCCATATTGGGCCAAGGCTTTCATGGTCAAAATAGCTGTATTGGATACACCATAAATCGTGATGAGGTCGGGCTTGAGGTTCATGATTTCCAAAATTTGCGGTGTGACATCTACTGCCGTAACTTTCACCGTCAAATGGGTTGCAGTACCCCCAAATTTCGCTACAGCTTCAGCTACATAGTCGTGGTATTCCTTGCCGCCAGCGGTTTCAATCGCCAAAGTCACCACTTTGGGGGCTTTGAGCTTGAGCGTGTCCACGTGGTAGCCCACACCCGCTTGCGCCATGGACTTGTAGCCGCAAAAGCCGTTGTAGACCATGGGTGTGACCGGTTCCGACAGCGCCTTGGTGGTCGTATACGTACCCACAATCGGCACCTTACCTGCCTTGATGGTGGGTGCCAAAGCCACTTGCGACACCGAAGCACCCATGCCAGAAATGGCAATCACAGGCGTTTGGGTAACGAGTTTTTCAAACGCAATTTTGTCGGTAGCTGCATTGAATCGGTTGTCTTCGGCCAATACGTTAATTTTGCGACCAAAGACACCGCCGCCTTCGTTGACGCGGCGCATGTAATCGCGAAAACCATTGACCCAAACGCCTTGCGATGCAGATGTAGGGCCACTCATGTCCATGAGCACACCCCAGTCGATGCGGTCTTTGTAAACGCCGTCTTGCGGCGCATCTTGGGACCATGCAGTCAAGCTCATGCAAGCTGAAGCCAGCAACAGACTCAGTTGGGCTAGCTTGGTTTTTTGGGGTTTAGATTGAAATGTCATGTTGTCTCCTGTGAATGTATTTTTAGGGTTTGATGAAGGGCGTGACCGACCAAGCTGAATACCTGGTGGGTAACGGTGTTGGCCATGGGAATGAACCGGCCTTGGCTGAGCAGTCCATGCATCTGATCGTTGTAATGCAATGCGGCCACTCGCACCCCTGCTTGGTCCAAACGATGCGCATAGGCGATTCCTTCATCACACAAAGGGTCATGCGCCACAGTCAAGACCAAGGCAGGCGCCACACCAGCAAATGAAGAAGCATTCAACGGGGAAATGCGCCAATCTGATTTGTCGATACCCGACGGAATGTAGTGATCAATGAAATACCGCATGGTTGATGAGGTCAAAGGCAAGTCGCTTGTGACACGCGCATAGGAGGGAAAGCGGCAAGTCAAATCCGTCACGGGGTAGAGCAAGGCTTGGAAACACAGCTTTGGCAAATCGCCATCCCGCGACATCAATGCCAAAACTGCAGCCAAGTTACCCCCCGCACTGTCGCCGCCCACGCCCACCGCATGGGGGTCAATATGCAACTCATCGGCATGCGCCACCACCCACTGCAAAGCAGCAGCAGCGTCTTGCAAAGCGGCGGGGTACGGATGCTCTGGCGCCAAACGGTAGTCCACTGCCACCACGCAAATACCTGCGATGTTGGCCAGTTGCCGGCACATACGGTCGTGGCTTTCCAAATTGCCAATCACCCAACCGCCGCCATGCAAGAACATCATGCAAGGCAAATCTTCGTTGTCTTGGGTTTGGGCACCTCGGTAGACGCGCAACGTCAGGGGTGTCTCGGCCTCGATTTGTATATCGCGTAACGAAGCCACTTCGCCACCCGGCGACTGCATGATGTCCCAACTCGCGGCATAGGCTTTGCGGCATTGGGCAGGTGTCAAGGCTTCAAAGGGCGGATAAGCCGCTTCTTTGGCGCGAGCCAACAAGGCCGCTGCATAGGGGTCAAGTGCGGAATACATCAGCTTGCCGTCCATAGGGGCAGACGCTTTTCACTGAAGGCCGTGGCACCTTCTTTGGCATCGTTGGAATGGATGATGGTTTCCAGCAAGGCGTTTTGCCGTTGCCAGCGCTCATCGGCAGGCCAATGCAAGGCATCGGTCACCATGTGTTTGCTGGTACGAACTGCCAGAGGGGCGTTAGCCGCGATTTTGTGGGCCAAGGTTTTGGCGCCATGAAGAGCCTCGCCGGGGGAAGTCAGCAGGTTGACCAAGCCCCATTGCCGCGCTTCAGCCGCCGACATCATCTCGCCTGTCAGTGCATATTGCATGGCGATTTGGCGAGGAATACGTTGGGGTAAACGCAGCAAACCACCCGACCCCGCGATCAAACCGCGCTTGACCTCGGGCAGGCCAAACTGCGCGTTGTCCGCTGCGACGATGAGGTCGCAGGCAAGCGCAATTTCGAAACCACCGGCCAAAGCGAAACCTTCGACCGCGGCGATGACAGGCTTCTTGGGAGGTGTTTCTATGATGCCACCCAAACCACGCCCGGGCAGTTCAATACGCTCGCCACGCACAAAAGCCTTGAGGTCCATGCCAGCGCAAAAATGTCCGCCCTCGCCCGTCAAAATGCCAACTGTGATGGCGTCATCGCTGTCGAGTCGGTCCATGGCGTCAGCCAAAGCTTGCGAGGTGGCGCGGTCAATCGCATTACGCACAGCCGGTCGGCAAAGTGTGATGACAAGCAGTTTGCCTTCTAGCTCTACACGCACGGTAGGTTCAGCACTCATGTTGCAGCCTTTTGTAAACGGGCTTTCAAACCCAACCTGTCCCGGATCACACGCCCTGACACCACCTGAGCGTTTTGCACATGCAAGATGCCATTGGAATTGAGCAACATGGGTTTTTCACAGGCTTGCAAACCAGCAAAACCGCCTCGGTAAAAACCTGTTTGTCGCGCATGAAAAGCCACGTACTCACCCGAGGAGAAAAGCTCGGTGAATTCAACCCCTATCACTTCAAACTTCAAAGGCATACCGGTGATGTGTTCATCGTCACAGCGCACAGCAGGCAAGCTGACAGGCCAAGCGTTCAGCAAGTACTGGCGCACTACTGCTTCAGCCTCAGGATTGGGCGGCAGTGCCTCGGTATCCCACGGGTTGGGAGAAGGCGACTCCACAGCATCTGAAACGCCGCTTTTAAGTTGACGCTGACGCGTCATATAGTCTTCTTGCGCCACACAGCCGGTGAGTTGATTGCCGTTACTGCGGTAAATACCCACACCCGACCACACAGCGATGCGACCACCAGAACTGCCATGTTCGCTGAAATAAGTTGCCACACGATCCTGCGAGCAAATCAGTTGATGCACGGTCATGCCCATGCCGGGGAATGCTTGCATTTGCTGCTGCACCGCTGGCAACCACTGCTCATCTCGGCCCGCAAAGGTGTAGTCGCCAATCTCTAAGGTATAGCTGGGCACAATGAATTCATGGGCTACAGAAGCGTCATGGCTGTTGAAATAGTCCACCGCCCAGCGCCGCATCAACCGTACGGGTGTATTGCTGACGAGGGTTGCGTCGCTCATATTGAAAGCTCTTCCAAGCAAACCCGTCTGAGTTCACGCTTGAGCAATTTGCCCGAGGCATTACGCGGTAATTGCGTAGTGAAGACCACCGAGGTGGGGCATTTGTAGTGTGCCAAATGCTCTCGGGTGTAATGGATCAAGGCTTGCTCTGTGGCTTGCATGTCTTGGCGTAACACCACCACCGCACGTGGCGACTCACCCCAACGCGGATGCGGCATGCCAATCACGGCCACCTCCAAAATCGCTGGATGACCATTCAAGATGTTTTCGATTTCTGCAGGGTAAATGTTTTCACCCCCCGAGATGATGAGGTCTTTGAAACGGTCAAAAAGGTAAATGTAGCCATCGGCATCCAAATAAGCCGCGTCGCCGGTTCGTAACCAACCATCTTCAAGCAATGTCTCAGCAGTGTCTTGGGGCTTGTTCCAATAGCCTTGCATAACCATCTCGCTGCGCAACCAAATTTCACCCACCTGCCCTGTGGGCATATCGTGCTTGGTTTGCGGGTTTACCACCCGCATGGCCACCCAAGGCAATACACGACCCACGGAACTGAGCAAGGCTGAACGAGAACCTTGGGGTTCATGGTCTTCTGGTGGCAACACCACCACCGTGCCTGCGGTTTCGGTCATGCCATAAGCTTGCATGAATTGGCATCTCAAAACCTCTATGGCACGGCGCAACAACACATCGCCCATGGGCGCTGCGCCATACATCAACAATTGCATGCTGCCGAGATCAGCCTCATTGACATGTGGCACTTCCAGCACAGCTTGAACCACAGTTGGCACCAAAAAAGTGTGGGTGACTTTGTGCTTGGCGATCACCTCGATGATGCGGGCAGGATTGACTTCGCGCAACAAAATTGTGTGGCCACCGACGGTCATGGTGCTTGAACCGTAGCCACAGCCACCAATATGAAACATGGGCATGGCCACCAAATTCACACTGTCAGCGCCCATCCCCCACGACTCTGCAGCCAAACGTGGCGTGAATGACATGGCTTGGTTAGTCAACATCACACCCTTGGGTAAACCGGTGGTGCCCGAGGTGTACAGCAATAAAGCGACTTCATCGGGGTCCCCCGAATGACCGGGGTCACTGTCAGCGGCTGCATTGCGCCAGCCATCAAAGTCTTGGCCCAAGACAACAATGCGCTTTATGCAAGTTAGGTTGCGGCAGGTGTCTGTCAGCAATGCCTCTTCTGCAGCTGACACGATGATGACCTTGGGCTGTGCGTCATGCACAATGGCTTGAATCTCCGTGGGAGCCAAGCGCCAATTCAAACCGGTGAAGATGGCGCCAATCTTGTTGCAGGCATACATCAGCTCAAAACACTCAGCGCAGTTTTTGGTGAGCAATGCCACTCGGTCGCCTTGCCCTACACCCGCCGCCATCAAGGCATTGGCAGAGCGGGAACTCCTCTCGTGCAATTGCGCAAACGACCATGTCTGGTCTTCAAAAGTCAACGCAGGCGATGACCCGCGGCTTATCGCTAGCTGTCGAAGAATGTCGGCAAAGCTGGTGGTCATGGCTTCAAGTTCAGTAGCTCTTAGGCAAGCCCAAGCTGTGTTGCGCCACAAAGTTGAGAATCATTTCACGGCTGACCGGTGCAGTTTTGTGCAAACGCGCAATGAACCACAAATCGGCCAAACCATATTCAATAGCCAATCCATTGCCACCATGGATTTGTATGGCTTGATCCAAGGCCTCCAGCGAAGCATCGGCAGCAGCCAATTTGGCCATATTGGCGATTTCACCTGCATCAGGCGAACCTGCATCGGACAAGGCCGCGGCACGTGCCGTCATCAAACGTGCTTGCTGCACCACGATATAGGCTTTGGCTAAGGGATGGGCAATACCTTGGTGCGCACCAATAGGCGTGTTCCACACCGAACGGTCTTTGGATTGCTGAGCACCTTTTTCAATCGCAAAACGTGAAATACCGTTGTTAATCGCTGCAGCAATTACCCGTTCAGGGTTAAGACCGGCAAACACATGGCGCAAGCCCTTGCCCTCCTCGCCAACCAAACATTCGGGGCCGAGTTCAACATTGTCAAAGAACATAGTGAAGGACACCTCTGGCACATGCAAGGTGGTTTCGATCGGTGTACGGGTGATGCCAGGCGCATTGGCTGGAATGATGAACAAAGAAAGTTGATGCCGCCCATGCGTATCGACCATCTCGCTGCGACACACCACCATGATGGCGTCGGCTTCATCCACACCCGAAGTCCAGTACTTGGTGCCATTGAGCAACCAACCATTGCCATTGCGTTTTGCGGTGGTGGTCACTTTGTGGGTATTGGTGCCTGCATTGGGCTCGGTGATGGCAAACGACATTCGTTTTTTGCCAGAGGCCAAACCAGGAAGCCATTCGTTCTTCAAAGTCTCGCTGCAATGGGCTTGAATAATGGGGGCGCATATTGACCCAATCACAAGTGACAACATCGGGCAGCCTTGTGCAGCCGTTTCTTCCACGATGACGTTGTAGTCAGCCAAACCGCTCCCACCACCGCCATATTCCTCTGCAATATGGACACCCAAGAAGCCAGCCTCGCCCATGGCGCTCCACAACTCGACAGGCTTGGCTTTACGTTTGACAACATCTTGAAAATAGGTACGACCAAAACTGCCCACCAATTTCCCTACGCTGTCGCGCAGCATGGGATGGTGGTCTGCGGTATCAACCAGGGTAGATCCAAATATATTTGACATGTTGTGGATACTTTTAAAAATGATTCAATGACTTTGGGGCCATGAAAAAAAACCTTGCCCCGTTTTTTGGCCTAGATGACCTTTAGCCACCAGTTCTTCCAAAATGCGCGGTGGTTCATAGCGCGGCCCCAAGGCTTGGCTGAGGTGTCGGGCAATGTCCAAGCGGACATCCAAGCCAACGATATCGCTCAATCGCAGTGGCCCCATGGGATGACGGTAAGCCGTCACCAACGCATGGTCGATGTCTTGCGCGCTGGCCACACCGTCTTCCAGCATTCGCATGGCTTCGAGTGAAGCAATCAGGTCTAGTCGACTGGTAGCAAAGCCCGGCACATCACGCACGGTGATAGTGGTTTTTCCTGTGCTTTGGGCGAACTCGCGGGCCATGGTCAAAGCGGCCTCGCTGGTTTGGTCGCCGCGTATCAACTCAACCATAGGCAATGACCACACTGGGTTGAAAAAATGCATGCCCAAAAAAAGACTGGGATCAATAACCGACTTGGCCAGTTCACTGATGGACAGCGCACTGGTGTTGGAAGCCACCAACCGCGGTTGCCGATCCGCAACTTCAGCCAATACCTTGGTCTTCAAATCCAAGCGCTCTGGAATGGATTCAATCACCAAATCTAAGAAACGAGGCAAGTCTTGGACAGACGCCAAACGCTCTACACCCTCTGACGCGTGTTCGGCTTGCGCTGCTGTCAATTTCCCGCGCTTCAATCCACCCGCGGCAGCAGTTTGCAGGATGTTTTGCATCGTGGCGATGCGCTGAGCATCGGGCTCGACCACATACACCTGCCAGCCAGCCACAGCGAACACATAGGCAATGCCTACGCCCATGGTGCCGCCGCCAATCACAGCCATGTTTTGAGATTTACGTTGGTTCATTTGTGACTTTTGCTCTTACGGGATTTTTTCGCACGCACCATGGCCAACACCATGGAAGCCATGTACGACACCACATCTTCCAAACTCAAACGACCATTGGCACGAAACCACACGGGTGCCCAACCCACAATGCCGCCGATGGCCAAAGCGGTAAGTTGCACATCATCCACTTGAAATTCGCCGGCAGCGATACCTTGGTTCACCAATTCCACCAAACGGTGATCAAAATCGCGTCGCAATGCATTGATGGCATTCCGGTCTTTTTGAGCCAGTTCTTTTTCTTCACGGCTGTAAATCATGGCATGGGGTTGATGTGTCAACACCGCTGTCAAAAAATCACTGACCACGGTTTCCAAACGCTCGGTGACTGAGGTGTCTTGCGCCATGACGCGGTTCAACGACTCGTGCGCCAAAGTGATGGCGCGTGAGCAAATTTCTGCCAACAAATCGTTCTTTGAATCGAAGTGCGCATAGATGAAAGGTTTGGTGACTTGCAATTCGCTGGCCACCTGGTCCAAGGTGGTTTTGCTATAGCCTTGTTTGTAGAACAAGTCCACAGCAGCAGCCACGATCCGCTCGCGTTTCAGATGAGAAATGGCTTCGCGCATAGCTTCAGGGTGGGTCAAGGTGCTGGTTGTCAATGGTCAAACTTTTTCAAGTAATGCAGGTTTCGTGGCAAAGCTAAAACCGGTGTAGCCCTCGGCTGCAACCTTATGTAAGATGCGGCGATAACCTCGCACACCGCCCGAATAAGGCATGAAAACACGTGGCTTGCCTTTGACTTCTGCACCGTTGTAATAGGAGTCGGTACTCAAGTACAAAGTTTCTTTGACGCGTTCGTTGATGTGATGACCCCATTCTTTTTCAGCATCAGCTTGCACTTCAAACACGACTTGTTTGTTTGCTTTCATGTGCTCTACAAATGCGGCCATCCAATCAATTTGCTCTTCGGTAGAGACCATCACATTGCTGAGCAATGAAGGGCTGCCGGGACCGACAACAATGAACATATTGGGGAAGTCGCAGACACCCACACCCAAGTGGGTAACTGGACCATCTGCCCATTTTTGTTTCAAAGTGATGCCACCTCTGCCAATGATGTTCGGCTTAAATAAAGAACCGGTGAACACATCAAAGCCGGTGGCAAAAATGATCATGTCGAAGTCATGCAGCTTGGCCGTGGTGCGGATACCTTCAGGTGTGAATTCGACAATCGGCGATTCACGCAGATCAGCCAACTCCACGTTGGCACGGTTGAAAGCTTGGAAATAGCCACTGTCGACCGATGGACGCCGCGCTGCAAACGCATGGTTCTTGGGCAGCAATTTTTCTCGCACCACCGGATCGTTCACCACACTTGCAATCTTGCGGCGAATGAAATCAGCGGCGGTATCGTTGGCTTGCTTGTTCAACAAAATGTCGAAGTAAGTCAGTGCAAAACCAAAACCCAAACGGTTCCAAGAAGCTTCATACGCTTTCTCGCGCTCTTCAGGTGTGACATCCAAAGCCGAGGTTTTGTTGGGCATGAAACCCAAGCCGGTGGCCGAATTCCAAGCGCGGTCACGTCGTTCTCGGTAATGGGCTTTGACTTGGGCGTCTTCTTCATCGGTCACAGGCGCATTGGCTGCCGGGATGCTGTAGTTGGGCGTTCTTTGAAACACAGTCAGGTGCTTGGCTTGTTTGGCAATGACCGGGGTCATTTGCATGCCTGAAGAACCCGTACCGATGATGGCCACACGTTTGCCGTCGTAAGTGACTTCGTGCTTAGGCCACTTACCGCTGTGAATGACTTCACCTTTGTAATCAGACAAGCCGGGGTAACTCGGCGACTTGGTGGTGGACAACTGCCCCACGCACATCATTAAAAACTGTGCTTCAAAAGTTTCGCCACCCACGGTTTCAATGATCCAACACGCTGAAGCTTCATCGTAAGTGGCGTTGGTCATACGGGTATTGAACTGAATGTCGCGGCGCAAATCAAAACGCTCAGCCACATGGTTGATATAGCGCAAAATTTCCGGCTGTGTGGCGTAGCGCTCGCTCCAACGCCATTCCTGCTCAAGCTCTGGCGAGAAGCTGTAAGAATAGTCGTAACTTTCCACGTCACAGCGGGCACCAGGGTAACCATTGTGGTACCACACACCACCGACATCCTCACTGGCTTCAAGCACTTTCACTTTGTAACCCAGGCCTCTGAATTTGTACAAAGCGCGCAATCCTGCAAAGCCTGCGCCAATCACCAATACATCTACTGTTTGCATCTATTTACCTTAAAGCGACAAAATATCACGGGTCTCACGCATGTAGAGAACCCCAGATCCCACATCCTCAACCGTGACCTCGTGTCGCACATAGCGGCGTTCACGCTTGATGAATTTATCAATGGCTTTAGCGCTGATGCGAACTGTGGCACCGACTGGAATCGGCTCAAAAATTTCAGTATCGTGGTAGGTGTGGATAGAGCCAATCGCAAACGGCTTGGTGTGGTCAAACTGCACAGACAACACAAAATGGGACACCAACAACGGCGGTACGATGGCGCCGCCAAAGGGTGACTCACCCGGGATGTACCAAGTGTTCATGCGCCAACCTTCGTACCAAGGGTTGTAATCCTCCACCGCATCTGCATAAAGAATCACCAACTCAGGGGTGATGTGCAGTTCTCTTGACAGCACTTCCCCCACGTTCACCATGTCCCAATAGGTTTGACAAACTTCATCCAAGCTTGTGACAAATTCACGCGTTTGCTGAATCTGTAGGTTGGTCATCGGACGCAAACTGTCGGTGCGAATCTCAGTGGTCATGGTGTTCCTTGTGTGTGTTGTTGGGGTTGTGGTGATGAGGCTTTAAACACCAACATCCACCTCAGTCCAACCGATGGTTTTGGTTTGACCTTCATCGTTGGACGCCCAAAATTCAACCTTGAAACGAAAACCGGAGCCTTTAGGTGTTTTTTCTTTCACCACACCGTAAGTGGTGATGACTTCGTTAGCCAAAGTGGAAGCCACATATTTGCAGACAAAGCGTGCATTCTTGAAAAAATTGGCACCAAAATAATTGACACACATTTCTGAAATGTAGGCAGAGGACATTTCACCGGTTTGAATAGGAGCAGCCAAACCTGTTTGGTGGGCATACACCGGGTCCCAGTGATTCGGATTGAAGCGGCCCCACAATCGCGAGCCCATGAGTTGAATGGCCGCCTTTTTTTTCACGCCTTCCAATTCATAACCAATCGGGGTTTCGACGGTGATCAAACCCTGACTTGGGGCAGTTTGATAGGGTGGATTCATGAAAAGTCCTTTGTAAAAAAATATGCGTTTTCAAACTTGGGCAGGCAAGCCTAAAGATTGCATAGCCATGTTGGAGAGTAAAAATTTACGTGCGCGCCCTGATGGCGTCACTGGTACATCCTGCGCACTGACAAACAAAAAATATTTGGGTACTTTGAAACGCGCCAATCGTTCACTACACAGCGTCTGCAAATCTGCCGTTTCGCAAGTGATCTGTTCGCGTAACACCACGAATGCCACGCCAATTTCGCCCATGCGCTCATCAGGCACCGCCACCACATGGGCTTGAAGTACTGCAGAGTGAGACATCAGTACATCCTCTGCTTCGGTGGGCATGACCATTTCACCGCCGCAGCGATAAGACTCTTTCAAACGACCGACCAGACTGATGTAATCGTCATCATCTAAGCGGCCCAAGTCTCCGGTATGCAACCACCCATCGCTGGTAAAAGCGGCTGATGTCTCCTGCGGCTTGTTGTAATAACCTCTTGTCACCCCGGGACCTTTGGCTTGCAACTCACCGACTTGCCCGCGCGCAAGCACTTGCCCTGTTTCAGGATCGACCACACGGTAAATCACCAAACGATTTTCAAGTTCGGCAAAGCCGGCGGGTCCCACATCACGCAAGCAACCGTTGGTCTGAAGCCAACGGTCTTGCTCGTCAGTGGGTTGTGTGACCGTGCTGGATGCGGTCACTTCAGTCATGCCATAGCCAGTGGTGATTTCTTGCGGCTGCAAGTGATCCAAGATTTGCTGCCAAATCGTGGTGGGGGCTCGCCCACCAGACGACAAAACCGATTGCAAGCTGGGCACAGGATGGTGACGAATTTTTTGCTCATCAATCAATGCCAAGGTCATGGCAGGAATCAGCAAAATATCTGTAGCTTGGTGAGTTTCTATGGCCGCTAAAGTGTCTTTGGCATCAAATCGGGTTTGGGGAATGATCGCGCCACCCACAAACATGCAGGCCAACAAACCCTCGACATAACCATAAACATGGTAGAGCGGTAACGAGAAGAGGATGCGGCGAGCATCTTCAAAACCACGGGCCCATGCACTGCCAAATGCGGTGCGCAACATCATGTCGTGCGTCAGGATCACGCCTTTTGGAAAACCTGTGGTTCCAGAGGTGTAGACGATATCGCATATTGCCTCAGAACCGGGGTGCTCAGTAGGCTGAAAACCCAAACCTTCGCCAAGTGAGTTGAGTGAAGTGCACCCCTTGAGCCATGTGTCGGTGTTGATTTCACCGGTGGCAAACACAATCACATTTTTTAACTTGGGAAAAACCTCGCCACCGCCCTGCACTTGCCAATCAGGAACGAGTTCATCCAAATAACGCCAGTAAGGCATGTTTCTGAAACTGTCCATGGTGATCAACATGACCGCGTCTGACTGTTTGAGGACATAAGCCAACTCATCGCGCTTATTCAAAAAATTGATAGGTACAGCCACTGCCCCCACCAGGGCTATTGCAAATTTGACAGCCACAAACTCGGGGAAATTGGCCATCAACAACGCCACATGGTCGCCGGGTTTGACCCCCTTGCTCACCAAGCCTGCAGCCAACTGCACAGACCATGCATGCATTTGCGCGTAGGTCCAAGTTCGCTGCTCAGTGACAACGAAAGCTCGGTCGGGATAGTCTTGTGCGTTCTTCGCCAGCAATCCATCTAAAGTGAGCGACTGCCAGACTGGAAATCTTTGACGCAGCAACGCCTGTCTTTCGCGAAGCGAAGGCCAATGACGGTTGATGGTGCTTGTTGTCAAAAGATTTCTCTGATAAAGTTACTGATGAGTATGATTATCTACCTGCAAGGATTTTTGCATTAAAGGGTTTTCCCTAGATGCGGTTGCAAAACGTCATGCAGGCTTGTTTTTTTAATAAATAAAGGCTGACGATGAAGATTGATTTTTCTGGTCAAGTGGCCGTGGTGACAGGCGCGGGTGGTGGCATTGGTCGAGCAGTTTCTTTGGCCTTGAGTGATATTGGCGCGAAGGTTTTATTGGTAGATCTTGCACAAGATGCCGGACTCGAAACACAAGCGCTGATACAACGCACTGGCCAAGAAGCTGTGTTTGTGAAAGCCGATGTCAGTAATTCCGAACAAGTTCAACACTATGTCAATACCGCCATGCAAACATGGGGGCGGATTGATGTCTTCATGAACAACGCCGCTTGGCAAGGCGAAATTCATTCATTGATTGACTATCCCGTCGACGTGTTTGACAAAGTCATGAACATCAATGTGCGAGGCGTTTTCTTAGGTATGAAATATGTGCTGCCCGTCATGCTGGCACAAGGACGAGGAGCCGTTGTCAACACCGCATCACTGGGTTCCTTTTTAGCCACGCGCAAGCTAGGCCCATACACCGCCAGCAAACACGCTGTGATGGGGCTGACCAAAACAGCGGCATTAGAGGTTGCTCGCAAAGGTATACGGGTGAACGCTGTCTGCCCTGGCCCCGTCGATACAGAGATGTTGAGAGACATCGAAGCATCGCAAGCCAGCGGATCGGCTGAACAATTGCGCGCGCAACGCACCGCTTCCATCCCCGATGGTAGATATGCCGAGCCCTCTGAAGTTGCCAATTTGATGATTTATCTTGCCTCAGATTTATCTAGCCACATCACCGGTCAGGGCATACAAATTAATGGAGGCAGTCATTATTGAATGTGTCGAGTTTTGTTCTGTACCAATTGAATAGAAGAAGCACAGTTTCATTTGAGAAAACTGCTTTTAAATACATGTATCTGCAACTAAAACGCATGAAAAAGGCCACTCAAAGAGTGGCTTTCTAAGTGGTGGGCCCACCTGGACTCGAACCAGGGACCAAAGGATTATGAGCAGCTTCAAGAAATAAAACCTATTGCAAATCAACAGGTTAAAAGCGTTCTGCAGCAGTGTGGAAGCAAATGTAGAAGCAGCGTTAGTTCACTTAGAAAAATTTGGGGGCTTTTTATCAGCTTGAATCACAGCTTGAGGAGCCCCAAAAAAAAGCATCTTCAAAAGCCGTACTTTTTTGACGCCACTGGTTGTCGCGCTGAAAGTCTCTGGGTGACTTTTTGCCCTCAAATTTCATCGAGTTATTGCACGTACATTACACGGCGAATGGCACGAGTCAAGAGGCTGAATCGGGAATTCCAAACTCTGTAATTTAATACACAATTGGCAAAATGAAAGTTCATACAGACGTAAATCTCAGAGCAACCGCAAATACTGGAGATATGCCTTGGGCACCCTCTCCTGTTTACGGGATTGATCGAAAAATGCTAGAACGGGATGGCGATGAAATTGCTCGTGCAACCAGCTTGGTACGTTATGCGTCCCATTCCAGCTTCACCCCACACCAGCATGAACTGGGAGAAGAATTCCTAGTGCTCGATGGTGTGTTTCAAGATGAGCTTGGTAAATACCCTGCTGGCACCTACGTCAAGAATCCACCCGGTTCTAGCCATACCCCATTCACAGAAACGGGTTGCACACTGTTTGTCAAACTCAGATACCAAGATCCCTCAGACAATCAGCGAGTGGTTATCAACACTCAATCGGCTGAGTGGCATCAAGGATTGGTTCCAGGGCTCACAGTGATGCCTCTAGCAAGCTTTGGTACTACCAATACAGCCTTGGTCCGTTGGGCTCCAGGTACTTATTTCAATCCTCATCGGCATTTCGGCGGTGAAGAAATCTTTGTTGTCGATGGTGTTTTTGAAGATGAGCATGGTCGCTATCCAAAAGGATTCTGGTTGCGCAGTCCTCACATGAGCGCTCACAAACCTTTTAGCGTTGAAGGTTGCACCATTTTGGTTAAAACTGGCCATCTGCACAATTTATGAGATGTAGTTATCTATTCGTAGACCTAATAAGTATCAAAAATTTAGATAGCGTAGTATTGATATCAGCGGTTAGATTTCTTTTGTAAATCGAGTGCCGACGCTTTGTTTTTACAACCAGTTTGTTCTTTTAATTGACACGCTTTTTCAAAATAAATAGCCGCCTGAGCGTAATCTCTTTCTGTCCCATCACCATACAAAATACCTAGGTTGTTGCAAGCTAAAGAAAAACCAGCATCACAAGCTTGCTTGTAGTAGTACAAAGCCTTGGCGTTGTTTTGTACGTAAGCATCACCAGTCTCGTAGATAGTCGCCAAATTAAAGCAGGCTTCACTCTCTGCGTTAGCGCAAGCTTGACCATAAAAGCTAATCATCTTAGTAACCAATCCGCCATACCAAATGACTTTCTCGGCAGGCTCATTTCTCAAAAAATGGCCTGAGGGTGTTGTAACTATTTCTGCGCCGACAGAAGAACAAATGATAATTCCAAGCAAAATTGTTGCTATATTTTTAGTAGTCATATTTAAAAAGCCGCTTTAAAAAATCCGAATCTTCTTCATCTGAAACAGTGAATAAATTCAAACATTACAGGATAAGAGATTCGACCTTGCAGCAAAAAAAAATCCCTCGAATTTACTTGAGGGATTTCAAATCAAAGTTAAATTCCGAGCATCTTTTTTTGCTTAGGGAAACGCCCTAAAAGCCTCAAAATAAAATTATTACTTTATTTCTTTTGGCAGTCTTTGTGATCTTTATTTTTAGAATCTTTGCAATCAATTTTTCCGCCGCCATGACTTCCTGCGAACGTGGGCATGGACAAAAGCATCAAAGCAGAAACTAACGAGGCTATTACGATTTTCATAGAAACACCTTTAAAGAAGAATAAAAAAAGATACAACATTCGCTAATTAACTTAGCATACCCATAATACCTCTTTTTTGACAAAACACGATGAGAAACCCCTTTGCTTAAGTCGCCATTCCGTGGCTCAGTTTCACCAGTAGCCTTGGCACGAACATGCTCAATTTTTCTGTTAGCAGGATTAAGTCTGGTAAGTACGTCAGCGTTCGCGCAACACCGGTTTTTGCCTGAAGCATCGACGGTTGTTTTACCCTCATCAGTGCATACTTTGATGGATAAATCGGGCTCTTTGCGTACCCTTGACAAAGCATGGCGCGCAAACCCAGAAGACTTGCAAATTGCTTTGGCTTATGCTCGGGAAGTGTTTAATTTGGGATCTTCCGAGGGTGACCTGCGCTGGTATGGCTCTGCAAAAGCAGCCTTGAAACCATGGTGGCAATCAACTGATCTGCCAGCTGACGGTTTTTTCATTCGTGGTTTGGTCAAGCAAGGTTTTCACGAGTTTGATGCTGGTTTGCGGGACATCAATTTAGCCATTGCTTTGGATCCTAAGCATGCCGAATATTGGTCTTGGCGCTTTTCCCTGCACTTAATGCAAGCCAATATGGATGCTGCGAAGCAAGATGTGCATGAAATGCAAAAGCTATTTGGATCTGAGGAGGCCAATATCTACCAAGCCGTGTTGCTTTATCGAACCGGTCAGCCCTTACCAGCCTTGAAATTACTTGATCAGTCAATTCGCTCCGCTAGTCATCAAGATGCTGCCTCACAAATATGGATTGGTTTTCATTTGGGCGAAGCAAACCGCGTCGCTAATCAGCCTGATAAGGCCCTGACACTTTGGCGACGACTTCTTCAGGCCTATCCACAATCTCATTTACTAAGACTTTCTTTAGCTGATCTACTTAATCAGAAAACAAAATACAAAGAGGCTAAAGCTGTCGCTACCGCAAATTCACTTAGCACCAGTAATCTTACCGACGCACTTTTGATGCAAGCACTGATCGCAAGTCGCGGTTTAAATGCGACTGATGAGGCTTCGCTTGCCAGTCAGATGGCGGCAAGACTGCAAACACAATCTCTTCGCCAAGAATCACTCATAGAGCGGCCTAGACTCATCTATCAAATTGCTTATGGCCGTGACCTAGCTTCTGGCCTTGCGCTGTCTATTGATAATTGGCGATTACAAAAAGAGCCATCTGACGCTGTGTTGTTTTTACAGGCGGCTCTTGCTCTTAACCAGGCTAAATCTGCAGAGCCTGTGGTTAGATGGGCTGCCTCTACAAAATACAGCGATCCGCAATTGTCCCCACTTATTGACGCGATCCTAAAACACCCTAGCTGGTCTGGTAGATCGCAGTGACGACACGATCAATTTACAAACTCTTACTACGATGGTTGGTGGTACCTTTCATAATGGCCGCATTGATCTGGAGCGGTAAGGCCACGGCACATTCAAGCAGCAACAGCTACTTGACGCTTTCCGCGCCAAATAATCAGTTAGCACTGCGTGCAGACATCCACTTGAGAGATGTTGACTTAATTTTTGATCTTGACGCTAATCGAGACGGTCAAGTTACATGGGGAGAGACCCAAACGCGAAGCTTAGAGTTAAGTACTTGGCTTGAACAAGGATTACACCTCAGCGAATCGGGGGAAAAATGCAGTTTGGGTAAAGCCGATCTTCAAGTTAGCCAACTCGCCGACGGTACCTATTTGAGTGCTATGTGGGCTCCCGACTGCAAAAGAATAAATGACATAAACAGTGCTGATTTCACATTAAGTTACAACCTCATTTTTCAGCAAGACAGCTTGCATAAAGGCTTGCTGAAAGTGGACTTACCAAATCTGCAAAGTAGCGCCCTCTTGAGTCCTGAGCGCCCAAATGCGCAGATAAGCCTTACCGAGAGCAGTGCTTTACGTGTATTTTTAAAATATATCGTAGAAGGGGTGTGGCATATCTGGATAGGTATAGACCACATTGTGTTTCTGATCAGCTTGCTTTTGCTTGCGCCACTACAACCCTCACGCAAGAAAATCACAGATTGGCCAGCGGCTCAAACAGCTAGGCCTGTGCTTCTGGATATATTGGCAGTTGTCACAGCTTTTACCATTGCGCACTCCATCACTCTGGGTTTATCTGTCATGGAGTGGTTAACACCCCCATCTGACTTGATTGAGCCGGCTATAGCTTTGTCAGTAGTGTTGGCTTCTTTGAATAATTTACTTGGTGGCTATTCCCTGAAACGCTGGCGTTTGGCTTTTATTTTTGGTTTGATTCATGGTTTTGGTTTTGCAAATGTGCTGCTTGATCTGGGCTTACCCAACAGTGCGTTGGTTGCTGCGCTTGGCGGATTTAACCTTGGAGTAGAGCTTGGTCAGTTGGCTATAGTTTTGGTGTTCCTACCACTTGCTTGGTTACTGCGACGCACCCTCTTTTATCGCTGGGTGGTTGTCGCAGGTGGCTCTTTTGTTATTGCTCTACTTGGTGTTTATTGGCTATTGGATCGAAGTGGACTTAAGTTTTTTTAATCCATGTTGGCAAAATGGTGCACTGG
>Ga0209357_1000161_pt1 | contig 24438 bp, 21 predicted proteins | sample LauGreFBDMM110SD_2_FD_187573 | JGI IMG/M metagenome (GOLD analysis project Ga0209357, IMG submission 187573) | Freshwater lake microbial communities from Lake Michigan, USA - Fa13.BD.MM110.SD (SPAdes) (version 3) | ecosystem: Environmental > Aquatic > Freshwater > Lake | place: Lake Michigan... | reverse complement strand
CCCACAGGCCCCATCATCGTCAACGCATCCCGTGCGGTGCTGTACGCTTCAAAAGGGGCAGATTTTGTGTCTGCTGCCCGTTCTGCAGCCTTGGATTTAAGAGAAGCTTTGAAGACCCAAATTCTATAAAATATACAAATTAACTATTATTAATAAATATACTAATTTAAAAAATGTTTGTCGTAAAAATTGTATGTCTACGACAGGTTAATACGCTAAGGCCTGAATTGCAGTAAGGTCATCACTTCTGATAAAAGTGATGTGACATGAAAAATAGAAAATGTCTTGTGCGCTTTTTGGCAAGCGCGAACAAGATTGAAGAAACTTTCTACAATGCTTTGCCTGATAACGATGCCAAATCACTATTGATGGCTCTGACAGTAGCCCACGAAAATGGGGCCCCGCTCAATGTATCGCAGGCCATGCAAATGCGCCGCATAGGTTCACCTGCTAAAAACCATCGAAAAATCAATGATTTGCTTGAGGCCGGCATGATTGATTTAGCCCATGACGCCGGCAACCGGCGCACCAAGTTTTTGATTCCCACGCCGATGGCGATGAAGATTTTTGATGATCTCGCGCTTGCCTTAGCGCAAGCCAGCAGCACCCACTAAGCGTTTCAAGTAGCGCCCAGTCATGCTGTGCGGGTTGGCGGCCACTTCTTCGGGGGTGCCAACCGCCACCACTTGACCGCCGCCACTGCCTCCCTCGGGACCCATGTCGATCACCCAATCGGCGGTTTTGATCACGTCCAAATTGTGCTCGATCACCACCATGGTGTTGCCCGCTTCCACCAGTTGCTGCAACACTTTGAGCAGCAAAGCGATGTCTGCGAAATGCAAGCCTGTGGTGGGTTCGTCCAAAATATACAGCGTGCGACCGGTGTCACGGCGAGACAACTCCAGCGCCAATTTCACCCGCTGCGCCTCGCCACCACTGAGTGTGGTGGCGGCTTGGCCCAAGCGGATATAGCCCAAGCCCACATCCATCAAGGTTTGCAACTTGCGCGCCAGTGCGGGCACCGCGCCCAAAAACGCCAAGGCGTCTTCCACCGTCATGTTCAAAATTTGTGCAATGTTGTGGCCCTTGTAAAGCACCTCCAAAGTCTCGCGGTTGTAGCGCTGACCCAAGCAGACATCGCAAGGCACGTACACATCGGGCAAAAAGTGCATTTCCACTTTCACCATACCGTCGCCTTGGCAGGCCTCGCAGCGCCCCCCCGCCACATTGAATGAAAAGCGTCCTGCGCCATAACCACGCTCTCTCGCCATCGGCACCTCGGACAGCAATTCGCGAAGTGGCGTGAACAAGCCGGTGTAGGTAGCAGGATTGGAGCGCGGTGTGCGACCAATCGGCGACTGGTCGACACTGATGACTTTGTCAAAGTTGTACAGCCCGAGGATGTCCTCGTGGGCCGATGGCTCTTCGTGGGCGCGGTGGATTTGCTTGGCCGCAGCCGCATACAAGGTGTCGTTCACCAGCGTGGATTTGCCCGAGCCGGACACGCCGGTGACGCAGGTGAGCAAGCCCACAGGAAATTCAGCCGTGACGTTTTGCAGGTTGTGGCCGCTAGCACCCACCACAGTCAGCGATTGCTTGGCAGCGCTGTGCACCACGGTGGGGGGGAGACTGCCAAACACATTGGTCGCAGGTGCAGCAGCAGTCACGCTGCGACTTTGCTGAATTTTCCACGGGCGGCGTTGGGCGGGCACCGCGATGTTCAAAGCGCCCGACATATAGCGGCCAGTCAACGACGCGGGGTTGGCTTCAATTTCTGCCGCCGTGCCTTGCGCCATCACCCGCCCGCCATGCACTCCAGCGCCTGGCCCCATGTCGATGCAATGGTCAGCAGCGCGGATCATGTCCTCGTCGTGTTCCACCACCAACACGCTGTTACCGATGTCGCGCAGGTGTTTCAAGGTGTCAATCAGGCGGTCGTTATCGCGCTGGTGCAAACCAATGCTGGGTTCGTCCAGCACATACATCACGCCTGTCAGGCCCGAGCCAATTTGCGAGGCCAAGCGGATTCGCTGCGCCTCACCGCCCGACAGCGTGTCGGCGCTGCGCGAGAGGCTCAGGTAGGTGAGACCCACATCGTTCAAAAATTTCAGCCGATTGGCAATTTCACGAATCACCTTCTCGCCAATATCAGCCTTGTTGCCTTGCAGTTTCAGGTTTTGAAAATACGCTTGGCACTCGGCCAAGGTGATGTGGCTCACATCATGCAAAGTACGAGCCTGGAGGCCTTCACCCAAACGTACATTGCGGGCTTCAATGCGCAGGCGTGTGCCTTGGCAGTCCAAGCAGGGTCGGTGCCCACGGTAGCGCGACAACTCTTCGCGCACCAGTGCCGAGTCGGTGTCGTGGTAACGGCGGGTCATATTGGGCACGATACCTTCAAAGGCGTGCAGCTTGGTGGTTTTGCGTCCCGCTTTCGCGCCCGACTCCAGCACATAGCTGAACTTAATTTCTTCCTCGCCCGAGCCAAACAACACAACTTGTTGCACGGCTTCGGGCAAGTTTTCAAACGGGGTTTCAAGATCGAACCCGTAATGCTTGGCCAAGCTTTGCAGCATGGCGAAGTAATAGGCGTTGCGTTTGTCCCAACCCTTGATAGCGCCGCTCTCCAAACTCAAGCTTGGAAACGCCACGATACGTGCAGGATCAAAAAAGGTTTGCTCACCCAAGCCCTCGCAGGCGGGGCAAGCACCCAGTGGCGAGTTGAACGAGAACAAACGTGGCTCAAGTTCGCCAATCGCGTAGTTGCAATGGGGGCAGGCAAAGCGGGCATTGAAAGCGTGCTCGATGCCGCTGTCCATGTCCAACACCACCGCGCGGCCATCGGCCAAGCGCAAAGCGGTCTCGAAACTTTCTGCCAAGCGTGTGGCCATGTCGGGCCGCACTTTCAAGCGGTCAACCACCACATCAATATCGTGCTTTTCTTTTTTCTCTAGGGTTGGCAAATCGGCCAACTCAACCACCTGTCCATCAATACGAAACCTGACAAAGCCTTGCGCCTGCATTTGGGTGAAGACCTCGGCAAATTCACCTTTGCGTTCACGTGCTACTGGCGCCATGAGCATGATGCGGCGCTCCTCGGGCATGGCCAAGACCGCGTCGACCATTTGCGCCACGCTCGAAGACTGCAGCGGCACGCCGTGCTCTGGGCAATGCGGTGTGCCTGCCCTTGCAAACAACAAACGCAGGTAGTCGTGGATTTCGGTGACCGTACCGACAGTCGAGCGCGGGTTATGGCTGGTGGCTTTTTGCTCGATGGCAATGGCGGGTGACAGGCCCTCGATCAAATCGACATCGGGCTTGTCCATGCGCTGCAAAAACTGCCGCGCATAGGCCGACAAACTTTCCACATAGCGGCGCTGTCCTTCGGCATACAAGGTATCAAAGGCCAAACTGGATTTTCCTGAACCGGACAAGCCGGTGATGACCACCAACTGGTTGCGCGGGATGTCCACATCGATGTTTTTCAGGTTATGGGTGCGAGCACCGCGCACACTGATGCGGCCAAAAGCACTGGGGCCGCCTAAGTGGTGACCTAAATAATGTGCTTCAGAGGGGGAATTCACGGCAGGTTTGGCTTTATCGAGGGTAACCCGACATCATAGCCAACACGCTTATGCTCTAGCCCATGACCTCTTCCCGCGCCCTGAGCCTGCAGGCTTTTTTCACCCTGCTCTTGATCGCTTTGATGATGGCGTCCAACCATATCGCCGCCCGCGTCGCCTTTAACAGCGGCTTGGATGTGGCCACAGCTGTAGCCACGCGCAGCCTGGTCACCGCTGCGGTCGTGGCTTTTTTGCTGGTGGTGGCCCATGTTTCTTGGCGCTTTAACCGCCAACAAGGCCGCGGCTTGCTTTTTGTGGGATTGATGATTGGCCTGCAAAGCCAATGCCTGTATGCCGCTGTGGCGCGCTTGCCGGTCGCCTTGGCCTTGCTCGCGTTCAACACCTACCCGCTGTGGACGGCGTTGTGGGACAAACTCATTTACAAGCGCACACCGCAACGCAGCGTGTTGTTGTCCATGCCTTTGATCTTGCTCGGTCTGGCCATTGCGCTGGACGTGCTGGGTGCGGCTTCTGGCTTGGGGGCACAAGCCCAATGGGCGCAAATCGGCGAGGGAGTGGGTTTTGCTTTGGCCGCGGCCTGCAGTTTCGGCTTGGCATTGGTCGGCACCCAACATGAAACTGCGGGCATGGACGGGCGGCTGCGCACATTTTTCAGCTTGCTGCTGGCGGGCAGCGTGGCCTTGGCGGTGATTGGTTTTAGTGGTGGCCCGCACTGGCCACAAACCATGCTTGGCTGGCAAGGCTTAGGGCTGCTCACTTTTCTTTACGGCACGGCTTTCACCATCATGTTCACCGTCTTGCCCAAACTCGGCGTGGCGGCCAACTCGGCCATCATGAATGTGGAGCCGGTGTTTGCTTTGGGGTTGGGCTGGGCGGTGTTAGACCAACAAGTGGCTTGGGTACAAGTGGGCGGCGCCTTGCTGGTGGTAAGTGTGGTCGTGAGCTTGGGGCTTCGAAAGCAGTCGGCTTAACCGCTGACCACTTCTCGCCAAGCCTGCTCGACCCGCTCAGGCGTCAAATCATTCAAGCAGCGAAGATGCCCCAAAGGACAGCTGCGCTCAAAGCAAGGCGCACAGTCCAACGTGGGTTGGTAACTGGCTTCGTTTTTCAACCATAAGACCACGGCTTTGTCGCTCAAAGGCGGCGTGTGCAAAGGGCTGGACGAGCCAAACACCGCGACCTGCGGCACACCCATGGCGGCCGCCACGTGCATCAGCCCTGAGTCGTTGCTGAGCATGGCTTGTGAGGACGCAACCAAGGCCATGGCTTGGCTAAGGTCCGTCTTACCCGCCAAGTTGCGCGCATTTTTGGGCCGCTCTTGGTTGATGCGCTTGGCAATGTCATCACACAGTTCGGCCTCTTTGGCCGAGCCCAGCAACACCACCGGCAAGCCCGTGCGCAAGCCCATTTCAGCGAAATAGGCCGCTGGCCAGCGCTTGGCTGGGCCGTACTCCGCCCCAGGGGCGAACACCGCGTAAGCGCCCAATTTGAGGTCAAAACTCAACAAGGTGGTTTTGAGCAGGTCCAAAGACAAGTCCAGCTTGGGCTGCACGCTGCTATCTGCTTCTATTTGTGCCAAGGCAAGGTAATGCGCCACCATCGCACCGCGCTGGTCTTTGGCGGGGTTGGGGATGCGCTGGTTCAGCAAACCAAAACGGGTTTCACCGTGGTAGCCCACCCGCACAGGAATGCCAGCCATCCATGGCAGCAAAGCGCTTTTCCAAGAGTTGGGACCTACATAGGCGCGCTCATATCGGCTTCGCCACTGCTGGGCTAAGTTACGCCGCGCCGCCCAGTGCAAACCGCCACGGGGGAAAGGCAACTCGATCACCTCTGACACTTGTGACATGGCGCGGTAGATGGGGGCCACCCATGGCATGGCAGCCACGCTCAAGCTTTCGCCGCGCTGGGCCAGCACACGCAACAAAGGTTCTGTCATCACCGCGTCGCCTATCCATTGAGGCGCTATCACCAAGCTGGCTGTCATAAATAATTGGGGTCAGATCCCAATTAATTAATGCGCGGCCACAGGCTCGCCCGCTTTGAGCTGGTACTCGGTGCTGCAATACGGGCACTTGGCGTGCCCGGTGCGTGCCACATCCAAAAACACTTTGGGATGGCTGTTCCAAATCTTCATATCAGCCAAGGGGCTGGGGCAATACACACCACCATGGCCGTTAAGGTCTGTGGCCAGCAATTCAACCGTTTTTTGCATAGTTAAACCTTGGTCAGCCAATGCGAATACTTGGCGTTGCGGCCATTGACAATATCAAAGAACGCAGTTTGGATTTTTTCGGTGATGGGGCCGCGGCTGCCTGCGCCAATTTCAATGCGGTCGAGTTCGCGCACCGGTGTCACTTCAGCCGCTGTGCCGGTGAAAAACGCTTCGTCGGCGATGTAGATCTCGTCGCGGGTGATGCGCTTTTGCACGATCTCGAGGCCCAAATCTTTGGCGATGTGAAACACCGTGTTGCGGGTGATACCGTTCAAAGCGCCTGCAGACAAGTCGGGGGTATAGATGACGCCGCCTTTGACGACGAACAGGTTTTCACCCGCACCTTCAGACACAAAGCCTGATGCATCCAACAACAAGGCTTCATCGTAGCCGTCGTCAAGCGCTTCCATATTGGCCAAGATGGAGTTGGTGTAGTTGCTCACCGCCTTGGCCTGCGTCATGGTGATGTTGACATGGTGGCGGGTATAGCTGCTGGTTTTGACGCGAATACCGCGCTTCATACCCTCCTCGCCAAGGTAAGCGCCCCAAGTCCAAGCCGCGACCATCAGGTGAATTTGGTTGCCCTTGGGTGACACGCCGAGTTTTTGCGAGCCGATCCAAGTCAGCGGACGGATATAGCCGCTTTTGAGCTTATTTTCGCGTACCACGGTGCGCTGAACTTCGTTGACCTCTTCTTGGGTGAAAGGAATTTTCATGCGCAAAATTTTGGCACTGTTGAACAAGCGCTCGGTGTGCTCTTGAAGGCGAAAGATGGCTGTGCCGTTGACTGTGTCATAGGCCCGCACACCCTCGAAAGCGCCGCAGCCGTAGTGCAGAGTGTGGGAGAGGACGTGGATTTTGGCGTCGCGCCAATCGACCAACTCGCCGTCCATCCAAATTTTGCCGTCACGGTCGTGCATCGGGGGGGGCAGGGCGCTCATGGTGTTCCTTTATTCGGGGTCTGCTGGTCTAAGGGGGAGGATTTTACGTTGCATCCTGCACCGCGGCATTGGCGTTAGCACGCGACAAGGACCATTGCTGTAAACGCCCATCGTGAAAGTGACACTGCACGCTATCGCCGCCGGTGTCTCGCCACTCAAAAATATCAGCTTTTTTGTCTTCGCTTGGAATGCGCTGACCTAGGCTGGCAGCCAGTCCAATGACCTTGAGCAAGCGCAAGCCATCGTGGAGCTGAGCATGGAACATGACTGCATTGGCAACGCTGCCCAGCGGTTGTTCGGCGGCACGCTCCATGGTTTGCATCAAGCGGGTAGTGAGTTGCAGCAACCAAAACACAATGCCGCTGGAGACCAGCGAAAAACCCCACCAACCCAAAGCGCGAAACGAACCATACAGTAAGACTGCCAAGCCGGTAACCACTGCCAGATTTCGCCAATTCATGGCGCTGATTTTGACCTAAGTTTTAAGCCCTAAGTTCAAGAAACACAAACCAAGCCACCGCTATCAGCATGGCCAAGCCCAGCGCACCCCAATTGCGGTGAATGCCTGCCTCGCTTGGCGCGGTTTTGCGCCCGGTCAGCATGGCTTTGAGCAAGTTTTCACCATGGGTTCGGCTACTCCACAGCACGCCGATGACATGCACCAAGACCACGGGGACCAAGGTATTGGCCGCGATTTCATGCGCCTCTTCCAACCACTCAGCCGCGTCCTCGGCCAAAGCCAGCCAGCCGCTATAGACACTCAAGGCCGTCAAGCCCATGAGCAAGATAACGGCCACGGCGCCTACCGGGTTGTGACCTACAAAATGTTGTGGTTCGCTGCTTCGCAAGCTCTTGATATAAGACCACACTTGTTCCGGCCCACGCACAAATTCGCTGAACCGTGCGTAGCGTGTGCCGACAAGCCCCCAGACCACGCGAAACGCAATCAAGCCCGCCGCCACCCAACCCAAGGTGTGGTGCAAGCGCTCGAAATCTTCGCTCTCGCCGGTGACATAAGCGCCAATCACGCTGGCCGCCAAGGTCCAATGGAAGACGCGAACCGGCCAGTCCCAGACTTTGACGCTGGTGATTTCTGTTTCTGTTGAGCTCATGAGGGAATCAGCACGGTTTTGGCGTTGTATTCGCCAGAGGGTGCGCCGCGGTGACAGGCGGCACAGTTGGAGGGACTTTTCACATAAAGGTTTTTCCAGACTTTGGCTGGCAATTTTTTGCTGACTTTATGAATACCTAGCCACCACTCAGCGCGGGTGATGCGGTTATCGGGCGGCATTTGCGTGCCGACCCACACGGGATTGACCGCGTTGGTTTGCAACCAATCGGCAATCAAGCTTTGGGTGTCACTGTTGAGCAGGACTTGGGTAGAAAAATGTTTGGATAGACTGTCTGTAATGCTCTTCCACGACTCGGCTGGCAAGAGGCCAGGCGGGTAAGCGAAATGGCAGACCGAGCACTCTTGCTGGTAAGCGGTGAGGGCAGGCGCTGGCACCACACGCTGGGCGTGGCTAAAGGTAGCCCACAGCAGGCTCATACAGATAAACACCCACTTTGACAGGGTTTGCATCGCAACTTCTCCTTGATGACAGGAGAGTTGTAGTTGGAGCCGCCCCCAAAGACCTTGCGTTAGCGCAACAAAAGTGCGTTTTGAACAGTATTTAACCCAAACCGCGCACCACGGCCATGGCCTCTTCGACGCGCTCGACCGCATGAACCGTCATGCCCTCGATGGGTTTTTTGGGTGCATTGGCCTTGGGGATGACAGCCACGCTAAAGCCCAGCTTGGCGGCTTCTTTTAAGCGCTCTTGGCCACGCGGTGCGGGCCGCACTTCCCCCGCCAAACCGACCTCGCCAAAAGCGATGAAGCCCTTGGGCAGGGGTTTGCCGCGCAAGCTGGAGGTGATGGCCAACAGCACCGCCAAGTCGGCCGCAGGCTCGCTGATGCGCACACCGCCCACCGCGTTGACAAACACGTCTTGGTCCATGCAAGCCACACCCGCATGGCGATGTAACACCGCCAACAGCATGGCCAAGCGGTCGCGGTCCAAACCTACACTCAAGCGGCGGGGGCTCGGGCCCCCGCTGTCGACCAGCGCTTGGATTTCCACCAACAAAGGCCGCGTGCCCTCTAATGTGACCATGACGCAACTGCCCGGCACCGGCTCGGCGTGTTGGCTTAAAAAGATGGCGCTGGGGTTGGAAACGCCCTTCAAACCTTTTTCGGTCATGGCGAAGACGCCAATCTCGTTGACCGCGCCAAATCGGTTTTTGATGGCCCGCACCAGCCGAAAACTGCTGTGGGTGTCGCCTTCAAAGTACAGCACCGTGTCGACCATGTGTTCCAGCACCCGCGGACCCGCCAACGCGCCTTCTTTGGTGACATGGCCTACCAACACGATGGCAATGCCACTGGCCTTGGCCAAGCGGGTGAGGTGGGCGGCGCATTCGCGCACCTGCGCGACAGACCCTGGCGCACTGGTGAGTTGGTCTGAATACACAGTTTGGATGGAGTCGATGACGGCGATGTGCGGCGACTGCGCTTGCAGCGTAGCGATGATTTTTTCCAGCTGGGTTTCGGCCAGCACTTGAACGCGGCTGTTGTCCAGCCCCAAGCGACGTGCCCGCAGTGCGACTTGTGCGCCGGACTCTTCGCCAGTGACGTACAAAGTGTTTTGGCCGCTGCGCTGCAAACCGTCCAAGGCTTGCAACAACAGGGTGGATTTGCCAATGCCCGGATCGCCGCCGATCAGCACCACGCCGCCCTCGACCATGCCCCCGCCCAAGACGCGGTCAAGCTCGTCTTGGCCGGTGGGTGTGCGGTCGACGTCTTGCGCCTCTATATCCGAGAGCGCGGTGACTGCCGATGCGGGTGCCAAACCGGCACGGGGCGCGAAGCGGTTTTTCACCGCGCCATCGGTGGACACGGCTTCCACCAAGGTGTTCCAAGCCTCGCAATGCGGACATTTGCCCAGCCACTTGGGGCTGGTGCCGCCGCACTCGGTGCAGCTGTAATGGGTTTTGTCTTTGGCCATGGCGCATGATAGCTGTATGGATACACAGTGTCCATAGGGCTTAACAAGCATGGCTTTGCAAGGCGCATGACCGACAATCACTGCATTGAGCTTTGATTGTGCCCACCGTGACCCTGATAACCCCTGACGAATCCCGCATGACGCCCGACGAGCGGCGCTCGGCGTTTTCCTTGGCCAGTATTTATGCGCTTCGCATGTTGGGCCTGTTCATGGTGATGCCGGTCTTCATGCTGGAGGCCCGCCATTACGAGGGCGGCGACGACCTGTCCGCCGTTGGCATGGCCATGGGCGTCTACGGACTGGTACAGGCGGTCCTGCAAATTCCTTTTGGCATGGCCGCCGACCGGTTTGGCCGCAAGCGGGTGATTTACCTTGGGCTGGCATTGCTGGCGCTTGGCAGCATTGTCGGGGCCACGGCCACGAGCGTCGGCGGTTTGGCCTTGGGCCGCGCTTTGCAAGGCGGTGGCGCCATCTCTGCGGCGGTGACCGCCTTGTTGGCCGACCAAACCCGCGACGCGGTGCGTACCAAAGGCACGGCCTTGGTGGGGGCCAGCATTGGGTTGATGTTTGCGCTGTCCTTGGTACTGGGGCCCTTGCTGTCTGGCTGGGGGGGCTTGAGCGCGATTTTTGGCGTTACCTTGCTGTTAGCTGTTTGCGGTGTCGCCATTGTGCGGTTTTGGACGCCCCCCGAACCTAGCCTGCCCATGGCAGGTCAGGCCAAGCACAGCCTGTGGGGCTTGCTGGTGCATCCCGACCTGATTCGCCTGAATTTTGGGGTGTTTGCTTTGTATGCGGTGCAGCTGGCGTCTTGGGTGGCGATTCCGGCTTTGCTGATTCAAGCTGGTGTGGCGAGTGCCGACCACGGCTGGGTTTACCTGCCAGCGGTGCTGCTGTCTTTTGTGGTGATGGGTGTGACCCTGTTCCCCATGGAGCGACGCGGTTTGTTGCGCCCCCTCTTTTTGGGCTGCATTCTCTTGGTGATGGTGGTGCAAGCGGGCTGGGGTTGGTTGGCCACGTCGTCTCCCCCTTTGTGGATGTTGGCCATCTTGTTGTTTTTGTTTTTCTGCGGCTTCAATGTCTTAGAAGCCAGCCAACCCAGTTTGGCGTCGCGCTTGGCGCCCACAGGTTCTCGCGGTGCGGCTTTGGGGGTGTACAACACCTTGCAGTCGCTGGGTATTTTTGCGGGCGGCGCAATGGGCGGCTTGTTGCTCAAAAGCGTGGGCGCATCCGGCGTTTTCCTGACCAGTGCCGCACTGATGCTGGTGTGGCTGGGGGTAGCGTGGGGCGCTCGCTTTGTCAACAAATCACCAAGCGGCGTGGCATCAGTTCACTGACCTGCGCCGTGGCGGGCCGCATAATCAACTTATTCCATTTCACAGCACTTAAGAGGTACACCCATGGCAAGCGTTAACAAAGTTATTTTGATGGGCAACTGCGGCCGCGACCCCGAGGTGCGCTACCTCCCCAGTGGTCAAGCCGTGGCCAATGTCTCCATCGCCACCAGCACCAAACGCAAGGACAAAAACAGCGGCGAAACCATCGAAGACACCCAGTGGCACCGCATCACGTTTTACGACCGTCTCGCTGAAATAGCGGGTGAATACGTGAAAAAAGGTCGACCCATTTACGTCGAAGGCCGCTTGAAATACGGCACCTACACCGATAAAACCACCGGCGTGGAAAAAAACACGGTGGACATCATCGCTACCGAGTTGCAGTTGTTGGGTGGGCGCGAAGGTATGGGCGGCCCCTCGGAAGATGGCGGCTCTCGTGCTCCAGCACGCAGCGCAGCGCCAGCTGCAAGTGCCCCCCGTGCGTCAGCACCGGCCAAGTCCGGCTTTGACGACATGGACGACGACATCCCTTTTTAAGTCGGCTAAGCCAAAAAGGATCGGTATTGCAATGCTTCTGCCATGTGCATTTGACCGATCTCCTGTGCTTGCGCTAAATCGGCAATCGTTTGCGCCAAGCGCAACACCCTGTGCGTGGCTCTGGCAGACCAAGCACGTTGCTCAGCAGTGTGAGCTAACAAACTTGACGCCTCAGGGCTAAGCAACAAGGCTTGCATCTGCGCTTGGGACAAGTCTTTGTTGCGGCACCCCTGACGCATCCATGCACGCTCATGGGCCGCAATACACCGCGCTTTCACAACGCTTGTGCGCTCGCCCAGCGGGGCATGTAACAAAACTTCTGCCGACAAGGCGTTGACCGAGACCTGCATATCGATGCGGTCCCACAAGGGGCCGCTGATGCGCCCTTGGTAGCGAGCGACCTGCAAGGGGCTGCAGCGACAACTGGGTTTTTGCATACCCAAATAGCCACAGGGGCACGGGTTCATAGCTGCCACCAACTGAAAAGCGGCGGGGTACTCCACATGGTGCTTGGCCCGAGCCAAGTTGATGATGCCAGTCTCTAAAGGCTCGCGCAAAGCTTCAAGTGCAGCGCGTGAAAATTCAGGGAGTTCATCTAAAAAAAGAACGCCATGGTGGGCTAACGATATTTCTCCGGGGCGAGGCGGCGCACCTCCCCCCACCAAGGCCGCCAAACTCGCACTGTGGTGCGGATGGCGATACGGGCGTTGACCCCACTGCGCCAAACCCACAGGACCGTAGATGCTGTGAATCGCTGCAGTTTGCAAGGCTTGCTCTAAGCGCAAGGGGGGCAATAGACCGGCTAAACGTTGCGCCAACATGGACTTACCCACACCAGGCGGCCCCACCAACAACAAACTGTGACCCCCCGCTGCGGCGACTTCCAAGGCGCGCTTGACGCCGGCATGGCCTTTGATGTCTTGCAAGTCGCCTGTTGCAAAGAGGCTTTCCTGTGGCAACTGGGTTTGCATCTTTAAGGGCTGCCAAGCTGCATCGGCTTGCGTGGCTGGGGACAATGCTTGCAAAACGTCTTGGAGTTGATTGACGCTGTAAACCCGTGTACCTGGCACCAAGGCGGCCTCTTGGGCGCAGCCAGCAGGCAAAACCAAGGCCGCAGTCGACCCCTCTTGGTGCAAGGCTTGCGCCATCGCCAATGCGCCGCGCACAGGCCTTAATTCGCCGGACAAGGACAACTCCCCTGCAAACTCATAACCAACCAGAGCCTCTGGGGGCAAAGCACCGCTTGCGGCCAAGATGCCAACCGCAATGGGCAAGTCAAAACGCCCCGACTCTTTGGGCAAATCGGCAGGCGCCAAGTTGACAGTGATGCGCTGGTTGCTGGGAAACGCCAAACCGCTGTTAAGGATGGCCGAGCGCACCCGCTCCCGCGCTTCTCGCACCTCGGTTTCGGCCAAGCCCACCAAGCCAAAGCTCGGCAAGCCATTGGCAAGATGCACCTCCACGGTGACGCGAGGGGATTGCAGACCCCAAACTGCGCGGCTGTGCACCGCTGCAAAACCCATGCTCATCTCCTTGTTTTGGTGCGCGCCCCATAAACGTGCGCGTCAAACACCTTGGCCGCACCAATCGGGTGCTATTTGGGCCTTTTCTGTGACGTTCGCAATTGCAAATTGCTTTAAGTGTGCTTGGCATAAAGCCTGCTAAGTACAAGTTCCACTGCGGATATACCGCAGTTCCACTGAACAGGAGAAACCATGAAATTGATTACGGCCATCATCAAACCGTTCAAGCTTGACGAGGTGCGCGAAGCCTTGTCGGCCATCGGCGTGCAAGGCATCACCGTCACCGAGGTCAAAGGCTTTGGTCGCCAAAAAGGCCACACCGAGCTTTACCGCGGCGCTGAATATGTGGTGGACTTTTTGCCCAAGGTCAAGATCGAAGCCGCTGTAGGCGCTGAGTTGGTTGACCGTGCTATTGAAGCCATCGAAACCGCTGCCCGCACCGGCAAGATCGGTGACGGCAAGATTTTCGTTACACCGCTCGAACAAGTCGTGCGTATTCGCACCGGTGAGACCGGCAAAGCCGCCATCTAATGTTTTCGATAAGGACAACCATCATGAAAAAATACATTGCCGCCTTAGCCTTAGGGCTGAGTCTGGTCTTTGCCCACGGTGTGAGCCTGGCCGAAGACGCACCCGCCAAGCCTGCCGCTGAAGCCGCCGCTCCTGCTGCACCTGCTGCTGAGAAAACCGAAGCTGCTGCACCTGCACCTGCTGCTGCAGCCGCGGCCGAGGCACCTGCTGCGGCCCCCGCCTTGGTTCCCAACAAAGGAGACACCGCGTGGATGACCATCGCCACCGTGCTGGTCATTCTCATGACCATCCCTGGCTTGGCACTGTTTTACGGCGGCTTGGTCCGCTCTAAAAACATGTTGTCGGTGCTGATGCAAGTGTTTGTGGTCACCTCACTCATTTATGTTTTGTGGGTGTTGTATGGCTACACCGTGGCCTTCACCGCTGGCAACCCGTTCTTTGGCTCGTTTGACAAGCTGTTCTTCAAGGGCATCACGGTAGATTCTGTGGCTGCAACTTTTAGCAAAGGCGTGGTCATTCCTGAGTTCACATTCGCGGCCTTCCAAGCCACATTTGCAGCTATCACCTGTGCCTTGATCGTTGGTGCGTTTGCCGAACGCATCAAGTTCTCGGCGGTGTTGTTGTTCTGTACGCTGTGGTTCACCTTCAGCTACCTGCCTGTGGCACACATGGTGTGGTATTGGGACGGCCCCGACGCCATCAGCGATGCCGCATCTCTTGAGAAAGTCACCGCTGCTGCTGGCTGGTTATGGGCCAAAGGCGCACTCGACTTCGCAGGCGGCACCGTGGTTCACATCAACGCAGCGGTAGCTGGCTTGGTGGGTGCCTTCATGCTGGGCAAGCGTATTGGCTATGGCAAAGAGTCCATGACACCTCACAGCCTGACATTGACCATGGTCGGTGCTGCGCTGTTGTGGGTGGGCTGGTTCGGTTTCAATGCCGGTTCGAACTTGGAAGCCAATGGTTTGACTGCGCTGGCTTTTGTCAACACCTTGGTGGCGACTGCTGCTGCCACCTTGGCATGGATTGCAGGTGAAGCAATTGCCAGAGGCAAAGCATCGATGCTCGGTGCCGCTTCGGGTGCAGTGGCCGGTTTGGTGGCCATCACCCCCGCTTGCGGATTTGTCGGCCCCATGGGTGCCATCGTCATCGGCTTGGTCGCAGGTTTGCTGTGTCTGTGGGGCGTGAATGGCTTGAAGCGCCTGTTGGGCGCGGATGACACCTTGGACGTTTTCGGTGTGCATGGCGTGGGCGGTATCGTCGGCGCTTTGTTGACCGGCGTATTTGCCGCTCCCTCATTGGGCGGCACCGGCGTTTATGACTATGTGGCCAATGCCGTCAACCCCGACTACAGCATCGGCGGCCAAGTTTGGATTCAATTGCAAGCCGTTATCACCACCATTGTGTGGTCAGGCGTGGTGTCTGTGATTGCCTACAAACTGGTCGATATCGTGGTGGGTTTGCGCGTCACAGAAGAAGAAGAGCGCGAAGGTTTGGACATCTCCAGCCACGGCGAGACTGCTTACCACCGTTAAGGTTTCGTTTCAGGGTGAAACGGGAAGCCCGCTTAGGCGGGCTTTTTTGCGTCTGGCTTAGAGGTTGGGCGCCAATAACCGCAACAAGTCTTTGTCGTCGACGCCTTGACGCTGGGCCAAATCTTGCACCTGATCGTCACCAATGCGGCCCACATTGAAATAAGTGGCTTCGGGGTGGGCGAGGTAAAAACCGCTCACGCTAGCAGCTGGTGTCATGGCCATGCTTTCGGTCAGCGTCATGCCAATGTCTTGGCATTGCAGCAAATCGAACATCTGCTTTTTCACGCTGTGGTCGGGGCAGGCGGGGTAGCCGGGTGCGGGGCGAATACCTTGGTATTTTTCTTTGATCAGCTCTTCGTTGCTTAACTGCTCTGCGGCGGCATAGCCCCACAGGTCGCGGCGCACTCGCGCGTGCATGCATTCTGCAAACGCTTCGGCCAAGCGGTCGGCCAAGGCCTTGAGCATGATGGCGCTGTAGTCGTCGTGGTCGTCCATGAAGTATTTTTCTTTGGCGTCCACGCCCACACCGGCTGTCACTGCAAAGAGGCCCACATGGTCTTGTAGTCCGCTTGCCTTTCCTTGGGCATCGTTCAAAGGCGCGACAAAGTCAGACAAACAGCGATTGGGGTTGGCTACGCCCTCGCGCAGCGGTTTTTCGGTTTGTTGACGCAGGCCGTACCAAGTCAGGGCGCGTTGGCTACGGCTCTCATCGCTCCAGAGCACGATGTCGTCGCCCACGCTGTTGGCAGGGTATAAACCAACCACCGCATGGGCTTGCAGCCAGCGGCCTTCGATCAAGCGCTTAAGCATGCGCTTGCCGTCGCTGAACACACGCTGCGCCTCGGTGCCCACCACTTCGTCTTTCAAAATCGCGGGGAAGGGGCCAGCCAAGTCCCAGGTTTGGAAGAAGGGGCCCCAATCGATGAAGGGTTCCAGTTCCCCTAAGTCAAAGTTTTTGAACACCCGCTTGCCAATGAACTTCGGCGCGGCGGACTGGAAAGCCGTCCAATCGGTGTGTGCTGCGTTGGCCCGTGCTTTTACCAAGGGCAGCAAGGGCGTTTGCTTTTTGTTGGCATGCAGCTCACGCACTTTGGCGTAGTCGGTATTCAGGTCTTCAATGTATTGCGCTGCTTGGTCGCTGAGCAAACCTTGGGCCACACCCACGCTGCGCGAGGCGTCGGGCACATAGACCACCGGCCCTTCGTAGTGCGGCGCGATTTTCACCGCGGTATGCACACGGCTGCAGGTGGCGCCACCTATCAGCAAGGGGATTTTGCGCATGCGAAAGTAATCGTCTTTTTGCATCTCGGCGGCGACATACTGCATTTCCTCCAAGCTGGGGGTGATGAGGCCCGACAAGCCAATGATGTCCGCACCTTCCACCTTGGCACGGGCCAAAATTTCGTGGCAAGGCACCATCACGCCCATGTTGACCACGTCAAAGTTGTTGCACTGAAGCACGACGGTGACGATGTTTTTGCCAATGTCGTGCACATCGCCTTTGACCGTGGCAATCACGATCTTGCCCTTGGTTTTGACGTCTTCGCCTGCCGCTTCTTGCAGGCGTTTTTCTTCTTCGATGTAAGGAATCAGGTGCGCCACGGCCTGCTTCATCACGCGCGCAGACTTCACCACCTGCGGCAAAAACATCTTGCCTTGGCCAAACAAATCGCCCACCACATTCATGCCGTCCATCAAGGGGCCTTCAATCACATGCAGCGGTCGGCCGCCACGGGTCAGCACCTCTTGGTAAGCGGCTTCGGTGTCTTCGTTGATGAACTCGGTGATGCCATGCACCAGCGCGTGGCTGAGTTTGTGCGACACGCTCACTGGCGCGTCGGGCGTGCCGCGCCATGCCAGCTTGGCACTGTCGTCTTTGGCCGCGCCCTTGGCGCTCTCTGCAATTTCAATCAAGCGCTCGCCGGGAGTGAGGTGTTGTTCGCCATCTTTGTACTTCGGGGTTCTGTTCAAGACCACGTCTTCGACGCGTTCGCGCAGGATGGGCTCTAAGTCGTCGTAGACACCGACCATGCCCGCGTTGACGATGCCCATGTCCATACCCGCTTGAATGGCGTGGTACAAAAACACGGTATGTATGGCTTCGCGCACCGGGTCATTACCGCGAAAACTGAAACTCACATTCGACACGCCGCCACTCACCTTGGCGCCAGGCAGGTTTTCTTTGATCCAGCGGGTGGCATTGATGAAGTCCACCGCATAGTTGTCGTGCTCTTCAATGCCAGTGGCAATAGCAAAAATATTCGGGTCGAAGATGATGTCCTCGGGCGCAAAGCCCACCTCGTCGACCAACACGCGGTAGGCGCGTTCGCAAATCTCCACCTTGCGTTGGTAGGTGTCGGCCTGGCCTTTTTCGTCAAAGGCCATCACCACGGCGGCTGCGCCATAGCGCTTGATCAGCTTAGCTTGGCGCTTGAATTCGTCCAATCCCTCTTTCATGCTGATGGAGTTGACGATGCCCTTGCCTTGGATGCAACGCAGTCCGGCTTCGATGACCGACCACTTGCTGCTGTCGATCATGATGGGAACACGCGCGATGTCGGGCTCGGATGCGATCAGGTTCAAAAACCTCACCATGGCCGCCAAGCTGTCGAGCATGGCCTCGTCCATGTTGATGTCGATGATTTGCGCGCCGTTTTCCACCTGCTGACGCGCCACGGCCAAGGCCTGCTCGTACTCGCCATTCAAAATCATGCGGGCAAAGGCCTTGGAGCCGGTGACATTGGTGCGCTCGCCAATATTCACAAACGTGGCTTGGGGCTGCGCGCCAGTGCCGTCATCAGTGACGGTCACGCCAATGCGAACGGGCTCTAAACCCGAGAGCTTCATGGGGGGAACAGCGTTGTGTAGGGTCGTCATGGGCTCACCTGAAAGATGCAAAGCAGGTGAGCGTCGTTGCGAAGAATCATCTCAAGCCTGGCTTCGTGCGAAGCTGCAACGCTCCTTGAGATGGTGAGATTTTAGCGGGTATCACGCCGCCTGCTTGTACCCATCCCAAGCCGACACCCCACGCGGCTTGAGCGGTGACACCGCCTCGCCAATGGCGGCGATATGCTCGGGCGTCGTGCCGCAGCAGCCGCCCACAATGTTAACCAAGCCCTCGGCGGCAAACTCGTGCAGCAAGCGGCTGGTCACATCGGGCGTTTCGTCAAAGCCGGTGTCGCTCATGGGGTTGGGCAGACCGGCGTTGGGGTAGCAGCTGATGAAGGTGTCGCCTGCCACCCGCGCCAGCTCTTGGATGTAAGGGCGCATGAGGGCTGCGCCCAAGGCGCAGTTCAAGCCCACGGCCAAGGGCTGGGCGTGGCGCACGCTGTGCCAAAAGGCGGTGACGGTTTGGCCACTCAGGATGCGCCCCGATGCGTCGGTGACGGTGCCGCTGATGATCAGGGGCAGGCGCACACCACTGGCATCAAAGTATTCGTCGATGGCAAACAAGGCGGCTTTGGCGTTCAAGGTGTCAAAGATGGTCTCGACCAACAGCACATCCACGCCGCCTTCCACCAAAGCTTGTACTTGCTCGTAATAGGCGTGGCGCAGCTCTTCGAAGTTGACGTTGCGTGCCCCAGGGTCGTTCACATCGGGGCTAATGCTGGCAGTTTTGGGGGTGGGGCCCAAAGCGCCCACCGCATAGCGGGGCTTGTCGGGGGTGGAAAATTTGTCGCAAGCGGCGCGGGCAATGCGGGCGGAGGCGCGGTTCATCTCCACCGCCAAATCGGCCATGTCGTAATCGGCCTGTGCGATGTTGGTCGCGCCAAAGGTGTTGGTCTCGATCAAATCGGCACCGGCGGCCAAATAGCCTTCGTGGATGTCTTGAATGATGTCGGGGCGGGTGAGGCTGAGCAGCTCGTTATTGCCTTTGATGTCGCGGTGAAAGTCGGCAAAACGCTGGCCTTGGCTGCCTTCGCCGCTGTAACCCTCACCGCGGTACTGGGCCTCGGAAAGCTTAAATCGCTGGATCATGGTGCCCATGGCGCCGTCCAAAATAGCAATTCGCTTGGCAAGGATGTCGGGCAGGGCTCGGGCTCGGGTGTAATGAAGGTGACGCATGGTCAGGATTCTAGAAGCTTCCCGTGGTTAGAATCGATTTCCCCTAATTGGAGTTACTCTATGTCTGATGCGCACAACCAAGCTGGCGAAGAACAAGACGCTGTTGAGGCCATTGTGCCCCTCATGCCCATCGTGCTACCTATTGGCGGCGGTATTTTGATTTTCTTGTTGGCCTTTATTGCGGTCTTCATGGCCTGATTCGGCCGCTTACCCAACACCTGACAGCGCCTATTTCATGGCGCTTTTTTTATTGGCTTGAGGTGAATCCCTTGTCTTGGCTCTCAAACAGGGCATTGACCTTAACCAATTGAAGCCAGGAGCTCCCCATGAATGCACCCGCCCCTCAGGGAATAGGGTTGACACCCCCGTCTTTTGTGAAAAATCCTAAGCTCGTTGCTTGGGTTGCCGAGATGGTGGCCTTGTGCAAACCCGCTGCCGTGCACTGGTGCGACGGTAGCGACACCGAATACCAACAGCTTTGCCAATTACTGGTTAATTCTGGCACCTTCAAACAACTCAACCCTGCCAAGCGCCCCAACTCGTTTTTGGCCTGCTCCGACCCTTCGGACGTGGCCCGTGTGGAAGACCGCACCTTCATTTGTTCCGAGCACAAAGAAAACGCTGGTCCCACCAACAACTGGATGGCGCCGGACGATATGCGCCAAACCCTGCAACCATTGTTTGACGGCTGCATGGCAGGTCGCACCCTTTATGTGGTGCCTTTCTCCATGGGCCCGCTGGGCAGCCCGATTGCCCACATTGGCATCGAACTCTCCGACAGCGCCTATGTGGCAGTCAATATGAAGATCATGACCCGCATGGGCAAAGCGGTGTATGAGGTGCTGGGAACCGACGGCGAATTCGTACCTTGCGTTCACACCGTTGGCGCACCCTTGAAGTCTGGCGACAAAGACGTCAGCTGGCCTTGCAACAAGACCAAGTACATCGTGCACTACCCAGAAACTCGGGAAATTTGGTCCTACGGCTCCGGCTACGGCGGCAACGCGTTGTTGGGCAAAAAATGCTTCGCGCTGCGCATCGCCTCCAACATGGGAAGAGACCAAGGCTGGCTGGCCGAACACATGCTGATTTTGGGCGTGACCAACCCTGAAGGAAAAAAATACCATGTGGCCGCCGCCTTTCCCAGCGCTTGCGGCAAGACCAACTTCGCCATGCTGATTCCACCCGCGGGTATGCCAGGCTGGAAGGTCACCACCATAGGTGACGACATCGCCTGGATCAAGCCCGGCACGGACGGACGACTACGCGCCATCAACCCCGAGGCGGGTTACTTTGGCGTCGCCCCAGGCACTAACACCATGACCAACCCCAACTGCATGGCCAGCTTGGACAAGGACGTGATCTTCACCAATGTGGCGTTGACCGACGACGGCGATGTGTGGTGGGAAGGCATGAGCGAGGCTCCTAGCCACTGCATCGACTGGCAGGGTAAAGACTGGACACCCGCCATCTCCCGAGAAACCGGCGCCAAAGCTGCCCACCCCAATGCCCGCTTCACCGTGGCAGCGACCAACAACCCCGCGCTCGACAGCGCATGGGACGACCCCGCAGGTGTGACGATTGACGCCTTTATCTTTGGCGGTCGCCGCTCGACCACCGTGCCCTTGGTGACCGAAGCCCGCAACTGGGTGGAGGGCGTTTACATGGCCGCCACCATGGGCTCAGAGACCACCGCCGCGGCCGCTGGCCAGCAAGGCGTGGTGCGCCGCGACCCCTTCGCCATGTTGCCCTTCATGGGCTACAACATGAGCGACTATTTCCAACACTGGTTGCAACTAGGCCAAAAGCTGCAGGCCAGCGGCGCCAAGTTGCCTGCTATTTATTGCGTCAACTGGTTCCGCAAAGGCGAGGACGGAAAGTTCGTTTGGCCTGGCTATGGCGAGAACATGCGTGTGCTCAAGTGGATGATCGACCGCATAGAAGGCAGTGCCAAGGGTGCTGAAAACGTTTTTGGCATCAGCCCTGGCTACGAGGAGTTGAATTGGAACGGGTTGAGCTTCACACCTTCGCAATTCCAAACCGTCACCCACATCGACAAAGCGGCTTGGCAAACAGAATTGGGCTTGCACGAGGAGTTGTTCGAACAACTGGCTCACCACTTGCCACCAGAGTTGCCAGCTACCAAGGCCGCAATTGCGCAGCGTCTAGGTGCTTGAAGCCTAAGGCCTGCTGGCGCTCACCTGCTGCGCCAGCAGCACATACTCAGCCACCGCGACCTCTTCGGCGCGGCGCTGCACATCAAAGTCAGCCGCCACGCCACGCTCTTGCAACCAGCGGCCCAAGGTGTGCCGGAGCAATTTGCGCCGCTGACTGAACGCCACTTGTACCAATTCACTGAGCAGCGGCAAAGGCAGTGGTGCGGGTTGGGGGTGCGGCGTCATTCGCACCACAGCGCTGTCTACGCGCGGGGGCGGCTCAAACGCCATGGGGCCGACTGCCACCACCATCTCCATGGCGTAACGCCACTGCAGCATCACGCTCAAACGCCCGTAAGCCGCGCTGGCCGGCGCTGCCACCATGCGCTCAACCACCTCTTTTTGCAACATGAAGTGCTGATCTTGAATCACCGCCACATGGTCCAACAAGTGAAACAAAATGGGGGTGGAAATGTTGTAGGGCAAATTGCCAACCACCCGCAAGGTTTGGGTATTTAAATTCTTTGCCAAGGCAGTAACGTCCACCTTCAGCACATCTGCTTCGTGCACCGTCAAGTGCTTGTGCTGGCGCAAACGTGTCGCCAAGTCGCGGTCCAGTTCTATCACTTGCAAATGGCCTACCCGCTCAACCAGGGGTTGGGTCATGGCCGCCAATCCTGGGCCAATTTCCACCATCTGTTGCCCAGCCTCAGGCGCAATCGCATCGACAATTTCCGCAATCACACCTTGATCGGTCAAAAAGTGCTGACCAAAACGCTTGCGTGCTTGGTGTTTCACTTATTGCGGGGTTTCGCGGTATTCGACAAAGGCGCGCCCGCGCACCTCGCGCTCCCAGTTTTTATAGGCTTCCTCAAACTTTTTCTCGCGCAAGATGCTGCGCACCAAGTCTTGTTGTTCGCGCAAACTCAGCGGCGCCTCGCGCCTCTCAAGCACCTCTATCAGATGCACACCAAAGCGCGAAACCAGCGGGTCACCCACTTGACCGGGGGCCAGCTTGGCCATGGCCTCTTCAAATTCGGGCACCATCATGCCGGGGTTAGCCCAGCCCAAGTCACCGCCTTGGTTGGCGCTGCCGTCTTGCGAATGCTCCTTGGCAAGCGCCTCAAACTCGGCAAGACCTAGTTCGATCTGGCGCTTAAAGCCAGCCAACTGAGCGCGTGCTGCGTCTTGGCTGAGGTTTCCGCCTGGGCGCAACAAAATATGCCTTGAACGGGTTTGCGTCACGGTGGCTGGCAAAGCGTCTGCGCTGCGTCTTTCTAGCAGTTTCAATAGATGAAAGCCGGCGGCCGAGCGAAGCGGCCCGGCCAACTGGCCGACTGCTGTGTCTTTGATCGCCTCGACAAACAGGCTTGGGTAACGGCTGGGGGGGCGCAAGCCCAAGACGCCGCCATTGCTGCGGTCAGCTGCACTGGAAAACTGCGCGGCCAATTTTGAAAAATCTTCACCTGCTTTAAGCTTTCGCATCACCTCGTCGGCTTTGGTCAGTTGCTTGGCCACATCGTCTGCGCTGGCGTTTTCGGACAAGGGAAACAAAATGTGGGCAATATTGATGTCGGCATTGGGATTGGCGGCGTTATTGCGCTCTTGCAAAAAAGCATCCACTTCGAAATCTTGAATCTTGATGCGGGCATTGACCTCGCGCTCGCGTACCCTTTGAAGCAACATCTGGCGTCGTACTTGGGTGCGGTATTGTTCCCATGACAAGCCTTGATCTTGCAAACGTTGCTGCAGCTGCTGAATATTCAATTGATTGCGCTGGGCAGTTTTTTCGATGGCCTTTTCCAACTCATCTGTGCTGATTTGCATGCCGTATTGCTTGGCAACCCCTATTTGAGCCGCCTCGTCAATCAAGGTTTCCATGGCCTCCATCAACAAATTGCTGCGGCCTAATTTTGCTGCGGCTGGGTCGGCCATTGCAGCAAGGCGTGTGACCTCTTGGTTTGTGATGGGCTCGTTATCAACCACCGCCACGATAAAGTCTGAAGCACGGGAAGCCCCTTTGGGGGCCAAAGAAGGGGGCGGGGTGCGCACACTCAAACCTGCGCCGACTCCCCCAGGCGAGGGCTTGAGGGTTTGGGACGTGGCCACACTGGCGCCAGCACAGAACAGGCACAGTGCCAGACTGCGCAAACCATTCGAGAAACGGGTCATAAAAAAGTCAGTCATATTGGCCAAATCGGCTGGGTGTTCGGTGCTGGTTTTCACGCAAATTTTGGTAGCGCGGAATATTGTTCTTTAATGATGACAAGGGGTTAATGCCAACACGGGAAAAGTCATTGAACTCTAATTGGAACATCAAGCGACTGTTGGGGCTGTCGGTCAAGGACACTTGGCTGCGCGAGACAACCACGCGACCCACCCAACACCCAGCGTCGTACTCCAAACCGGTTAGGGTTTCGATGAAGCGCTTCTCCAGCATGCTGTAGTTACCACGTCCCACGGTAAACCAGCGCTGCTCTCCCAACCCCCGCCCTCGTCCATCATCGACACCACGGTCACCCCACAAGTCATTGAGTGGCCATTGCCATGCCACGTCCATGGTGGTAGAGACAGAACGCTGGTAGCGGTAAGCGGCCGTCAATACACGGTAGCTGCTGGGGTTGTAGCGCGTACCCACCGATGAACGCTCGGAAATTGCCGTTTCGGGGTTGTATTGCACGATGCTATCGAGCGCCCAGCGGGGGGTCAAATAGGTGCTGGCACCCAACAAGATATCGCTGTAGCTGTCTGTGAAAGGCGTGTCTTTGGGTGTGAGCAACACTTTTTGGTCTTTGAAACGAAAGCGCTGGGCCAATGTGAACTTCGCTCCCTCTGCGCCAGTTTCGGAATCTATCAAACGCGAGGTGGCGCCCACCGTCAAGGTCCTGCTGTCTGAAACTCGGTCATGCCCAGAGAAAGCGTTCTCTGTAAAGATAGTGGCAAAGTTAAAGTCATTGAAGCCAGCATCGT
>Ga0209357_1000158_pt1 | contig 24509 bp, 18 predicted proteins | sample LauGreFBDMM110SD_2_FD_187573 | JGI IMG/M metagenome (GOLD analysis project Ga0209357, IMG submission 187573) | Freshwater lake microbial communities from Lake Michigan, USA - Fa13.BD.MM110.SD (SPAdes) (version 3) | ecosystem: Environmental > Aquatic > Freshwater > Lake | place: Lake Michigan... | reverse complement strand
CTCTAAAATCTCCTGAGCCCCTTTCAAGTCTGTACCTAACGCTGCCGTAATCAAATTATCACGGGTCATCACATCGCTTACTTTCTTATCCAAGTCCTTTTCAAAACGTAAATCTCGGTTGGTAATAATTCCCACCAATTGATTCTTATCGTTTACCACGGGAATTCCACCAATTTTGTGATCTCGCATCAAATTCACTGCTTCGCGCAATACGGCATCGGCAGGTAATGTCACAGGCTCCATGATCATCCCACTTTCGGAGCGCTTCACTTTTTTCACCTCCTCGGCCTGACGGGCGATGGTCATGTTTTTATGAATGATACCAATCCCCCCTTCACGCGCGAATGCGATAGCCATCCCGCTTTCGGTAACGGTATCCATTGCGGCCGACATGATAGGAATATTGAGGCGCAGATTGCGGGTCAATTGAACCGATGTATTTACGTCGCGAGGCAAAACCTCAGAGTAACGTGGAACAACAAGAACGTCATCAAATGTGAGTCCTTCTAGGGCGATTTTGGAATTGTTTTGGGTTGACATGCAAATAACGAATTAAGAAAGAAAATGGTGTGGTTATTTGCAGTGCAAAGATAGGCGATTTGATTTAAAGTGCCAAATACTATAAAGAATACCGTTATATAAGAGTCTATTCCCGGGGTGATTTAGCGGGATGAATTAAAATTCGCAACAGACAACAACGAAAAAGCGGGGCGCTCTCGCGCCCCGCTTTATATCAATCGAATCAAAAGAAACGATTAAGGTCTTTTGCGGAAATTCATTGTCAGACTGCTGCTTTGCAAGAAACTGTCTCTTCTGAATTGCAAGTTGTTATCATCAATTAAAACCAATATGGCTTTTTCGCCATCCAATGTAAAGGTCTTTCCATCGGCGCTCAAGCTCCATACACCAGGTTCTGTTTGAGGGTCTGCTGGATTGCATTTTAACAAACCTTCATCCAACGTGTAAGTGTTATCGGACTTAAATGCATAAAAATTATCCTTTTCGCAATCTTGCAACATTTGAGTATAGTCTTTCAATTTCACGCCACCACCCAAATCAAGGGCTGGTTCGATAGGTAGGGAAGCGATTTCCCATTTGCCTTTGCAAATCAACTCGGTTTTTGAAGGTGCGGGTGCAGGTAATGGATCATCGCCACAGCCAGCCACAGAAATCAAAGCGATGCTTGCCACGATTCCAAGGGTCATGTTACCTATATTAAAAAAGTTCTTTTTCATATTGAACACAAATTAAAGTGATGCAAGTTGAAAAACCAATAATAGTATTTCTGTAGAAGTCTTTTGATTGACTTTATTTGTACCTACCAAAAATGACAACCTTTGCAATTGAGTCATTTTCGATAAAAATGCTTTATCCTAAATAGGAGATATAGACAACGATAATATACAAAACCCCTTGTTGTTTATAAAAAAAATGTATATTAGCACCTTAATTTACACCCATGAATAAACGCTTACTCAAACAAATTGCTTTAGTTTTTATTTTAACTCTCGGAACTCAATTCTCTGCAAATGCCCAAAACGTGGGTATCAACGAAACCGGCGCCAACCCAGACCCTTCGGCGATGTTAGATATCGCAACGAGCAACAAAGGGTTGCTTATTCCACGGTTGTCCAAAGCGCAAAAGAGTTTAATCGCATCGCCAGCCAATGGATTATTGGTATATCAAACCGACGATACCGTGGGATTATGGTTTTACGAAAACACCAAGTGGGTGCCAGTGATGAGATCCATCACATTTGGAAAAGGTTTTACTGGTGGATATATTCAAGGAAAGGGATCCGTTGATTTAAAACCAACCGGCGTAACCGCCAGAAAATATGGCGCCATGGATTCTATTCCTGTGGTTACGGTAAATTCCGAAGGGCAGATCATTGCGGCCACAACGATTGCTACCAACTTCTTGAATAAAACAGACACGCTGTGGAGTTGGAGAATCATTGGAAATAAAGGAACAGACGATACTAAGCATTTTCTAGGGACACAAGATAACAAGGCACTTAGATTTCGCGTAAATAACAAATGGGCCGGAGAAATTAGCCCAAAAAACGACAATATCTCTTTGGGTACCAATGCTAATAATACATCAAACGGCGCCCAAAATATTGCTATCGGGCTAAGCGCTCTAGAGAAAGCAGCAAACAACAAGAGTGATATTATTGCGATAGGACAATATGCATTATCATCCAATGGAATTGGAGCTACGGGAAGCACTCAAGGGGTTGAAAACATCGCCATTGGCCCAAAGGTCATGTCGGGCAACCGATCTGGTAGTTACAATATAGGTTTAGGACAGCGTGTTATGGAAACAGGCCAATTCAATTATGGAAACATCGGTATCGGTTTTGAGGCAATGAAACAATCCTATAACTCTTATTACAATGTAGCAATAGGCATGTATGCAATGAGTTACAACCAAACAGGCAATTACAACACCGCCATCGGCTACGCAGCAATGCTTTATAATGGAAACGGCTATTACAACAGTGCATATGGTTTTTATTCTCTGGTATACAATAGTACTGGCGTTGGGAATACCGCATCAGGCATGTATTCTCTTGCCGTTAACACGTCCGGTAATTGGAATACAAGCAGTGGATATCAAGCTTTGTATACTAGCTATGGCTCCAACAGCAACACGGCAATGGGGGCATTTGCGGCTTTAAACACCACAACCAAAGGAAATGACAACACAGCTGTCGGATATGCATCATTGTATAAGAATACCACAGGATACTCAAATGTTGCAATTGGAGTAGCTACTCTTTATAACAACACAATACGCGGCAATTTGGTTGCCGTGGGTGATTCAGCCTTATTTAACAATGGAACTGCAGCGGCAGCTGGCCAAGCATCGTTCAACTCAGCGGTGGGTTCAAAAGCATTGTTTTCAAATACTTCCGGATCAAACAACACGGCAATGGGATTTGTATCATTACAATCAAACTCAACGGGTGCCAACAATACAGCAGTGGGATCAAAATCTTTAAATTCTGGAACTACCGCGAATAACAACACCGCACTTGGAGCATTTGCATTAAGCGTTACAAATACGGCAAGTGATAACACCGCTGTAGGCTATAATTCTCTCTCTAAAAATACAACGGGCATTAACAATACAGCCAATGGTTCAGAAGCACTAGCCGCCAACACCACTGGTAATAGAAATTTGGCCGATGGATATAACGCATTAAAGGCCGCCACTACTGGCTCGGACAATGTAGCACTGGGCAATCGTGCGCTAGCCGCAACATCTACAAGTTCGAACAACGCGGCAGTAGGTTCGGATGCCTTATTGGCAAACACAACAGGCGGAAATAACACAGCCATCGGTTTCCAAACCTTGGCCACCAGCACCACGGCAAATAACAATACTGCCGTTGGATTCAGGTCGTTAACTGCAAATACTTCAGGTACAAACAACGTAGCCGTTGGAGCACCTGCCTCCGTTTCTTTGACTTCTGGAAGTCAAAATACAGCCATCGGTAATTCCTCTTTAAATGCAAACTCAACAGGTTCAGATAACGTAGCCCTAGGATTTGAATCTTTACTTTCGGCTACTTCTACAGAATTTAATGTTGCTGTCGGGACTCAGGCACTTAGGGCATTTAATAATACAAATGGTAATACTGGTAGAAATACCGCAGTGGGTTACCAATCTATGTATAGAACTAGCAGTGGATCATACAATACAGCGCTAGGATATCAATCATTAGACAACAATACCACAGGGCAATTGAATACCGCCATAGGATACGCCGCAATGCCCAGTTCTACAACAGCCGGAAATAATACAGCTGTGGGTTATGATGTGTTGAATGATTTATCTACTGCAAACAACAATACAGGAATAGGCTATCAAGCGCTTGCCAGAGTAGGAAGTGGTGGTAACAATACTGCCATTGGATTCCAGGCCGGACCAGACTGGACTGGTGGTACAAATACAAATGCTACCGCAGTGGGATATCAAGCCACTACTACAGCGAGCAACCAGGTTCGCATTGGAAATAATTCTGTTACCTCCATTGGGGGATTTGCAGCGTGGACCAACCTATCAGATGGTCGCTACAAAACCAACATCCAACAAAATGTACCCGGTTTAGATTTCATTTTAAAGCTTCAGCCAGTTACTTACAATTTTGATTTCGATAAATTAAACAAAGCTTTACAATCAGTTAGTGCGGACCAACCTCTTACTCCTGCGGTTGCAAACGCAAACATTACCAAAGAAAATAACCCAAATACAGGTGTAAGATTTTCAGGATTTGTAGCTCAGGATGTCGAAAAAGCGGCAAAAGAAATCGGATACGACTTCTCAGGTGTTGACAAAGCGAAATCAGAAACCGATCTATATGGTTTGCGTTATAGCGAATTTGTGGTTCCCATGGTTAAGGCCATCCAAGAACAACAAGCGCAAATCGAATTGTTGAAGAAACAAAACGAAACTTTGCTAAAAGCCATCACCGAATTGCAGAACAAGAAATAATCCGCTCTAAACAGAAACGATGAAAAAGTTACTGCTATCCCTGGCATTATTAGCCTCTTCCCTCCTCTATGGTCAGGGCTGGGTTCATAATGGCGCCCATGTGGTAGCCAACTCGGGAAGTTTTATTGTTATATCAGGCACCAAAGGAAACTACAAAGCACAAGGCACATCCAGGTTGATTTTCAACGGCGATGTCAATCTGTTCTATACCGGAAACTGGATCAACAACTCCGCAGGAGCCATCTTCATGAATAACAATGGCCGGGTCACACTCAACGGAGCCGCACAATTATTCATGGGGACCGCAGTAACTGCATTTCCAGCCCTCGACCTTTTATGTAGCGCAAATCCAACCATGCAAGTGAACATCCTAGTCGGTGGAGGTCATTCAGGAGGCGGAATTGGAAAACTCAACCTATTTTCAAAACAACTGCAACTAAACGGCAGAACCTTAATCATTAACAATAGATCCGAAACGGCAATCACCAAAACTACAGGTGGAATTGTCTCCGAGTCGTTCCCATCCATTGGTTATGGATATGTTCAGTGGAATATTCGCGATGCTGGAGCCGGCCCTCTATACACCGTGCCATTCCAAACTGTAACCGGTGCCGATATCCCCTTTGATTACAATGTCAAAAACGTAGGTCTGCAAACCAAAGACAGTGCCTTTGTAACCATCGCAACCTATCCAACACCCACCGCATCATTACCTAACAATAGACCCATGCCAACAGGCGTAAACAACGTCAAAAATGAATTCGGGACGGAAAACGCACGCAGGATGCTGGATCGTTTTTGGATAATAAACGATGGCGGCTACAGCACAAAACCGGAGATTAGCTTAGGATTCTCATACCGAGGATCAGAACACAATACGGGAACCAACACCATTCAAGAATCTAATATGGGAGCCATTAACTGGGTGGCCGCAACCAACAAATGGAGTTACCCCGTGCAGTCAAGAGTTATTGCATCAAGAAATACGCTTCTTATTCATACTGGACAGAAATTCTCGGGTATTTGGACCTTAAGCGACACTACGCCCTGCCCTATCGCAAATTTTGCATCGTATGGTGTTTGTGAAAAAGACTCTGTTCTATTTACAGATAAGTCAACCGTAGTTGACGACACCCTCGTTCAATGGCGTTGGAATTATGGCAATGGTAATAAAGGAAGTGGCGATTCAACAGTTGGCCATTTCTCACCAGCAGGAAATTACAAAATCCAATTGATAGTGCGCGCTGCCAATGGTTGTGAGGACACTACCCTCAAAAATGTAAGCATCCTAGGCGCACCAAAAGCCAACTACGTTGTGGAAGATACCTGCGAAAACGAAATCGTTAAATTTACATCCCTTACCGCACCAGGCAGTGGATTCCTTGCCAAAGAATATTGGTGGTTTGGGGATGGTACAACAACGGCGGGAAAGAGTCCGACACACTTTTATGGATCGGCAGGATATCCTACAGTGACGTACATCGTATACAACAGCAACCTCTGTAAAGACACCATAATCCGTACACTTTTCATTGCAAATAAACCCTACGCCTACTTCATGGTTAAACCCGATTGTGAAGATTTGATGTTCCCATTCGCAAATGCATCAACCGCTGGCATTGGAACCATTAGCACATACAATTGGGATTTCGGCAATGGTAGAAAATCTGGTCAGAGAAACGAAAACATACTTTACCCCGACTCCGGAACTTATAAAGTCAACTTAATTGTAACCAATAGTTATGGCTGTCGCGATACAAATGCACAAAACTTGAGAGTTTATCCTCGGGCCATTGCAGACTTCAAATACGACCCGTACATCCCATTAATGACGCAAAATGTAGCCTTTACGAACAATTCCAAAATAGATACCAAATGGTCTTGGGATTTTGGCGATGGCTATTATGACTTGGTGAGAGATCCACAGCATATTTATAAAATGTACGGCAACTACAATATCACGCTGATTGCCGACAACCAATATGGCTGTGCTGATACGATGACCAAGAGCATCAAAGTAAAATCGATTCCATTGTATTGGTTCCCAACGGCATTTACACCCAAAAATTCAGATGGGACAAACGATTACTTTGGACTTTACTCTCCCCTCACGGTTAGCAATTACAAACTCATCATTTACAACCGATACGGACAACAAATATTTGAAGCCAAAGACCAATCTGCATTGTGGGATGGCTTTGTAAACGGAGAACTTTGTCAGGGCGGAGTTTATATTTACGACGCCACCTTCAAAAACCCAGAAAACGAACTGCAACACTTTTCTGGTAGCGTCACACTGCTGAGATAAACGTCTATTATCGTGCGAATGTGAAAGTTTACCCCGACTTTTGCAAAACGATATGATTCAGACTGGACTATTCCTTGATTTAACCTTTCATCACGATACCCCACAAGGTTGGTATTTGGTTGATGAAATGGGAGTAGAAGTATTACTACCCAATAAATTTTGTCCGTCAGAAGCCATTGAAGGTGATGTTATTAATGTTTTCATTTTTAGAGATTCCGAGGACCGCCTAACAGCAACCACAGTGGTTCCGATGATTGAAATCGGGCAGTTTGCTTGCTTAGAAGTGGTTTCAGCAACAGGCATTGGGGCATTCTTGGATTGGGGGTTGGAGAAAGACCTTTTCGTACCGTTTAAAGAGCAACATCGCAAATTGGTGGAAGGAGAGCATACCGTGGCTTTTTTGTATCGCGACGAAGTAACTGACCGATTGTTAGCCAGTACAAAAATTTCCAAATGGCTCGAAAAAACGGATGTCAACATACTTTACAACACGGCCGTTGATTTATTGTGTTTTGAAGAAACGGAAATTGGGTTTAGAGTCATTATAAACCAAAAGCACCAGGGAATTATTTACAAAAATGAAGTCTTTCAAAGAATTGAAATGGGCGACCAATTAAAAGGTTACGTTCGATTGGTTAGAGAGAATGGACATGTGGATGTATCACTTACCCCAATGGGACATAAGAAAGTGAGTACCCTGTCTGATACTGTATTGGAGGCAATCACCGCCGCGGGGGGATTTTTAGCACTGCACGATAAGTCTGATGCGAATCTCATTCAATCTAAATTGGGAATGAGTAAAAAAGCGTTTAAGCAAACCGTTGGCGTTTTGTACAAAGCCAAGGCCATCATCATCGAAGAGACAGGAATTAGAAAATTATAGTTTAATACATCATTCCAAAAATATTCTGACCCAGTGCCGGTAACAATACCCGCTGGGTCATTTTATTTTCAGTGGCTATTGAAAGCAATCGTTCAGCCGGCTCACCGATGGGTTCATCGCTCAAATCAAATGTCCCGTAGTGCATCGGCACCATATAGGTTGCGCCCAAATCCAAAAAGGATTGGTAAGCCTTTGCTGGTGAGGAGTGATTGGACTCCATGAACCATTCAGGCTGATACGCTCCGATTCCTAAAATCGCAATATCGATATGCGGAAACAGTTCACGCATTTCGAGGTAGTGTTTTCCATAACCTGAATCCCCACCAAAATAAATCACTTTACCCCCAACTTCAATCACAAACGCCCCCCACAAATGCCTATTGGTATCTGTAATCCATCGCCGACACCAATGTCGAGTCGGCAAATACGTAATCTTGATTGTTTGATCATCCAACTGATACTGCTGATACCATCCCGCCTCTTGAATTCTCCCATTTCGATTGAATCGTTTTAGTAGTGGCGCCGTTGACAACCCGCAGAGATACTGGGCCTTCGGGTTCAATTTAGACAACAAACGCATGCTGCTATAGTCCATATGGTCGCGATGGTCGTGACTCAACAAGACATAATCCATTCCAGGTAGTTCAGTGGGCGATATGGGCAAGGTGGAAAACCGTTTTAACACGCGCGAAGCATTGCCAAATACGGGATCGGTTATCAATGTCTTCCCTCCGATGCGAATAAAAAAGGTGGCATGACCTAACCACGCAACCCCATCAATCGAATCGTCTTTAATCCAATCCAACTCTTTAGAAATGGGCAACTGAAATGTATCGGTCTTCTTAAATTCCAAATTCGGATTGGTCTGCTTTTTCCATTTCTGCACATCTTTGAACGTCAACAAAAACGGGTAATCCGGATTGTAGTAACGGCCATTAGAAATCGGTGTGCCAGGACAATCCTGCTTTAGCGGATGATATTTCAATGCTGGATTGTGTGCAAACTCCCCTTTCGTCATAACCTGTGTTTGACTGTACGATGGCAGCCATTTTGATAATCCAATAAGTAACAAAACAAATGTTATTCTGGCGTGATTCATACTGAGATTCTTATATTTCTGTTGTTCGATGTAGGTCCCACTCGCCCAATACGTGAAGCGCTTCAAAAACCGTATCCAAACCTTTCACACTAACAATCAAAGCCTTATCCGTTTGCTTTACGCTGAACTTGTTTGGGTTGCTAGCAACAAAGCCCATAATGGCCACAAAACTGTCGCTGTGATATACTGCCGCATTGGCATCGCCAGGGAAATAGCATCGCATCCCTCCGTTCCCCAAAGCAATCTTTTCCATTCCTAGCTGTTTGCCCGCCCATTTCAATCGAACGGTATCCAACAATGCCGCCACTGTATTCGGAATTTTCCCAAATCGATCTTTTAGGTTATTCGCAAATCGCTGCAATTCCAATTCAGTATTGATGTTCGATAGTTCGCTATACAAGGCCAATCGCTCGGCTGTCTGGGTGACGTATTCCGATGGGATGAGCATTTCAAATTGCGTATCGATCTGACAGTCTCGGCTACTTATGTCTTCGGGTTGATCAAACAAAGCATCAAACTCCTCATTTTTCAATTCCCGCACCGCTTCATCCAAAATCTTATGATACATATCAAACCCCATCTCGCTGATGAAGCCCGACTGCTCTCCGCCCAACAAATTCCCCGCACCGCGGATATCCAAATCCCGCATCGCAACCTGAAACCCACTGCCCAATTCATTATATTCCTCCAACGTGCGCAACCGCTTTCGAGCATCCTCACTCAAAACAGAAACCGGAGGCGATAGCAAATAACAGAACGCCTTCGTATTGCTTCTACCCACCCTACCCCGCATTTGGTGCAAATCACTCAGACCAAACATATGCGCGTTATTGATAATAATTGTATTGGCATTGGGAATATCCAACCCACTCTCAATAATAGTTGTTGCTACCAAAACATCAAACTCCCCCTCAATAAATTTCACCATCACATCCTCCAGTTCATGTCCTTCCATCTGACCGTGAGCCACAGAAACCCTGCATCCAGGCACCAGATCTCCAATAATCCTCGCCATCTCATGAATGTCCTTCACCCGGCTATGAACAAAGAAAATCTGTCCGCCCCGTTCCATTTCTTGCTGAACAGCCTCGGCAATTAAGTCCTTGTTGAACATGTGTAATTCGGTATGCACGGGCTGACGGTTGGGCGGTGGAGTATTGATAATCGACAAATCTCGAGCACCCATCAAACTGAAGTGCAAAGTCCGCGGAATGGGCGTCGCCGTGAGTGTCAATGCATCCACATTCACCTTAAATTCCTTCAATTTCTCTTTGGCAGCCACCCCAAATTTTTGCTCTTCATCGATAATCATCAGCCCCAAATCTTTAAACTCGATGTCTTTCCCCAAGATACGATGCGTCCCAATGAGTACATCCACCTTCCCCGCTTTCACTTTATCCAATGTGGCCTTCTGTTCCTTGGCCGATTTAAATCGATTGATATAATCTACGGTAATCGGGAAGCCGGCAAATCGCTTCGAAAAAGAACGATAATGCTGCTGTGCCAAAATCGTTGTTGGCACCAAAACCGCGACCTGTTTACTATCGCAAACGGCTTTAAACGCCGCACGCATAGCCACCTCCGTCTTTCCAAAACCCACATCGCCACAAACCAAACGATCCATAGGCTGAGGAGATTCCATATCGCGTTTTGTATCCTCCACTGCTTTGGCTTGGTCCGGCGTATCCTCGTAAAAGAAACTCGCCTCCAACTCCATCTGCATATAATTGTCGGGCCCAAACGCAAAGCCCTGCTGCGCTTTCCGCTTGGCATACAACGCAATCAACTCCCGCGCTATGTCCTTGACTTTCTTTTTGGTAGCCTTCTTCTGCTTATCCCATTGCGGACTCCCCAACTTGTGCATGCTTGGGGGTGTACCATCCTTTCCGGTGTATTTACTTATTTTGTGCAGACTGTTTACCGACACATAAAGTAGGTCGTTGTCTTTATAAACGATGCGCACCACTTCCTGCTTCACCCCGTGAACATCCATTTTCTCAAGACCCGCAAACCTGCCGATGCCATGATCGATGTGGGTCACAAAATCCCCCGGCTTTAAATGTTTAAGTTCTCTTATAGTGAGCGATGTTTGAGACGAATATTTTTGTCGTCCCCGCGGCCGATAGTATTTATCAAACAGCTGATGCTCGGTGGTAAAGGCAATTTTTACGTCGCGATCCACAAATCCTGATGATAGACCCTGATATACTGGATCAAAGGTTACTTGCGACTGAGTATCGGCGAGAATTGCAATCAATCGTTCAATCTGACGGCTATTCTCACTAAACACCAAGGTGGTTAACCCTTCGGCTTTGTTGGATTGCATCCATTCGGTGAGCATCGTAAAATTCCTTTTGAACAGCGGTTGTGGCTGTTGCAAGAATTCAATAATTTCGATTTTTCCGGTGGGTCGAGCGCCACTATTATGAATTTGTGTAAACGGCTGAAGGGCCGTCATCAAGCCTTTTGGCGTATTCCAAATGTGTTTGGGGTGTTTGGGAACGACTTCCCTGCCAAAGTCAACGGCTTCTTGATGGATTTGGAGGGCTTTTTCCCATGCTTTGCCCAGTTCTTCAATTTGAAAGCTAAGATCAAACGAAACAACCAGCGTTTTAGGATCAAAGTAATCGGTGATGGAAATGGTAGTTTCTTGATCGCGTTGATCTTGAATATTGGGAAGCAGCGAAAAATGGGCAATTTCTTTGAGCGATAGCTGGTCGTTGACATCAAATGTGCGGATGCTTTCGATGATATCGCCATCGAGTTCTATGCGAAAGGGGAATTCGTGGGCGAAACTGAATAAATCAACAATTCCCCCGCGGAGGCTAAATTCACCGGGTGCGAACACAAAATCCCGTCGTTCAAAGCCATTAATTTCCAGAAATTCCATCAAAAATTCGGTATCGAGGTTTTGGCCTCTTGCGATATCGATGGAAGATTTTTCGAGTTCTACTTTATCCACGACATATTCGGCGATGGCGGAACCATAGGTGACGAAGATGCGTTTGTTGTTTTTGCGAAGGGCATTGAGGGTTTCGATGCGTTCTTGCACGCCCATGGCATTTTCACGGGCGGTGTTATAGGGTTTTAGGAAGGAATCCGGGAGGAAGTAGATGGGTTCCCCGACGAGGAGATTTTCGAGGTCGGATTTAAAATATTGGGCTTCCTCTTTATTGGGCAGGATTGCGATGATGGGCCGGGAAGTTGAGGCGTAGAGCGATGCTGTGGCGAGGGCGAAGCCCGAACCCGCCAGCCCTTGGAGGTGGATGGGTGCGGCCGCGTGCTCCGCCGCGGCCGCCAGTGCCTGCATGGGTTGGATTTGGGCAAAGGCACCCAAAATTTCTCTCGTATTCATCGTTGATTGCTCACTTCCCCATAATAAATGAGGCCCGGCTTCGCCGGGCCTCAAAGATACATCCGCTTGCGCATCGAAACGACCCGCAACGAACTGAATTTGTCTAACCTTTTATGCCTTTCTAGCAATCGCACGTTCCGCCGCAGCCACTATCGCAGCCGTGGTTAAACCGTATTTCTCTAATAACTGATCCGGCGTACCACTCTCCCCAAATGAATCATTTACCGCCACATACTCCATCGGCGTTGGCAACTCCCTGCCCAATAACTGAGCAATGCTATCACCCAAACCACCATTCATCTGATGCTCTTCCGCACTCACCACACAACCTGTCTTTTTCGCCGATGCCAAAATCGCATCCCTATCCAAGGGCTTAATCGTATGAATATTAACCACTTCCGCATCAATCCCCTTCTCAGCCAAAGCATGTCCGGCTTCAATTGCCTTCCAAACCATATGACCTGTTGCGAAAATCGTAACATCCTTGCCCTCGTTCAACATCAATGCCTTCCCGATTTCAAATGGCATGTCTTCTGGAATGAAAACGGGCCATTTTGGACGACCGAAACGCAGATAACAAGGACCATAGTATTTGGCAATTGCCATAGTAGCAGCCTTGGTCTGATTGTAATCGCAAGGATTAATCACCACCATTCCTGGCAACATCTTCATCAATCCAAGATCTTCCAAAATCTGGTGCGTTGCTCCATCCTCTCCCAACGTCAACCCAGCATGAGACGCACAAATCTTAACATTCTTATGACTGTAAGCTACACTCTGCCTGATTTGATCATAGACACGACCTGTTGCGAAATTCGCAAAAGTACCCGCAAACGGAATCTTCCCGCCCGTAGCCAAACCCGCCGATGCGCTAATCATATTTGCCTCTGCAATTCCCGCCTGAATAAAACGCTCCGGGAATTCATCCTTGAATGCATCCATCATCAAAGAACCCGTTAAATCTGCGCACAACGCAACTACATTGCTGTCCAATTTGCCAGCTTCGTGTAATCCCGCGCCAAACCCACTTCGGGTGTCTTTTTGTCCTAAAATTTCGTATGATTTCATGTGTGTTAGATCGATAATTGCGTATTGGTTCCTGAATTGATTTTAAATATTTTCGATTTACTATAAAGTGTTCTTGTCTCCCCTGCCGTACGATACACTACCGTATACTCACCAGGCTGCATATTGATCATTTGCTTTGGCACCGTGCCGTTCAAATCCATCACCCACTCCAATTTATTATCCACCCGCTGAAACACTGCACCTGTCACATCTTTTCCGATGCTCAACTGCAACACCCCTGGGTTGGGAATCTCTATCGTAAAAGTTTGATTCTGTTTGATTTGAACTGCGTTAAACTTCAATCTCGGAATGGTCAAAATCTCCAAATCATAGCCACCCACGATGTACTTCTCCAATGTATTAAATTCCTGTGCATTGATCGTCTGCATTGTATTCCCCTTCCTCACAATCGCTTGCAATCGAGGATACTTTGTAATTCCACCCATCTTCAACAACAAACTTCCTTGGGGTGTTTGCAACGGAATCACATTGTGCTTTCCTGGAACCATTTCAACAATCTCTGAACTCACTTGAGGCTTGGTATGCGCCACCACGCGGTAACGACGTACTGGATCCAAATACAAAGTATCAGGAACCCCTTTGCCATTCATCGTATGTATCACATTCTCAACCATCTGCCCGTTATCGGCATCAAAAATGGTCAAAGGAACGTCCGTTTCTCTCGGCAAACCTTGGTTATCGAGCAGGTTGATTTGAACCGTAGTATTATTCAACGCTTGGTTGATAATCACTCCAATGATCTTCTGAAACTGAGCCGGTGTCTCGGCATTAAAATATCTTCCGGTACAAGAATAAGCATTCCTAAAAGTTTCGCTATCCGTACCCAAGCCAATTACAAAGGGCCTTAAGATGATGCCCTTTTGTTGCAAAGCGATACTAATGGCACAAGGGTCGCCACCGCATTCTTCTACCCCATCCGTAATGATAATGATGATATTTCTCGCCGTAGGATCTGCCGGAAAATCTTTTGCCGATGCCAACAACGATTGCGCAATCGACGTATATCCCAAAGGCTTGATAGTCTTTAGTTTGGCCGCAAACTGCTTGTGATTGAAAGGCGCAAACGGCACTTCTAACTTGGTATCGTTACAATCCTTTTTCTCGTTGGGCTGGGTATGACCAAAAACGCGAAGACCTACCTCCAAATTCTCAACCGACCGCAACGTATCCACCATTTTATTCATTAACGTTACAGCTACCGCCCATCTCGTTGAATTTCCCATCTCCGCCAACATACTTCCACTGCCGTCAAGCAAAAACAACATCCGCGTTTTTTGTCCGGGATACCCGTTTTTTACTTGTGCGCCCAACGAAGACACAATCAGTAAGCAGAGCAATAGGGTGATTTTTCTCATAGTTTGTATTTTGGATAACTCGATGCCCGTCAATCCATTATCATGCCATTAATAATCTCCGTGTTCCGTCACTGGCAATTGAGCCAACGCACGTTCCAACTGTTCGTCGTTCGGAGCCTTACCATGCCAAGCGTGTGTGCCCATCATAAAGTCGACACCCTGACCCATTTCAGTTTTCATTATGATAACAATAGGCTTGCCACCACCCAACTTAGACTGAGCCTCGGGAACCACTTTCATGATGCTTTCCCAATTGTTGCCGTCCATTTCCAATACTTCCCAACCAAACGCCAAGAACTTCGACGTCCATTCGGTCAATCCCATCACATCGCCGGTAGAACCATCAATTTGTTTTTGGTTAAAGTCCACCGCAACAATCATATTATCCAATTTTCGGTGGGCCGCAAACATTACCGCCTCCCAAATCTGACCTTCTTGCAATTCTCCATCGCCCGTAACCACCCACAAAGTGTGATTGTCTTTGTCGATCTTTTTCTGCAACGCCAAACCCGCAGCAACACTCAAACCCTGACCCAAAGAACCGGTTGCAACGCGAATACCAGGAAGGTGTTCATGTGTTGCGGGATGACCTTGTAACCTAGTATTCAACTTACGGAAGGTAGCCAACTCCGGCACGGGAAAATATCCTGAGCGAGCCAATGTGCTGTAATAAACTGGCGAAATGTGCCCATTACTCAAAATGAAAACATCTTCTCCATTTCCACTCATATTAAAATTGGCAGCATTGTGCTTCATAAAATGAAAATGCAATGCAGTAAAATAATCCACACAGCCCAAAGAGCCACCTGGGTGACCGCTTGAAACAGCATGAACCATGCGAAGAATATCGCGCCGAATTTGTGTAGCCATAGTGGCCATGGATGAAACAGTATTGAGGGCTTCCATAAAGTTTCAAAATTGATGATAAAAGACGGCTTTGTATGCACAAGTTTTCAAGAGATTGAAGCATCACAAAATAATCTGTCCAATACCCTAAAATCTACGTCGATTTTGATACAAAACCCCTTGGTTTTGCTTATATTTGTAAGTTTATTATGCGGTTCAAGTTAAAATTATTTCTAATGTTCGCCATCCTTACAATCCTTGGGGGTTGCAGCGACTATGGGAAAATTTTCAAAGGCAAGAACGCAACCGTAAAACTAGCCAAGGCGGAAGAGCTTTACGCCAAAGAGGATTTTGGTCGCGCACTACCCTTATACGAGCAACTTAAAGACGAATATTTCCAGAATAAGCGCGATAGTCTAGAGCTTACTTATGTGAAAGTAGCCTATTGTTATTTCTATCTCAAAGCCTACGAAGATGCGAGCACATTGTTCAAAGACTTCACCTACAAATTCTCTCGTAGCCCCAAAGTAGTTGATTGTTCGTACATGGCCCTGTATTGCGATTATATGTCGGTGGCGGATTACGACTTAGATCAAGTAAACACCATTGACATTATCAATGAGATTCAGGAATTCATGAATGCCTATCCTGATTCAGACTATATTCCTAAGTGCAATGACCACATCGACAATCTAAGAGAGCGAGTTCATAAAAAAGCGTTTGAGTCGGTTAACCAATATTTTCAAATTTCAGAATTCAAGGCCGCCAGTGCTGCTGCCGTTTTAGCCCTCAAATCCTATCCCGATATCCCACAGAAGGAGGAATTGGAATATATCGCCTACAAGGCACAGTTTTTGTATGGAATGAACTCCGTTGAATCTAGGCGCATCGAACGATTGGAAAAAGCCATTGATCTGATCGACGATTATTTAGACGCCAACAGATCTGCCGGCTTACATAGTCCTGATGCAACAGAAACGAGAGTGAAAATTATCAAAGAAATCACAAAATTGAAAGAAATCATATGAGCAATCCTATATCCCGTAATGCCGAAACACGTGACTTGCGCAATTTAGAGCAAGAGACCGACAACATTTACTTGAGTGCAATCATCATTTCTAAGCGTGCGAATCAAATCGCTGAAAAGCAAAAAGAAGAGTTGCGCAATCGTTTGGAGCCATTCATTAACGACTCAGACAACCTAGAAGAAATTCAAGAAAATAGAGAGCAGATTGAAATCTCGATGATGTATGAGCGCATGCCAAAACCTACTTTGATGGCTACGCAGGAGTTTGACGATCAAAAAACCTACTGGAGAATCCCCGATGCTCCGGAAAAACCACTTTAAAAATAAGAAAATCATTGTTGGGGTTACAGGTGGCATTGCCGCTTATAAAATCCCGCAATTGGTTCGACTTCTCAAAAAGGAGGGTGCGGAAGTACAGGTCGTCGTTACTGAGGCTGCTAAATCTTTTGTCACACCCCAAACCCTTTCGGTTCTATCCGAAAACCCAGTTTTATCCGATTTTTTCAAAAATGGCCAAGGCGAATGGAACAACCACGTCCATTTGGCCCTTTGGGCCGACGCCATTGTAATTGCGCCCGCGGGTGCTAACACCTTGGCAAAAATGGCTCATGGGCTGTGCGATAATCTGCTGATGTCGGTAATCCTGTCGTCTCGCTGCCCAGTTTGGGTGGCTCCGGCAATGGACCTCGACATGTGGACGCACGCATCAACCCTGTCCAACATAAAAACACTGATGAGTAGAGGGGTAAATATAATCGACCCTGAAGATGGAGAATTGGCCTCGGGCCTATCGGGAAAAGGTAGAATGGCAGAACCCGAACAAATTTTCGCTGTCCTTGAAAGTCAACTATTGCCCGCCCCCAATTATTTTACAGGTAAAAGAGTCTTGGTCACCGCGGGTGGCACACAAGAATCAATCGACCCCGTACGATTCATCGGCAATCACAGTTCTGGTAAAATGGGATTTGCGATCGCTGATGCTTTGGTTCAATCTGGCGCAACGGTCGACATAGTTTATGGCTCAGTGAGTGTGGCTTTGCCTGAAAACTGCGCGGTATACCCTACCCTCAGTGCCAAAGAGATGCATAAGAAATGTCTAACGCTTTTCCCCCAATGCGATATCTTAATTATGGCAGCGGCTGTTGCAGATTTTGCTCCGGCTGAAATCGCATCGCAAAAAATTAAAAAGTCTGAGGACTCTATTACGCTTACACTGAAAAAAAATCCCGATATTCTAAGTGATTTATCGGGCAATAAACGCCAAAACCAGATCACCATCGGATTTGCGCTAGAAACAGAAAATGAAAACAACAATGCGCTAGGCAAATTGCAAAAGAAAAACCTAGATTGCATCGTTCTTAATTCACAAAACAACCCCGAAGCCGGATTTGGCGTGGATACCAATGCCGTCACCGTTTTCTGTAATGATGGAAAACAATGGCAAATCCCCACCGCATCCAAAACGGAGGTCGCTGAAAAACTCCTTCAATCTTTATCAGAATGGTTAACCCAAACTCATTGATGAAACACTCCGTAAATCCCTTGAAGAAAATCCTTCTTTTAGTTGTTGCAACTGCAATGACCATACCCAGCCTATTTTCTCAAGAAATAAAAGCAAACATACAAATTGTTGCACCTCGGGTTCAAATGACCGATAAGCAGGTGTTGCAAACCCTTCAGAATGCCGCGCAGCAGTTCATCAACACAAGAAAATGGACCGACGAAAACATTGCAACGCAAGAAAAAATCGAGTTTAGTATGTTTTTCGATATCACCTCGATCAACAACAACGACTTTTCGGGCAGTATGCAGTTTCAGGTGGTGAGGCCCACATATAATTCCACTTACAAAACCACGATTTTTCAGTTCAACGACGAAGACATCAATTTTAGCTATCGCGAATTCGAAAACCTCGAATATCAAGAGAATATGAATATGAATGACTTCACGACTTTATTGGCGTATTACGTTAACCTTGCCATTGGAATGGACTTCGACAGTTTTTCCGAATTGGGTGGATCGCCGTATTTCTCGAAGATGCAAAGTATGGTTTCCATGATGACCAATAAATTGGGATGGAATCAAGGCGATGGAAAAGGCATTCGAAATAGATTCTATTTGGCGGAGAACCTCACCAACCCTAGGTATAAAGACCTGCGATTGCTGACGTACAATTATCATCGCAAGGGAATGGACGAATTTGCCGCCACGCCCGAGCAGGCCAGAAAAAATATCACTGAGAATATCAAAAAACTCAAAGAAACCCAGTCGATATTTCAAAACTGCTTGTTGCAAAAATCCTTCTTCTCAACCAAGTGGCCGGAGTTGGTAGAAATATACAAAGGGGCACCTGTTCCTGAAAAAACGGCGATGTCGAAATTTCTCTCCGAAATCGACCCCACCAACAGTCAGCGATACGAAAAAATCAAATCATGATTTGGTGTGGCTTGGATATCGCCACGGAATTCTCTGAAGCGTTATCATCGAGATTTGATAACATTTCGGACGCCAACATCGCTGCAAAACCGGATGTATTTTTCTTGTGCAGTCAATCAACCCAATCCCTTTGTTTGTCGTTCATTGACGATTGCGTAGGCGGAATTCCCGAATCCCACATCCTCACAATTCCCAATGGCGACGATGCCAAAAATCTCAGCATTTGCGAAACCATTTACACTTGGCTGAAAGACAACAACGCCCAACGCAGTTCATTACTGATTAACATCGGTGGCGGCGCTCTTTGCGATGTTGGGGGTTTCTGCGCTTCAACGTATTTGAGAGGCATTGAATTTTGGAATATTCCCACAACCTTATTGGCGATGGTTGATGCATCCGTTGGAGGAAAAACTGGCATCAATTTAGGTCATTACAAAAATTATATCGGCACATTTTCTACCGCTACTCATATCTTTATCACACCACATTGGTTAAAAACACTACCCCAAAACGAGGTATTGAGCGGATGGGGCGAGGTGATCAAACACGGGATTTTATTGGGTGGAAAAGCTTGGACACAGGTTCAGCAACCCATACCAAACGCCAACGACCACCAAGCGTGGTTAAGTATTTTGGATTGGAACATCAAAATCAAATCGCGCATCGTTCACGCCGATTTCGAAGAAAAGGGACAGCGGAAATTATTAAATCTTGGTCATACGATTGGCCATGCATTAGAATCATATTGTCTTGATCAGGAGAAGCCAATTCCGCACGGTTTCGCCATTGCTTGGGGATTGGTTATGGAGTCGGCCTTGGCCACAAAATCATCGCCAAAAATCGAAGCTACCGAATCTTTGCACCAGACTATCAAATCGATTGTAGAAGGGCTATACGATCCAATTCATTTTGGTCAGGACGACATACCCACGTTAATGAACTATATACGGGCGGACAAAAAAAATAACCACGACAAATTATTATTTTCGATGGCATTTGCCCCTGGAGAATGTGATTTTAATATCTCAGTATCAGCTGAGGCCGTAATTCAAGTATTGAATCAGTATGTCGACCATACAAATTAACCTCCCGGTAAGTAAAAGCCTGTTAAACCGAGCTTTGATTGCCATTGCCGGCCAGGGAAATCTGAAATCTTGGCTTGAAGACAACTCAAACATTGTTGCCAAAGGCTGCAGAGACACGCAACTGCTGATAAATGCGCTTACCAAAGACAACTCCGCCGGCGAATCGTCAACCCATTATTTTCAAGATGCTGGAACACCGTGTAGACTTTATACTGCATTCGCCGCGGCCAATTTCACTTCGCCTTGCCAAATCACTGGCAATGAAAGCTTAAACAGTCGAAGCATCGAACCTTTGGTAACCGCTTTAATTGAGATGGGCGCCGACATAAGTTATTCTGACCAGGTTGGACATACCCCCATTTTCATCAATGCTGGCATTAAAGAATGGTCCGATGTTACAATCAGCGCTGCAGTTAGTTCTCAGTTTGCCAGTGCATTGATATTGATGGCTCCACATTTTAAGGGCAATAAAAAACTAATCATCACAGACAGTTCGCATTCTCAGGCTTATATTGAAATGACGGTTCATCTATTGAATCATTTGGGCATTGAAACCTCAAGTATGAATGAAGGCAACGGGCTTTGCATTACGATAAATGGAGACTACAGTAGTTCGAATACCCCAATTGATTTAGAAATACTAGAATCCGATTGGAGTTCCGCCGCCTTCTTTTACCCGGTCCTATTGGGTTTGCCGAAGGATGCAACGATCGAACTACTTGGCTTAAAAATGAGTGATTCTCAGAAAACTAAGGACCTATCACTCGAAGGATCGAAAATTAAAAGTTCTCAAGGTGATTCAGCGATGTGCGTATTCGGCAATCTTCTTGGCATCGAAACGATCGAAACGGAGAAAGGCATTCTGATCAATAGGCATCAAATCGAAATAAATCAGATTCTCAAGTTTTTAACGGATGATGAAATTCTCGATCACGATCAAACCTTACGCATCAACCTAAAAAACAACCCAGATCTCGTTCCTGCATTGGTCGTTGGTTGGTGTATTTTGGGAAAATCGGCAATCATTAGCGGAATTAATAATTTGCGATTTAAAGAGTGCGATAGAATATTGGCGATCCAAGAAAATATCAAAGGATTGGGGTGCACATTAACGATGTTGGGTTCTGTAGATGACGACCTATGGATATTGAATTGTTCTGACCAATTCTTCCCTGCCCAACTCCATATTGACACTCAATCAGACCATCGCATTGCAATGGCATTCTCGGCGCTAAAACCATGGATTGCCGCGTTGAGTTATACCGACACCACATGTGTAGAAAAATCCTTCCCGCAGTTTTGGGAGCAATTGAAGAAGTGTACCTTTGACTAAGTTAACAGCCAACCCAATGAATTCACAAACACCAAACAACAATACAACAGAGACCGGCACCGAGAAGAAAGGAACTAACTCGCGCAAAACTTGGATTCTCGCCATTTTTGCAATGGTCTGTACGATAATTTCATTTATTTATCGTTACCAAAGCGGTGGTTCAGACGCCGTATCAAATATATCGAAGAGTCAAAGCGTGTTTGCATATACACTAGACGATGTAAACAAGGTACTTGATTATCAACTTAAGGGTTGGAACGATGCGAACATCGATGTTTTCATGTCGGGCTACATCAAAGATTCAAGCGTGCGATTCATTACCGATAAGAAAGTGAAAACGAGCTGGCAAGAAATTACAGATTCCTATAAAAAAGGCTACCCAAATAAAGACGCTATGGGGAAACTCACATTTCATCGCGACGAAATCCGATGGGTGAATGAAGCCGCCTACATAGCGCAAGTCATCGGACGATGGGAGGTCATTCAAGAGCATAAGCCTACTCACGATACATTGAGTGGACGTTTCAGTTTGATATTCGTTGGCACACCCGAAGGGCCAAAAATTCAGATCGACCATACTTGGTAAATCACGAAATCAAATAGTAGTGGTTGAAATAGAATAGCGAAACGAAATGGCAAGAAATAATATCGGAAAGAATCTAACCATCACCTCATTTGGTGAAAGCCACGGCACTGCCATTGGGGTTGTGATAGATGGATATCCATCAAATGTTGAGATTGATATGTCGGCATTGCAGCATTCCATGCAGCGCAGACGTCCGGGACAAAGTGCAATTACCACATCTCGCAATGAAAGCGATATGTTAGAAATCATTTCCGGGCTGTTTGAAGGAAAAACGCTGGGTTCGCCGATTACAATCCTCATTCCAAATACTGATGCGAAGTCGGAGGATTACGATGCGTTAAAGGACATTTACAGACCTGGCCATGCCGATTTATTATACGATATAAAATACGACCATCGAGATCATCGCGGTGGTGGACGAAGCAGTGCAAGAATTACAGCAGGATGGGTTGCCGCTGGTGCATTGGCCATTCAATATTTAGAAAAACAGGGAATCGCAATCACTGGCTGGGTGAATCAAATCTATACGATCATCGCCCCAAAAACCCAATCCACGCCTAATAAATCAGACATTGAAAGTAGCCTAGTTCGATGCTGGGATGTAGAAACAAGTGAGGCTATGATCGCTGCCATTGAATTGGCGAAATCGGAAAAAGACAGTTTAGGAGGAGTGATCCAATGCAATATTGGCGGAATGCCAAAGGGCATCGGAGAACCTGTTTTTGGAAAATTACAATCCGTTTTAGGTCAGTATTTATTAAATATCAACGCGGTTAAGGGCATTTCATTTGGCGATGGCTTTTCTGCCGCTTCGATGAAAGGATCCCAGCACAACGATGAATGGGTCAGTGATTCAAACGGAGTTAGCACAAGAACCAATCACAGTGGTGGGATCATTGGGGGTATGAGTACTGGGGACGATATAGAACTCCAGGTGGCCTTTAAACCTACGTCAACCATCGGTAAAGAACAGAATACCGTGAATAAATTGGGTGATAATGTAACCATAGCGGCCACGGGACGACATGACCCCTGTGTATTGCCAAGGGCTGTCCCGATTGTTGAAGCGATGTGTGCCTTGGCTATTATGGATTTGATGCTTGAGAGCAAATCGAATAACGATTAAACAAAATGAACAGAGCTGAAATATTGGACCAATTTTCCAAGTTGTTGGATGTGATGGATGAATTGCGCGAGAAATGTCCGTGGGATAAAGAGCAAACCATGGAGACCATACGTACTCTAACCATTGAAGAGACGTATGAGTTATCAGACGCCATCATACAAAAGGATTCAGAGGAGATAAAGAAAGAACTCGGCGACATACTATTGCATATTGTATTTTATAGTAAGATTGCTTCGGAAACCAACGACTTTAATGTTGGGCACGTCATTGAATCATTAATTGGAAAGCTTGTCCGCAGACATCCGCACATTTATGGCGATGTGGAAGCAAACGACTCAGATAAGGTGAAACAGAATTGGGAGCAAATCAAAATCAAGGAGAAGGGCACCAAGAAAAATGGGATTTTAGATGGCGTTCCGAAGGGTTTAACTGGAATTGTCAAAGCCTACCGTATGCAAGAAAAGGCTTCTCAGGTGGGATTTGATTGGAACAATCCGGAGGATGCTTATAAAAAGGTGGAGGAAGAGTGGCAAGAATTTCAGGAGGCGGACAACAAGGCGGATAAAGAAGCCGAATTTGGCGATTATTTATTTGCGTTGATCAATTATGCCCGACTGAGTGGGATCAATCCAGACGATGCATTGGAGTTAACCAATCATAAGTTTATCAGACGATTCAAGGCCATTGAAAGCATTGCCGAATTAAAGGGAATGTCGCTCAATGATTTCACCTTAGCGCAAATGGATGTGATGTGGGATGAGGTGAAGCGGATTGAAAGATCCAAGTAAATTCGATTCCAATAATATTGTTAATTCAATTACATGCTGCTGGATAATATGCCAGCTATAGGGGATACCGAGAACAATTAATTACGGTATTCTGATCAATCATAAAAACCCTATTATTATAAACGACATTAAACAAAAAAACCCGACCGTAAGGTCAGGTTTTTTGTCTTAATAAAGTCGGCGGCGACATACTTTCCCAGGTATTACCCAAGTATCATCTGCGCTGATGGGCTTAACTTCTCTGTTCGGAATGGGAAGAGGTGGACACCATCGCCATAGCCACCATAAGGTCTTAAAAGTCTATGACAAATGCTGGAAATAAGAAATAATAAAGAGTTAAAGGTAAGTCTACGGGTAATTAGTACTACTCGACTCATACATTACTGCATTTACATCTGTAGCCTATCAACGTAGTAGTCTTCTACGACCCTTAAAGGAAAACTCATCTTGAGACTAGTTTCGCGCTTAGATGCTTTCAGCGCTTATCTATTCCGCACGTAGCTACTCTGCGATACAGCTAGCGCCATAACAGATACACCAGAGGTGCGTCCGACCCGGTCCTCTCGTACTAAGGTCAGATTCTCTCAATTTTCCAACGCCCACAACAGATAGGGACCGAACTGTCTCACGACGTTCTGAACCCAGCTCGCGTGCCACTTTAATGGGCGAACAGCCCAACCCTTGGGACC
>Ga0209357_1000156_pt1 | contig 24940 bp, 23 predicted proteins | sample LauGreFBDMM110SD_2_FD_187573 | JGI IMG/M metagenome (GOLD analysis project Ga0209357, IMG submission 187573) | Freshwater lake microbial communities from Lake Michigan, USA - Fa13.BD.MM110.SD (SPAdes) (version 3) | ecosystem: Environmental > Aquatic > Freshwater > Lake | place: Lake Michigan... | reverse complement strand
CTCCTGCTTCGGCGAACGCACGTGGTCCAGACCACACGGCTCCGGTATATGTGAGATCAATACCGCCGTTATTTGTGTGCTTAATTGCTTCACCGTGACCAATAATTTTTGCCGACGTGCGATTAAGCGAACGCGCAACTTCAGGAGACACCACAATCAAAGCTCCGCCGCCATCGGTAACAACACAACAGTCCAGACGATGTAGCGGGTCGGCTACTAATGGCGAATTCAACACATCTTCAACGGTGACGGCGTATGGCAAATACGCATTCGGGTTGTACTGGGCGTGAATGCTTGCAGCGACCTTGATTTCGGCCAACTGAGCAGATGTAGTGCCAAATTCATACATATGGCGTTGCGCAGCAAGCGCGTATGTGTGCGGAGCGCCAGCAATTCCCCAACCCGATTCAAACCCTGCATCTGGTCCTGACGCAAATGACACCTCGTGGCGACCTGTGCGGGGTTTTCCAGCCAACGTAATCAATGCAACTGAGCACTTACCCGCTGCGATAGCCGCAGCAGCATGCCCAACATGTGCAAGATACGACGAGCCTCCTGTTTCAGTATTGTCAAAGTAGCTCGGGTGCAAACCAAAATGTTCCACCAACGACATTGGCCCGAAACCAGCTGTTCCATCACAGAACACGGCATCAACATCGCTCATCGCTAAGCCAGCATCAGCCAAAGCGCCAAGTGCAACTTCTGTGTGAATCTCAAAAAGTGTGCGGTCTGGAATGTCGCGACGGGGGTGTTCGTAAATGCCGGCTACGAAGGCCGCTCCGCGAATAGTCATCGGTATTTGCTCTGCACTGTGGTCAACATGGAACTTCTATTAGAACAGGCACGCGAATGTGGCACCGAAGCGGACGGGGCTGCCACATGTCACAAGTCCCTAGATAACCAAAATCCCAACCTCTGTGGAGAGGCTGGGATTTCAGACTTTTTTTATTAGTGGCGGGGGCAAGATTTGAACTTGCGACCTTTGGGTTATGAGCCCAACGAGCTACCGGGCTGCTCCACCCCGCGATGTAGTTGAAGCATTACGGTACAAGGCGAGTGCCTCACTCACAACTTCACCCGAAATGCTTAGGATTAGTGCAATCACCATGCTTGCCCGAAACAAAAAGACCCAACTGGCCGTAGAGGCACTGCAAGCAGAAATCGCTTCATTGCGGTCTGAAATGAGCGATTCGATGGCTGCATTAGAAGCTGAACGGGAAGTTGCACGTTCCACAGTGGATCGACTTGCGGGAATTGAAGCGCGTGTATCGGGCATGGGCTCAGAGTTATCACGTCAATTACACGAACTTGGTACGGAAATAGAAGAGCTCTCAAAGCGTGCAGAAGACTCTGGAGTCGCCGAAATGATGGATGCGCTAAAGACAACACAAGTGCGTCTTGCAAATGAACAAGCTCGTTATGAAATTACGTTCCGACAAGACCTTGCGGCACTTGCGAACAAATTGTTACAGCGCCAACGCGCCTGAACTAGCCCTTGACTGCGGCTAAAGCCTGCTGAACCAACCCACGTGCCTGAGACAACTTGGTTTGGTATGTAGCAAAATCTGGTGGAGATTTCGCCAATGCAGCATCGGCTTGTGCAAACAATGCTTCTGCTTGTCGCAACAACTCTGCTGGCGTAGTACCAGTTGTTGGAGCAACCGTGACTGGACTTCCTGCAATTGTGGTCGTTGGTGAACTTGATGAACCACCAACTCGATCACCGAGATTCACATTGAATCCGGGGAACAGCTGAGAAATCACACTAGTCAAGCTGTCACCAATGACTGACCTCTCGCCATACCCAGCAAGAATCTTTCGAACGAAGACCTGTTTGTCATTGCCGTCGGGCTGTACGAACATCGGACGGATATAAACAAGACCTTTGCCTACAGGAACAAGTTGCAAGTCACCATATGTAACGCGCGAACCACGCTGGTCGAGCGGTGTGATTGTTTGCGAAATAGCTGGTTCGCTTTCAAATTGAGCAGACACCGTGGCAGGCCCAGCAGGAAGTGGCGCCTTGATGTCGTACACCGTAATTTTTCCGTACGTCTTTGGCTCGCTTGACACCACCATCAGTGAACGCAATTCTTTACGACTGTCATCGGCTGAGAATGGGACAAACGGGCGGACCATTGAGAACTGACCAATGTCTGTCTTCGCATTTGGTTCGTGGAAGATAGAAAAGTATGGACTGAAACGTTGAACAGATGAATCAGTGGCATTAATAGAATCAATCGGATCAACTCCAGTTGCAGATGTTCCAGCAAGTCCGCTAGTGCCACCCGTTTCTGGTGCATTAGCAGGAGCCTGCGCAATGCTCCAGGCTGCATCACGGTTGAAGAACAATGTTGCATCATCAAATTGGTAACGGCCAAACATATTTGTCTGCACGCGGAATAAATCTTCTGGGTATCGGAAGTGCGCTGACAATTCAGCGGGAACAGTTGACTTCTTTGCAAACAAATCCGGGAACGCAGCGTTCCACATGAGAGCAATCGGGTCTTTTGTATCCATTAGGTACAGAGTCACGTTGCCTGTATACGCATCGACAACCGCTTTCACGCTGTTACGTACGTAGTTAAATGAATGGTTCAGTCCACTGCCCGCAGTGAGTTGGGAAACATTTGCAGACTCTGCATATGGGTAACGATTTGTCGTGGTGAACGCATCAACTACCCATTTCACTTGACCATTTACGACAACTGCATATGGGTCAGCATCAAGGTGGAGAAATGGTGCAATCTTTGCTACGCGTGAACGCACGTCTCGCTGCAACAAGATTTGAGAATCTTTTGTAATAAGGCTTGAACCGAAAAGGTTGAACTCCCCAAAGTTCACTGCAAGGGCAACGCGTCGAACAAGACTGTTGAACTTGATTCCGCCATCGCCAACAAAGGAAGTTTGATTTCCGCCAGGACACGCTTGTTCTTTTTGGGAAGTCTTTACCACTGCATATTCGCCCAGACGATCGCCAAAGTAAATCTGAGGCTTCGTGACCTTTAAGTCAATATACGAAGGACGTCCGTCCTCGGTGGCCAGGCTGGCGGGGGCTGCGATAACACCACAACCATGTGTGTATATGAGGTGACGCGAGACCCATGTACGGTTCGGGATTCCTGCAGGGTTTAGTTCGCGTGCAGCTACCAACACTTGCTGCACCCGACCATCAACCGAGTAACGATCAACATCAAGATCATTGACGGTGTAAAACGAAGTCAAACCTTGGTCAAGAGCGAAACGATCAAGCATTTGAGTCGGGTCAAGTTGGCGAACATCGCGTAGCGCTGCATCGTTATTTGTGACGTCAGCAGTACTAATCGAGCTGAATGTTGTGTCCTGACGCGCCACATCTGAGATTCCCATAGCTGCCTTTGTGGCAACGATGTTGCGCTGAATGAATGGCAACTCTCGTGTACTTACGTTTGGCTGAACAACGAATCGTTGAATAATTGCTGGGTAGACCGTACCAACAGCCAGTGCAACAACGATCCATAGACCGATTGCAAGAGCTGGCAAGCGCCAACCCTTCTGGCGAATGTTCCATAGCAACAATGCTGTTACGGCAAGTGATACCAGCACCATCAAGTTCAGTGCCGGTAATTGGGCGTTCACATCGGTGTACAACGCACCACGCACAACACCGCGAGTCGATGATGTCAGCTGGTATTTCGACAACCAATAATCTGCGGCTCGCAAGAGTGTTCCCACGGCAAGAAGCACCGACAAATGAACCTTGGCTTGCGAAGTCACGCGCTGCACGCGATCTTGAGGACGAATACTTCCGTTGATGAAGTGGAATGCGGTGGTGATAATTGTGACCAGAACAAGTGCGCCAAAAGCCCACGACACTACAAATTGTGCGAACGGTAAACGGAAGACATAGAAACCAACATTTGCTTTGAACAACGGGTCCCCCACTGCAAAAGCTTGACGGTTGCGGAACATGGTCCACTCTTGCCACTGGCTCGACGCAGGTAATCCGAGCATGAGGCCAATCAGTGCAGCTAATGCGATGCGCAATTTGCCACGACTTTTTGCAGTCAATTCACGAATACGAATTACGGTCTGGTCTTCTGGCGTGTTTGGCAATGTCAATGGTGCGAGACGATCTGCAATAAGAAGGTTGACCCACAAGAACAGAAAACAACCCACTGTAAACACGCCAACAAGTTGAACTTTGCTGAGCAAAACTGCCCAGTACACATCGCTACGTCCGACGCTGTTAAACCACAACACGTTCACGTAGAACGATGACATTGCCTTTGCACTAAACAAAAGCAGCAAGACGAGTCCAACTACAACCGAAACCACAATTCGACCACGAGAGGGCTTGCCAAAATTAGGAAGTCGAAATACAGGGCCAGTAGGGCCGCCAGGAAGGTCTGAAGAGTTACGCACGCATCAGGACGCTAGTCCTGAATGGGGCAAACAAGGCATCGGCAACCCGCATGAGCGGGTGGATGACTGTGACCTGTGGGGAAATCATCACCACGAACAACTGAGCCACCGAGCGAGTTGTCCTCACATTCACTGCAGCAATTGGTATCTGGCTCAGCCACCCACGTGATGCGGCTACCTGGCTCGAGGGCGAGGTACGCGCCGTGGCTATACGACGAACACGCAATGTCGTCGACATGGGAATCGATTGTTTCCGTTTTCCAAGAGCGATACACGTCACGGATAAGCCCAAGTAAGACATCGCGATCTCCTTCGGCTTCTCCAATTGCAATACGGGCATCTTCACGAAACCCTGCAACTAAACCTGCGGTAAGAGCAGAGACAGCATGAGCGGCAACAGCCTTTTGTGTGACACGACGGCTTGAACCACCAGCAGCTTTCACAGACTTCGCGCCAGCACTTGCAGCCGCCATGGTGTCTTCTACGATCGCTACGGCATACCGAGCACTATGTTCGGCTTCAGTTCCGAGCACTGCGTCGATATCCAACGAACTGCGCTTTGCACGAACATGACCAAGAACGGTGTTTTGTTCGTCAGCAAGGACTCGCTTTAACTTTCGAGCCATGGCTACCACTACCGGTGACAGTTCTTCATTGCGCTCTTCGAATCGTGCTGGGTCTACAACAGGAGCAGTGGGCTTGGTCTTCGTCTTTTTCTCAGCTTTTGGTGCAGAAGCTGTCACAGCCGGCTTTTCGTCTTTCACAATGTCAGACGCAGTTGTTGCTTTTGCAGCGACATCGGCTGTGCTACCCGCGCGCAGTTTTGCAAAAATATCGTCGACAGCAGCAACTTTCTTCGGAGTCGGAGCAACAACAACTTCTTGCAACTTCTCAGTCACTACTTCTGCGATTTCAGGTTCAATTTCAATTTCAGGCATATCGACAGAGCGTCGTCCGCGACCGAACAGCGACACCACGTTGGTCTGCGTTGTTTCCGTTGGTTCTACTGAAACAACTTCTTCCACTGATGAAGCGACATCAGTTGGCGTGTGCACTGGGTGAAGAACATCAACAATCTGTATTTCATCAACTACTTCAACGCTGACTTCTTCTTCTATGACTTCTACTTCAGTTTCATGATCAAAAATAACAACATTGGTTGCAACCTCTGCTGGTTCTCCTTCGACGATTACTTCTTCACGATCAAACACTTTTACGGAAGGATGTTCAGAATTAATGATTGGCACAGGACCAGTAGTCGGCGACAAATCCACAATGAATTCAGGCTCATCATGAGCTTCGGTGAGTCCGCCGATGACATCTTCGCTGGCAATGCGCGCACGTTCGAACGCATTCATAAGACGGTCACGGCCATGAAGAAGTTGTTCAATTTGCGAGCGAGCAGCATCACGACGACGGGACAATTCTGACAAGACTTTTTCGCGATACTCGCGTGCCTCATTAACCATGTCACGGCCTTGTTGCTTTGCCATCTCAATTTCAGATTCGGCGTCTGCTCCTGAGTCTTGACGAATGCGAGCTGCTTCTAAGACTGCAGATTCACGAATACGGACTGCATCTTCTGCGGCGTCCTTGACAAGGCGAGTTGCGGACTCTTCAGCGCGGTCACGAATTTGCGTACTCGCATCACGAGCAGCTGTCAGCACACGTGCTGCTTCTTCGCCGAGCAATGTGGTGACAGTCTCTTCATCGAGCCGTCCAGGAGCCGACAAACCCCGGGTTTGCATGGCACGCATTTCACTTTCAAGGAAGCGCTCACGCTCTTGTAGGCGAGCCATCTCGGCAGCCACCATTTTCAGAAAATCACGTACTTCAGCCTGATCGAACCCACGGCGACCGGTGGGAAACGCAGCCGAACCCACCGCCGCAGGCGATGATGGGTCGGGTCGGGAGAAAGAGATAGCCATTAGGCATCTACAGTACGACCCCTAGGGTGCCATTTGGTGGCATTATCCACAGGCCTGTTAGGCGGTGGTTGCCCGCAATGCCCCGCCGCCGTGGCTACGGAGCGCTGCCAACGCTTCATCCAGAGTTGCAACTTGCACTATTTCGACCTGTGAGCCAACCACTTGACGTGCCCTCTTCATTTCACTCGCCGATTGACCAGCTGGAACGAGGAAGAGGTCAGCGCCCGATGCCTCGACCGCCACAGCCTTTTGTTCGAGAGCACCGATCGCCCCAACAGAGCCATCTTCGCTGATTGTTCCGGTCGCAACCACATGAGATGCGCCCATCAGATTGCCACTCGTGAGTTCGTCGAGCAACGCCAATGCGAATGCAAGTCCGGCCGATGGTCCGCCAATATCTGTGGTTGAAATTTTCACCTCGAAAGGCAGTGACACGGTCCGAGTATCTGCTGGAACGAAGCCGATAATCGGACGAGTCGGATTATCGGCGTTTGCCATTAACTGCACGGTGCGCTTCTCAGCCTTTTTTGCATCCGGAGTTGCTGCCTGTGCGTCATACGGAATCACCGTCAGTTCCACTGTGTCGCCGACAACGTGACCCTTCATCTGCGCCGCAAGGTCAGTCAATGTAGGCGTCGCAACACCATCTAAGTGACTAATGGTTTCCCCTACTTCAAGATTTGTACATGCAGCATTTTTCTTGGGTGCACCGTCGCAGACCAATTCTTCAACAACTACTCGACCCATCACAAGTTGTACGTCAAGTCCCAACTTCTTCATTGCGACAAACTCAGCAATTTGTTTTGCTCCAACCATTGCTTGAAATCCGAGACGTTTTGATGTGCTGGGGGTACTTGTCCCAAAATGTTCCTCGTACGTATCTACTTGCACATATGGGTCAATCCACCCAAGAACACTGTCGAGAATGGACAACTGACCACCAAATGCCGTGACAAATTTGATTCCATTTGTCGTGCGAAATCGTTCAGGAACTTTTGTCCCAGTCGATGATTTTGCAAACTCAATGCGTGGCGCCACGGCCATCGCTTCACCAGGCGCCAGTTCAAATCGTTGAATACGCACAGCTGCCATTACGACTATGCCAAACAACACAAGCCACGACAAGGTAATCAGTGGCAGGGCGAATCCCAGTCCACGCAGTGGTGCGGGACGGCGTGGTGGGACTGGCGGTACAATTGTGCTGTTCATGAGTACGTCAATCCTTTCATCATCCTTGTTTGCTATCACCGCTACCGGTGCTGGTGCCCGTGCTGTGTGGGTAATTGCCCTGGCCTTGGTTGCGCTTGCGTTTATCGATCGTATGAAGCCTGCCACGCCGCGACGTACCGCGGTGGTGCGGGTTGACAATAAACCCACCCCTCTCTATGCCGAACCAGAACGTGATCAAAAATGGAAGACACTCGCCCACCTTTCTGGCGGTGCAATCGTCCTCGGTGCCCTAATTGCCTGCATCCTTGGTTTCTTATTCACCATTGCATTCGAATTTCTGGGTGGGCTCCTTCGGGCCTAATCCGCAATGTCAGATAATTTTCGATTTGATGTCATAGCAGCCGGTTTCTCTGGGGATTCCTCAGTTGCGCTTGAGGCATTGCACCACGAAGACGGCGCAGTTCGTGCAAGTGCGTTACGTGCCCTTGCACGCATCGGAACGTTGACCGCTGAAATTCTTGCTCCATATATTCAGGATTCCCACATCGAAACTAGACGTACGGCAGTGGAATTAGCTGTTCCGTTTCCTTCGGTCGATGTTCATCAATGCATCGATGACTTAGATGTCTTTGTGGCAGAAATGGCTGCATGGTGTGTGGGTGAACGCATGCCCGCAAGCGACAGTGAAATAGAAACTCTGATTGATCGCACCACATCACATGATGAAGCTGTGGTGCGTGAAGCATGTGCGGCTGCACTCGGGTCACTTGGTGATCCACGCGGACTGCCTGCAATTCTTGCAGCATGCTCGGACAAACCTGCTGTGCGTCGGCGCGCCATCTTGGCACTTGCCCCATTCGAAGGTGAAGAAGTTGATTCAGCATTACACCGTGCACTTGAAGACAAAGATTGGCAAGTGCGCCAGAATGCCGAAGATCTTTTGAACCCTCGTAGCTAGTTATTTCCGGCAGCAATTGTTGATTGTCGTGCAGTTTCGCATGCACTGCGAACATGGCATCCGTCAACATGATCATTCACTAATCCCATCGACTGCATGAATGAATACACAGTGGTGGGCCCAACAAATTTCCACCCACGTTTTTTCAAATCCTTTGACAGCGCTGTAGCTGATGGTGATATCGAAGCAACGCCAGAAGCATGCGACGACTCACCATCACGACCAAAAGGAACGTCCGGTGCATAACCCCAAATGAAGTCGGTCAGAGATCCAGTTTCATCAATAAGGTCAAGCGCACGACCTGCATTATTGATGGTTGCTTCAATTTTTCCTCGATGCCGAACTATGCCGGCGTCTTCCAAAAGTCGATTGATGTCACGTTCAGAAAATCGTGCAACTTCATCCATGTCGAAGGCCCGAAATGCCGTGCGGAAGTTTTCGCGTTTGCGCAAGATGGTCAACCACGACAATCCGGCTTGAAATCCTTCGAGACAAAGTTTTTCAAAAAGCCGCGTGTCGTCAATGACAGGTCGAGCCCATTCGGTGTCGTGATAATCAATGTATTGCTCATCATCACCTGGCCACCAACAACGTTGGGCACCATTTTCAATTGGCCGCAGCCATTCAGTCGTCACACCTGAAGCGTATGTGGCTGACACCATATGGGTAATCAACCAATTACTGCTCCGTGTGACCACAGACGCGACAGTAGGGCTACGGTGAAATCATGGCTACAGAGACATTGGTTCCGGGATTCACCAATAAACGCTTGTGGATTGTTCTTGGCGCACTTGCCCTCGCCGTAATGCTGGCAAACCTTGAGACCTCTATCATCGCCACTGCCCTTCCCACAATCACCGGACAGTTCAATGCCTTCGAAAGTTTCGCTTGGGTTGGTACCGCATACATCGTGACGTCGGCTATCAGCACGCCGTTGCTTGGCAAGTTGTCTGACCTCTATGGCCGTCGACTTATCTTTCAATCGACAATGGCTGTTTTCCTGGTCGGTTCAATTTTGTGTGGTGCATCCCAATCAATGGGTCAACTCATTGCAGCTCGAGCATTTCAAGGAATGGGCGGCGGTGGAATTCAAGCACTCGCTTTCGCAATTCTCGGTGACATCCTTCCACCACGTGAGCGCGGCCGATACATGGGTTACTTCACACTTGCATTTGTTGGCTCAGCAGTTCTCGGACCATTAATCGGTGGAATCATCATCGACCAAGCGAGTTGGCCTTGGATTTTCTACATCAACATTCCTTTCATCATCATCGTTGCTGGCGTCTGTCATTTCGCACTCAGACTTCCATTTAAACGTCGAACAGCAAAACTTGACTTCATGGGTGCTGGATTGCTCTCTCTCACCATTGCGTCACTGATGATTGGCCTTGAAGAAGGACGGCACGGTTGGACCCAACAACATGTTCTTGTACTACTTGTAATTGCACTTCTAGGTCTTGTCGCATTTATCAAAGTTGAACAACACGCTGAAGAGCCGATGATTCCACTTCGACTGTTTTCAAATGATGTCGTTCGCACATGCGCGCTGCTGGGACTGTGTGCCGGCATTGTCACATACGGTGCTGGTGGTTTTCTTTCGTTGTATTTCCAAGACTCACTATTGGTGTCACCCACAGAATCCGGATTTCGCACATTGCCACAAATACTCGGTGTAACAATGGCGACATTCGGTGTTGGTCGCATCATTGCTAAGACCGGAAAGTACAAAGTTTTTCCTGTGATAGGAAGCGTTCTTTGTATCTTCGGCCTCATTGGCATTGCACAAATAACCGGCACAACTCCTTATCTGTACCTGGTGATCCCAATGATTCTTATGGGCTTTGGTACAGCAGCCATTTTCACCACCACCTCAATCGCAAGTCAGAATGCTGTTGAATTCTCTGATCTTGGTGTTGCAACTGCAACAGTGCTGTTCTTTCGTTCACTTGGTGGCTCATTCGGATTAGCAATATTCGGAACAGTGTTGAACACGACTATTCGTAGCGAAATTCCAAAGCGAATCACAATTAATCCTGATAACGCTTCTTCCATTATTCGATCACCAGATCAAATTTCTGCGTTGCCTCCTGCGTCAAAGCAAGCCGTTGTCGACAGCCTTGCACTGGGAGTCAGTCGAATCTATTGGCTCTGCGCCGCAACCATGGTTATTGGGTTGTTGCTTGCAATTATCCTGCGTGAACAGCCGTTGCGCTTGCGCGCTGGATTATCTGACGCCATGGAAAAGAACGAGTCAGCAACCGCATAACTGCGACACACCCACGCTCTACGGTGTGGTTGTCGGTAGGGAAAACCTATTCATATTGGCTGTATGGCCCAGTTGTCCACCTCACTGTTCTTAAGAACGAGGTCATATGTCTGTCATTCTCCGTGCCGCCACCGTTTGTCCAATCGTGGAAAAAATTGATTCGTTGCACGTATCCCACCTCACAACCGAATCCGTACGCCAAGCCCTTGAAGGTTTAGCTCAAGTTGCAGCATGGGTTGACTCGCAGAAACTTCTTCTCACACGGCGCCTTCAAGAGCTCGCCGCCGCATCACCGTCAGTCATTCCAGCACAGGTCATCGCGTCGGCTTGTGGGGTTACACGTAGCGAAGCACAACGTGGAGTAGCACGGGTCTCTACGTTGGCTCTTGTTCCTCAGCTCGAAACTGCACTCACCACCGGCACTGTGTCAATCGCGCATATTGATGCCGTTACGCAGGCCATGTCACACCTCTCCGAGCCCGAAAAACAACAAGTTGCAATACAGGGAAACTGGATCAATATGGTTGCCTCGCACACCACCCCGGATAATTTTGCTCGTGCAGTACGGCGCGCTGTGCAACAAGTTCACACAGACTCCGGACTCACTCAACTTGAACAGCAGCGCCGTCGTACTTTCCTACGCCATTGGGTCGATCGTGATTCCGGCATGGTGTGTCTGCGCGGAGAATTTGACCCCGAATCTGGTTTGCAAATAGTAGGGCGCTTACAAAATGCAGTGGAAAGACTCTTTCGAGAAGGAACAGTTAATGGTGAGCCTCGATCACCCGATCAACTTCGAGCTCTTAGTTTGTGTGCCCTCGTTATTGATACCAATACAGATTCCGCAGCACCCATCACATCTGCATACGGTCGGGCTGACGTCAGCGTCATCATCGATCTCAAGACGCTTCAATCTGGTGTGCATAAACATTCGCTCGTCCACACAGGCACCGACATTGATGTGCCGATAGAAACCATTCGGCGTATTGCCTGTGAGGCAAAAATCATTCCCATCGTTTTAGGAAATGACGGCGTTGTTCTTGATGTGGGTCGGTCAAGTCGCCTTGCAACACGACATCAGCGGCGAGCTCTCGAATCTATGCACACAACCTGTGCCATGCCCCACTGTCATGTCCCGGTCTCGCAATGTCAACCACATCACATTGCATTTTGGAATCTTGGTGGTGCCACAGATATGGCCAACCTGATTCCTCTGTGCACTGAACACCACCGATGCGCCCATGAAGGAGGTTGGAAACTTTCACTCAATGCAACTACCCGCGAACTCACTGTCCGAGAACCTGGCTCTGCTCGTATTCGCACTTCAGTTCCCGAATCAGTGCATGTCCACTCAACGGGTCAAGGCTAGTTACTGAGGTTGGTTACTGAGATTCTGTAATCAAGATTGGAATGATGCGTGACGTTTTGGTTTTGTATTCGTTGTACTGAGGAAATACAGCAGCGGAACGTTCCCACCACACATTGTATTCATCACCCTTTACTTCGCGAACTGTGACGCGGAATGGTGCTGGCCCATCTTGCACAAGAACTTCAGTTGAGTTCTCAATCAAATTGGTATACCAATCAGGGTTTTCTGCAGCACCGCCTCGTGATGCAACCAGTGCATACGAACCTTCGTGTTCAACACGCATCAGTGCAATCTTGCGAACATTTCCACTTTTAGCACCGCGCATGGTGACGATGATGACCGGGATGCCGGTCTTCATAAGAGTGTTTCCTGCAGTGCCTGCAGACGTTTCATATTCTTCGATTTGATCACGAACCCATTCGCTGGTGCTGGGTACGTATGTGCCTTCAAGGTGATTCATAGCGCAACCATAGCGTGAAACAAGAAGCCCCTAGAGCTCGTGGCGATACACGTTTGTTTCGCGGGCTACAAAGCCAATGCGTTGATACAGGCGATTTGCAGCTTCTCGAGATGGACGCGATGTCAGTTCAACAGTAATTGCGCCACGATGACGCGCTTCCAAGATTGCTGCTTGATTCAGTGCTTCACCAACACCATGTCCTCGTGCTGCAGAATCGACGACCACATCTTCAATCCATGCACGGACTCCGGTGGGAATACGAAATGTTGCGAGCGTGAGTGACCCAACTATATGTTCGTCGTGTCGAGCTATAAAGAGGACAGTCGATGGCGATGCAATGATCTCAGCTAGCTGCTCTTGGGTCGGTGGCTTGTTCGAAGTTGACAGTTGTGGAATAAGACGATTAAAGGCGTCAATCAATTCGGCATTAGCAATGGTGGCTTGTTCAACAACTACTGACATACACCCACCTTGCCACATTTATCCCAGTAGTCGGGCGACATCGACGAGTCGTTATTCTTCAGACATGTCATCCACACATATTTCGCGAGTATTAGCAGGTGTTCTTGAACCAGTAACGGGGCAGGTGTATTTCTCGCCTGAGTGCCACAGCAACTACCAAAAATTGGGCTTCGGTGCGAGCCCACGAGAACTGAACGGAGTCATGGCACCTGATGGTCCGGCGTACTTCACTAGTCGTGGTTCAGTTATGGGGCAGGTGCCAGGAGAGGTAGTCGCTGCCGCATTTTCAGTGTTCAAACCAGAAGTCGTGTTGCCATCTGTTGCATACGGTTGGACACTTACAGATGCAATAACAATCTGTGCTGCACGCGATGACGGCGCAATAGGGCAATTGCATCGCATCATTGGTGAAAATCCGGAAGGCGCATCTCGTGCGCGAACATTACTTTCACGTGCAACCGCAGTACTTCGTCCAGAAGGTCGCGCGCTTTTTGCTGGCATGAGTTCACTTGCGATGCCGGGTTCAGTAGTCGGAGATGTGTGGCGACTTGGTGACATGCTGCGTGAATACCGAGGAGACAGCCATACCGGGGCATGGATTAGCGCCGGATTCACCGCATGCGAAATAGGGGTGCTGAGCGAGCTGTTTTGGGGAATGCCAATCAAGACCTACAGCCGCAGCCGAGGATGGAACGAAGCAGATTACGACGAAGCGACTGATCGCTTGTTACGAGACGGTCTCATTACGGATGACGGCACCCTCACCACAGAGGGCCGAGCCCAGCGCGAATTAGTAGAGCAAAACACCGACAAACAAATGGAATGTGTTGTGCGTGCGCTCGGCCCTGACCTCAACGAATTAATCGCCATTTTGAAGCCGTGGGGGGCCTCAATTCGCGAGAAAAAGGGCTATCCAGCATCTGGTCCACATGATCTGGCTGATGCAGCCAATTAGTCAGTTCTCTGGCTGTTTTCGGCGATAGATTTTGAAGGAATGACGGCTTCAGATCACGTCCGCTGGTTATCGCAACCAACTCTTCGCAGTCCCGCAGTCATCGCGGCATTTAGTGGCTGGAACGATGCGGCTGACGCCTCGAGTACAGCAGTACGCACACTCATTGATTCATGGAATGCTGAGCCACTCGCGGAAATCGACCCTGAAGAATTCACCGACTTTGCGACAATTCGCCCATCTATTCGGTTGCTAGATGGCGTGACTCGCACCGTTGTTTGGCCAAAGGTCAGCCTGTGGCATGCAAGCACGCCCGGCGCAGACGTCATTTTGATTCTCGGACCAGAACCAAGTTTGAAATGGCGCTTGTTCACCGAACAGATCGTCAGTGTTGCTGCTCGTTTCGAAGCATCAATGGTGTTGTCTCTTGGTGCATTACTTGCTGATGTTCCACATTCGCGCGAAGTTCGAATCATGGGCACCGCAAACGACCAATCCACTATTGACAGATTTGACCTTCAACGTTCGCGATATGAAGGTCCAACTGGAATAGTTGGCGTCTTGCACGACGCCTGTTCACAAGCGTCTATCCCATCAGCATCGTTGTGGGCTGCCGTGCCTGCATATGCATCACAGATTCCTTCGCCAAAGGCTGCAAGTGCTCTCATGGCACGCGCCGGGGAAATTATTGGCACACCTGCCCCGCTTTCCGCGTTGCATAATTTCGTTGTTGCGTACGACAACAAAGTCAATGAACTGATCGAAGATGACGACGACCTTCGTGAATATGTCGAACGTCTTGACTCCATGGGTGATGATATTTTCGATCAAGAAGACTCACCGCAACTTGAATTCGAATTCGGAGATGCCGATCAAGAAGATCCCGAAAGTAATGCGCACTTGTTAGTCGACGAAGTCGAACAGTTTCTGCGCGATCAGGGAACAAACTAATTAACTAGTGTGATCGCCGCGCCACATGTGCTCGCGCGGAGCATCAAACGTTGCCGGATTAATGTCGCCAGCAATCGCTGCAAAGGCCATATCGCCCCACCATTGCGCGCCAGCTGTTGGAGTGGGAAGTTCATCGGGCCCGAACCAGCCCACATCGCCTGTCTCTAACGGGTGTCCTTGTAGTTCCCCGCCCGTTGCACGCAGATGAAACAACAACATGTACATGCCAAACCGTGAGAAGCCCATTCGCATGCCATCAACAACTCCGAGCAGTTGTAATGGCTCAGCAATAATGCCTGTTTCTTCTTCTACTTCTTTCATGGCCACTTCTGCTGGTGAATACCCAACGTCAGCCCATCCTGTGGGGTATAGCCATACTCCACTGTCTTTTCGTTGAACGAGGAGAATCTTTCCTTCTTCGTTTCCAACAATTGCGCCGATGGCAACTTTCGGAGTGACGTATCCGGGAATACCTTCACCTACAGATTCCATCCACTCTTGAACAAAATGATCTTGTTCGCGACGCACCTCTAAGGCATCGTCTGCTGCCACTTTTATATCTGCAGCGACTTTCAGTACTTCTTCATACCGTTCTTTTTCATACAAGCTTTGCGTGAAACCCATTCCGGTGCGCGCAATGGCTGCAAGGGTTTCGCTCCATCGAATGAGATCTTTAGTGAAGTACTGCGGCTCTGCATCGCTCATGTATTTCACCTTACTGGGTAGAAGGGCGACTACTTCTCGCCAAGGGAGTACAAAATAGCGCGAGAAATTTCGTTCTTGTATGCCTCATCATTTATTCGGCCACCATTCGCTTCCCGCACATAAAAGGAGTCAACAACTTCATTTCCGAGAGTTAATACCCGGGCATGACGAATGTCGAGTCCACAATCAGCGATTGCCTTGGTAATGCGATGCAATACTCCAACCATGTCTGGTGCTCGCACCTCAAGAAATGTGGCGTTCGATGATGCAGAATCATCGAAACGAACTGTCGGTGAAGCAGGTGCGAGCGCAGACGTAGCGCGACGAGGCCGAGCATTTGCAGCACGATCTGCAAGCCGCGAATCAAGCGCAAGTCGGCCAGACAGTGCAAGTCGAAGATTTGTTTCAATCGGTTCCCAGTCAATTTCCCCGTGTTGGCTTGAGACACGAAACTCTGAGGCAGCCATCCCCTGCTCATCTGAATGAGCTTCCGCACCTAACACGTCCATGTTGTACAACGACAGAACTCCGGCGACACGACTAAAGGTTCCGGGTTTGTCAGGGCTGACAACAGTGACTCGGTCTGGTTGAGTGCGGATTGCGATATCGCCAGTAGCCATTAGTTCCAGCACAGCTGCATCAGGGAAAAGTCGCCACATCACTTCTGTCATATCGCCCCCACCCAATACATGTCGAGCGCGTTCAACTAAAAGTGCAACAAGTTCTGCTTTCCAATCACTCCAAGCCGACGGACCTGTGGCAAGAGAATCAGCTTGCGTCAGCGCGTGTAACAGATCTAATACAACTGTTGATTGCAAGTGTCCAGAAACCATGGTGATGGTTGCATCATCAGACAAGTCGCGTCGGGTTGCCGTATCAGCAAGCAACAAGTGGTGCTCAATAAGCAAACTGATAATGCGCTGATCTGATTCAGGCATTCCCATTCGTGTTCCGATTTCAGCGAACAACTCAATGCCAACTTCGGTGTGATCTCCCGGATACCCCTTACCAAGGTCGTGAAACAGTGCAGATAGCACCAGCAAGTCAGGGCGAGCTACTCGATGCACCAACTCTGCAGCATTCGCAACTGTCTGCCACAAATGGCGGTCGACTGTGTAACGATGAAACGCATTGCGTTGAGGCTTGCTGCGCACCGACGCCCATTCAGGAAATACGCGCACCAATAAATTGCGTTGATCTAATGATTCGAGAACGGGAATCGCGGCTTCACCTTCAAGCAGCAGCGCAACAAGATCATCACTGGCGCCTGCTGGCCACGGGTCTGGCCATTGTGGTGATAAGTCTCCCAGTCGATTTAGCGACGCCCGATCAATACGCGCCCGAAGACGTGCTGCTGCTGTTGCAACTCGTAGCAATAACGTCGGGTCCCCAGCGACGTTAACTGTCTCATCAAGATGCACTTCACCGTTTAACAGATGCACTCCTGGCGCCAGTGGCTGCGGAATAGGAGAACGATCTGCTGGCGGGTCAAGTTGTGCCCACGCTTCATCAGCAATCCAAGCCACTTCGCGTCCTACTTCTGCAATGGCTTCCATCAACTTGTCATCAGTGGTGTATCCGGCCATCGGCGCAACAGGCCCCTGATCTTCCAATCGCAAGATTTCACTGGCGCGACCGACCTGACGATGCAGCGCAACACGAACACCAAGCAGAACATCATTACACCTGGTCAATTGTCGGCGGTCATCACTTGAGAGTTCTAACCCTGCTTCCACTGCCCATTGCAACGCATGAATATCACGCAAACCACCAAGACCTTCTTTGAGGTTTGGCTCAAGAAGAAACGCGACTTCCCCATCTTTTGCATATCGTTCAATAATTCGCCTGTGTAACTGCACCAGCCATTGACGGCCATCTTTCTTCCAACTAGAAGATGCCTCATGAATCAGTTCATTTCCAAGTTTCTGGTTTCCAGCAATTACACGAGCGGTCACTAACGCTGTGGCTGTATCCAGATCTGATGTGCACAACTGAATCGTCTCTTTTGGTGTGCGAACGGCATGGCCAAGTTTGATACCGCCATCCCAAATTGGATACCACATCTTTGAAGCGATTTCACCAATGTTCTTTACTGATTTATGGACCAGCAATATGTCAAGGTCGCTATGTGGTGCAAGTTCACGTCTGCCATACCCACCAACAGCAATCAGCACTATGTCATCGCGTTTCTTTTCTTCGGCAGTCGCGGCATTAAAAACCTCTATCAACCAGGCATCAGTGACATCGGAAAGAGCATGGCACGCTGCTGCACCGCCTATTGAAAGGTCTGCAATAACTTCAGCGCGAGTTGTCATGACGGGATGCTTCCATCAGCGCGTCGGCGAGTCAGAATTGTCGCCGCTTTCCAAGCACCCCATGAAATACCTGCGTCGTGAACCTCTTCACCGAGATCTCTCCATGTCAATGGTCCGATGGAAAAAACATCATCTGGCATCGCTCGAACTTCATATTCATCGCGTCGAACTGGCGTCGCACCAAACGTTTGCAATAAATGAGTACCTGATGATGTCGATGCGCGAAGCACATGCAGCGGGTTCGATTGTTGGGCATCAACATCAGTTGTCAACAGCGCAAATAAATCTTCAGATATAACTCGAAGAGTGTGCTCGGCGACATCCGCTAATGCAGATGTAAATTCCTTTGACGTCTCGTCGATACTCAGTGATGCAATTTCTGATACTTGAGTAATTATCCAGTGTGGAACTGCTCTGACTACAGCCTGATACAGGTCATCGGCATAAGGCTCTAATTCGCGTACTTCAGGCTGGTTGACCATATCTCCATGGAGTGTATTGAGGCAGAACAAGCCACGCCTCACACGAAACAAAGTTGCAACAATTACCTCCGGGCACGGAACGACTAGACATGAGACATGACACATGCATTGGTATTGGCAGGCGGTGGCGTAACGGGTGTTGCGTGGGAAACAGGGGTCCTGTTGGGACTACGTGATGCCGGCCACGACATCATCGCCAACCTTGACCTAGTCGTGGGTACTTCAGCTGGTGCCACCGTGGGTGCCCAGATACTTTCTGGCACGGACCTTACTGATCTCTATGCAGGACAGACTGCTGAAAAGCACAATGAAATTTCTCCTCGACTTGATGTAGAGGCACTAGCAACCATCTTTGGTGAAATGGCATTAGGCGGAACAACGACTGATGAACAACGCATTCGAATCGGAGAACTTGCGCTTGGTGCAACAACCGTGGACGAACCGACACGACGTGCTGTTATTGAAAAACGTCTGCCTTCTCACAACTGGCCAACCACCCCATTGATTCTCACTGCAATTGATGCATTAACCGGAGAATTTGTCACGTGGACAAAGGACAGTGGAGTCTCACTTGTCGATGCGGTGACATCAAGTTGTGCAGTGCCGAGCGTGTGGCCATGCGTGACCATCAACAATCGTCGCTATTACGACGGCGGATTGCGCAACAGTGCAAATGCGCACTTGGCTTCGGGGCACGCCGATGTGATCGTGATTGCGCCGATGACTGGCGGGCCTTCAACAATTGTTAATGCCGAACTTGATGAACTCAAAGCATCTGGAAGCACGATTCGCATGATTGTTGCTGATGCCGAGGCAATTGAAGCAATGGGCCCAAACTCACTTGACCCTCGCTTTCGTCGTGTCGCAGCAGAACATGGCCGCAGACAGGGCCGAATCGCTACATTCTGAACGCACCTCATATTCCTAGAAGTTTGGCAATATCACTACAATTGTCACACCACCTACGGAGGTTTTTATGACGTTTAATCCCACCACACCTCAGGGATTTCCAGGCACTATCGGTCGCACGCTCGCTGAATCCACCCCATACTTCCCATCAGAAAACACTGACGGAAACAAGCCGAACATTTTGATCGTTCTGCTCGACGATGTCGGCTTTGCAGATTTTGGTTGTTATGGCTCTGAGAATGCAACACCTGTCATCGACTCCATCGCGCAGCGCGGTTTGCGATTCTCTGGTTTTCACACCACTGCCATGTGCTCTACAACTCGCGCTGCAATTCACACCGGTCGTAATCATCACTCTGTTGGTGTGGGATGCCTCGCAAACTTCGACAGCGGATACCCCGGCTATCGCGGAAAGATTGCGAAAGAAGCTGGCACTCTTGCCGAAATGTTGCGCCCACACGGATACCGCAACTACATGGTGGGCAAATGGCATGTCACTCCTCTCACCGAAACTGGGCCAACTGGTCCATTCGATGGTTGGCCACTTGCACGAGGCTTTGACCGCTTCTACGGATTTCTCGATGCCGAAACAGATCAGTTCAGCCCTGAAGTAGTTCGCGACAATTCACATGTCACCGCGCCCGGAACGTATTGGACCGGCTACCACCTCACAGAAGATCTTGTCGACAATGCAGTCACGTATCTTGCAGACCACACAGCTGGCGCGCCGAACTCGCCGTGGTTCATGTTGCTCGCACCTGGCGCCTGCCATGCTCCGCATCAAGCACCTATTCCCATCATTGATCGTTGTGAGCAGTACTACTTAGATGGTTGGGATGCAGCACGCGAACGTCGACTCGCAAATCAAATCACACTTGGTCTTGTTCCGGCCGGAACAGAACTTCCTGCACGTAATGATTTTGTTCTGCCATGGGAAGATATTCCTGCTGAACAAAAGCCACTCTTTGTTCGTCTCATGGCCGCATACGCTGCGATGTTGGAACACTTTGATGAAAACTTGGCACGCGTGATCAAGCAACTTGAAGTGTCTGGGCAATTAGACAACACCGTCATCATGGTGATGAGCGACAACGGAGCCAGCCAAGAAGGCGGCCCATGGGGATTCATTAATGCAATGGGTCCGTTCAACCTGATTCCTGAATCAATCGAAGAAAAGATTGCAAAGGTTGGAGATATCGGTGGACCTGACACACACAGCAACTTCCCATGGGGTTGGGCAATGGCTGCGAACACACCGCTGAAGCGCTACAAACAGAACACACACTCAGGTGGTATTCGCGATCCGTTCATTTTGTCGTGGCCAGGTGCCGTAAAGGATAAAGGCGGACTCCGCCATAACTTCTGTCATGCCATCGACCTCGCACCCACAATCCTTGACATGCTCGGACTTGAAGCGCCAAGCAGCATTAACGGAATAGAGCAGATGCCAATTGAAGGAACATCATTTGCCCCGGTTATTTCAAATGCACAGGCAGTTATCAATCGTGGTCCTCAATATTTCGAGATGTTTGGTCATCGCGGATTATGGGAAGACGGCTGGAAAGCGGTTGCGTTTCACCAGATGGGAACACCGTTTGAGAATGATAAGTGGGAGCTGTACAACCTCGATGTTGACTTCAACGAGTGCAATGACTTGGCTGAAGCAGAACCTGAACGACTTGCTCGCATGATTGACAAGTGGTGGGAAGAAGCCAACAAACACAGCGTGCTTCCACTTGATGACAGATTCGCTCCACGCTTTGTTGAAAACGCCGAGCGTCATACTGGTGCACGCACCAACTACACCTTCTGGCGCGGCATGGGACATTTACCATCTGACGTAGCGCCAGACTTGAGAAGCCGTTCGTACACAATCTCGGCATTGATTGATGTTCCGAAAGATGGATGCGAAGGCGTCATCATTTCTCACGGTGACCTCACCAGTGGTTACAGCCTCTTTATTCGTGATGGCCATTTAGAACACGACCTCAACATTGGTGGCTCACATCAGATGTTGCGCTCAGACAAGCCCATCACACCTGGCGCACACACTGTTGGAGTGCGAATGAAGCGCAATGGAAACGAAGGAACACTCACCATGTTTATTGATGATGTTCAAGTGGGAACGATGACCACCAACAACATCTTCTGGATTCTCATCTCATGGTCGGGACTGGATATCGGGCTAGATCGCGGAACACCCGTTAGCCATTACGAATCACCGTTCGTGTTTACGGGTCATCTCACAAAAGTGGAAATCAGTCTTGATAATGATCAAGTGCTTGACTTCCATGGTGAAAGCCGCGCCACCATGGCGCGCGACTAATACAGCGTTATTTTCTGCCAGAGGCAGGAACTTCACTAAACGGCATATCGCGATCGATTTGCGGCTCTTTTGGCAAACCTAAAACAAGTTCACCAATGATGTTGCGTTGAATCTGATCTGTTCCGCCGCCAATTGATGTGAAATAGGCATTCAGTTGCGAATAATTCGCATCGCGAGCACGTGGATTCTGATCTCCATCAAGAGCACCCTCTGCGCCGAGAAGTTCGCCTTGAATATGACCTGCGAAATGCAAAATGCCCGACATGTTCAATTTGCCGAGTGACGCAAGTGGAGATGACCCGCCCGTTTCAGCGACTGCTTTTGCGCGGTCACCGTTCCAGTCATTGGTCAATCGCATGCAATACAACTTTGCCAACTTCTGGCGCACAGTTGAATCGGTGTTCTTGCCGACATCTTGTGCCAACTTCACCAACGACAAGTCAGGAGATGGAATACTGCCGTGCGCTGAAGCAGTTGCACCACCGGGGCCTCGTGGACCACGACGCGATATGCCCATCACTGCGCGTTCATACGCCAACGCAGTCTGTAATACCCACCAACCCTTATTGAGGTCGCCCAACATATGTGATTCAGGGATACGGGCATCTGTAATGAACACCTCATTAAAACGAGAGTCACCAGTGGCTTGACGTAACGGCCGCACATCGACGCCACCTTGTTTCATCGGCATCCAGAAAAAAGAAATACCCCGATGCTTTGGTTGATCCCAGTCAGTACGTGCAATCAACATGCCAATATCTGCATCTTTTGCGCCAGAGGTCCATACCTTCTGGCCATTCACTACCCATTCACCGCCATCACGCACTGCGGTGGTGCGAAGACCAGCAAGATCAGAACCAGCGCCAGGTTCGCTATACAACAAACACATTCCAACTTCATCAAGCAAGAGTTTGCGCAAGTACAACGACTTCATTTCATCGTTGCCGTACGACAACAGTGTGCCTGCCCACAAGTTTGATTTGTCTTGTCCTGGCCCTGGCACTCCGGCGGTGCGAAATACATTTTCAACTTCGGTTGCAGCATCATCGTCTAGTCCCCGACCAAACCACTCTGTCGGCCAACGCAGTGCAGCCCATTGTGAATCAACTATTTTTTCGCGCCACGCAGCCAAGTCGTTACTTGAATTCCAATTCTCTGCCAGAAAGGCTTCTGCCTCACGCACAGTGTCGTTCATCTGTCGCCCCTCCGTTACTGGTGATAAAACGAGACTAGACCGCTGATTGCCTGGTCGTCTACTTGGTACGACCAGCGGTTGCCGCTACGAGCCCAAGCCCAACAAACAGACTGCCCGATACGTACCGCTGTATAAACGGCAGTGTTCGACCACGTAACAACAGGTGTCGTAACCCACTAGCCATCAGAGAATACGAGCCATTGAACAAAGTCGCCAGAACTACAAAAATTGCGCCAAGAAACAGGGACTGAAGTTGAGCATGATCAGACGCCGTATCAATGAACTGGGGAAAGATTGACAAAAAGAACAACGCAGTTTTGGGATTCAGTGCGTTCACTATTATCCCCTGTCGAAATGCCTGCTTTGTTGAGACTGCAGCATGATCACCATCAAGTGCAACTGGCTCGCGCATCAACGTGCGTATACCGGTGTACACCAAGTAAAAAACGCCAGCCCATTTAACGATGTTGAACAACGTGGCAGATGCAGCCAACACAGCACTTAGTCCGAGTGCAGCAAACAACACTTGAATCGCATCACCAACTTCTAACCCACCAACAGCAGCAAGACCCACCTTGCGCCCATCGCCGATACTGCGATTCAGAATGTAGATAACTGCCGGCCCTGGAATCAGCAACAACGCAACCGTGGCTGCACAGAACGCAAGAATGGTCGACAACTCAGGCACGTCCCCACCGTAGCAACACTACGATGTCGGTATGCGGGCTTTAGTACAACGAGTTCTTAATGCATCAGTTGATGCTGAAGTTGATGGCACCACAATTCGTTCCGGTGAAATTGAAAAAGGGCTTCTAGTTCTTCTCGGAATCACTCACACTGATACCGAAGCCACTGCAAAGAAGATGGCGGAGAAGATCTGGAATCTCCGCATTATGGAGGATGAAAACGGTGTGATGAATATCTCCATTGCTGATTCCACCAGGAACATCTTGCTGATTAGTCAGTTCACGTTGTACGGCGATACAAATGCTGGTCGCAGACCAACATGGACCGCGGCGGCCAAACCTGAATATGCAGAGCCGTTGGTGGACAAAGTCGTAGCGGAGTTGCAACAACTAGGCGCGCATGTTGAAACAGGCCGCTTTCGCACCTACATGCAAGTGTCTTCAGTGAACGATGGACCAACCACCGTTTCAATTGAAATTTAGATTTGGTGAATTAGTTCTTCAACGGGCGTCACCATGCCCACGTAGAACGCACCGAATTCGGCGTACACGGCAGATCCTTCGTCATACCGCATGGTGTACACCACTTCTTTGAGATCATCCGGGTTCACAGCAAACAGCGTGACTCCCCATTCGTAATCGTCAAGCCCGGTTGAACCAGTAACTAATTGAATGATGCGGCCAGCAAACGTACGTCCGCTCTTACCGTGTTCTTCCATAAGTTCTTTACGCTTGTCGAATTCAAGTGTGAACCAGTTGTCTTTGTGCTCACGTCGCTTTGACATTGGGTAGAAACACCACGCATTTTTTCCAGCAGGAGGAAGTTGTGGATACAGGCGAGCATTCAGCATCTCTTCTGGCATGCCCTTTGAGTACTCAGATACTTCGGTAAGAGACACATAGCTATCAACGATGTCGAGACCAGCATGCTGAATGCCTGTTTGTAGAGCCTTGAGTTGACGCATGTCGGCTGCGACTCCCATGATTGCAACGTCTGCCTTATGGCCCAACATTGCAACAGTGATTACCGTGACACCGGCACCTTCAGCTGCTTTGACGGCTGCAACAAGTGCATCGCCGTCGTATTCAAAACTTGGCTTGCAAAAATAGTGGACTACTGCAAGACCAACTGACGGGGACATCGGTTCGCTCATACTGATAACGCTATCGGCGAGCCATGACTGCGGCGGCAAAACGTGATGGTGCCTCGTGGTCTACCTGCAAGAAAAATGATGGTTCCGCTAATTCCAGCTCCATGACCACCGGAACCCCCGCCGATCCGCGCACCACATCAACACGGGCATATAAGGGGTACTCGCCCCACTTTTTCTTCACAAAGGTCATCACGGCTTCGCCCAATTCACGCTCTTGACCGCTAGCCGTGCGGGGAGTGATTTCTTCC